>Ga0265313_10004334_pt1 | contig 10976 bp, 10 predicted proteins | sample 4123metaG_FD_203122 | JGI IMG/M metagenome (GOLD analysis project Ga0265313, IMG submission 203122) | Rhizosphere microbial communities from Carex aquatilis grown in University of Washington, Seatle, WA, United States - 4-1-23 metaG | ecosystem: Host-associated > Plants > Roots > Rhizosphere >...
CAGGCGCTCGGTCGCGGAATTGCCGCCGCTGGTGAAGGGCTACCTGCGCCTTGGCGGTTTCGTCGGCGACGGCGCGGTGATCGATCGTCAATTCAACACCACCGACGTCTGCATCATCGTCAAGACGGAGCTGGTGACCGACAAATACTTCAAACACTATGACCGAACCGCGGCGCGACAAATCTAGCGGCGACGATATCGGCGCCGTCCACAGTTCGCGACTGGCAACGCTGCGGCTGCTGGGATGCCTGGGCTGGACGCTGGTGATGCTACCGATTCAGGCTGCGCTCCTGGCGGTAGGCGCGATCGCATGGTCGCGCCGCAATGCGCGCTGGTACTGGCGCGGCATCGCCACGATCCTGAGCCTGCGGCTGATCGTGCGGGGGGCGCCGGCCGAACGGCGGCCGATCCTCTACGTCTCGAATCATTCTTCTTATCTCGACATCGTCGCGTTGGGGGCGGTGGTCGACGCGGCCTTCATCGCGAAATCCGAGGTCAGAAGCTGGCCGGGCTTCGGTTTGATCGCGCGGCTCGGCCGCACCGTGTTCGTCGACCGTCGCCCGCGCAAAAGCGCGGTCCATCGCGACGATATGCTGGCGCGGTTGGCCAAAAGCGGGGAGTCGCTGATCCTGTTTCCGGAAGCGACCAGCCATGACGGCAATCGCGTCCGTCCATTCAAGAGCGCCCTGTTCTCGGCCGCCGAGGTCAAGGACGCGACCGGACGCGCGCTGGTGGTGCAACCGGTGACGGTCGCCTACACGCAGCTCGACGGGATGCCCATGGGGCGGGCTTGGCGACCCCTCTATACTTGGTTCGGCGATATGGCGCTGGCCGGCCATCTCTGGACGATGATCGGCCTGGGCTCGACCACGGTCGAGGTCGAACTGCACCCGGCGACCAGCATGGACGCGTTCCCCAGCCGCAAGGAATTGGCCGATTACTGCTTCCGCTCGGTCTCCGCCGGCCTCGCTTCGGCCAATGCCGGGCGTATCCTGCTGCCCCTCGATCCGCGAGCCAAACCCGCGTGATCGTTGAGTTTTTTACCGTTTTATGACGATGAAATCGGAACCGCGCCGGGCCGGGCCAGTGGACTTGGCGGCGATTCCGGGTTAGGAATTTCCCACGATGTCGCCCCCGGCGAAAAAGCTCTTCATTAAGACCTATGGCTGCCAGATGAACGCCTACGACTCCGCCCGCATGGCGGAAGTTCTGGCGCCCATGGGTTACGCCAAATCCGATACCGCCGATGGCGCGGATCTGATCATTCTCAATACTTGCCATATCCGCGAACATGCCAGCGAGAAGGTGTTCTCGGAACTGGGCCGCATGCGCGCGATCAAGACCCAGCGCGAGGCCGAGGGCGAACGCACACTGATCGCGGTGGCCGGCTGCGTCGCCCAGGCCGAGGGCCGCGCGATTCTCGCCCGCGCACCCTATGTCGATATCGTGCTGGGGCCGCAGACCTATCACCGGCTCGCCGACATGGTGGTGCGGGCCGCGACCAAGCCCGTGGTCGATTGCGACTTTCCCGCCGAACCGAAATTCGATTTCCTGCCGAGCCCCGACGCCGAGGGACCGAGCGCGTTCCTGTCGGTGCAGGAGGGCTGCGACAAATTCTGCAGCTTCTGCGTCGTTCCCTACACGCGCGGCGCGGAATACTCGCGCCCGGCCGCCGCCATTCTCGACGATGCGCGCCGACTGGTTGATCAGGGCGTGGTCGAGCTCACCCTGCTCGGCCAGAACGTCAACGCCTGGCATGGCGACGGCGTGGATGACGGCGTGTGGGGCCTCGGCCGGTTGATCCGCGCACTGGCGCGCCTGCCAGGTCTCGGGCGCATCCGCTACACAACGTCTCATCCGCTCGACATGGACGACGAGTTGATCGCCACGCATGGCGACGAACCCAAGCTGATGCCGTTCCTGCATCTCCCGGTCCAATCGGGTTCCGATCGGATCTTGTCGGCGATGAATCGCCGCCATAACGTCGACGACTATCGCCGCATAGTCGAGCGGTTGCGCGCGGCGCGACCCGATTTGGCGCTGTCGTCGGACTTCATCGTCGGCTTCCCCGGCGAGACCGAAGCCGATTTCGCGGCCACGCTCGATCTGGTGCGCGAGATCGAATTCGCCGACGCCTATTCCTTCAAATACAGCGCCCGCCCTGGCACGCCGGCTGCTTCGCTCGACGATCAGACGCCGATCGAGGTGAAAGAGGAACGGCTGGCGCGGCTGATGGCGTTGGTCGCCGAACAAAGCGAGGCCTTCAACCTCTCCTGCGTCGGCCGGTCGCTGGAAGTTCTGTTGGAGCGTCCGGGACGCTATTCCGGCCAGTTGGGCGGCCGCAGCCCCTATATGCAGGCGGTGCATGTGCAGGCGCCCGATTCGCTTCTCAATACCGTGCAGAGCCTGCGCATCGTCGCGGCCCACGCCAATTCGTTGACGGCCGAAATTGAGGAGGAGCGCGTCTGCGCGTGATGGATCGGACGCAAGGCGATGTCAGGACGGTTCGCGAATACGCCGACAACGCTCTTTTGCACATGCTGTTCGGGCCGCACAACGCCCATCTCGATCATATCGAGCGCGCGCTCGGCGTGGCGGTCGCTTCGCGAGGCAATCGCGTGACGATAACGGGCGCCGCTGAGCAGGTCGGCCAAGCCAGCAGTGTGCTCGACGGTCTCTACCAGCGCCTGGAGCGCGGGCAGACAGTCGCACCCGCCGATATCGACGCGGCCCTGCGCATGGGCGATGGCGGCATGATGCCCGACCCGGCGCTGGTGCTGGTGACGAGGCGAAAACACATCGCGCCCCGCACGCAAATTCAAGCCGACTATATTCGCGCCATGGACAAGCACGAGCTGGTGTTCGGGCTCGGGCCGGCCGGCACGGGTAAGACCTATCTTGCCGTGGCCAAGGCGGTGACGATGATGATCAAGGGCGAGGTCGACCGGATCATCCTGTCGCGCCCCGCGGTCGAGGCGGGCGAGCGGCTCGGCTTCCTGCCCGGCGATCTGCGCGAAAAAGTCGATCCGTATCTGCGGCCGCTCTACGACGCGCTGCACGATATGCTTCCGGGCGAACAGGTGACCAAGAAGCTGGCGGCGGGCGATATCGAAGTCGCCCCTCTCGCCTTCATGCGCGGCCGCACGCTCGCCAACTCCTTCGTCATCCTCGACGAGGCGCAGAACACCACGCCGATGCAGATGAAGATGCTGCTGACGCGCCTGGGCGAGCATTCCCGTATGGTGGTGACGGGCGATCCGTCGCAGGTCGATCTGCCCCAGGGCGCGCGATCCGGTCTCGACGATGCCATCGGCATCCTGAGCGAGGTATCGGATATCGGCGTCGTCCGCTTCACCGATCGCGACGTGGTTCGCCACGGTTTGGTGGCCAAGATCGTGCGCGCCTATGAGGCCAACGCGGCCCAGGCCGCCAAGCGAGATCGCGATCGATGAGCGACACAATCGACATCGCCATGCCGTGCCGGAAATGGTCGAAGACCGTACCCGATGTGGAACGGATGTGTCGGCGTTTCGCCCGTGCCGCTTTGGCCGCGCCTCCGCCATCGGCCGGGCAAGTGCCGAGCGAACCTCGCAATCTGTGCGTCGCGCTGGCCGACGACGAGGCGGCGCATGACCTTAATCGTCGTTTCCGCGGCATCGACAAGCCGACCAACGTCCTGTCCTTTCCCGCCCACGGCCAGGACACCGATCGCGATGCCGACCCCTCGGGGTTGGGCGACGTGATGATCGCCTATGAGACCACGGTCGCGGAGGCCAAAGCGCAGGGCATCGCGGTCGCCGATCACCTCGCCCATCTCGTGGTGCACGGCGTATTGCATTTGCGCGGTTACGATCACGAACGACCCGGCGAGGCCGATGCGATGGAAACGCTCGAGACCGATATTCTCGCGCGCTTTGGCATCAGCGATCCCTATGCGGGCACTACGATGGGGCTTCCTCCATGAGCGACGACGAACGACACCGAACCAACGGCGACTCGCCGCCCTCCCGATTCCGGCGCTTGCGCGGCTGGCTCAGGGATTTGCGTCGCTCGGAAGCCGAAGAGCGCGTTCGCGAGACACTCGAGGAATTGATCGAAGAGCGGGTCGACACGACCGAAGCGCCGATCGACGCGCATGAACACCGGCTGCTCGCCAATATTCTGCGCCTGCGCGAGGTCAGCGCCCACGACGTGATGGTGCCGAGCGCCGATATCGTCGCGGTCGATCTCGCCACCGGTTACGAGCAATTGATGGAATTGATCAACGCGCAGCGGCACTCGCGCTACCCGGTCTATCGCGGCACGCTGGACGACGCGGTCGGCTTCATCCACATCAAGGACGTGTTGACGCAGGTCAGCGCCAGCACGCCCTTCCATCTGGCGCGCATCATTCGCCGCATCCTCTATGTCGCACCGTCGATCCGCGTGCTCGACCTGTTGCTCGAAATGCGGCTCAAGCGCACCCACATGGCGCTGGTGGTCGATGAATATGGCGGCATCGATGGGCTGATCACGATCGAGGATCTGGTCGAGCAGATCACCGGCGAGATCGAGGACGAACACGATGTCGAAGCCGAGCCCGACTTCGCGGAGCGGCCGGACGGTGTGGTCGAGGCCGATGCCCGTGTGCCCCTGGTTGATTTCGAGACGAAAGTCGGGCCGCTGTTCACCGACGAGGAACGCGAGGCCAGCGACACGCTGGGCGGGCTGGTCTCGTTCCTGGCCGGCCGCGTGCCCTCTCGCGGCGAACTGATCCAACACGCCTCCGGCGTCGAGTTCGAAGTGGTCGATGCCGATCCCCGACGCATCAAGCGCCTGCGCGTGCGCAACCTGCCCAGACGCGAGGAACGCGCGGCGTGAGCCTGACGGTATCGGCGATCGGGTGGCGCGGCGCCGCCACGCGCTTGGCCGCGCTTCGCGGTTGGCGACGGGTGGCAGTGCTCGCCGCGCTCGGGACACTCGCCACTCTCACATTGCCGCCGATCCATCTGGTGCCGCTGCTTTGGGCCAGCTTCACCGGTCTCGTGTTGATGCTCGATGGCGCGCGCGGCCGGCGCGGCGCTTTCCTGGACGGTTTCTGGTTCGGCTGGGCCCATTTCGCCACTGGCTTCTACTGGATCGCCTATGCGCTGCTAGTCGATCCTCTTCGGTTCGGCTGGATGATTCCGTTCGCGGTGCTCGGCCTGGGCGCGGCGGTTGGGGTCTATGCCGGCCTGGCCACGCTGTTGGCCCGCAGTCTCGCGCCGTCCGGCATCGCCGGAGTCCTCGCCTTGGCCGCGTCCTGGGGATTGCTGGAATGGATACGGGGTTGGCTGTTCACCGGATTCCCATGGAACCCGATCGGTAGCGCCTGGACCGACACGATTCCTGTGGCGCAGGTTGCCAGCATTGCCGGCGTTTTCGGTCTCGGCGTGCTGACCGTGGCGGTGGCGGCGATGCCGGCAACGCTGGTGCGGCCGGGCCGTACAGGGATCGTCGGGACCGCGGCAAGCCTCGGGTTGCTCGCGCTCGTCGCCCTGTGGGGCTGGTCGCGTCTGCCCGATGGACCCGCGCCGACCGTGCCGGGCGTCCGCATCCGCCTTGTGCAGGCCAATATCGACCAGCGCGAAAAGTACCATCAGGCCAATCGCGCCGGTGAGTTTCTGGCGCAGATTGATCTCACGCGCTCGCCCGGATTCGACGGGATCACGGATGCCATTTGGCCGGAAACCGCGACACCCTATTTCCTCGAACAAGATCCCAATGCGCTGGGCGCCGTGGCCGGCTCGGTGCCAAGGGACGGGCTCGTAATCACCGGCGCGCCACGCGCCACACAACCCGATGTAAAGCCCTTCCAAGTCTGGAACGGCCTTGATGCGGTCGATCGTTCCGGCAACATCGTCGCCACCTACGACAAAGCCCATCTCGTCCCGTTCGGCGAATATGTGCCGCTGCGCGCGATTTTGCCGATCGGCAAAATAACCGGCGGCGGCGTCGATTTCTCCCCGGGGCCGGGGCCGCGAACGATCGCGCTGCCCGGCTTGCCGCCGGCGGGTCCGCTGATCTGCTATGAGGCGATCTTCCCCGGCGCGGTGGTCGATCGCGAGCATCGCCCGGATTGGCTGCTCAATATCACCAATGACGGCTGGTATGGATTGAGCGCGGGTCCTTACCAGCATTTCGCTGCCGCGCGCATGCGCGCGATCGAGGAGGGACTGCCGCTGGTCCGCGCCGCTAACACCGGCATCAGCGGCTTCGTCGATCCCTATGGCCGGGTCACGGCGTCATTGGCGTTGGGCGCGCGCGGCGTGCTCGACGGCGACTTGTCCAAGCCGTTGCCGGGCCTCACGCCATTCGCGCGCTGGGGCAACAAGACGTCTTTGCTGCTGATCGCACTCGTCGGATCGGCGGCGTTCGCAATGAGACGACGCGCCTAATCCGTCCATTCCGAACGGACATCGCCATCGGTTTCGTCGCCCAAACGGCGCGCCGATAGTCGCGTGACTTCGTCTTGCGATAGCAGGCGTCGCACCGCCCACACAGCCATCGCGCGCACCAGCGGCGAAGGATCGCCGAGGAGGTCGCGCGCCACAATGCCAAGCTCCGCATGCCCGCTATTGCCGATGGCGATCAGGACATTGCGCATGAAACGGTCGCGGCCGAGGCGCTTGATCGGCGAACCCGAAAACATCGCGCGGAAGCTTGCGTCGTCGAGGCGCGCGAGTTCCGCCAAAAGCGGCGCCTCCAATTCGGCCCGCGCGAAATAGGCCGGCTCGGCGGTCGGCGACGCGAATTTGTTCCAGGGGCACACCGCGAGGCAATCGTCGCAGCCATAGATACGGTTGCCGAATTTGGGCCGCAAGGCGCGCGGAATATGTCCCTTATGCTCGATGGTGAGATAGGAGATGCACAAACGCGGCTCGATCTTTCCGCCGGCAAGCGCCCCGGTCGGACAGGCCGGCTCGCAATCGCGGCAGGTGCCGCAATGATCGAATTCCGGCGCGTCGGGCGGCAGTTCGAGCGTGGTGAAGATTTCGCCGAGGAACATCCACGAGCCGAAGTCGCGTGACACGAGATTGGTGTGGCGCCCCTGCCAGCCGATGCCGGCTTTCTGCGCCAGCGGCTTTTCCATCACCGGCGCTGTATCGACAAACACCTTGACCTCGGCCCGTTCGCTCTCGGCCAGCCAGCGCGCCAAGGCCTTGAGCTTCTTCTTCATCGCGTCGTGATAGTCGCGGCCCCTGGCATAGACGCTGATGGCGCCGTGCGTCGGATCGGCCAGGGCCGCCCGTGGATCGGTGGCCGGCCCGTAATTCTCGCCAAGCACGATCACGCTCCGCGCCTCGGGCCAAAGTCCGCGCGGCGCGGTCCGCCGTTCGGGATCGCGGACCAGCCAATCCATGTCGCCCTGCCGGCCATCGGCGACGAAGGCGGAGAAGTCGCTGGCGAGGCGCGGGTTGCTCTCGGCGGAAGCGAAGCCGACCGAGGCGAAGCCGAGTTCGATGGCGCGGGCGCGGATGCGTTGCTTCAGCGCCGCGCCGGCCGCATCCATCGCCTAGCCGCGGCCGCGATAAGGCGCGACCCCCTGGTCGGGCAGCCACAGCCCCTCGGGCGGCGGCATGGTTTGCCAGAACACGTCGATCGGGATGCCGCCGCGCGGGAACCAATAACCGCCGATGCGCAGCCATGTCGGCGCGATCGCGTCGACCAGCCGCTTGCCGATTCCGACCGTGCACTCCTCGTGGAAAGCGCCGTGATTGCGGAAGCTCTGGAGGAACAGCTTGAGCGACTTGCTCTCCACCAGCAGCACATCGGGCACGTAGTCGATCACGAGATGGGCGAAGTCGGGCTGACCGGTGACAGGGCACAGCGAGGTGAACTCGGGCGCGGCAAAGCGAACGAGATAGAGCGTGCCGGGATGCGGATTGGACACGGTTTCCAAAACCGCTTCGTCGGGACTATCTGGGATTCGTGCGGCGTGGCCGAGCTGGGTCAGGTTGGCGGTGACGATGTCGCTCATCGGGCTGGTCCTTGTTTCTGGCGCCGCGATGATAGGCGATCAGCCAGCCGCTTGCATCTCCTCGACCAATGTCTTGACGAGATCGCCCGCCGACATGGCGCGGCAGCGGGCCACGCCCTTGCCGGCCCACATCGACAGGTAGGCCGCGGTGTTTCTCTTTCCGGCCTCGGTCCGCATCGGCCGCGTCAGGATATTCTGTAGCGGATAGGGCAGAATCCGCGCGGCGCGGCCATCCAGGGAGCCGATGAACTCATTGTAGAGGCCGCGCGCCGGCCGGCCCGAGAAGGCCCGTGTGATCACGGTTGTATCCTTGTGCGCCGACAGCAGCGCGTTCTTATGCGCCTGCGCGGTCCCCGCTTCGGGTGTGACGAGAAAGGCGGTGCCGAGCGTGGCCGCCGCCGCGCCATGATCCAACGCCTCCTTGATATCGGCGCCGTCCATCAGGCCTCCGGCCGCGATGACCGGCGGCCCATCGCGCAACTGCTTCACCAGACTCAAAGTCGGCACCATCGAGACCTCGAAGGCCCCGGCGAAGGTGCCGCGATGGCCGCCGGCCTCGGCCCCCTGGGCGATGATCCCGTCCACGCCGGCCTCCGCCAGCATCCGCCCCTCGCGTTGCGTGGTCGCGGTGCCGAGCACCGCGATGCCCAAGGCGCGCAAGCGCGCCATGTCGTCGGCGTGGGGGATGCCGAAAGTGAAACTGAACACCGGCGGCCGCTCCTGCAACACGGCATCCAATTGCGCCGCAAATGGGTCCGGTGGAATAGGCGGCAGTTGCGGCGCCGGCAACCTCAGAGTCGCATGGACTTGGGCCATCATGTCGAGCATCGGCGCCGGATCGACCGTATTGTCTCTTTGCCATGCGCCGGCGAACAGATTTACCGCGAAGGGCCGCGACGTCAGGCTGCGCGTCTTGCGGATGGCCTCGACGATCTGGTCGGACGTGAGATAGGCCAAGCCGAGCGAACCCATGCCGCCCGCATTCGAGACTGCCGCCGCCAATTCCGGCGTCGATCCCCCGCCGCTCATTGGCCCCTGGATGATCGGGAGCTCGATCCCGAGCCGTGTCAGCAAAGCGCTTGTAGCCATTGTCTATCTCCGCATTCGGCGGGCAACCCGCTAGACGGGATCGATATCGCCCTGAGCTTCGAGGGCCGCCGCCTCGCTGGCGAATTGCGCCAGTCGACGCTCGGAAATCGCGGAGCGAATGCCGCGCATCAGGTCCTGATAGTAATGCAAATTGTGCCAGGTCAGCAGCATCGCGCCCAGGATTTCCTCGGCGCGGAACAAATGGTGCAGATAGGCGCGGCTGAACTTAGCGCAGGCCGGGCAGGCGCAAGCCTCGTCGAGCGGACGCGGATCATCGAGATGACGTGCGTTGCGGATGTTGACGGTGCCGCGCCGCGTGAAGCCCTGGCCGGTGCGGCCCGAGCGCGTGGGAATCACGCAATCGAACATATCGATGCCGCGCTGGACCGCGCCGACGATATCGAGCGGACGCCCCACGCCCATGAGGTAGCGCGGCCGATCCTCGGGCAGCAGCGGCACGGCGTGATCGAGCACGCCGAACATCGTTTCCTGCCCCTCGCCCACCGCCAGCCCGCCGACGGCGTAACCGTCGAAGCCGATCGCGGCGAGAGCGGCCGCCGACTCGGCGCGCAGATCGGGATAAACGCTGCCCTGCTGGATTCCGAATAACCCATAGCCGGGCCGCGCGACGAAGGAGTCGCGACACCGTTGCGCCCAGCGCATCGACAGCCGCATCGAGGCAGCGGCTTCGATCTCGGTTGCTGGAAACGGCGTGCATTCGTCGAACGCCATCGTCACGGTGGCATCGAGCAGCCGCTGAATTTCGACCGAGCGTTCGGGCGTGAGCATGTGGCTCGATCCGTCGAGATGCGATTGGAATTCGACGCCCTGCTCGGTCATCTTGCGCAGCTTGGCGAGGCTCATTACCTGGAACCCACCGGAGTCGGTGAGGATGGGGCCCGGCCAATCCATGAATTTGTGCAGCCCGCCCAGCCGGTCGACGCGCTCGGCGCCGGGCCGCAGCATCAGATGATAGGTATTGCCGAGGATCATCTGCGCGCCGGTGCCGCGCACCGCATCGGGCGTCATCGCCTTGACCGTGCCGACGGTACCCACCGGCATGAAAGTCGGCGTATCGATCACGCCATGCGCGGTCGTGAGTTGGCCCAGTCGGGCGGCGCCGTCGCGCGCGCTGATCTTATGGGCGAACGCGGTCACGATGCATCCCCACGAAACAGCAACGAGGCATCGCCGTAGGAATAGAAGCGATAGCGCTCGGCGATGGCATGGGCATAGGCCGATTGCATCCGCGCCAATCCGGCAAAAGCCGCGACCAGCATGAACAGAGTCGAACGCGGCAGATGGAAATTGGTCATCAACACATCGACCGCGCGGAACCGATAGCCCGGCGTGATGAAAATGTCGGTGCTGACGGCGAAGGGCGCGATGCGGCCGTTTTCGTCGGCCGCGCTTTCGAGCAGTCGCAGCGCCGTCGTGCCCACCGCGACGATCCGTCCGCCCGATGCGCGCACGGCGTTGATCCGCTCCGCCGCAGCCTTCGTGATCGTGCCGCGCTCGGCATGCATGCGGTGGGCGCTTGTGTCATCGGCGGTCACCGGCAGGAACGTGCCGGCGCCGACATGGAGCGTGACGGTCTCGTGGCCGATGCCGCGCGCGTCGAGCGCCGCGAACAGTTCGGGCGTGAAATGCAATCCGGCGGTGGGCGCGGCCACCGCGCCGGGCTCGCGCGCGAAGATGGTCTGGTAGTCGGCACGGTCTTCGGCGTCGGGACCGTCGGGACGCGCGACATAGGGCGGCAGCGGAACTTCGCCGTGACGGTCGAGCGCCTCCATCAGGGCCGGGCCGGTTCGGTCGAATTCGATGACGACCTCGCCACCTTCGCCGCGCCCGATGACCTGGGCCGAGAATCCTTCGGCAAAATCGATAC
>Ga0265313_10004335_pt1 | contig 10975 bp, 9 predicted proteins | sample 4123metaG_FD_203122 | JGI IMG/M metagenome (GOLD analysis project Ga0265313, IMG submission 203122) | Rhizosphere microbial communities from Carex aquatilis grown in University of Washington, Seatle, WA, United States - 4-1-23 metaG | ecosystem: Host-associated > Plants > Roots > Rhizosphere >...
CACCATGAATTTCCGCCCGACTTCCTCGAGGGTCGCCTCGTCGCGGCCGTCCAGGCCGAAACGCAGCCGGATAATTTCGGCTTCACGATCGCCAAGCGCGCTAACCGCTTCGCCGAGATCCGATGAGAGGTTCTTTTCGCGCAGGAGGTCGGAAGGGTTCGTGGCGCTGTCGTCGCGCACGACCTCGCCGAGCGACGAGGAGTCGCCCGTGTCGCCGAGCGGAGCGTCCAGCGATGCCGGTTGGACCGAAACCGACCTGAGATGCGCAAGTTTCGCCAGGGGCATCTGCAGCTCGGCCGCCAATTCCTCGTCCGTCGGGTCGCGCCCGAATTTTTCGGCCAGGGCCCGGGTTGATCGGCGGATCTGCGAGATTCTCGCCACGGCGTGCACGGGAAGGCGGATCGTCTTTGACTGGTTCGCCAGCGCCCGCTGCATCGATTGCTTGATCCACCAGGAGGCATAGGTGCTCAGTTTCCCGCCCTTGGACGGATCATACCGGTCGACCGCCTTGATAAGGCCGATATTGCCCTCGCTGATCAGATCGAGCAGCGGGAGGCCGAAATCCCGGTAATCCATCGCAATCTTAACAACCAGCCTGAGGTTCGCCTTGATCATGTGCTGCCGGGCTTCGTTGTCGCCCTTGCGGATGCGGGCCGCGAGCTGGATTTCCTGCGCGAGGGTGAGCAGGGGCGTCTTGCCGATTTCTTCGAGATAGAGCTTAAGACTGTCGTGGTCCGGGGGCTCTTCGCGTTCAGTCGCAGGCGCCGGACTATCTGGAAAGCTTTGGTAATTATTTGTGATCATTATTATGCAAAATTAGTGTTTGAATTCCCGATCAAAGTGCCGGCCATCGGCACTCTTTCATGCCCCATATCTATGTTTCATCATTCTCGGAATTGCGGCTAAAGCTCAATAGTTGACTGGTTAGTTAGTAGATAACGTCAAAAAAAAGTTCCCTCTACAAGACGCTGTTCAAGACAAGCACCGACGAGGCTGGGGATGCCGTTGCCTTAACGCGGAGAAGGTCCAGGACCATAGCCGGGAGATTCTTGATAATTCCCGGGTCATTCATGATTCGACCCTGACATATAATGCCCTCTATCAATGCAATAAGGCTCGCCGTCTTCTCGGCCGCGTCGCAGGGTTCGATTGAGCCCTGGGCGATCGCATCGCGGATCGCCGTCTCAAAATAGCGTCGTTTTTGACCGCAGATCTCCCTGACCTTCGCGCCCACCTTCTCGTCCTGTGTGCTGATCTCTGATCCGACCGAGCAAACCGGGCAGCCCAGCACCTTCCCGGTCCTCTCCCTGAACTCGACCTGACGCTCATACACAGTCTCAAGGTAGTGCGTAATCCTCTCCAGGGGATCAATCGAGGGAGAAAAAACGGTGTCGAAATGAGGCTTCCAACTTTCTTCCCACAAGCGAGTTAGGGAAGCAACAGCCAAGTCGGCCTTTGAGTCGAAAAAGTAGTAAAAACTCCCTTTCTTGACCCCCGCACGCTGGCAGATGTCATCAATCGTGACCGCCCCGTAACTCTCCTCCCACACAAGGTGGAGAGTGGCCTTCATCAGACGCTCTCTGGCATCGCTTGTTCTACCCATGGCGGTAGATTGTTTACCTTTTAGTCAACTTGCAAGCAAAAACGTCTATTGGGCCGGTTAGCTGACTTGCAGTCCGGTCCGAAGCCCTAGCGAACCTGAAGGGTCTCGGCTTCGAAACAGAGGCCAAGCGACGGCACTTCGACCGCCTTGCGCTGCCCGTCTTTCCGGACCCTGCCCGCCGCCCAGGCCTCGCAGCCGGAAGCCGTGGCGGCCGCCACCGCATCCGCGGTTTGGCCGGCCGGCACGTACGCGGCAAAACCTATCCCCATATTAAACGTGGCATAGGCCTCGCGGAGGAACACCGGCCCCTTTTCCATGACAAAGCGGAATATGGGCGGCAGGGTCCCGAGCTGGGTGATTTCGTAGACAAAAGGCTCCTCCAGGCGCATGAGCTTGCGCCAGCCATGGCCGGTCACATGCGCAACGTAGTTCAGCTTCACCCCGCGACGCTGGCACTCGCGGACAAATCCGACGTAGATGGCTGAGGGCGCCAGGAGGGCCTCTCCGTAGGGGGTTCCGTCCTCGAGCCGGGTCTGGAACCCCTCGGGCAGGCGGGCGGCCAGCTGGCGGCACAGGGTCAATCCGTTGGTCTGGACCCCTGAGGAGGCCAGGAACACGATCGCGTCGCCCTCGGAAACGTCCCCCATGATGCGGTGGGACTTGGGGGCGATGCGGCCTATGGCCGAGCCCGCCAGGACGATCGCATCGGGCGAAATGAGCCCGCGCAGGGTCGGCGTCTCTCCCCCGCCCCAGACCGCGCCCGCCTTCCGGCAGCCCTCCGCAAACCCCTGGACGAGGTCCCCGGCGCGCCGCTCGTCGGCAAACCAGCCCGAATCGCCGACCGCAGCATGCATTGCGACCGAAATGGGGAGCGCTCCGCAGGTGACAAGGTCGTTCACGATCGTGGCGACGGTGTCTATGCCGATTTCCCGGTAGAAGCACCGCCCGGTCGCCTTCTCGACCGCGTCTGCCACCAGATTCTTTGTGCCCAGGCCCTCCTCGACGTGGGCCAGGTAATGGTCGTCGGCCTCGATCAGATAGGCGCTCTCGCCGCGCACGGCGGCCGGTTCGCGGTAACCGTGGTCCTTCAGCAGATCGACCGTGCCGCTGGCCTCGCGCTGGCACGCCCGCTTGAAGGCGTCCAATCGGTCGTAGCGCACGCCGGATGATTCATAACTGAGCGACATTTTCAGTAGGAACGCCCGTCGGCCTTTTCGTAATAATTGATATACGCCTGGTTAACCACCCGGTACCCCCCGGGGGTGGGATATCTTCCCGTGAAATACCAGTCTCCCGTGTGGTTTGGCACCGCGTTGTGCAGGTTCTCGATCGTCTGGAAGATGACCTGGATCGGGCCCTGCCATTCGATCCCCTTCGGCCGGACGAACTCCGCTATCTTTGCCGAGATCTGCTCGGGCGTGAACGGCTCGTAGATGCGGCGCACATGGTTTGTGAGGATCGTGCCCACCGGCCGGGTGATCTCCTCCCGGCAGGCCCGATAGACGTCGTCCAGGAGCTCGAAGCGGCCGCTTTCCTTCAGAAGGGTGATGGCCGCCTCGAATGCTATGAAGTTGCCCAGTTCCGACATGTCGATCCCGTAGCAATCGGGATAGCGAATCTGGGGAGCCGTCGAGACAATCACGATCTTCTTGGGATTCAGGCGGGAAAGAATCCGCAGGATCGAGCGGCGGAGCGTCGTTCCCCGGACAATCGAGTCGTCGACGCACACAAGATTGTCGGTCGGCTTGATCGAGCCGTAGGTGATGTCGTAGACATGGCTTCCGAGCTGCTTTCGCAGGTTCTCCTGGCCGATGAAGGTGCGCAGCTTGATGTCCTTGCTGACCACCTTCTCCCCGCGCGGCCAGTTGCGCAGGATCAGCTCGTCCAGGACGGTCTCCGTCAGGCGCCCTTCCCGGCAGGCGTCGATTATCGCCGACTTCACTTCGTCCCGCCGCTTGACGCGCAGGGCGGACATGAGCCCGTAATAGGCGGTCTCGGCCGTGTTGGGAACAAAGCTGAAGACCGAGTTGGCCCAGTCGCCGTCGATCGCGCGCAGCACCTGGTCGGCGAGGTTGCCGCCCAGCGCCTTGCGCTCGCGGTATATGTCGATGTCGTTGCCCCGGGAAAAATAGATCCGCTCGAACGAGCACGACGTCCGCGGCAGGGGCGCCGTGAAGGGATTCACGGTGATCGTGCCGCGGCGCTTGATGACGACGACGTGCCCCGGGGGCACCTCCCGCACGTTCTCGACGGAGACGTCGAAAACGGTCATCAGCGGGGCGCGCTCGGAGGCGAAGGCCGCGACCTCGTCGTTCTGGAAATAATGGCATGGCCGGATGCCAGACGGGTCGCGCGCGACGAAGGCGTCGCCGTTGCCGATGAGGCCGCAGAGGACGTAGCCCCCGTCCCATTTCTGCGATGCGCGGGTCAGGACGCGCGCCAGGTCCAGGTCCTCGCTGATCCGCTTGGAGAGCTCCTCGCCTGCGAGCTCCCTCTTGCGCAGGAAGCGGTAGATGTCCTCGTGCTCCTCGTCCAGGAAGAAGCCGATCTTTTCCAGGATCGCCTGCGTGTCCGTGGCGAATATCGGATGCTGTCCCATCGCGATCAGGCTTTCATTCAGCTCCCGCGTGTTTGTCAGGTTGAAGTTTCCGCAAAGGGCCAGATTGCGCGTGGGCCAGGGGCTGCGGCGGAAGAACGGATGGCAGGCGCTCAGATTGTATCCGCCGCTCGTTCCGTACCGCAGGTGCCCGAGGAGCAGCTCGCCGCCGAAATCGAAATGGCTCTTCACCGTCTGCGCGAACTCCGGATGGATCAGCCCTTCGGCGACCTTCTGGTTGTACTGGCCGAGCAGCAGCTTGAAGATCTTGTCCAGCGGCGCGGTCTTCACGTTGCGCTCGCGGAACATGAACGGCTCCCCGGCGGGCATGTCGAGCTTCACGCAGGCCGCGCCCGCCCCGTCCTGCCCCCGGTTGTGCTGCTTTTCCATCAGGAGGAAGAGCTTCGTGAAGCCCCAGAGCGGAGTTCCGTATTTTTCCTGATAATACGACAGGGGCTTCAGGAGCCGCACCAGGGCGACGCCGCATTCGTGGGAGAGGAATTCGCTCATTGCTGGTCAGTCGAGTCCGGGGCGCGCCATCGCCGATTCAATACTCGTTTCCCACACCCGGCGCAACTCCGCCACGCTCCAGGCGGCGGAAACCGGTCCGGCGGCGACCGAGAGTTTCCGGCCGCGGGTCACCCGGCCGATCACCGACGCCGGCACGCCGGCCAAGCAGGCCGCGGCGAGGACGGCCGCCTCGTCCTTCACGGCGACGACGACGCGGCCCTGGCTTTCGCCGAAAAGAAGGGCGTCGACCCGCGGGGCGGCCAGGCCGCCCAATTCGAGGACTGCACCAAAGGCCGGCGGAGCCGCGCCCTCGGCAGCGGCCGGGACAAAGAGCATTTCGGCAACGGCGACCAGAAGGCCGCCCTCGCTGAGGTCGTGGGCCGCACGGATGCGCCCCCCCTCCCTTATCTGGCTGAGGAGGAATTCGTCCAGGGCCTTTTCGGCGGCGAGATCGATCCCGGGGGCATCGCCCGTCTTGAGGCCGTGGACAACCCCCAGGTACTGGCTGCCGCCGAGTTCGGAGGGCGCCCCGCCGAGGAGGATCAACTTTTCACCGGAGGCCCGGACAAACTGGCGGGTCACCTGGCGCTCCTTCTCGATCAAGCCGACGACCGCCACCGTCGGGGTCGGGTCGATCGCCCCAGACGGCGACTCGTTGTAGAGGGAAACGTTGCCGCCCACGACCGGGACGTCAAAAAAGCGGCAGACCTCGGCCAGGCCGCTCACGCACTCGCGGAGCTGGAAGAAGTTCTCGGGCTTGTACGGATTGCCGAAGTTGAGATTGTCGGTCATCGCGAGCGGGGCGGCCCCCGAGCAGGCGAGGTTTCGCAGGCATTCGGCCATCGCGATCATGGCCCCGCGCCGTGGATTGAGGGCGCAGTACCGGCCGTTGCAGTCGTTGCTGATCGCGATGAATTTCTTCTTTCTTCCCAGGCGCAGGCGCACGACCCCGGCATCGCTGCCGGGGAGGACGACCGTGCCGTGCTGGACCATGTGGTCGTACTGGCGGTAGATCCACCGCTTCGAGGCGATGGTGGGGTGCCCGAGGAGCCTTGGCAGCGCGGCCAGCGCCCCCGCCGAGTCGAGGTCGGCCAGAGCCGCGGGAGTCCAGGCCCGGGTGACGGCCAGCGAGGCCGGTTCGAGCGCCTCGCGGCTGTAGAGGGGCGCCTGGTCCGTCAGAACCCCCGCCGGGATGTCGGCCACGGGGACGCCGTGATGCAGGACGACCATCCGGCCGGTGTCGGTGACTGTGCCGACATTCGAGGCGTGCAGGTCCCATTTGGCAAAAATCTTCTCGATCTCGCGCTCGCGCCCCCGCTGAACGATGACAAGCATCCGCTCCTGGGACTCGGACAGCATGATCTCGTACGAATTCATGCCGCTCTCGCGCTGGGGCACGCGGTCGAGCTCGATCTCGATCCCCGCGCCGCCGCGGCTCGCGGTCTCGCAGGTCGAGCAGGTGAGGCCCGCGGCGCCCATGTCCTGGATGCCCACGACGAGCCCCGGGACGGCCATCATCTCAAGGCAGGCCTCGATCAGGAGCTTCTCCATGAAGGGGTCTCCCTTCTGGACGGCCGGCCGGTCGGCGGCGCTCGCCTCGCTGAGTTCCCGGGACGCAAACGAGGCGCCCCCGAGCCCGTCCCGGCCCGTTGCCGCGCCGACATAGTAGACGGGATTGCCGAGGCCGGTCGCCTTTCCGAGCCGGATCTGATCGTGGCGCAGGACGCCGAGGCAAAGCGCGTTGACCAGGGGATTTCCCTCGTAGCTCGGATCAAAATAGACGTCGCCTCCGACCGTCGGGACTCCCACGCAGTTCCCGTAGTGCGCGATTCCCGCAACCACGCCGCGCAGGAGCCGCTTTGTCACCGGCGAGCCCAGATCCCCGAACCGGAGCGAGTCGGTAAGCAGGACGGGGCGCGCGCCCATCGTGAAAATGTCACGGATGATCCCGCCGACCCCGGTCGCCGCACCCTCGAAAGGCTCGACTGCGCTCGGGTGGTTGTGGGACTCGATCTTGAAGGCCACCGCCCAGCCGTCGCCCACGTCGATTATTCCGGCATTTTCCTCGCCCGCCCTGACGAGGACCCTCCCGAAGTCCTTCGTCGGCCGCATCTTCTCCGTGGGAAAGCCCTTGAGCAGCCTCCGGCTGTTCTTGTATGAGCAGTGCTCCGACCACATGACCGAGAATATCCCCAGCTCGGTGAGCGTCGGATCGCGGCCCAAGCTGCGGCGAATCAGCTCGTACTCATCCGGGAGGAGCCCGTGCTTTCGCACCAATTCCTCCGTTATTGTCTTGTTTAGAACCGGATCCGGATTCGGAGGAAGGGGGGCGGAAACCGCCGGTGTCGGATTGCTGAGGGTGATTTGCGCTTCGGCCATCGGAATGGTTCGGGCTGGAGCCTACCCCTGCGTCGAAACCGGGATGACCGGGGGTGCGGATTTGGCCGAGAACCCGGAAAACCGGGTCGCCAGGACAGCCCGTGCGACCGCCAGTCCATCGCGGCTCGAATGGAATCGTTCGAAGGCCCGTTCGGGGTGCGGCATCATGCCGAAGACATTGCCCTGCTCGTTCCGGATTCCGGCGATTCCGGCTATCGAGCCGTTGGGATTGTGGACGTACCGAAACAGGACCTGTCGATTTGCCTCGAGCCGCGCCAGGCCCGCCTCGTCGATCCGGTAATTGCCCTCCCCGTGCGCTATCGGAATCCGGACCGTCGCGCCGAGGGCGCCCGGGTTGAAGGAATCCGTGCTGTCCTCCACCTGCAATTCGCACGTCAAACAGCGGAACTCGAGGGACGAATTGCGGATCAGCGCCCCGGGCAAAAGCCCCGCCTCGCAGGCGATCTGGAATCCGTTGCAAATGGCGAAGACAAGGCCCCCGCGGGCGGCGTACTCCCGAACGGCGCCCATGACCGGTGAAAACCGCGCGATCGCGCCGCAGCGCAGGTAGTCGCCGTAGGAGAAGCCGCCCGGGATGACGACCAGGTCCGCGTCACCCAGGGATGTGTCCTTGTGCCAGACGTAGCGGGTGGGAAGCCGAAGGCCGCTCGCGAAGATATGGAAGGCGTCTTGATCGCAATTCGACCCGGGAAATTGCAGGACCGCGACATTCATCGGGGCGCGATCTCGTAGCGAAAGTCCTCGATGATGGGGTTGCTCAGAAGATCCCTGCAGACCTGGTCCAAACGGGTGCGAAATTCCGGCGTGTCCTCCGCCTCCACCTCAAGCTCGATCAGCTTGCCGATTCGCGTGCTCTTCAGCCGGGAAAAACCAAGGCTTTCGAGGGCATGACCCACCGCCGCTCCCTGCGGGTCCAACACATTTTTCTTTGGCGTAACAAATACATTGATTTTCACAGCCGTTAAAGCCGAACCATGACGCCGTGAATCCCAAAACCGTCAAGGGGTTTCTTGCGAATCGCGCGCTGCGCCGGCGCATTTTGCAAGCGATGTCCGCCCTACGCACGGGGCGCCGGCGGCTCAGTCCTTCTAAGCCGGAAAAATGCCTGTAATAGTTCCCGGCACTCGTCCTCGAGAACCCCGCCGGCAGTGATTTCAAGGTGGTGGTTCACCTGGGGGAGATCGTTGAGGTTGGCCGCCCCGCCGAGGCAGCCCATTTTCGGATCGGCAACGGCGTAGCAGACCCGCTTCACCCGTGACATCAGAAGAGCGCCCGAACACATCGGGCAGGGCTCCTTGGTCACGAACACGGTGGCTCCCTCGAGGCGCCAGTCGCCGAGCCTCGAGGCCGCCTGGGTCAGGGCGATCATCTCGGCATGCGCCGTCGGATCGTTTCCGCCCTCCACCTGGTTGTGGGCCGCCGCCACGACCTCCCCGCCGATCTCGATCACGGCCCCTATCGGAATCTCCTCCTCCCGCCACGCATCGATTGCCTGGTTGTAGGCCAGGCTCATGAAGAACTCGTCGCCTCGAACGAGCTGCGACGGAAACCGCTTGTCAAAAGGGGGAGTCACCAAATGAAGGATAAGTGCTTCGGGGCCTGCCCGGCCTAAAACCTTGACTTAGGGGCTCATTTCGCACCTTACAAGGGGCTTTTCGCGGCCCTTCGACAATAGCGCACGATGACCCCGCCAACCCACCCCGGCCGCCTTCCGCTCCTTCGTTGACCATGTCTGACGGCAACGCGATCGAAGTGGAGGGAAAAGTGGTGGCCGTACTTCCCGGCACGATGTTCAAGGTCCAGCTTTCGAACAAGCACGTCGTCCTCGCCCACATTTCGGGGAAGCTGAGGAAGAATTTCATCAAGATTGCGGCGGGCGACACGGTGAAGATGGAGATGAGCCCGTACGATTTGGAAAAGGCGCGGATCACGTTCCGGATGAAGGAAACCAATCCGGCGGCGCGCCCCCCTCCGCGCAGGCGGTACTGATTGTTTGGCGGTGGCGTTCGGCATCGGATATTCGCGCTGCATGGCCCGCCGCCCAATGACCGACCGAGTCGCCGCCAGCAAGGCGCCTGCGGCATTTGCCGGCGACATCGATGCGCTGATCGCCTTCCTCGACCTCGAGCGCGGCCTGGCCCGCAACAGCCGCGAAAACTACCAGCGCGACCTGGACCAGGCGGCGGCGTTTCTCGCCGGCAGGGGCGCGGCGGACTGGCGCACGGTCTCCTCCGCGCAGGCCGGGGAATGGCTTCGCTCGCTGAGCCGCAGGGGCCTGTCCCCCGCAAGCCTCGCCCGGAAGCTCTCGTCCCTGCGCATCCTGGCGCGCTTCCTCGTGCGCGAAGACCACAGGAGCGACGACTTCACCGCCCTCCTGGCCGGGCCAAGACTTTCGCGGCGGCTGCCGGACACGCTTTCGCCCGCGGAGATCGGGCGCCTGCTCAGGGCGCCCGTCGGCGGGGACCCGGCGGCCCTGAGGGACCGGGCCCTTCTCGAGCTCTTCTATTCGAGCGGCCTTCGCGTCTCGGAACTCGCCGGCCTCACGCTGCAGCAGCTCGACCTGCAGGAGGGTTTCCTCCGCGTGTTCGGCAAGGGCTCGAAGGAGCGGGTCGTGCCGGTCGGAAGGCGGGCGTGCGACGCCATCTCGGCCTATGTCGAATCCGGCCGGCCTCATTTCCTCAAGCCGGCGACGGGAAGCGAGCTGTTCCTGAGCGCCCGCGGCGGAGCGCTTTCCCGGGTCCGGCTGTGGATGATCGTGAAGATGCACGCCCGGCGCGCGGGAATCTCCAAGTCCGTCAAGCCCCATCTCCTGCGGCACTCGTTCGCCACCCATCTTTTGAGCGGCGGCGCCGACCTGCGCTCGATCCAGGAGATGCTCGGCCACGCGAGCATCTCGACAACCCAGATCTACACGGCCGTCGATCCGCGCCGCCTCCTCGAACAGCACGCCCGCTTCCACCCGCGAAACAAGTGAGGGGCCGGGCAATTTCCGGTGGCGGCACAGCTTGAGGGAAAGGGCCTCCGCAAGAGACGTTGCGAGCCTCCTGCCCGCCTCAGGGGCCAGGACGGGCTGGGATCCCGCCTGGCCCGGCTTGGCGGGCATGCAGGGCTTCGGCGAGCTCAGTCTCTTGCGGAGGCCCTTTCCCTCAAGCTGTGGCGCTTCCAACAATCCGGGTCATTTGACCTTCGCTCACTACGGTGCTTTGGTTTGTCCCCGCAAACAATAAACCCAAATCACTCTGCCCATGGCCTACGAACTCCCGAAACTGCCCTACGCCTACAGCGCTTTGGAGCCCCACATCGATGCCCGCACGATGGAGATCCATCACACGAAGCACCACCAGGCCTACATCAATAACGCCAACAACTTCCTGAAGGACCAGCCGGCGCTCGCCGCCCTTTCGGTGAATGCGCTGATTTCGGACCTCTCCAAGGTGCCGGAGGCGATCCGCACCGGCCTGCGGAACAACGCCGGCGGACACAGCAACCACTCCTTCTTCTGGCTCGCCATCGGCCCCGGAAAAGGCGGAGCCCCCAAGGGCAAGCTCGCCGCGGACATCGACGCAACCTTCGGCTCGTTCGACAAATTGAAGGAGGAATTCGGCAAGGCGGCCACGACGCGCTTCGGCTCCGGCTGGGCCTGGCTCGCCGTCACCCCCGACGGGAAGCTTGCGGTCGGCTCGACCGCGAACCAGGACAGCCCCCTCATGGGCAAGGCGGTCGCCGGCTTCGGGGGCAAGCCCGTCATCGGGCTCGATGTCTGGGAGCATGCCTATTACCTGCACTATCAGAACCGCCGCCCCGATTACATCGCGGCGTTCTGGCATGTCGTCGACTGGGACGCCGCCGACGCGAACTACGCGGCC
>Ga0265313_10004336_pt1 | contig 10974 bp, 8 predicted proteins | sample 4123metaG_FD_203122 | JGI IMG/M metagenome (GOLD analysis project Ga0265313, IMG submission 203122) | Rhizosphere microbial communities from Carex aquatilis grown in University of Washington, Seatle, WA, United States - 4-1-23 metaG | ecosystem: Host-associated > Plants > Roots > Rhizosphere >...
ATTCGCCGGGCAGACAAACAGGACGGGGAAGTGTCATGGCACGTTGGGAAATGGGCGGCGTCGAGATGGCGTCGATGGCGGAAGCCAAGCCGACGCCGGAGGATCTGTTCGAGCTCGGCATGAGCTGCTCGGCTGGACGCGATACGGACGCCGATCTGATCGCCGCTCACAAGTGGTTCAACATCGCCGCAGTGAAGGGCTGCGCCGAGGCGGCGCTCTACCGCCAGGAGGTCGCCCGCGAGATGAACGCGGCGGCGATCGCCGTCGCGCAGCGCGCCGCTCGCGAGTGGCTTACCGCGCACTGAGTTCCGTCCGCCACCGCGCGATGCGCCGGGCAACGCCACGGCGCGTTCCGCCTCAGGGCTCCGCTTCTTCGGTTGCGTCGCCGCCGGGTGCGCGTGTCAGCAGCAGGCCGACAAACCAGCCGATGTAGAAACGGACATCGACGAAATAGTCCGCCGGGCTGTAGAGCGGCGTCCAGCGGCCCTTCACGAGATCGACGATCGCATCATAGGCCGGCGAGAACAGGAGCCAGGCGACGGCGACGAAGGCGAGTGTCGGTGCGTAGCGCTCAAAACTGACATCGTGTGTGCTGGTCCGCGCACGCCGATAGCCCAGGCCTTGAATGAGCAGGCACGGAATCGCTGTGGTCAATGTGGTGGTGAGGCCCCAGTCGAACCACCAGCCGGCGACGAACGATGATGCGGCGGCCAGGATGCCGAAGAGTATCGCGAGATAGCGGCGCGTGATTGCCTGCCACGCCAGCGCGATGGCGAAGGGCACGGCACCCCACGAGATTGCGACGGTGACCGCGCGCTCCAGCCCGACATTGCGTCCTTCCTCGCCACCCTCGGTGAATGTCGCCATGGCGTCGTGCAGGCCCACCGAAACCAGTGCAATGAAGAAGCCGATCGCTGCGGCGATCGCGAGATGGCGGCGCGCGCCCCGGGGCGTCTCGGGAGCGTTGCTCAGCCAGCCGCGCAGCCGCTCGAGGATCGGCTCGACGAAGAAGACGAGGAGCAGCGCCACAAGAGCCGCGGAAACCAGTGTCGCCGACGACAGGTGCGTCGCCACGATTTTCAGGCCCTGCCAGATGAACTCCGGCGCCGCCGCACAGGTCGCGACGGCAAGCGCGCCGATGAATGCCGCACTCCCTGCCGAAACGAGCTGCTTCAACGCCGCCCCGCCATCGTTCGCGGAAGCCCGCCGGTCGCCGAAGCGATCGGCTGCCGATCCGGGGCGCGGGCGGACTGAGAAGGTGTCAGCCGCCTCGCCGTAGCGCGCCCCGACGTGTTGGCCGTCCGCACCGGCCGCGACTTCAGTGGTTGTCGCGCGGGATGCCCATTGTCTTCGCGACATGCTGGTACTTGACCGCCGGTTTCAGCACCATGCCCTCGGATAACTGGTCCATCATTCCGCGTTCGATTTCCTGCCACGGTGTCTGACTCTTCGGGATCGGGAAGCCACCACGCGCCGCGAGGTCCGCGCGCCGCTTGGCCAGTTCCTCCGCCGGTATCAGAATATTGGCTTCGCCCTTGTTGAGGTCGATGCGGACGCGGTCGCCATTCCTCAGCAATGCCAAGCCGCCGCCCACCGCCGCTTCCGGCGACGCGTTGAGGATCGAGGGCGAACCTGACGTTCCCGATTGCCGCCCGTCGCCGATGCAGGGCAGGGCGGTGATACCGCGCTTGATCAGTGCCGCCGGCGGCTGCATGTTCACCACCTCTGCGCTGCCGGGATAGCCGATCGGTCCCACCCCGCGGATGAACAGCATCGTGTTTTCGTCGATGTTGAGATCCGGATTGTCGATGTTGTGGTGGTAATCCTCCGGTCCCTCGAACACCACGGCCCTGCCTTCGAACGCGTTCGGGCTTTTCGGGTTCGAGAGATAGCGCTGACGGAACTCGGGCGAGATCACGCTGGTCTTCATGATCGCCGAATCGAACAGGTTGCCGTGCAGGACGATAAAGCCGGCGTCTTCCACCAGCGGCTGCCCGAAGGGGCGGATGACGTCGGGGTCGCCGCTCTCCTTGCCGCGGCAGTTGTCGCCGATGCTCTTGCCGTTGGCGGTGATCGCCTTCTCGCGGATCAGGCCGGCCTTCATCAGCTCGTTCACCACTGCCGGAATGCCGCCCGCCCGGTGAAATTCCTCACCGAGATATTTGCCCGCAGGCTGCATGTTGACGAGGAGCGGCACCTTCAGCCCGATCGTCTCCCACTCCTTGATGTCGAGCTTGACGCCGGCGTGCCGCGCGATTGCGTTGATGTGAATCGGCGCGTTGGTGGAACCGCCGATCGCCGAGTTGACGACGATCGCGTTTTCAAACGCTTCCCGGGTAAGGATGTCGGAGGGCTTCAAATCCTCCCACACCATCTCGACGGCGCGCTTGCCGGTGTCGTAGGCGATTTGACCGCGTTCGCGGTAGGGTCCGGGAATTGCGGCACAACCGGGCAGGCTCATCCCGAGCGCCTCGGCCAGGCCGTTCATCGTTGATGCCGTCCCCATCGTGTTGCAGTGGCCGACTGAAGGGGCCGACGATGCCACGATCTCGATGAACTGATCGTAGTTGATCTCGCCCGCGGCCAGCCGTTCGCGCGCCTTCCACACGACCGTGCCGGAACCGGTGCGTTCGCCCTTGTACCAGCCATTCAGCATCGGCCCGCCGGAGAGCACGATCGCCGGAATATCGACAGTCGCCGCCGCCATGATGCAGGCCGGCGTGGTCTTGTCGCAGCCGGTGGTCAGCACCACGCCGTCGAGCGGATAGCCGTAGAGAACTTCGACCAGTCCGAGGTAGGCGAGGTTGCGGTCGAGTGCCGCTGTCGGCCGTTTGCCGGTTTCCTGGATCGGATGAACCGGAAACTCCATGGCAAGGCCACCGGCGGCGGTGATGCCGTCGCGCACCCGCTTGGCCAGTTCCAGATGGTGCCGGTTACAGGGCGAGAGGTCGGAACCGGTCTGCGCAATGCCGATGATCGGCTTGCCCGACTGCAGTTCCTCGCGCGTCAGCCCGTAGTTCAGATAGCGCTCGAGGTAGAGGGCGGTCATGCCCGGATTTTCCGGATTGTCGAACCAGGACTGCGACCGCAAACGTGTCTTTTCTTGTTTTGCCATATGCCATGTATCCGTTAGATCACCGCCATCCGGCCTTCGGCTGCCGTCAGCTGCGGTGCTAGCACCTGGGCTTGTCGCATGTCGACCGGACGGTGTGAACTTATTAGTATGATGAAACCTACGATTTTCCTCGACCCGCTGCGCTGCCGTGCCTTGTCCGCGGCTGCTTATCATCCTTAAATAATATGATACTGTTCGCGCACGGAAAATCGAGCGCAATCGCCGCAGTCTCCCGCTGCGCAGAGTCGCCACCTTCCTGGCGAGAGTGGCTGCGGTCGAGCGACGAATGAGGACGGCGGATGGTTGAGCGCGGAGAGATGCAGCCCCCGGGGCGCGAAGAGCGGCTGTCCGAGATGGTGGCCGGCACGATCGGGCGCCGGATTGTCTCGGGCCGTTACAAGCCCGGGGACAACCTGCCGACAGAGCCGAAGATCCAGCTGGAATTCGGCGTTTCCCGCACCGCAGTTCGCGAAGCCGTGCGGGTTTTGTCCGCCAAGGGCCTCACCGCATCTCGTCCGAAGGTGGGCACGCGCGTACGGCCGATGGCCGAGTGGAACATGCTCGATTCCGACGTCCTGCGCTGGCAGGTCGATCAGAATCCGTCCGATGAATTCATCCACGCACTTTTCGAGATGCGCGAAATACTCGAGCCGGCAGCCTGCTCGCTTGCCGCTGAGCGGGCCACCGTCGAAGAACTTGCTGCACTGGGCGCGGCGATGGACGGCATCGAGGCCAATCCGCGCGGCAGTCGGGAGCAGATCAAGGCGGACGTGGATTTCCACAAGACGATCCTGCAGGCCTCGCGCAACCCGATGCTGCGCTCGGTCGGCGCCATGATCCAGTCGGCGCTGACCATCAGCTTCACGCTCGGCTGGCGCACCGTCATGGCCGAGGATGCCGTGCTGCAGCATCGTGCCGTCTACGATGCCATTCGCCTGCGCGATCGCGACACGGCCTATCTGGCAATGCGCAAATTGCTGCGCAATTCGAAGGGTAACGTCTTCGACGCCATCTGGGTCTCGCGCCAGCAGGCGGAGAAAACCTGAACGACGAACGGTTTGTTTTCTGCGGCCGCCGGGGCGGCCCTGGGGAGGGAATTGCGCATGCGTTTGATGCAGGTGGGCGGCAAGGGCGGCCGCCGGATGGTCGCCACCGATGGCAAGCGGTCGTGGTTCGTGGCCCGCTACAAGACGGTTTACGACCTGGCCCGCGCCGCCATTCGTAACCGGACGTCCATTGCCGCGCTGGTCGCGAAGGCCGGCGAGAAAGGCCCTGCTGATCCCGCCGCGCTGCTCGCCGCCGGTCGCGTCCTTCCGCCCATCGACCATCCCGATCCCGCGCATCTGCTGGTGACGGGCACCGGGTTGACCCACCTCGGTTCTGCATCCGCCCGCGACGCCATGCACGCCAAGGTCACCGCGGTAAGCGAGGCCGAGCTCACCGACTCGATGAAGATGTTTCGTGCCGGCCTCGAGGGCGGCAAGCCGGCGCGGGGCAAGACGGGCATTCAGCCCGAGTGGTTCTACAAGGGCGACGGTGGCTTTGTCGTCGCGCCGGGCAAGCCTCTCGTTTCGCCCTCATTCGCCCTCGACGGCGGCGAGGAGCCTGAAGTCGCCGGCCTTTATGTCATCAGCGATGACGGTGTTCCCTTCCGCGTCGGTTTTGCCCTTCTGAACGAGTTCTCGGACCACGTCACCGAACGCCAGAATTACCTGCTGCTGGCGCACTCGAAACTGCGCCCTAGTTCTTTTGGCCCAGAGCTCCTGCTCGGCACGTTGCCTGCCGACGTTCGTGGAATTTCAAGGATCAGGCGCGGCAAGAAGGTCATCTTCGAAGAGCCGTTTCTGACGGGCGAAGCGAATATGTCTCACTCGGTCGCGAATCTTGAAGCGCACCACTTCAAGTACCCGTGGTTCCGGCGTCCCGGCGACGTCCACGTCCACACCTTCGGCACCGCGACCCTGTCCGTCACCCACGGCATTGCCACCGAGGCGGGCGACGTTTTCGAGATCGAGGCGCCGGGCTTCGGTCTGCCGCTGGTCAATCCGCTGGCCATCGGCAGGAAGGAAAAAATCGCGGTGAAGAAGCTCTAGGGCGACTTCCGGGAAGGCGACTCCGCTCTTCCCTCGAAAATTACAGGAAACCCGGAGAATTGGCCGGCAGATCTGCGATTGGGAACGCGGGATTTGCTCCGGCTGACAGACGATCTGAAAGGCAGTGCAACCATGAATCTCAACGTGAGCGATCTCCACCGCAACTACATCGCCGGCGAGTGGGTCGGGGGCGATGGCGTCCCAAACGTCAACCCGTCCAACACCAACGACATCGTTGGCCACTATGCGCGCGCGACCGCCGACGACGTGAAGGTGGCCATCGCTGCGGCCAAGGACGCGTTTCCCTCGTGGTCGCGCTCCGGCATCCAGCAGCGCCACGACATCCTGAAGGGCGCCGCCGATGAAATTCTCCGGCGCAAGGAGGAGCTCGGCGCGCTGCTCTCCCGCGAGGAGGGCAAGACCCTTCCCGAGGGCATCGGCGAGACCGTGCGCGCCGCGCACATCTTCGACTTCTTTGCGGGCGAGGCACTGCGCCTCTCGGGCGAGACTGTGCCGAGCACGCGGCCCGGGATCGAGGTCGCGATATCGCGCGAACCGGTCGGCGTGGTGGGCATCATTACGCCGTGGAACTTCCCGATCGCCATCCCGACCTGGAAGATCGCGCCGGCGCTCTGCTTCGGCAACACGGTCGTGTTCAAGCCGGCCGAACTCGTGCCGGGCTGCTCGTGGGCGATCGTCGACATTCTCATCCGCGCCGGCCTGCCCAAGGGTGTTCTCAACCTGGTCATGGGCAAGGGTTCGGTCGTCGGCCAGACGATGCTCGATTCGCCCGATGTGAATGCGCTCACCTTCACCGGTTCCGTCGGCACCGGCCGCCGTGTGGCGGATGCCTCGGTCAAGGTCATGCGCAAGTTCCAGCTTGAGATGGGCGGCAAGAATCCGCTCGTCGTCCTCGATGACGCTGACCTCAACGTCGCCGTCGAGGTGGCGGTCAATGGCTCGTATTTCTCCACCGGTCAGCGCTGCACTGCCTCCTCGCGTCTCATCGTTACCGAAGGCATCCACGACCGCTTTGTGGCGGCGGTCACCGAGCGCCTGAAGAACCTCAACGTCGACGACGCCCTGAAGAAGGGCACGCACATCGGCCCGGTCGTCGATCCGAGCCAGCTCAAGCAGGACGAGGATTACATCAGGATCGCCGGCGAAGAGGGCGGCAAGCTCGCCTTCGGCGGCCGCCGGCTGGAGCGTGAGACGCCCGGCTTCTACCTGGAGCCCACCCTGTTCACCGAAACGACGCCGGCCATGCGCATCAATCAGGAAGAGGTCTTTGGCCCGGTCGCCAGCGTCATCCGTGTCAAGAACTACGACGAGGCGTTGGCGGTCGCCAACAATACGCCGTTCGGCCTGTGCTCGGGCATCGTCACGACAAGTCTGAAGTATGCGACGCACTTCAAGCGCAACTCTGAAGTCGGCATGGTGATGGTCAATCTGCCGACCGCCGGCGTCGATCCGCACGTGCCCTTCGGCGGACGCAAGAGTTCAAGCTACGGCCCCCGCGAGCAGGGCCACTACGCGCAGGAGTTTTTCACCATCGTGAAGACCGCCTACACGCAGCCCTAGAGCAATTCCAGGAAAAGTGGATTCCACTTTTCCGTCTGGAATTGCGCAAGGCAAAGGAATCAAGAGCAATTCCCGATTCAGTCAAATCGGGAATTGCCCCGAGCCGATTTCGGAAAAGACGAACGCTCTGAAGACAGTGGCGCCGGGAACCGAACCTCCACCGGGCATGAGGTTTAAACGGTTCCCGGCGCCGCCGTATTGCGCACCCGCTCCGGAAGGGCGGGCGCGACTCAAGCCATGAAACGCGCGTTCAGGGACATTGTTTCTTGTCCCCGCTGAACGTCAGGACCATCCCCGACTTTTCGTCAAAGGATCGATAATGCGCATGGCACCAGGCCGCCCACGCGGGCGTGCCGGGGGCGCCGTGTCCCTTGCCCGCTACCGGGCTGGCGAGATCGGCAAGCCGGGTCGGCGGCGAGGCGCTGTTGCCGCTCGTGCCGGCTGTCGCGGTGCTGGCGGCGGCCTGCGTCGCCGTAGTCACTGAAGTGCCGCCGCCGGTGTCGCTGCTGGCTGCGTCCGCCGTCACCTTCCGCGTCTGGTGCAGTTGCAGAGCCTGGAAGGGGCCGCCGCCACTGTCACCATCGCCGGTGATGTCCTGCAGCGGCGCGCCGAAATAGGCTGAGGTCGTCGGAAACTGCGGCGCCTCATCCTGGTTGAGGCAGCGGTAGTAGGCCTGGTCCTCGACGCGCTGCAGCGCGCTGGAATCCTCCGTCGTCACCGGCGTACCGATTCGGGCGCTGGCGTATTCGCGTGCATAGAGCGCGCAATAGGCCGGCGAGGCGGCCAGCGCCGCACCGCCGCCAAGGAAACCGAAGAGAACGGGAGAAATAAGCAAAGCATACGCAACTGGTCTGGTCATCGACGTCTGACGCTCCACCCCCCTTGGCGCCCCCCAACCCCAGACGAAAGTCCTGCCGCGGTAGCCGGTACCTTTCCGGCAATTCGTGGTCACAAAACGAACGACTCGTGGCCGCAGAAGGGCATTTTCCCGGCAGCCGCACGTGGGCCGGGAACCGCATCGAAACGTTGGGCCCAACCGCACGTCTTCGCAATCGTCCGCGCTGCGATGTTCCCGTTATCCCCAGCCGCTCGTTGGGGCTGGAACGGAGAAACCAGTCCCGCGCGGGGCGTGGAACGGGGTGAGTCGGCCAGCGCGGCGCCGGCGGGTTGAGGCCGCGCGCAAGGGGGATGATCGGGCAGCCACACTTGAGGAAAATTGGCGGAGACGGAGGGATTCGAACCCTCGATACAGCTTTTCAACCGTATAACGGTTTAGCAAACCGCCGCCTTCAGCCTCTCGGCCACGTCTCCGGCAGCCCGCCAATACGCCAGCCCGGGAGAGCGGAGCAAGAGGTGAGTGTGAATGTCAGCGCCGAAAGCCGAGAAAACCCGCAGCGCGTTGCCGGAAGGCCGCCGTTTTCTTTGCCCCGCCAGTCCGTTACGCCGGAGTTAAGGATGCCCGCGGCTCCCGTGCCAAATCTGCAACATGGATTTGAAAACGGGGTGGATAGGCCCTTTGGAGCCGCTTTCCCGGTTGCGAACGGTCGGGTCTTGGCTCAGTTTCTCCCTTGCGAAACGCGGGGTGGTCCCGCGAGTCGTGTTCACCTTCCGGCAGCCCAAGGGGTGGGTTTTCGCTGTGGTGGGTGAGTATCTCGCGGGGAATTGGGACAGACTTAGCGGATAGCTCGGTACAAACCGAATCGGCTTGAGACAGCTGGTCGGGAGCTTCGGCGAAGGCGAACCTGCCCCTTAACAATGGTTGGAGGTCAGGACATGACAATTAAGACCTTGCTCCTTGGCACTGCCGCGGCCGTTGCGGTCGTTGGTGGCGCTCAAGCAGCAGACCTTTCGGTCGCCGAGCCGGTCGAATACGTGAAGGTCTGCGACTACTTCGGCACGGGCTACTGGTACATCCCGGGCACGGATAACTGCATCAAGATCGGCGGCCACGTTACGTTGCTGTCGAATTTCGAGAAGGACTCGTATATTTACGGCAGCCACTCGTCGTCGTGGGCTTTCCAGGCCGAGCAGGAAGTCACCTTCGACGTCAAGTCGGAGACTGAATATGGCGTGCTCGAAGGATTCGCCGAGCTTGAGGCTGACGTAGGCTACGGCGAGGGCCCTGGCGTTATCGGTAGCTCTGCCGGCCCGGGCGGAGACCAAGGCGCGGTATACAGCGACGCTTTCTACCTTGCGTTGGGCGGCTTCAAGGCTGGTTACTTCTCGCCGGCTGCAGAGCAGGGCTCGACGTACATGGATACGTTCGGCATTGCTGGGAATGCCTTCCGTCCGATCAACGGTGCCACCAAGCTCGACACCGCTGAGTTGGCTTGGGCGACGGGCGGAATGGGCGTGACGGTGTCCGTGTCGGATCCGTCGCCGATTCTGACGGGTAGCTTAGGCTACAATGCTTCGGACTCGACGCCGATACTCTCTGGCTTGCTGTCCTTCACCTCGAAGAAGTTCTCGGCTGGCTTGAGCGGCTTCTACATGGATACGACTGATGGCGCCGACTACGGCATCACCGGCACGGCCACGATCGCTCTGACGTCGATGGACAACCTCTGGCTCGAAGGTAACTACGGTAACAACCTGTTCACCGGCACCGACGGGGCATTTGGCGCCTACGGCAACGGTCATAACGACGGCTACTCGCTCACGGCTTCGTGGCAGCACGTCCTGAGCAAGACGTTGAACTTCGACGTCGACGCCGAATACGCCAAGGGTGACACTGGCTACTTTAGCGACGGTCAGTCTGCTTGGGATGTTGGTGCCGACCTGGTCTGGGCTCCGGTTGCCGGCTTCCGCGCGAAGGCGGCGGTTCTTTACACGAGCAACACGTACTCGGACGGCTCGACCACCAACTCGTGGGTCGCCGAACTCGGCGTTCGCCGCGACTGGTAAGCCTCTCACCAGGCTTGGACAATTTGGAACCCGGCGGAGCGATCCGCCGGGTTCTTCTTTTGTATCTCAGGCTCCTCTGTAGTGCGAAGCTTTGCTGTCTGCCGCTGCCGCTGCGGTTTGCCTGATTTGCGGGTAGAACGGGCGTCATGAACTGGCAGAAATGGATTCGCCCCGGACTGGTCCTGACCCTTCTCCTCGCCGTGCTCGCCGTTTTTCTGGGGCACGGCGCCGTGGAACGTGATCTCGGGACGCGCGTTCAGGCGGCTCTGGTCGGCGACGGCGAAAACTGGGCCACCGTTGCCGTCATCGCCCGCGATGTGACCATCGGCGGGGTCGCGCCCGCCCCGGAGGCGCAGCGCCGGGCAGTTGCGGTAGCCCAATCGGTCACGGGCGTGCGCGTGGTCGCCGACGGCAGCGGGTTGCTGCCGGTCGTCTCGCCGTTCGTGTGGACCGCCCGCCGTCAGGGCAGCAGTGTTTCCCTCAGCGGCTCCGTTCCCTCCGATGGCGCGCGGGCCGCAATTCTGGCCGCGGCGCGGCGTGCCATTCCCGATGCCGAGATCGCCGATGGCATGCAGCTCGCCCGCGGCGCGGCGCAGTCTTTCACGGCGGCGGCGAGTTTCGCGCTGGCGCGTCTGGCGGCGCTCAGCGATGGCGTCGTCTCGGTCAGTGACAACACATTGAGCGTAGGCGGCACCGCAATCAGTCCATCGGCCTACGACGGGGCTCGCCGCGCCGTTGCTTCCACGCTTCCGCCGGGCCTCGTCGCCGGTGCCCTGGATATCCTGCCCGCCCGCGTCGATCCCTTCGTTCTGTCGGCGAGTTTCGACGGCAAGACCCTGACCCTCATTGGTTATGTCCCGAGCGACACCGTTCACGACACGTTGGTCGCCACCGCCCGCGCCGTGCTGCCGGGCGTGGCGATCTCGGATTCGCTGGCCCTGGCATCCGGCGAGCCGCCCCACTTTGCCGAGGCGGCGAGCTTTGTCATCGCCGCGCTCGCTCACCTCACCACCGGAGGTGTCACCCTCGATGGGCTGAACGCCGATATCACCGGTCGCGCCAGGAGCGTCGAGGACTACGAGGGGCTGATCAAGTCGACGACCGGCGCCCTGCCGGCCGGACTCACGATCGTTGCCCGCAGCGTCGAGCCCGCACCGGTCAGCGACTATGGCTGGGATGCGGAGCGCGACGGCAGTCAGGTAACGCTCAACGGCTACGTTCCCACGGCCGAGGATCTCGATACCGTCGCCGGTGCCGCCCGCTCGCTGTTTCCGTCGGCGA
>Ga0265313_10004337_pt1 | contig 10973 bp, 9 predicted proteins | sample 4123metaG_FD_203122 | JGI IMG/M metagenome (GOLD analysis project Ga0265313, IMG submission 203122) | Rhizosphere microbial communities from Carex aquatilis grown in University of Washington, Seatle, WA, United States - 4-1-23 metaG | ecosystem: Host-associated > Plants > Roots > Rhizosphere >...
CTTCGGCAGATCCTGCAGCGCAGCCAGGAACAGCACGAAGGCGAGTCCCAGGTCCCACCAGACCGAGGCGATGCTGACACCGAACAGGGCCCATTGGGCGCTGGTGAGCCAGGGGATGGCGGAGATGCCGATCAGGCCCAGATAGTGGTTCACGAGGCCGTACTGGGTATCGAGCAGCCAGGTCCACACCAAGCCTATGACGGTGCCCGAAACTACGTTGGGCGAGAAGAAAAGCGTGCGCGCGAGCCCGGCGAGCGGCCAGCGCTGGTGGACGTACAGAGCGCAGGCCAGCCCGAACACGAGGACGCCCGGAACGATGATCACGGCATAGAGCGCGGTGTTCTTGAAGGCGATGCCGACCCACTCGTCGTGGAGCATGTCGGAAAAGTTCTGCAGCCCGATCCACTGCGGCCTGCCGAAGATGCCCCATTTGGTGAAGGCGAGGCCGGCGCCGAAGATCAACGGCGCAACGTTGAAGGCGAGGAAAGGGATCGTGAAGAAGGCGACGAAGACATAGCCCGCCCAATCGATGGGCGGCTTTCGCTCCGCACTTGATAACTCCAAAGCGGTCATCGCCGATACTGAGAGGCGAATCCCGCCCCGGTCCCGAGGACCGGGGCGGGATTCTGATCGTCGATCAGCCGGCGTCCAGGTCCGACTGCCACTTCGCCTGGATCTCCGACATCGCCGTGTCGATGGACTTCTGACCGGCCCAGACTGTCTCCAGGGTCTTGGCGAGGAAGTTGTCGCCCGCGTAGATCGTGAAGTCCGGCCCCGCGAGGACCGGGATTTCGCCCTCGGTGGCAAACGCCATGCCGTCGACGAAGGCGCCGCGCACCGACCAGTCGTGTCCGGATGTCTTGTAGTCGGGGCGGGCCAGGGTCGAAAGCCGGGGCGAGGCGCCGCGGCCCTGGGTCGTCCACAGGAAGCCGTTGTCGGAAAGCCACTTGACCGCCTTCATGCTGGCTTCATAGCGGCTCGTGTCGCTCTGGACATAGAGCTCCATGCCGCCCATCTCGAAGTACGTGTGCAGCTCTTGGCCGATCTTCGGGAACAGGTAAGTGCGGAAGTTCAGCTTCTGCTGGACATAGCCATTCAGCGTCCATGGGCCGGTCCAGAAGATCGAGCCCTGGCCGGTGCCGAAGGCCTTGTAGCGGTTGGTCACGTCCCTGGTCGACACCTTCAATTTGTCGAACAGGTCTAGGATCCACTGCATGGCCGCCTTGCCGGCATCGGGATTGACGCAGGCGGTCTTCAAGTCGTCGCTCGCCCGCAGGAAGCCCATTTGCCTGGCGACGATGCCCCAGGTGACCGTGGGCTGGACGCCGGAGCCGGTCATCATGATGCCCGAGCGAGTGACCTTGTCGCCGTCGCGCTTGGTCATGGCCTTGGCCCATTCCAGCAGCCCGTCGCCATCCGTCGGGAACTTCTCCGGGTCGAGGCCGGCTTCCTTGACATGGTCGAGATTGACCTCGGGTTGGAGGCTCATGAGATCCATGGGGATCATGAACAGCTTGTTGTCATACTTGGGATAGCGGGCCTTCTGCATCGGCAGCGCCGAGAAGTCGTTGAGGTCCAGGCCCACTTTTGTGGCGAGATCGTCGAGCGGGATGATCACGCCGTCCTTCGCCCACTGGGCGCGCTGACCGGCGGTGCCCCAGCCGAAATCGGGCGCCTGTCCGGCGGCCGCGGCGGCCAGCAGCTTGGTGTCGTACTGATCGTCAGGCACCAGCTCGAGCTTGAGCTGGATATCCGTGTTGGCCGCATTGAAGGCATCGATCATCTTGCCCCAGACCTCGGCGTCGGAAGCCGAGAGCCAGCTCCAGTGCGTCAACGTGATCGGCTCCGCGCCCTTGACGAAGGGGGCGGGAAATGTGGCGGCCGCCGTCGCCACCAGCGCCGATTTGCCCGCGAGCTTTGCGAATTGTCTGCGCGACATCTTGCGTGTCTTCGACATCGACGTCCTCCCTTTGGAAATTGGTGCGGCTGCCTGTGGCACCGCGCCTCTGCCTGCTATGGATCGGGTCAGGCCGTTCAGCTACAGAAGCCCCCCTTTAGCGTTCTTCATCCTCCTGATCATCGGCCTCTCGCGGCCGGACTGGCTTGATGTTTCGGGACACCAACTTGACAATTCCCCGCGGGGCCCGATGCCGCGCTTGGCCGGGCCCCGCGGCTTTGGCATAAGATGGGAAAACAGGGGAGGCAAGACTATGGCCGCGATCGTGGTTAGCGGACTGAGCAAGTCGTTCGGCCCGGTCGCGGTGCTGAGGAACATAAACCTCTCCATCGGCGAGGGTGAATTCCTGGTCCTGGTGGGGCCGTCGGGCTGCGGCAAGTCGACCCTGCTCCGGCTGCTCGCGGGACTCGAACTGGCGAGCGCGGGCACCATCGAGATGGGCGGGCAGGACGTGACCGAGCTGCCGCCCAAGGCGCGCGACATAGCCATGGTGTTCCAGAGCTACGCGCTCTATCCGCACATGACCGTGGCCGAGAACATGGCCTTCTCGCTGCGCGTGCGCCGGATCGAGCGCAAGGTGATCGACGAGCGCGTGCGCGCCGCGGCTGCGGCGCTGGCACTCACGGACTATCTCGCGCGCAAGCCCGCGGAGCTTTCCGGCGGTCAGCGCCAGCGCGTCGCCATGGGCCGGGCGATCGTGCGCGATCCCAAGGTCTTCCTGTTCGACGAGCCGCTGTCCAATCTCGACGCCAAGCTGCGCGTCACCATGCGCAGCGAAATCAAGGCCCTGCATCAGCGCCTGAAGACGACGACGGTCTATGTGACCCATGATCAGATCGAAGCCCTCACCATGGCCGACCGCATCGTGGTCCTGCGCGAGGGCGTGATCGAGCAGATCGGCACGCCGATCGAGCTCTATGACCGGCCCGCCAATGTCTTCGTGGCCGAATTCATAGGCTCGCCGGCCATGAACCTGCTTCCGGCCCAGCTGCGCCTCGACGGCGGCCGGCGCTGGGCGATTCTCGGCGAAGGTGCTGCGGTCGAGCTCAGTAAGGAAGTCGCGGGCGCGGAAGGCCAGGCGATCCTGCTCGGCATCCGTCCGGAGAACCTCACCGTCGCTTCGGCGGGTGGCGGACTCATGGCGCAGGTCAGCCTGGTTGAGCCCCTCGGCTCCCAGGTGCAGATCGTGGCCGCGTTCGCCGGACGTGAGGTGACGATGCTGAGCAACGAGCGCCTCATGCCGGAAGTCGGCTCGGCAATCGCGCTGCGACCCGATCCCGCCGCGCTTCATGTGTTCGATTCGGCCTCGGGCCGGAGACTCTGAACCGGGGCCGGCAGCGGGCCTGGGCAGCATTCGTCAAGTTCTCGACCGACAAAATCAAGTGCTGCCGGAGCCGCCCGGCAAGCATGGGGAGCCCCTCCGGATCAGGAAAGAATCATGCCGAAGCCCAGGAACTTCACCCACCATACGATCTTCAAGCATCCCAGCCATGCCGTGAACCAGATCGCCACGCGGCTGTTGAAGAACGGCGAGCTGGTCGCCGTCTTCAACGAAGAGCGCTATCCCTATCATCACGACAGCGGCCAGACCCTGTTGATCCGCTCCCGCGACGGCGGCAAGACCTGGGATCCCAAGACGCTCAAGGTCGTGCTCCCCTGGACAGGAACGACGGGCAACTGGGACTGCGGCATTTGCGAGCTCGCCGACGGGACGTTGCTGATCAATCTCACCATCACCGGGTTTTTCAAGCGCGGCATCAAGCCGGAGCAACCATCCTGGAGCAGCCATCCCAACACCAAGGAGTGGGGCGACTGGACCTGGGCTTACAAGACCCAAGGCTGGCTCGGCACCTATGTGGTGAAGTCGACGGATGGGGGGAACAGCTGGAGCCAGCCGATCCCGGTCAACGTCCGGCCTTTGAAGCATGGCGGTTGCCGGCTCGGCTGCTGGCAGTTGCCGAATGGATCCGTCCTGATGGGGCTTTACGGCCGCATCCATGGCTACGAAGAGGAGGGCGAGGGCGAATCGACCCGCTCGGCCTTGATGCGTTCGGACGACGGCGGCGAAAACTGGGAGTACTACTCGACGCTCGCCTATGATCCCGCCAGCATCATCGACTACGAAGAACCGGCCTTGCTCCGGCTCGATGACGGGCGTCTGGTCTGCTTCATGCGCACCCATGTCAATCCCAGCGGCGACGCCAAGAACATGGTCATGACGGTGTCGGAGGACGACGGCTTTTCCTGGACGCCGCCGAAATGGCTCAACATCTGGGGTTATCCCGCCGAGGCGATCCGGTTGCTCGACGGACGATATCTGATGGTCTACGGCTACCGGCGGCCGCCCTATGGCGTCAGAGGCGTGATTTCCAAGGACGGACTGAACTGGGACATCAAGAACGAGTTCGTCATCCGCGAAGGCGGCGTTCCCGGCAAGACCGCGACTGACACGCCCGGCTCCAGCCGGATGTCGCCTTCCAGCGGCAAGGTCGCCGGCGGCGGCATCGACTGGGCCAATCCGGGCGTCTATCAGCACATCGGCTATCCGAGCGTCCAGCAGATGCCCGACGGGACGGTCGTCGCCTCCTATCACGAATGGAGCGACGATCCCAAGCCGCTGCAGTTCGTGCTCTGTACGCGCTTCAAGGTCTAGCTGATACGCGAAGCGTCATGTTCGAGGCGGCCGGCGCCGAGCACGCGGTTCTGCACAAGGACGCCTATGCCTACAGCGCGCATCCCCACCTCGTGGCGCTCGAGGACGGCGACTGGCTGATCGTCTTCAACAAGACGATCCGCCGGCGCCTCATCCTCCATCCGCCCCAGGATCCCGAGTTCCGCAACTGGCTCATGCGGTCCTCGGACGACGGACGCAGCTGGACGAGCCCCCAGGCCGTGCCGGGTTATGACTGGCATGGCGTGGAGTGCGCCGGGCTGACGGCGCTGGGCCGGGGCCGGGTGATGCTGAACCAGTGGCGCTTCCGCTGGTATCCGTTGGACGTGGCGCGTCGCCGGCTCGACGCCCAAAGCCTGACGTTTCCGTCGCGGCTTCTGCGCGGGCTGGCGCTTTCGCCCGAGCTCGACATCGATCGGGCCTTGCTCGCAGACCCGGATTCCGTCGCGCCCTGGGCGCGCGGCTCCGGCGACTGCTTCGTGCATTTTTCCGAGGACGGAGGCAGGAGCTGGGGCGAAAGCCGGCGCGTCGATTGCGCGCCCTACAGCGGCGGCTACGGCATGCGGGGCGCCCTTGCGTTGCCGGGCGGCGTGCTCCTGCTTCCGTTGAGCGACATCCCTAACTATCGGATCGTGTTCGTGGTTCGCTCGGATGACCTGGGCCGCAGCTGGGCGGCTCCCGTGGAGGCCGCGAGCAATGAGGGCAGCGAATTCGAGGAACCGGCCATCATCCGCCTGGCGTCTGGGCGCATCTTGATGCTGCTGCGGGACAACGGAACGCGGCGGCTGCATCGCGTGGTTTCCGATGACGACGGCGCGAGCTGGAGCCCGCCGGAGCCGACCGCGATCGAGGGCTATCCGCCCCATCTCCTGCATCTGCCCGACGGTCGCCTGCTCTGCACCTATGGCTGGCGCCAGCCCGGCTACGGCATCCGCGCGGCGCTGTCGGCGGATGGAGGGCAGTCCTGGGACCTTGAGCGCGAGATCGTCATCCGCGGCGCCATGGCCAACAAGGACCTCGGCTATCCTTGCAGCGTTGTTGACCGGGACGGAGCCGTCTTCACAGTCTACTACGGCCAGGACGGCGACGGCGTCACCTGCATCCAGGCGACCCGCTGGCGCCTATAGCGGACCCGTGACAGGCGCGGGCATGGCGACGGCGAACTTCTCGGCCCAGCTACGCAAGGCGGGTAGGACGCCGGGGTAGAGCACCAAGCCCTTTGTCAGCGCTTCCCGCCGGTGCTCGAGACCCTTCTGACCCGGCAGCCGCACGGCCCCGACGCCGGGGACCGGGCTGTTGTCGCGGCAGAGCTTGGCGATCCAGCCGGTTTCCCTGACATAGGCATCGGCGCCGCCGAAGGCGGCTGGATCGAGAACTTGCAGATACACACCCGCACCCCAGCCCGTCGGTTCGTCAGCCCGGCCATGACCGGGCAGGGCCTGGGTCAATGCCTCGACGGTGAGGGCGAGGCCATAGCCCTTGTGGCCGTGATCCTTGCCGCCGGTCGGCAGCAACGTCCCCGGCGGGTCGGCGAACAGCACGGATGGATCATCGCTCGGTTGGCCCGCGGCATCCATGGCCCAGGGTCCGGGATAGCGCCGTCCTTCCTTGTGGAGTCGGTTCGACAGGCCATTGGTGGTGATGGAAGCGCTCATGTCGATCAGGATCGGATCGCCATCGGTCGGAATCCCGACTGCGATCGGATCCGGGGTGAATACCGCCTTCAGACCGCCGAAGGGCGCCACGCTGGCACTCGCGGGATCGGAGCTGAGGACGATTGCCATCATCCGGCGCTCCGTCGCTCGGCGGAGATAGGCGGCAAGGCAGCCGATATGGTGGCTGCGCCGGATGGCGATGCCGGCCAGCCCGTGCAGCGCCGCACGCTCGACGGCGAGATCGAGGGCCCTGGCAGTAACCCAGACCCCGGGCAAGTATCGCGCATCCCAGGTCACGGCCGCACCGCGATCGGCGACCACAAGTGGTTCGCCCGTTCGCGTCATGCTGCCCGCTTCGATGTCCTCGAGATAGCCGGGGGCCAGCGCGAGACCGTGAGTGGTGTGGCCCAGCAGGTCGGCTTCGACCAGGAGCTCCGCGACGGTGCCGGGCTTGTCGCCGTCGAGCCCGGCGGCACGAAACAGGCGGGCCGCAAAGGCGACCAGATCGCCATGGCGGTAGCGCGTTTGCTGACTCTCGCCGGTCATGCGCCATTCCCTTTGATCAAACCAAATGCGAAGGTTTCGCCGTCAGAGCGGCAGGCAGCTCGGCCCCAACGGTTCGAAAGTCTTGTAGGTCAGAATGAATTCCTGATGGCCGAGGGCTTCCGATTTGGTTTGGACGCCCGAAGCGACGGCGCGGATCATGTCGAAGATCTCCTGGCCCACTTCTGCCAGGCCGGCGCGGCCCTCGAGGATGCGCCCGGCGTCCACGTCCATGTCCTCGGTGAGCTTGCGGTAGGTGATCGGGTTGGCACAAACCTTGATTACCGGCGCGATGGCCGAGCCGACGACGGAGCCGCGGCCGGTCGAGAACAGCACCATGTGGCAGCCGCAGGCGATCATCTCCACCACCGTCGCGGTATCATTGATGTTGGGGATGCCGAAGCGCACGCCGCCGTCGTTCACCATGTCCATGAGATAGAGGCCGGGCTTGGGCGGCAGGATGCCGGGCGTGAGCAGGCCGGCGATCGGCCGCGTGCCGCTCTTGGCGTAGGCGCCGATGGATTTTTCCTCGATGGTGCTGAGGCCGCCGGTGATGTTTCCACCCCCGAAACTGCCATGCTCAAGATCCCGGTAGTAATCGTCGGCCTTGCGCATCACCCGCAGGATTTCCCGCCCAAGCTCCGGCGTGGCGGCCCGGCTTGCCATATGAGCCTCGCAGCCCAGAAGCTCGCAGGTCTCCTCGAACATGGCGCTGCCGCCATTGTCGATCAGATGATCGACGACGACGCCGATGGCGGGGTTGGCGGTGATGCCGCTGGTGCCGTCGGATCCGCCGCATTCGGTGCCGACGAGGAGATCGGCGAAGTTCATGGGCACTCGCGGGACGTCGGCGATTGTCGCCAGCGTCTTGCGCACCCAGTCGCGCCCGAGCGCGATGGTGCCCTTGGTGCCGCCGGATTCCTGGATCACCGCGATCTTCACCGGCCGGCCCGATTGGGCGATCAGTTCGGCCAGCTCCGAGCGGCGGAACTCCTCGCAGCCGAGCGAAACGAGAAGCACGGCGCCAACATTGGGATGGGTGCAAAGCTGCTTCATCATGGCGAGGGCATAGTCGCTGGGATAGCAGCCCGGAAAGCCGATCAGCTGCACGCCTTCCTCTTCGAAGGAGGAGGCAATCGCGCGAGCGACATGATGGGCGCATTCAACCAGATAGGCGACCGCGACATGGTTGCGGATGCCCTTGCGCCCGTCCTTGCGAAGATAGCCTTGCATTTTTGTTCTCCAGGGTCGGCGCGCAGAATCGCGCCTATTCCCAATGGTCCTCGCGGTTGGTCAGATAGTCGCTTTTTACGTTGTGCATATGCACATGGGCGCCGGCCGGAATGTCCATGGTGGCCGAACCCACCGGTACCCCGAACTTCAGGATCTTCTCGCCCGACTTTATATGGCGAAGGGCGATCTTGTGTCCAAGGGGCACGGGACCGAGGGCCGTCAGCTTGATATCGGCCAGCTCGACCGCGCCGCCGGCCGCGATGTCGTGGATGGCGACCCCGACATTGTCCTTGTCCGACAGCCGGATAGCGTCAATGGGCATGGCCGCGGCGCCCCCTGTTACACCAGGCCATCATTCCGGCAGGCCATGGGCGGTGCGCTGGGAGACATGCCAAGGCACCAGCCAGCGCTCGGCCAGCACCACCGCCCAGAACAGCAGCAAGCCCAAGGCCGCCAGCATGATGATGATGGCGAATGCGAGGTCCATGCGCAGGTCTCCCGAAGCGATCTGGATATAGTAACCGAGCCCCGCGTCGCCGCCGATCCATTCGGAAATCGTGGCGCCGACGGTGGCGTTCACCGCCGCACCCTTGATGCCGACGAAGACCTGGGGCAATGCCGCCGGCAGCCTCACCTTGAAGAACGTGCGCAATGGGCCGGCACCGGTGGAAAGACAGAAGCGGGTCAGCTCCACGCTGAGGGAGGTGAACGCGAGGATTCCGTTCAGCAAAATGGGAAAGAAGCAGACGAGATAGACCACCAAGATCTTGGGCAGGAAGCCGAACCCGAACCAGGTGACGAAGATGGGCGCGAAGACGATCTTCGGCACCATCTCGAGGGTTACCGCCAGGGGATAGAAGGTGCGCCGGAGGAAAGGCGAGAAGGCGACGAAGAGGGACAGCGGTATCCCCAGCAGCAGGGCGGCGGAGAAGCCGGCCGCCGTCTCCATGCCGGTGACCCAGGTGTAGTACATGATGCGCTGAAAGTGATGGGCGAACTCGACCAGGATCAGGCTGGGCGGCGGAATGATGTAGAGCGGGATGTGGAACAGCCGAACGGCGAGCTCCCAGAGGGCGAAGAGGGACAGCCCGAAAATGATCGGCGTCAGATGCTCGGCTAGGGCTGCGCGCACTCTCATGGCAGTCTTCAGATCACCCCGTAGGTCATGAAGATCTCCTTGATCTCGGCCACGATGGCGAGGAACTCCGGAGCGAGGCGCAGCTTCAGGTCGCGCGGCCGCGGCAGCTCGATCCGACGCCGCCGGACTACGGTGCCGGGGCGGGGGGAAATGACGATCACCTCGTCGGAAAGCTGGACCGCTTCCTCGATGCTGTGAGTGACGAAGACGACGGTACGTGGGCTCGCCATGATGAGTTTCTCGAGGTCGCCGCGCAGCTGTTCGCGGGTCATAGCGTCCAGGGCACCCAGGGGCTCGTCCATCAGGATCAGTGGCGGGTCATGGATCAGCGCGCGGCAGAAGGCCGTGCGCTGTTGCATGCCGCCGGAAAGCTCATAGGGGAAGCGTCCGGCGAAGTCCTTCAATCCCACGGAAGCGAGAAGATCCATGGCCTTGCCGGCATAGGCCTTGCGGTCGAGGCCGCGCATCTCGACCTGAAGCAGCACGTTGTCCAAGGCATTGCGCCAGTCCACCAGCACATTGCCCTGGAAGACGATGCCGATGTCGGTCTCGGGTCCCGCGACAAGTCGGCCATTGACCCGGATCTCGCCCCCGCTGCGCTCGAGCAGCCCCGCGATCATCATGAGGAGCGTGCTCTTGCCGCAACCGGACGGCCCGACCAGCGAAACGAACGCGCCTGGCGCAATGTCGAGATCGACCGACCCCAGGGCGGCGACTTCGCCCGTCCGCGACCGATAGGTCTTGCTGACGCCGGCGATCGAGACTGCGACGCTCACCCGAACACTCTAGGGACGGTAGCCGGCGCGGCGCGCCGGCTCCATCCGAACGAATCAGAGCGAGGTGGGCACGAAGTCATTGGTGTAGAAGTCGCTGGCCTTCATGTCGGTCTGGAGGCTGTCGTACTGCTTCAGGAGATCGAGGGCGCTCTGCCAGTCGGCATCGACGTTGAGGCCGAGAACCTTGTTCTTGTTGTTGGCCGAGTACAGGATCGAGAGGGTCACGTCCAACACCTGGCGGGCCTGTTTCTTGTCCTTGTCCTCGGATTCACTGGCTTCCCAGTTGATCAGGGAGTCGATGGCCTCATCGGGATGGGCCTGGGCCTCCTTCACCGCCTCCAGCGTTGCGTGGACGAAGCGCTTGCAGAGGTCCGGGTTGTCCTTGACCGTGTCGCGATGGGCGACGATGGCATAGCCCGGTTGATAGACGCCGTAGTCGGCGTAGTTGAACGCGATCGGCATCTTGCCGCCGTTGGCTTCGATCTCCGCCGGCTTGTCGTCGATGCCGCCCAGGATGGCCGGCGCCAGGCCCTGGAGATAGCTCTGCACGAGGGCGCTGTCGGCGACATTGGTCAGCTGAATCTTGTTGATGTCGACGCCGGCATTCTTGCAGGCGACAGGGAACAGCGTGTTGACGCCGGCGCCCGCCGTGGTCAGCACTTTCTTGCCTTCGAGATCCTTGAAGGTCTTGATGCCGGAATCGGGATTGACGATCACCGCATCGGTGCCCGTGGCATCGATGGTGGCGATCGACATGACGGGCGCGCCCTGGGCGGCCAGCTTCATCATGGTGACGGCCGAGCAGTAGGCAAAGGTCGAATCCTTGTTGGCGACCAGGCGCGTGGTCGCGCCGGAACCGTCGCCCTGCTTGACCACGACATCCAGGTTGTCCTGGGCGTAGTAACCCTTGTCGATGCCGAGGAAGAAGATGCCGTGGGAGCCGTAGAAGAGCCAGTTGGTGCGGAATATTACCTTGTCCGCGGCCAGCGCCGAGGCCAGC
>Ga0265313_10004339_pt1 | contig 10971 bp, 17 predicted proteins | sample 4123metaG_FD_203122 | JGI IMG/M metagenome (GOLD analysis project Ga0265313, IMG submission 203122) | Rhizosphere microbial communities from Carex aquatilis grown in University of Washington, Seatle, WA, United States - 4-1-23 metaG | ecosystem: Host-associated > Plants > Roots > Rhizosphere >...
CCTCCGCTTTGAAAATTTGGGGAAGACCAAGTGTGTATTCTAAGCTATTCTAAGGTGTTAGTCAACCCATCTAGGCTTAAAGCAAGCTTGGCCTACTGGGCAGGTTCAGCCTTGGAGGTCCCGGCTTCTGCTAGCTTGGTTGGGAAATCACGCGCCCATTGTTCAAGTGCGGCGCAGCCAAAAATAACTACCGGTTCGGACTGAACTTCACCGACGATGTTGCCTTCACTATCAACTTGCTGCACGATAGCGGTGACAGCAAATTTATAGGGCTTCAGGGAATCCTTACTCGTAGCCATCTTTATGCTATTCTCTCGGTTATTCTTGCTTGTTGCAGATTGCTTCATTACTTATATAATCTCATATTAAGTGAAGTATAGCAAAGGTGGCTCTTGGCAAACAAGCAATGTGAATGGACGATGAACTTGTAGGGGCTAAGGCTCACGAGAGCGCCACCGACGCGCTCCTCACGGTGCCGCCGGAGTCTTTCGCCTTGATCAGCAGCTTCGTCGCGCCAGGTGTCGGGTCGAGGCCGAGCGTGAACTGGCTCGCGGCAAGCACAGAATCGGCCGGTAGCGTCGGCACGAGGCTAAGTAGATTCTTGACCGCTACCACGTTGTTGGCCGTATCGACGTACAGCACTCGCGATCCGGCCGAATGGTTGAGGACACGGAACGCTGTCCCGTCGCTCGTAGGCTGAACCGTCAACTGCGCGGTGCCGTCGCGTGACACTGAGATATCCGTGGCGACGCTTCCACCCGGCCCGAAGTGAATCGTCCCGGCGGTGTCGAACAGCAGACGACTTTGCGAGTCACCGGCGACGAGCATGTCCAGCCAGTATTTGCCTGCCGATGCCGACGAAGCTGTGAGCCGTGCGTTTGTGACGGTCGCCGCATCCGAGCCGTCGAGCCACATGACAGTGGCATCGCCAGCCCCTTTGACACTGAACCGAATCGCCTGGTCAGTGACCGACCATCCTTGGATGAACACCTGATCGAACGGGTTGATCGCAAAGACATCTGTTGCGGTGCGCGCGTCATAAATGAAGAAAGCCTGATGCTCGATCGAGAGTCCCCATGCCCACATCGGGACGCCTGCCAGGCGTACCTCGTACTGGGTCGCGTAGTCGCCTGGGGTGCCCGCCGCACGGTCGAGATACATGCCCTGGCCGCTCGACTGAATACCCGCCAGTTCTTGCCCGGTGCTCTGCTTCCACTTCTCGACGTAAGACCCGGCGGCAAAGACGCGTGCCCGCTCAACCCCGCCGGTCTTGAAGATTAAATCACCTGAGCCGTTGGCGTCGCTGTCGGAACTAAAAACAATATCACCGGAGTTGGTAAGTCCAGAATTTAGGTTGGTTATATCAGCCGGACGGGCTACGTTTTTAAGACTTCCATCCGGGTTATGCTCCTGGTTTAGGAAGTCATTGAGGATACCTCCCCAAGTGCCATCATCTCCGCCGGGTGTTGGTAGTCTAGACATCTAGTGTTTTTCCCTTGTTCGCCTCTTATGGTTATCTAGGGGGATTATAGCATTTTGGGGGGATTATGAAAAAAGACAGTTCTTAGGCTGCCTAGATTATTGCAGGGGGTGAGAGTTAAAGCTTATTTGCCGTAGGCGCTGCCACCGTAGCCGTGGCTCTGGCTGCCGGTAAAGCCCTTGTGTCCCAATATCTTCAAGATAGCCGAAAAGCCCATAACCGACGCCAAGCCCAAGCCTAACGTAGTTAAAAATTCTTTACGTGACATTTCTTTTTGAGTTATATCATTTAGATAACTGTGCATTTAAAAATCCCTTGTTGATTTTTTATTAGTTCTGCCTACAAGCATACTGCTTATATTTAAGCTGTCAATCCCAACTTAAAGGTTTTAGGTCGAATTACCCGCTATGTTTCCGTGGGCGGGGTGGTATGGCGCTACGATATCCCATACCGTTTTGGACGGGCGGCCGTTTACCGCCGGAGGCCTGCCGGCTCCGAAACTGCTGGCCGAATAAGCCAATGCCACAGGTACCGGTTCTGGAATGTTTTGTTGGAGAGCGGGAGCCAGCGCAGGCTGGTCCAGCTTCTTCCTTTTATTTTGCAGATATATAAACAAAACGGCTACTTGATACATGGCCACTATCGGTACGGCAAAAATCAGCTGGTTGAAAATGTCCGTGGTGGGGGTCATTATAGCCGCTGCGATAAACGAAAAAGCTATAACGTACTTTTCCGCGCCAAGTAGTTTTTTGGGCCTAAGCGGTTTAATACGGTTAATGAAGGTAATTACTAGAGGAATCTGGAACAGTAAAGCTGACCCTACCAAATAGATTGTCAAAAAAGACATATACTCTTGGATGGTTAGAAGGGGCTTTATCTGCGAGGTAGTAAATTGGTGCGACAAGAACTTTAACGCGACCGGGAGACCTAGATAATAGCCAAAGGCCCCGCCGCCGATAGCCAGGATACCGGAAAAAATGCTGTAGTACGCAACCATCCGTTTGGTACCGGCCTCGATGAGCGGCTCCAGATACCTGAGTAATTGGTAGATGATTACCGGGATGCTTAAGGCGATCCCAAAATATAAGCATATCTGGAACAAAAAATTGAGGCCGCCGCCGGGTGTTGTATAGATAAATTGCTGGCCTTTGGCTGGAGCCAGCAGAAAACGAATGATCTGCTGCTGGATAAAGTAGCCGGCCAGCGCAAACAAAGCCACCGAAAGCACTATATAGAACAACCGGTGTTTTAGCTCGTGGACATGCTCTATGAAGGTCAGTTTGTCTGTCTTAGCTGGAGCTGTCCCGGGTCTGGGCTGGTTTTTCTGGTTCCTCTTTTTTATCATTGGCGGTTTTATCACTTCCGTTCTCGATATCGCTCATACCCTTACGGAGTTCGCGCATAGATTGGCCGATACTGTGGCTCAATTCCGGCAATTTTTTGCTCCCGAACAACAGTAGAAGTATTACCAGAACAATTATTAGTTCCGGTGCGCCCAAGTCTAAAAATCCAAATTGTGGCATAAAATGTCCTCTCCTGCTTTATTCCTATTACTTATGATGATAGCATACTATAATAAACAGTAGCGCTAAATAAAGTGAGGTAAAAATGAGCGATTTCGTATATGCCTACACCCCGTGGACCATGGCCAGCACCTACGGCAGCTGTGCTTACGGTGGCTCAAGCCAATATTCAACCTCCAGCGGCACGACCTGTTCGACTGGCTACGGCGGCAGTTCCTTAGTTAACACCGGCAGTGCGGCCTTGATAGTAACGGCCGTTGCCGTATTGATTCTGGTCACAGCACTGATAGTCCGCTGGCGCCGAGGCTCTAATAAATAGCCGCGGAAAGCTCAAAGCTAAAAGCTCAAAGCTTAAGAAATATCATCTGTTAGTATATTTTTATGGCGACCCAATCTTTCAAGGATCTGCTTGTGCGGCAACGAGCAAGCGATCTATCAGTAGATCTCTATAGAGCGTTCTCGTTAACCAAAGATTACAGTTTCCGCGATCAAATACAACGTGCGGAATTATCTGTGCCAAATAATATAGCTGAGGGTTATGCCAGACGAAGCGACAAAGCTCTCCGGAATTTTCTAATGATCGCTAAAGGCTCCGCGGTAGAGGTTGAATCAATGCTCACAATTGCCACGAGGCTTAATTACATATCTACAGAACAACAAGAGAAACTAACAGCCCAAGTGCAAGAAATACAAAAATTATTGAGCGGGTTTATTAAAAAGCTTTAAGCTAGGGACTTTCAGCTTTCAGCCTACTGAAATTGGGTAAGTAAATTATCCGATCCGTAGCGTCTGGCCACCAATAACCAGGCGATGCTAATCAGCAGCAGCGCCAGCAAAATCCAGAATTTTTTCTTTTCGCTCATCTTTGGTCCTGCTCCGCGATGACCGCCAAGCGGAATTTACTGGTCCACATCGGCGTACAGGTGTAAACGGTGATCCGCTTATCCGTAGTTGGCTTTACAATACTAGTATCCCACGGTTCAACGATTTTAATATCTGAAACAGTGTAGCTGAATCTCTGGCCGTTCCAAATCAGGGCGATATTATCACCCCTTTTGACCAAATCAAGGTGCGCGAAAACCGATGGTCCATTGTATGTAAAACGGTGGCCGATAAATACGGTATTGCCGGTTTGGCCGGGCGAGGCGCCCATGGGATAGTGCCACACGCCTTTGTTAACGGTGTAGATACTTTTGCCCTCCACCACCGGCTGGTTTAGGGCGATGCTGGGAATGATTAGCCGCTCGCCCTGTGCCAAATCGGGATGCTCCGGCAGCGTCTTGACCAGCTGGGCTAGTTTTTGGGGTTGGTGCTGGGCGTGGTTTTGCCACCAGAAATTGGCAATGGTATACAGCGGCAGGGCGATTACATAGACGTTAACTGCCACGATGGCAGTAATCAAAAAATTATTAATCCGGCGAAAAGTCATTAGCACTATAATACTTGGTTTTCAATAAATCACTCAGTCAAAGGTATTTATCAACCGCTGAACAGCTTGCGGCCGAGCAAAAAGTCGCGCCAATCTTCCAGGTTTTTCGCCACACCTGTTGGTCCGTTAACAGTGCTACTGCCAGCCGAAACAGGGGAAGTTGCCAACGACGGATCGACGTATTTCATGGCTACGCTTTTGGGAACCAGCAAAACCGTCTCGCCGGGTGCCGCCAAGCCGAAATTCTGCCTGGCCGCCAGCTCCAAGTATTGGTCAGTCCGCAAATATTGATTTTGCAGCGACGTGTCAGCATTTTGCAGATATGTTACGTAGTTTTGCTGCTTTAGAGCCGAGATTTGTTTTTGCAGCTGGTAATTACTCTGTACCGTTTTAACCCCGCTCCAGGTGATAGCCAAAACGATAAGGGCAAAAATATATAGGCCGACATTGCGTATATCGGTTAGCTGCTTGATGCGGGCAGTGTTCCATTTTGTTTTGTTTTGCTCAAACATCGCTATATGCATTATAGATTACTCTGGTTTACTGGTATAATTACCTCTGTTCTTTTATCCAATTTGTGAAATTCCGCAGTGCAGTATTTTACAAAATTGAGAGGAGGAAACGAGCCGAGGCTGAAAGTAAGCGTAGTTTACAAGCTTACGAAAGCCGGTGCCTCGTTTGCGACGAGGGGATGTAGCTCAGTTGGTTAGAGCAGAGGACTCATAATCCTTTGGTCCCTGGTTCAAGTCCAGGCATCCCCACCAATATTATTTTGCTTGTGAATCTAAAGTTTCGTTGGGTGCGACAGGCGGGGGCGTCTCTGTCCCCCCGCCGCCTTTTATTAGCCTCATGCTCGCCCGCCGGGTCCGAGCCGCAAGGTCGCTTTCTAAGACAGTTCTGCTGCCTGAATGTGGGTCCGGTCCTAATCCTTGCGCTTCTTTTCGTAATTTATCTACTGCTTCAAGTTCAGAATCAGATGGTGCTATGGGGTATTGCTCGTCCATACTTTCATAATGGCTAAGCTTTAGACTAATGTCAACAAGCCCAATAGTTCTTCCGGGCTATGCGCATTCATGAGTTTAGCCCGCAACTCGCTGGCGCCGTCAAAGCCGTTAATATATATCTTGCAGAACTTATTAAGGGTTTCTACCCTACGCACCGCACCAGCCTGCCTGCTAGCGGAGCCAGCAGCTCTGCTGGTGCTTGCAGCGGATTGCGGCGTTGCAGGCTGTGCTGCTCCTTTGGAGTATTGTCCATACACCTCAGTCCGCTGCTCGCCTGCGCCTTGCACTCCATCTGCATGCGAAGGGTAATATGTTTTGATAAATAGTTCCACGTGCTTGCTATAAAGTCCTAGTTTCTGCTCTTTAGTCCAGTCTTTCCAAGGCCCGGCCTTGGAAAATATCAATGGGTCGTGGAAGATGCCGCGGCCAATCATTATGCCATCCAACTGATGCTTTTTTGCCAACTCTTCAGCTTGCTGCCGGCTATCAATATCACCGTTACCGACAATTAGGGTGGCGGGGCAGAGGGCATCACGCATTTCCCGGGCTTGGCCGACTAAATCCCAATCGGCTGGGACTTTAGATAATTGCTTGGCTGTCCGGCCATGAATACTTAACATGTTAAGTATTTTTTTAGAGAGCAGGAACTCAATCCAGCCCATATCTACCGTTGTAAATCCTACGCGGGTTTTGACGCTGATGGGGAAGTCATCGCCCACCCCTTCCCTGGTGGCATCAATAATTTGGCCGGCCAGTTCCCTGTTATTTATAAGTGCTGCACAGGCGCCGTTTTTAATGACGGTTCTGACCGGGCAGCCCATGTTCAAGTCCACCCCATCAAACCCCATGGCCTTTATTTCAGCGGCGGTTTTTTTAAAATTCTCCGGTTTTATACCCCACAGCTGAGCAACTATTGGTCTTTCTTTATCTGTAAATTTGAGTTTGTGCATTAACCGTGGTCGGCCCGGGCTTTGCAGGCCGTCAACGTTTACAAATTCCGTAATAAATAAATCCGGTGGCGCCAAATCAGCCACAATTTGGCGGAAAACCGTGTCCGTGACATCGTCCATCGGCGCTAAAATAAAAAACGGTGTTAGCAATTTATCTAAGAAACTCATCTGATAGATTGTACTAGATTTAGGCAGCTTTTGGGTCGTGGTCACCTAATCCGTAACGTTCTGCCATCTCTCTTGCTTGCTTTGCGCCTAGAACTCTATTTTCTTCGGTAACTACCGGGGACTCCGTAGCCTCCAGTTCTGTCTGGACTTGCCTCGCCCCTGCATTAACATCAGAAGCCATCGCCAGGCGACCTCTTACCGGCCTACCCATAGTATGCAACCCTTCAGGTCTGTCCGGCGGGGCAATCTGATCACCCATTGATTCGGGAACGACAGTGCCATCGGTTAGAGCATCTACGGCTTGCGGTTTTAATGGGCCTCCACGAGCTTTATCGATATCGGCTGTGGCCTGACTGGCTGTTTTGGTGCCACTATTGACCCAGGTGTCCCATTGACGGTTTTCGTTGTCCGTCCAGTCGGGGTTATCTAATCTTTCGCGTTGTATCGGCACTTCAAAAGTTCCTGTCATAATATGATTATACTTTAAGCAGCTTCCTCTTGGTTTTTATCCACTTTCTTTTTGTACTTTGCTAATCTGTTTTCCTCGCGTAGTGGATGGTCAATAGGTAAAAATTTTTCCTGCGTTCTACGCAATTTTACTAAATCAGCATGGGCTTTATGGTGCCCAATGTCATAATCGAAATCACTCCACATTTTCTCGAACCGGGAACGAACTTGTTGCTGGCCTAGCCCCAAGGCTCTGCCACGCCCTCGTAGGCTCTCAAAATCAGTGGTTATCCAGAACTCATTCATGGCTTCTGCATGTAGGCGCTCTTGCTTAGGTATAGCATGCTTAATAACGAAGGGTGTTCCTTCTAGATAATGCATCCAGATTGGGTCACTATACTTTTTATCGTGTACCCCTACATCAAACCCGCCTAGTTTGTTCCTGTGGGCTAATTTGTTCATAATTCCAATTAGTCTCTCGGCACGCTCTGCAACATTTGTGTGAGGTCCTATTTCACCGCCCATTACTGAATGAACTTTATAGGCATCGGAGCCTTCTGGATATTGCCAATCCTCAATGGATCCTTCAGGCGGGATTATAAACAAGCGGGGCTGATTTGGATTAGGCGATTTTATTGACATAGTTTATTTATTTTAACATAAATGCACAATAATACTAGGCTTTGAGGGCGGCTTTGATGCGGTCTTCGGGCGAGAGTTTTGAATCGACTTTACTGAGTGCCTGAGCAGCATCCTGGACAGAGTAGCCGAGGGCTACTAACCCCTGTAGGGCTTCATCATTAGGGTTGGCGCTGGAAGTCAGAAAATCTGTAGCATCCTGGCTGGCAGCCAGGCCGACTTTGTCTTTAAGGTCTACCACCACCCGCTCGGCAACCCGTTTACCCACGCCGTTGGCCTGGGTGATGAATTTGGTGTCGCCGGCGGCGATGGCCTGCCGCACGTGGCTCAAGCTGGCAATACTTAAAATGGCCAACGCCATTTTGGGCCCTACCCCATTAACACTTAACAAAAGCTCAAAAAGCCGCTTGGCCTCCAGGCTGCGAAAACCGAATAAATCGTAGGCATTGTCGCGAATGTGTTCGTAAGTATAGAGTTTGGCCGGCTTGCCGGTTTCTAAAGCGCCAAAATCTTCAAAACTAACGTTAAGGCCGTAGCCCAGCCCGCCGCACTGCAAAACCACGGTATCGGCGAGCTTTTCTGTTATCAATCCCTCTAATGTTGCAATCATCTTGTATTTATTCTACACGAAGCGACTGGACATGACAGATAGCTGCAGCTAAAGCGTCGGCACAATCATCTGGTTTTGGTATTTCCTTCAGCCCTAAAATTATCCGAACCATTTCCTGCATTTGTTGTTTTTCGGCCCGGCCGTAGCCAGTCAAAGCTTGTTTGATTTGCAGCGGCGTGTATTCGGCGATTTTTAGCCCGGCTTGCATGCCGCACAGCAAAACCACTCCCCTGGCCTGCGCCACGGTCATAGCGGTAGTGACGTTTTGGGCAAAAAACAGCTTTTCTACGGCCATTTCGGTGGGTTTAGTTTGGGTAATTATATCCGTTAATTCATCAAAAATGGTTTGCAGGCGCACGGCATCGTCTTCTTTGACCGGCGTGCGGATTACGCCGCCGTCAATCAGCGTGGCTTTGCCGTTTTTGCCGGCTTCAATAACCCCAAAGCCCAAGATCCCCGTCCCCGGATCAATCCCAATAATTCTCATTTGCTAAGAGCTTTTTTTATAAATGGCCGATAGTCTACCGTACTGGCAATTTTAATCTCATCGAGCTTCTCCACTGGAATCCACTCGGCTATCTCAGCATATTGTCGTTCCCATTCATCAAAACCATCGGTTGACAGTTCGCCCCCCACAAAATCACATAGATAATAAATTAAAATGCTGTGGTAGGCCTCGGCTAACGCGTGCGAATCATAATAAAAGTTATCCTCCACACCTAGAAACCTCGGGTTTTTGACGTCAATGCCTGTTTCTTCTTTAACCTCTCTAACGACTCCTCCTTCCAATTTTTCGTCTAGTTCCATACCACCGCCTGGCAGGTCGTATTTATCGCCAAATTGCTTTGACAGCAGAATTTTATTATCTTTGATTACTACGCCATACACTGACGGCCGCCATTTCAGATTTTTAACAGGAACCTGGTATTCTTTCCCGTGCACATCCTTGCAAACGACGGATTTAGACATTTATACCGTCCGCGATGTCAAAGTTGGTGTGAGTAGAGGTCACGTCGTCCAAGTCATCCAGGGCGTTCATGAGGTTTATAACTTTGCGGGCGGTTTCGGGGTCGCTGATTTCTATGGTGTCGTTGGGCACATAGGTCAGCTCGGCTTCGATAACTTCCAGCCCGGCATTTTTTAGGTTGTCGCGGACTTTGGCCAAGTCGCTTTGGGCGGTATAAACTACTGTTTCATCGCTGGCTTTTTCTTCAACAACATCTTCGGCGCCGGCCTCAATGGCTCGTAGCTGAGTGTCGTCGCTGGTGCCTTTTACATGAATTACGCCTTTGCGGCTGAACTGGAAGGCCACACTGCCGTGCTCGGCCATATTGCCGCCAGTTTTGCTAAAAGCCAGCCGGACTTCCGGCAATGTGCGGTTTTTATTATCGGTGGCAACCTCTACCAGCACGGCCACGCCGCCTGGCCCGTAGCCTTCGTACATTATTTCCTCTATTTGGGCTGCGGACTTATCAGCGGCGCGTTGGATTGAACGTTCAATATTAGCATTCGGCATATTGGCTGATTTGGCCTTTTCTATAGCCATGGCCAAAGTAGAGTTCGTGGCCGGGTCGGTGCCGCCGCGCGCGGCTATGGCAATCTGATTGCCAAGCTTGGTAAACAAAGCGCCGCGCTTAGCGTCGTTAACACCTTTTTGCCTCTTAATAGTCGCCCATTTGGAATGTCCACTCATAAGACTATTTTACCATCTTTAAGGTGTTATTACTTGCCCCGTTGCAAAACCTGAGCGGAATAGTCGGCAATCGGATTATGGAGCGTCAAGTTTTGCTGCGGGGTAGCATTTTTAAGATGAATATGCCTATTCGCTGCCAGGATAACTAGCAAAATCATCGCGTAGAAACCAACCAGCATGTATGGCGTAATCGTTAGATGCAAGAACTGTGAGGGTACGTTCGCCAGCACATGCACGACATCAAGCATATAGGTCAATAGCAACCTGGCTGGTAATGCAAACCAGCCGGCGATCGGGACCGCCCATACACCAGCTACGGCAGCGATTGCCGAGAGCAACATCCCCAGCGACACCAGCGGCACAATCATAAGATTGGCGATTAGTGCTACGAGGGAAAATTGGCCGAAAGTCATCATAATCAAGGGCTGCGTCATAAGCTGTGCCGAAAAAGTTTCAAGCAAAACGGCTGTTAAGATTTTTGGCGGGCGGCTAAAGAGACGCGCGGTTATTATCGGCGAAATTACTAGAACCCCAAAAAATGCTAGGAATGATAGGTACCAACCTAGATCACCCCAAACGTAAAACGGGCTAATCATACCCGTTAAAGCCGCTACAAAACTGATGAGCACTAGAGGTTTGATTTGCCGACCGTAAAACCAGGCCCATAATGTCAGTAACGAGACTACGGCCGCCCGCACAATCGAGGCGCTAAAGCCCGTCACTATTACAAATCCACCTATAAACGTCAGTGACAGCATAAGTTGCTGGTACTTCGACGGCAATTTTAAGCGCGCTATAGCCCTGGCAATAATCGTGACGTTGTAGCCGGATACCGCAACAATGTGCACCAAACTGGTCATGGTCAGCGCCATTAGTACATCTTGGGGAAGAGTTATCCGTTGCCCCACCAGTAATCCCATGGCAAACGAAGCAACTGGTTCGGGCAAGGCATTTTGCATACCCGCAGAAAAGCGCCTCCCAATATCAACCAACAGATTGTGGCCGACGCCAATCCTGGTTATTTGAGC
>Ga0265313_10004341_pt1 | contig 10968 bp, 9 predicted proteins | sample 4123metaG_FD_203122 | JGI IMG/M metagenome (GOLD analysis project Ga0265313, IMG submission 203122) | Rhizosphere microbial communities from Carex aquatilis grown in University of Washington, Seatle, WA, United States - 4-1-23 metaG | ecosystem: Host-associated > Plants > Roots > Rhizosphere >...
GCGACAGCGCTCGGTGGGACCTTTTCGATCCCGACCTTCCCCGGCGTCTACCATGCGACTCTGACGAGCGGATTTTTGCCTGGCTTCGCCGCCATCCTGATCGGCCTTTTCAACTCGATCATGTTCCCGACCATCTTCACGCTGACCCTCGAACGCTCGACCGCTCCCGCTTCGGCGACCTCGGGCCTGATGTGCATGGCCATCTCTGGCGGCGGCATCATCTCGGTCGTCTACGGTTTCGCGGTCGACCGTTTTCTCGCGCATTTCCCGGTCGGCGCGCGCTCGCTTGCCTTCGTCGTGCCGCTTGCCTGCTACCTCTACGTCCTGTGGTTCGCCCAAGCCGCCAAGCGAGCGCCGACCCACGCCATCGAAGAAGGCGTCGCAAGCGCGCACTAGGCCTGTCAGCCCGGCCTATTCCTCGTGGGTCACCTCCGCGCGGTCTGGCAGGGCGAAGATGCGCAACAGCAGCTCGGGTACCGACTGCACACGGGCGGATTCTTGCGGTGTGAGCAGAGCGACGGCGTCTTGCCGGGTGCCTGCCTTTTCGATCTTGAGACTGGCGGTGGCCTGAACGGGATCGAGGGGATCGATGCCATCGTCGTGTGGCGCCCGATCGACGAGCGCCAAGTGCCGTTCCAGATGCTCGCGGTCGGCAGCGATGGCCAGCAGATCCGGCGCTGCCGCAGCGACGCCACGATAGACTGGGTAAACGGCTTGCGCCTGCTTCACGATGGCCGGCAGATCCACTTCGGTCGGCACGCGCAGGATCCCCGCTCGACGAAACCAGCGCCCAACCGCCGGCGAGCCGGTCCACTGAGAAAGCGGCACGGCCAATACCATGCCCACGGCGGCGGGTAGAAGCCACGCCAACATCTGCCACGAGATGAACCGCGAGGCCCCAATCAGGACCGCGCCCATGACCATGTGCCAGCGATGCCGGTAGAGCACTTGCGACCACGGCAGACGGTCGTCCGCGCGTCGCTGTGGCCGCCAGCCCGAGTCCTTCCCGCGCAGAATGTCCACGATGACGCCACAGTCAATCAACATCAGAATCGGAGCAACGAGCGCCGACAGCACGATCTCGAAAGCGAAACTGATTGGCAACAGAACGCCAGCACCGCGCAGTCGCTTGGGGCTTGTGATGAACCACAAGAATCCCAAAGCCTTGGGTCCGAATAGAATTGCCAGGGTGAAGCCGAATAAGCGCATCGCGCGCACCGGATCCAGATGCGGCCACAGTGGAAACAGCGTGTAGCTGCGGGTGAAGTATTCCGGCTTCGCGAATTCGTTCTGCACACCAAGGGCGAGCGTCGCGATAAGAAACAGAAGCCACAGCGGCGACGAGACGTACGAAAATATCCCATTGAGTAAATGCAGGCGACTTATCCAATGCAGACCCTTGGCGCCGAGGACGCGTGTGTGCTGAAGATTGCCTTGGCACCACCGCCGATCGCGCACGGCCAAATCGATGATCGAGGGCGGGCTTTGCTCGAAAGAATCGGTCAAGTCATCAGCGATCACCACGCGCCAGCCGGCTCGCCTAAGCAAGGCAGCTTCTACGAAATCATGGCTGAGTATGGACCCACCAAGCGGCGGCCGGCCCGGCAAATCGGGCAAGCCGGCCGCTTCCATGAAGGCCCGCGTGCGGATGATGGCGTTGTGTCCCCAGTACGTGCCTTCGCTGCGCGTCCACCAGGCAAGGCCCGCCGCCAGCAGCGATCCGTAGACGAAGCCGGCGAACTGCTGGACACGCGCCATCAGCGTCGTGCCGCCTTGAAGTTGCGGAACGGTTTGGATGAGACCAGCATCGGGATCGTCTTCCATCCTTCGGACCAACTCGATGATGGTCGCCGATCCAAGCAGGCTGTCGGCGTCGAGCACGACCAGATGGTCGTAGGATCGCCCCCAACGCTCGCAGAAGTCTTTCAAATTGCCGGCCTTGTGGCCACGATTGAATAGCCGCCGCCGATAGTAAACGTCGATGCGATGGCCGAGCCGCCGCCGCAACGTCCAGATGACCTCGTGCTCGGCACGCGCAACCGCGCCGTCGGTCGTATCACTCAGCACAAAGACGTCGAACGAACGTCCTTCGCCACGGTCGACGAGTCCCTGCGCCATCGCATCGAGCGCCGAGGCGACTTGGGCAGGATCTTCGTTGTAGGTTGGCATCAGGAGCGCCGTGCGGCTATGGAGTGGCCGGACACTGGGACTGCGGCGACGACGCGTGAGCATGCGGACGAACCCGACGGCAGCAGTAGTCAGCGGAAACAGAATCCAGGTGACATTGATCGCGAAGAGAACAAGCACGAGAATTTCGAGCAGCGTCAGTCCACCCACGTTCAAAACAAGCCGCATCTGATTGATGGCTACGGCCGCCATGGCAAGCGTGCCGCCAAAGACCACCGCCCGCACCAGCAGCGGCGTTAGCCACGGAGGCTTTTCAATCGGCTTCCGCCGCCGGCCACCGTCGAAGCGTCGAAGGTCTTGGGGCGGCATGATCCCGGGCGTTTCGGCCGGCGTGCCGACGGCTAGCGCGCTCACCGGAAATGTACTGTTGCGAACTAAGGCGCGGTCCACCGGTACACCCACGTCTCGGCCAGCCGCCCGTCTTCGAACGTCAGCTCGGCGCGCAGCTCGGAAAGCTTGGCTTGCTTGGGATCGAAGGCGAAGCTCAGACGGTAACCGTTCACGAGCGGATTCGGTTCGACGACGATGTTCTTGATTTCCCCCGCGCTTGCCGTTGCTTTCGCTTCCGGCAGAGCCGACGAGCCGCGAGCTCCAGGCGCCCGGGAGTAGTCGACGATGAATCGGCGCACCGGGGTTGGCGCGTGCGCATCGGCGCGCCCGCGTCGGGTGGCCAGCACGCGCGCACGGTCGTACGCGCCCGCCGGGCCATCACCCCAGAGCAAACGGTAGGAGTAATGGTACTCGGCGCCTGCGGCAATGGGCTGCCGTGGTCGCCAGAAGACGACGATGTTGTCGTGAATCTCCGCATCGCTCGGAATTTCTGTCAACACCACTGCGCCCTCCCCCCAGTCGCCAAGCGGCTCGAGCCATAGACTCGGCCGTCTGTCGTACTGTGCTTCGAAATCCTGATAGTCGACGGGATTGCGATTGCGTTGGAGAAGACCGAACCCCTTGGGCGAGTGGTCCTGAAAAGAGCTCACCTGCAGGTCGACCGGGTTGGCGAGCGGTCGCAGCAGGTGTTCGCCGCTTCCGTTGAGCATCAGCAGAGCGTCGGAATCGTGCACTTCCGGACGAAAATCGTCCGCATGCTCGCGGCCATTCGCCGAAAACATGAACATGCTGGTCGCTGGTCCAAGCCCGACATTTTCCAATTTCGTGCGCGGAAAGAGCACCACCTCCACGTCCATCATGGTGGCAGTGCCCGGACGGATGGTGAAGCGATAGGCCCCGGTCGTGCTCGGGCTGTCGAGTAGAGCATGGGCAACCAGCACATGCGCGCCGTGCGACGGACGCTCGATCCAGAAGGCGCGGAACGCCGGAAATTCCTCGCCGGTCGGATCTGCGGTCTTGATGGCGAGTCCCCGCGCAGACAGTCCATAGATCTGGTCCCGTCCCAACGAGCGAAAGTACGAGGCGCCCTGAAAGACCGCGACCTCGTCGAAGACTCTCCATCGATTGATGGGATAAAGAGCCCGCCAGCCTGAGTAGCCCACGTCGTCGGTGGGGAGCGGCGTCGTCATGACTTTCCCGGTCGTGAACAATTCCGGACGATAGGCCAAGGGATGGGCGGTATCGTCGTCGACCAACGCAATCGCTACCGGATCGGAATAGATCCAACCTCGGTGGAGAAGCTGCAGGCGAAAGCCCAGCCCGTCTTTTCCCCAAATCGCCTCTTCGGGCCGAAAGCGAATGTCACGATAATGGTCGTAGTCGAGGCCGGCTAAGCTCTTCGGCAGCGGCGCGTGCAACGGCGCAAATGGCGACTGAGCCAGACGACGTGCCTCGCTTGCCACCGTATCGCCGTTGAAACCTCCATCCTTTGCATAAAGCGGTTCCCCAAACGCAACACCACTGTCTCCAGCGCTACCCATCACGAATAGGCAAACGATAAGAGAATAGGAAGAATCGACTGTCATTACACACCTTTTGGGGACGCGCGTTGCGGCCACGAGCGCCATGCCAAGCTGGCCAGCACAAGTCGGGCCAGAATGAGCAGCGCCATCGCATCAACCGAAGGTTTCCTTCCGTTCTTCCCAGCCGTAACGGCGAAGTAACCGCAACAGAGACTCTCGATTGAGGCCGGCGTGTCCATCGAGCGCGTGCTAGAGAATTCGGGCATGCGTGAAGAGGTGGTTGTGACTGGCCTGGGCGTGGCGAGCGCAGCCGGCGTCGATGTCGCCACCTACTGGAATCGACTGTTGCGATTGGACTCGGGTGTCCGAAGGCGCTCTGAAGGTGCAGGCGGCACGCTCTACGAAGCCGCTGTCGACGAAGCCGGCCTGGCGGGTGCCAAAGCGGAATTCGGCGTGCGCGCCACCGATCGCGTCGTCACTCTGATGACCATTGCGTGCCATCAAGCTTGGAAAGATGCAGGATTCCAGGGCCCCGCCAAAGGTCGACTGAGCCAACGTGCGGGTGCCATTCTCGGCTCGGGTCTGGGCGGCATTCAGTTCCAAGAAGAACAGATCTGGCGGCTGCTCGGTTCGAGAGACGACCGCATCCATCCCCACACGGTTCCCCGCGTTTCCACGACGGCCATGGTTACCGATATCGCGCGAGCGCTCGATCTGCGCGGACCAGGATTTGTGGTCAGCAGCGCCTGCGCATCGGCGGCCCACGCTTTGGGCCAGGCCATGCGCACCATTTCGTACGGCGATGCAGACGTTGTCGTCTGCGGCGGCGCCGAAGCGCCACTCGGCGATTTTTCCGTACGCGCCTTTTCCCTGCTGGGCGTCCTGGCCCACTCGACGGGAGATCCCAAGAGCGCGTGCAAACCCTTCGATGAGCGACGGGACGGCTTCGTCCTCGGAGAAGGTGCCGGTGCGCTGGTACTGGAATCCGCACACCACGCGCGAAAACGAGGGGCTCGCATCTATGCGCGGCTGGCCGGCTATGGGCAAAGCCTGGGTGCGTACCATGCCGTCCACGCTCGACCCGACGGAGAAGATGCCGCGCTGGCCATGCGACTTGCGTTGCAAGACGCCCGCGTCGCGATGGAGCAGGTCGGCTATGTAAACGCCCATGGTACGGGGACGCGCGAGAACGACGTTGCCGAGAGCCGAGCCATTCAGAGTGTCTTCGGTACCCAAGCGACGCACCTGCCAGTCTCGTCCATCAAACCTATCACCGGTCACACGCTCGGTGCTGCGGGCGCCCTGGAAGCAGTGGCCACAGTAAAGACAGTCGAGACCGGAATTGCTCCGCCGAGCGGGAATTGCATATTTGCGGATCCAGCGTGCCCGGTGCGGGTCATCACGGAACCAACCGAAATTCCCAAGCTCGCACGCTTTGCGCTTTCCAATTCCTTTGGTTTCGGCAACGTCAATGCAGCACTTCTTTTTGCGGAGGAGGAATCATGACTGAAATTCTCTTTGGCGACGACCAGACCCTGTTGTCCGCCGTCGCTGATGCCCTTGGCAAAGTGACTGCTCTGGACATCAAGGACAACATGGGAGTATCTACTCTGAATCCGTCGAGCCGATTGCGCGAAGACCTTGGCCTCGATTCCTTCGCTGCCCTGGAATTGCTCTTCGAAATTGAGGACCGCGTGGGAATTCGCATTCCTCAAGAAGAGGCCAGCAAGCTCGAGACGGTGGCCGATGTGGTCACCTTCATTCGCGAAACCTTGGCAGGACGAGCACAGGAGCAGAGACCTCTCACAGAGGCAGCCCAGTGACCGATCCCGTAATAGTCTTGGGCGGAGGCCCAGCGGGAGCAACCGCTGCGCTGGCGCTCGCACGCGCTGGCTTTCCATGCCACCTGCTCGACCGGAGCGCCGCACCCGACGACAAAGTCTGCGGTGAATTCCTGTCGCCGGAAGCAGTCGCCTTCTTGGATGGATTGGACTTTCCTTGGGACCGAGCGGAGGCCGTGCCTATACGAAACCTCCGTCTTCACCAAGGTCGGCGGACCCTGTCTTTCGCTTTGCCCTTCGAAGGTCGCACCGTTGGGCGGCGCACGCTCGATGCATGGCTACAACGAGCCGCCTCGCGGGCGGGCGCGACCGTCGAGCGCGACGTTCATGTGCGCAGCATTGCCCGTGTCCAAGAGCGATTCCTACTCGACGCGGATTCCTCCCTTCGCGAGGCGAAGATCCTGGTCTTGGCAACCGGAAAGCACGGCGTCGGGACCTTCCATCCACGCCAAACCAGGCGTGACCGCTCGCTCATTGGCTGGAAGATGAATTTTCATCGCATCGGACGCAGCTTGAGTCAGGACCTCGCGAACACGTTGGCTCTTTTCTTCTTTCGGGGCGGCTATGGCGGTGTCGCGCGCACCGGCCAGGACGTCCTTACCGTCAGCCTCTTGATTCGATCGACCGCCTTCAAGCAGCACCGCCATTTTCGCCTCGGATTTCTCCACGCCCTCGCCGACGAATGTCCCATGTTGAAGGACGTGCTCAGCCAGACCGAGCCACTGTGGCTTCAGCCCAGGACAATTTCCAATCTCCCCTACGGTCACTGCGATGACGCCGCCCAAAGCGGCCTATTTCCGGTGGGCGACCAATTCGCCGTGCTTCCGTCGTTCACGGGCACCGGCATCGCCTTCGCCATGCTCAGCGGGCACCTGGCAGCAACCTACGCTGCTCGCGCCATGACTTGCACCGACGGTTCCTGCGAGCAGCGCTACACCGACGAGGCGCGCGCCAAGGCAGCGCTCGTGTTTCGCCATGCCATGCGCTTGCACGACTTGCTACAGCGGCCTTTCTTTACCGCTTTCGCCATGGTCGCGCTCCGCTTGATTCCCCTGCTTCTTCCGTTCGTCGCCCGGCGCACGCGTCTCGCGTCCTTTCCCCAGTTGCCCGAGTAGCGGATGCAGCCTAGCGCAAGCACTCCTCGCATCTTGGATATCGGAACCGCGGTGCCGTCCCACCGCTGCACGCGGACTCAGTCACTGGAGCTCGCGCGCCAAATATTCGCCGGCGATCCTCGAACCGTTGCATTTGCGGAGCGCGTGATTGAAGGCTCGGAAATAGATTGTCGTCATACGGTCGTCCCGGATTACGATCTTCCCTTAGAGCAGCGTACTTTTTTCGGCCGGTCGCCAGACTTCCGTCCCGAACCGAGCGGCGCAACCAAATCTTCGAGCGGGAAGCAGGCAGGCTGGCGCTCGAAGCGTGTCGAGCCATGACGCCAGCGCCGTGGCAGTCGCGTGTGACTCATCTCGTGACCGCGAGCTGCACGGGATTCACGGCGCCCGGATTCGACGTTACCCTCTTGCGCACGCTGGGGCTTTCTCCCAGGGTCGAGCGAACCCACGTCGGATTCATGGGCTGCTTTGCGGGGTTTTCGACGCTGCGGTTGGCGCGCACCATCTGCGCTGCCGATCCCTCGGCGCTCGTCCTTATTGTCCACGTCGAGCTTTGCAGCTTGCATGTTCGTCTGAGCAACGACCCCGAGATCGTAGTCGCAAACTGCATTTTTTCCGACGGAGCGGCAGCGGCGCTTGTTGGAAGCAGCCGTCACGAAGACCTCGCGCAACAGCCACAGCTGACGCTGGTCGGTGCAGGCTCGTTTCTGCTTCCCGAGGGAGACAGCGATATGACGTGGTCCATTGGCAATTTCGGCTTCCACATGAGGTTGTCGGCGCGCGTACCGCATCTCCTGGCGAAGTATCTGCCGGTTTCCTTTCAGACACTGTTGCAAGAGACCGGCGTTCCCCGCGACGCCATTCGGCACTGGGCCGTGCATCCGGGCGGAGCTGCTATTCTGCGGAATGCAGAGCGAGCACTCGGGTTGGCTCCTGGGGGGTTGGCGTTGGCACGAGAACTGCTGCGCAGCCACGGCAACATGAGCTCTACCACCTTGTGGTTCCTGCTCGACCGCATCCGCCACGAACCAGCGCCCGGCGTCGTGTACGGTTGCGGCTTCGGCCCTGGGCTGACCCTGGAGTCGGCACTACTGACCCACGCCGGCGCCTGACTGGACGTCGCATGATGGATTTCACTCAACGCATCTACCTACCCGAGGCCATCGATGCATTGGTCTGCAATGCCGATAGGCTCGACCGCACCTACCGGCAATTGGCCATCATCAATCGGCGTTTGTCACGCATCCATAGCCTGCTTCGGCGTACCATCGTCGAGCACGCACGGACCATTGGGACACCCGCCAGCGTCCTCGAGGTTGGCTGCGGGGGCGGCGATGTTCTAGCCGAGCTCGCGCGTATGAGCAGACGGGCAAAGGTCAAGCTTCAGCTGGTCGGGATTGACCGCGATCCGCGCGCCATCGTTCACGCCCAGCGACGTTTCGCCGACGAGCCGATGCTGCGATTCAGTACCAGCAGCCTCGAGCAGGTGGGTGGATCCTTCGACTATGTCTTTTGCAACCACGTACTTCACCATGTCGAGTCCGGCAACTTAGCTGCATTTCTGCGCCGACTGTCGCAATTGAAGAGGCGGCGACTGCTCGTCAACGATCTCGATCGCTCGCCTATGGCCTATGCGCTCTTCACGATCGTTGCCGGCTTGTTCTTTCACCGCAGCTTTGTCTTTTCGGACGGCCGGCTTTCGATTCGCAAGGGCTTTCGCGCCCCTGAGCTGCTGCAAGCATGCGAAGAGGCGCAACTGGACGATACCTACCAGGTAGAGCGGCTCTTTCCCTGGCGGCTAGTCATTACGTCCGAAACGCGAACGTAAGGCCCGCGTCCGGCGCGCTCTATTCTCGCTCTTTGTCGGCTTCGTTCTCTGCCTCGGCCGCGGCGGCGGCCGTCTTCACCTTTTCGCGCTCTTCCGGCGGGGGCAACACGGGGTTCATGCCCAGGCTCTTGATCCATAGCTCGCGGCAGAACCCTTTGGTTTGATAGAGGTGCGCGTCCTCTTGGTCCTCGATGCGCACATAGGCTGAATGGAGCGCCTTGCCAGCTCGTCCATTCATGTGCTGGGCACACTTGCCAAGAAGCTCCCAGTCGAGATGGTCTTTGGTCTCTGCCAACACCACGCATTCCGAGGCCACCAATTCCGCAGCTCTCGCATCGCCCGATGACCGGGCGAGCTTCATCGCTTCCTCGAGAGCGGTTCCCACGTGCCGAACGACCGCGCGGCCCGTGGTTTCCTTTTCAGGATCGATAAACAGTGCTTCACAGATTTGCATCAGCACTGCGGTGTGCATTTTGGTCTCGTCCAAGTATTTCGACCATTTGTCTCGCAAATCCCCATTGACTGCGCACTCAAGCGCCGTGTCGTAAATGCGCTCGCCTTCGATCTCCTGCTCGAGCGATTGCAGGATGAGCTCCTCTACTTGCTTGTCGTCCATGGCCTGCTCCTTGCCCGGCGCAACGTGCGCCTGCAATAGGGCCAAGCAGATTCCGTGCCCACGGCCTCGGTGCACCCTGACGCCTTTCCACACAATCACGACCGTTCCATCGGCGCCACACGATGCACTGATCTGTAACATCTTCGAACATTGTGCCCGCGACTCTTGCACAGAGGCGGTCTTGGGCGGCATCGATATTGCGGTATCCTCGTCGAAACGGTCCATGGCGAAGCACCACTCAGCGACGGAGAAATACGATGCAGTGATCATCGGTTCGGGACCGAATGGTCTTTCCGCCGCCGTCGAATTGACCCGTTCGGGTCTGTCGACGCTCGTGGTGGAAGCCAAGGCCTCACCAGGTGGAGGTACGCGCACCGAGGAGCTCACCCTCCCCGGCTTCCATCACGACGTCTGTTCGAGCGTCTTCCCACTCGGTGTGGCCTCTCCATTCTTCCGCACGCTCGGTCTCGAGAATTTCGGTCTGCGCTGGATCGAATCGCCGGCGCCGCTCGCTCACGTCATCGACGACGAAAACGCGGTGACGCTCGAACGCTCGCTCGAGGCGACGGCAAACCAGCTCGGCTCGGACGGCAAAGCCTACAAGGCACTGCTGGCTCCGCTTGTCGACCGATTCGACGAGCTTATGTCGATGCTGCTCGGACCGCTGCGATTTCCATCGTCGCCCCTTCTATTCGCACGCTTTGGACTCTTCGGTCTGACCTCGATCAAGGGACTGGTCCTGCAGCACTTTCGCACCAAGGCTGCAGCGGCGCTGCTTGCGGGGCTCGCCGCACACGCCACGTTGCCCCTCGATGCGATGGCGACCTCGGCCTTTGCGCTCGTCCTGGCCGCCGCTGGTCATCGGGTTGGCTGGCCCATCGCGCGCGGGGGATCCCAGGCGATCACAAGGGCGCTGGTCGCCTATCTACGCAGCCTAGGCGGAGACATCGTTCTCGATCAGCCAATCCGCTCTATGGCGGACTTGCCACCGGCACGCGCCTACATTTTCGACATCACCCCCAAACAGCTCCTGTCTATCGCCGGGAACGCATTGCCGAGGTTGTATCGACGCCGCCTCGGTCGCTTCCGGTACGGCGCGGGAGTTTTCAAGATGGACTGGGCCTTGCGCGATGCGATCCCCTGGACGAGCGCGGCCTGCGCGCGAGCGTGCACGGTCCACCTTGCCGGCGATCTAGAACAGGTCGCTCGTGCCGAAGCCATCGTTCACCAAGGCAGCACCGCCCAGGTACCTTTTGCGTTGGTCGTCCAGCCGAGCCGCTTCGATCCCACGCGTGCTCCGGAGGGGAAACATACGGCCTGGGCTTACTGCCACGTTCCGGGCGGCTCCTCCATCGATATGGCGCGGCGGATCGAAGACCATATCGAACGTTACGCTCCGGGTTTTCGCGCCTCGATCATCGGGCGTTCTGCTCGCGATGCCCAGGCGATGGAAGCGTACAATGCCAACTACGTCGGTGGTGACATCAGCGGCGGAGCATCGGACGTCCGGCAACTCTTCTTTCGTCCT
>Ga0265313_10004342_pt1 | contig 10967 bp, 9 predicted proteins | sample 4123metaG_FD_203122 | JGI IMG/M metagenome (GOLD analysis project Ga0265313, IMG submission 203122) | Rhizosphere microbial communities from Carex aquatilis grown in University of Washington, Seatle, WA, United States - 4-1-23 metaG | ecosystem: Host-associated > Plants > Roots > Rhizosphere >...
AAGGAATCGGAGGCGCGGCATTGTGAATAAGATTTATTGGATTTCGGGTCTTCTTTGCTTGACCTGTGTGGGGTGAAATGGGTTGAAATGGGGTGTTGTGGGGCAAATGGCGCCCCTTATCCCATTTCATGGCAGAGACAGGCAGAGCTTCGTATACCAGCCTTTTCAGGCATACCCTCGACGATAAGGGTCGTTTGACGATCCCATCGGCTTGGAGGGGCGTGCATGCGGAGGGGGATGTGTTTCTCGCGACGCCGCATCCGGACGGCTACGTGGCGGTGCTTCCTCCCGCGGAGGTTGAGAAGCTGCACAGCAAGATCGCGCAGATGGCGCTCAGCGACGGGGCCGCCCAGGACTTCTCCGCCCGGTTTTTTTCCCAGACCCAGTCGTTCACTTTCGACAAGCAGGGGAGGGTTCTCATGGACCCGGCCCTTCTGAAGCACGCAGGGATCACCAAGGACGCGATCCTCGTCGGGACACTGACCAAGTTCAACCTCTACGCTCCCGCGCGCTGGGAGAAGGTTGAGGCCCGCACTGCGGGCGAGAATTTCGGCGACCTCATGCGCCGGCTCGGCATCTGACCATGCCCGGGTCTGCGGAAATTCCCGTCGGCATCATGAGCCCAGGCCACCAGCCCGTACTCCTTCGCGAGGTCTTGGAGTTCCTGGCTCCCAAGGCGGACGCCCGCTACCTCGATTGCACGTTCGGTGGGGGAGGGCACACGCGGGCAATCCTCGATGCGGCTCCCGGCGTGCAGGTGATGGCGATGGACCGCGATCCCGAGGCCCAGAAGCGCGCGGAGACAATGCGCGAGCAGTATGCCGGCCGGTTCTCGCTCATCGACCGGGATTTTGGCCGGCTTTCAGAGCTGCCGGTGAAGGGATTCGACGGGATACTTTTCGATCTCGGCGTTTCGTCCTTCCAGTTTGACGATCCTGCGAGGGGCTTCTCTTTCAGGACCGACGAGCGTGCCGACATGCGGATGGATCCCCGGTCGGGCGTTCCCGCGAGCGTGTGGCTCGAGTCGGCAACCGAGGAGATGCTCGTCCGGGCGATCCGCGAATACGGCGAGGAGAAGCATTGGCGCAGGGTGGTCCGGGCGATCCAGGGAGCCCGCGGAACCGGGGCTCTCTCCCGGACCCTGTCGCTGGCTGAATTGATCTTCGGCGCGATTCCGGAAAGGGACCGGCGCACAGCTCGAATCCATCCGGCGACCCGCTCCTTCCAGGGAATCCGGATCGCCGTCAATGACGAGATCGGCGCCCTGGAACGGGCCTTGCCGGCGGCATTCGAGCGCCTGGGCCCGCGCGGAGTCCTTTGCGTCATCAGCTTCCACTCCCTTGAGGACAGGCCAGTCAAGCGATGGCTGCGCCGCTGGTGCGGACTGCCGGAGAACGCCGGCGACGGGACCCCGCAGGACCTGCGGATCCGACTCGCCGAACCCCTTACGCGCCGTCCGGTGACCCCGGGCGATGCCGAGATCGACGTCAATCCGCGAAGCCGGTCGGCCAAGCTGCGGGCAATCAGGAAATTATGAAGACATCGAACAACCGCGCATTTGTAAACCAGGTGGTGGTCGGCACCCTGTTCGCGATCGGCGTCAGCGGCTCGGTTGGCATTGGATCGGTGTGGATGCGCCACCAGATTTCAGTGACGGCCCAGGCCAACAAGGCGATCGAGACCCGCCTTGCCGAGGTCGAGCGCCTGACACAGCAGACGAGCACGTGGGTAGCCGAGGAGCAGGACGTCACCGCGCTCCTGAAGCGGAACGCCCAATGGCGCCTGGGACTCATGCCCCCGCAGGACGGCCAGATTCAAAGGATAACCGGGGATTCCGAGTCGTACCTTATCGCCAAGCGCGACCGCGGACTGTTCCAGGACCGCGGCCCGTTTCGGGACGCGGTTAATTCGGTCTCCTTCCGGGTTGCGGTGCAGCGCTGACCTGCGGATGACATGTCAAAGGGCTTTGCCTCCAACCATCGCGTCAGCCTGTTGGCGTGCCTGATCCTTCTCGGCTATGGAGCGGTCGGCGTGCGCCTGGTCTGGCTGCACGTGATCGATCGCGACCACCTGCTCGCGTCGGTCGAGATGGTCCGTCACGAGATCATTCCGGAATATGCAAGGCGGGGCGACATCCGGGACATCAACGGCGCCCTTCTGGCCACCAGCGTTTCGCTTGTCGTGGTGGGTGTTGACCCGAGAATGGCGCATCTTGAGGATGCGCCCAAATGGCCGGAACTAGCGCGGCTCCTCCAAATGCCGCTGGCGCAGGTGCAAAAGATTCTAACCACCAGGTATCGCCCGGGCGCCCAGGCTCACGCCGGCGCTCCTGCGGGCCTGGTGATCAACCCGTTCGCAAATGCTCCGCTGCGTGCAGCGGAGTCACCGCCATTGCCGTCAGGACGCAATCCGCAGGGAATTGCGTTCAACGCTAACGTTGGAAAGCCGGCGGAGGCCGTTCCCCCAACCGGGGAGATCGCGGCTTCCGCCCTGGCGGGCGAGGATGATGAAGCGCTCGATGAGGCGGATCCGACCGGGTTGCGGCCGATCAAATACAAGAAGCTCAGCGAAAACGTCCCGCAGGATGTCTACGCGCAGATCCTCAAGCTCGGCGTCCGCGGCGTCTATGGCACCTATGCCTACCGCCGCGAATACCCGCAGAACGAAAACGCCGCGCATCTGATCGGCTACGTCAATTCAAAGGAGGAACCGGCCAGCGGGATCGAGAACCTCGCGAACTTCTTTCTCCGCGGCCAGAATGGATGGGTCGAGACCGAGAAGGACGGCCACGGCCACGAACTGGCCCAGTTCCGGACGCGCGAAGTGCCCGCCACCGACGGATACAGCATCGTCCTGTCGCTGGATTCGACCGTGCAGCACCTGGCGGAGGCCGAGTTGGAGACGATCCACCAGAACTTCCATCCGAAAAAGGCCACGATCATCGTCAGCCGGCCCGAGACCGGTTTCATCCTGGCACTGGCCAACTACCCGACTTTCGATCTTAACCACTACAACAAGGTTCCTCCCTCGGAGATGGCATCGATGCAGAATATCGCCGTCTCCAACCTTTATGAGCCGGGATCGGTCTTCAAGATTGTGGCCGCCTCCGGAGCGTTCGAGGAGGGGCTGGTCACGCCGGATACCCTGATTGACTGCAACATCGACAAGATTGATTACATGGGAAAGACCCGGCCCCTGCTTCACGACGACCAGGGGGATCATTTTCCAGGTCCCATTCCGGTGTGGAAGGTGATTTCGAAATCATCCAACCGGGGCTGCGTCCAGCTGGGGATGCGCCTGGGGGATGAACGGTTCTATCGCTACGTCCAGGCTTTCGGGTTCAGCGAGCCGACCGGATTTCCGGTCGGCGGCGAGCCCGGCCCGGCAGCCCTTCGAAGGAATGTACCCCAGCCCGGGACAAACCGGTGGGATGACCTGACCATGACGCGGATGCCGGCGGGGTATTCGGTCGCCGTTTCGCCGCTGCAGATGCACCAGGCGATGAGCGTCATTGCGGCCGGGGGCGTCATGCTGAAACCCCAGATAGTCAAGCAGGTGAAAGACTCCTCGGGCGAACTTGTCTTCCGGTTCGACCGGGTGGAGGAGCGCCGCGTCATTTCGGAAAGGACGGCACGCCTGATGGCGCGGCTGCTTCAGGGCGTTGCAAGCGAAGAGGGGACGGCCCCCATGGCCGCGATCCGCGCCAACGGCGTCGACTACGAGGTGGCTGGAAAGACCGGAACGGCGCAGAAGCCAATGCCCGTGACCCTGGCCTCGGGCAAGGTCGTCATTCGCTATTCCGAGCGCGATCATGTAGGCTCCTTTGTCGGTTTTTTTCCCGCCAGCGACCCGCAGGTGGTGATCTCCATCATCGTCGACGACGCGGACGAGCGATTCATCGGAAAAACCGCTTATGGATCGCTTGTCGCCGCGCCCTCTTTCAAGCATCTTGGTGAAGAACTTATTCCTTATTTAGCGATCCGGCCGCCGCCAGCCCCGGCAAACTCGGGCCGTTCCATGCTCGCCCTGGAAGGAGGCCGCCGGTGATCGGATACCTGACCCAGGACTACGCGCTCATCCATGCACTCGGTTCGCAAACGCGGCGGCGCAACCGACGCGAGACAGCAGCCCTCAGCCGCTTCTTTTCGATGGCTCCCAAACTTTCAGACTATCTCAAGGAGGACGAAATCCTCTCGAGCAAGGGAAACCTCGACTGCCCAATCTCGGGGCTCGCCCTGGACAGCCGCCGTGTCGTCCCGGGCAATGTATTTTTCGCCCTTCCGGGCCGGCGGACGGACGGAACCCAGTTCATCGACGAGGCGGTCAGCCGGGGCGCGGCCGCGGTCGTCGCCACCCGCGTTCCGGCCCACGCACCCGCCCGCGTCACTTTCGTCAGCGTGGCTGACGCCAGGGCGGTTCTCGCCCGGGTGAGCCGGCGCTACTACCGGTGCCCCGATCGCGACCTGACGGTCGTCGGCGTAACGGGAACCAACGGCAAGACGACGGTCACCCATCTCCTGCGGCAGTTTCTCAACGGAGAGCGGCGCGTGGGCGTGATCGGCACGATCAGCTATGACCTTGGGGCCCGCACGGTGCCCGCCTTCCGCACGACGCCCGAGGCGCTCGACATCTACGGGATGATGGCGCAGATGCGGGACGCGGGATGCCGGGATGCCGTCATGGAGGTCAGTTCCCACGGGATCGATCAGCTGCGGGTGCTCGACCTGGAGTTCGGAGCCGCCGTCTTCACCAACTTGACGCGCGATCACCTCGATTACCACAAGACGCTGGAAGCCTACTTCGAAGTGAAGACGCGGCTTTTCACGGGCAGCCTCGGCTCCCCGCCGAAGGTGGCCGTCGTGAACCTGGACGATCCGTACGGGGCGAGGCTCGCCGAACAGGTGGGCCGGATGGACCCGCCGGTCAGGCTGGTCACGTTCGGAGAGAACGCGCAGGCCGCGGTTCGCGCCACGGAGGTCGTTCTCAGCCCGAAAAGCACGCATCTGAAGCTGCAGTGGCCGGAGGGCCGCCCGGTCGAGGTCGACTCGCCGCTTGTCGGCCGGTACAACGTGAGCAACCTGCTCGCAGCCGCGGCGACCGCCTGGGGGCTCGGCCGCGACCCCGCCGTCTTTCTGTCGCGGCTGATGGCGTTTCCAGGGGTGCCCGGACGGATGGAGCGCGTCGACGCCGGGCAGCCCTATGACGTTTTTGTGGATTACGCGCACACCGACGACGCATTGCGAAACGCGCTCGGCATGCTGCGCCCCATCACCAAGGGCAGGCTGCTGGTCGTGTTTGGCTGCGGCGGAAACCGCGACCGCACGAAGCGGCCCCTGATGGTCCGCGCCGTGCAGGAATTCGCGGACTTCGCCTTTGCGACGGCCGACAATCCCCGTAGCGAGGCGCTCGAGGGAATCTTCTCCGACATGAGGGAAGGCGTCACCCAGCCCGGCAAGATCACCTGGATCGAGGACCGCCGGCGGGCGATCAGCATTGCGCTGGATGCCGCCCGCGCGGGCGACACGGTCCTTGTCGCGGGCAAGGGCCACGAAAGTTACCAGGAATTCGCCGACACGATCATCCCCTTTGACGATCGCCAGGTCGTCCGGGAATTGATTGCCGTCAAAACGCTTCGGGAGGTGCGCGGGTAGGGTGCCCGGTCCCCGATTCGCAGCGGCGCCCTCGAAACGGGGGCCGCCTTTCAGGACTTGTTTCACGATCATGGCGGCATTCGACCCAGATTCCCTCGCCCGATGGGCTGATGGCCGGTGGACCGCGGCTCCTTCCGAGCCGATCCGCGGATTTGCGACCGACAGCCGCCGGCTCCGGCCCGGGCAGTTGTTTGTCGCCCTGAAGACCGGGAAGCGCGACGGGCATGAGTTTGTGGTTGCGGCGCGAAGCGCGGGGGCGTGCGCGGCCCTGGTCGGGGCGCCCGTCGCGGGGGCCGGCCTCCCGCAGCTTGTCGTCGGCAGCCCGCTCGGAGCCCTTCAGTCAATAGCCCGCCGCCATCGCCGCGCGTTCAACCGGCCCGTTGTGGGGATCACGGGCAGCGCGGGGAAGACCTCCACCAAGGACTTGCTGGCGATTCTGCTCGGGGGCGCGGACTTTGGCGACAGTCCGGCGGAGGGCGCTCGGGCACCCGTCCTGGCGACGCAGGAAAACCTCAACAATCACATCGGCGTCCCCCTAACCCTTACCCGTCTGGACCCAGCCGTTCATTCCTTCGCGGTCATCGAGGCGGGAATAAGCGCACCGGGCGAGATGGCGCCGCTGGCGGATGCAATCGAGCCGGACATCGCAATCATCACCCTGGTCGGTCCCGCCCACCTGCGCGACCTCGGCACGCTCGAGACCGTGGCCCGGGAGAAGGCGGCCCTTGCCGCCCGGGTCCGCAAGGGCGGCGCGGCCCTGTTTCCCTCGTCCTGCGCGAAGTACGCGGCATTCCGGGAGCTGAAGGTGCCGGCGATCGTCGTCGGACGGGACGATGGCGATTCCGACGGGGTCACAGCCGTTTTTTCCGCCGTCCACAGGGAAGGATCCACAGAGCTCGTGCTCCGCGGACCCGGGCCGGCGACGGAGACATTCACGCTTCCCCGCGTGAGCGACGGCATGGCGCAAAATGCGGCTCTTGCGCTCCACGCCGCGCTGCGGCTCGGGATCCCGAGCCAGGTCCTGCGGGACAGGCTCCCGCAATGGCGGCCCGCGGCGCTGCGCGGCGAGGTCCGCCGGGAGGACGGGCGCCTCCTTTATCTTGACTGCTACAACGCAAACCCGGCGTCGATGTGCGACGCCCTCGCCGCCTTCGTCCGGGTCGCACCCGCGGACATGCCCAGGCTCTACCTGATCGGCTGCATGGAGGAACTCGGCGCCGACGCGGGGCGGTTTCATCGGGAGCTGGGGGCGGGCCTCAGCATGCGTCCGAACGACCTTCTCGTCGTCCTGGGGGACTGGGCGGATGATGTCGGGACCGGCGCCGTCCGGGCGGGCGCCCGAACCGCCCAGGTCCTGGCTGCGATCCCTCGCAGCGAGGTTTCCGCGCTCCTGGCGGCGTTTCGCGGCGCCGTGTTCGTGAAGGGCAGCCGCAGGCACGAACTGGAGAAATTCTTCCTTCCATGCTGAGGTACCTCGCAAACTTCAGCGATCATTTCGGCCCGCTGCGAATGTTCGGGTACGTGACCTTTCGCGCGCTGCTGGCCGCCTGCACCGCTGCGCTGATCGGCTTCGTCATCGGCCCCGTGCTCATTGCGCGGCTGCGCCGGCTGAAGTTTGGACATCATTACGACGACGACCGGACGGGGGACCTGGCAAGCCGGTTCGACAAGAAGAACACCCCGACGATGGGAGGTCTTCTCATCTTTGGCTCGGTCTTCATCAGTTCCTTCCTGTGGGCCGTGCCCAATATCTGGACCTTCGTCGCGCTGCTCGTCTATGCGGCGCTGACCGCCGTGGGTTACCGCGACGACTATCTCAAGGTCGTCCGCAGGAGCCGCGACGGCATCTCCTCCCGGGAAAAGATCATCTGGCAGACGCTCACGACGGTCGTCGCGCTGACACTCCTGCTCCTGCACCCGGTGAGCGCCGGCAAGATCCGCGAGCTGTGGATCCCCTTCCTCAAGCATCCCCTGATCGCGAGCATGCCGCTCGCCGCGCTGTTCGTCTTCGTGTATTTCTGGACCGTCGGCTTCTCCAACGCAATCAACCTCACGGACGGCCTGGACGGACTCGCGATGGGCTGCACGATTTCGGTCGCGCTTGTGTACGGCCTCATGGCCTACGTCGCTGGCCGCGCCAGCCTTGCCGGATACCTCTTTGTCGGCCACGTGCCCGGGACGGACGAGTTGACCGTGATCTGCGGAGCCGTGGTCGGGGCGGGGCTGGCGTTTCTCTGGTATAACTCGCACCCGGCCGAGGTGTTCATGGGGGACACGGGCTCCCTCGCCCTGGGCGGCCTGATCGGACTGATAGCGATCATGATCCAGCAGCCGGTGACGCTGATCATCGTCGGGGGCGTTTTCGTGTGGGAGGCCCTGTCCGTCATCATCCAGGTGGGGTATTTCAAGCTGACCCGGCGACGCTTCGGCGAGGGCCGCCGGTTCTTTCTCATGGCGCCCATCCATCACCATTTCCAAAGGAAGGGCTGGCCTGAAACCAAGGTCGTGATGCGATTCTGGATCCTGTCGATTATCTTCGCGCTCGCGGGGCTGGCCACCCTCAGGCTCCGCTGATTCCCATGCCTCTTGCCGCTCCATCGTTTCTTTTGCCGCTTCTCGACCGCCCGGTCGCGATTTTTGGCTGCGGAGTGAGCGGAGCGGGCGCCCGCGACCTGCTGGCGGCGCTGAGGGCGGAAAGCGCCACGTATGACCGCACGGGCGCCGAGTTCACCGACGCGGCGGCGGCCCGGCACCGGCTGGTCGTGTTCTCCCCGGGATTTTCTCCCGGGCACCCATGGCTTGCGAAGGCGCGCGCGGCGGGCTGCACCTGCCTCGGGGAAATCGATTTTGCGTCGCTCTGCTGGAGGGGGCGCCTGATCGCGGTGACGGGCACAAACGGGAAGACGACCCTCACAGAGTTTCTCTGCCACGCGCTCGTGCAAGCCGGGCGGCGGGCGACGGCGACCGGAAACGTCGGTCGATCTTTTGCGGGCCTGGTGGCTGCCGAGGGCGGAGGTTCGCCCGAAGCCACCGCTGTTTGCGAGGTGAGTTCCTTCCAGGCCGAAACCCTGGTCCATCTCCGGGCGGAGGCGACCCTTTGGACCAATTTCGCCGAGGACCACCTCGAGCGCCATCCGGGCCTGGAGGCCTACTTTGCGGCGAAGGCGGTGCTCGCCGGACGGTCCGAGCGCGTATTCGCCGGTTCGTCCGTCCGGGCGTTTGCCGAGGGCCTGGCCAGCCATTCCCCCCCGCCCGGCGGGCGCGACGCACCCATCTTCTTCGACTCGGACGGCGACCCCACGGCGGACGCGATCTGGGTGCGAACAGAGGGCCTGCCCGAGGATCCGGCGCTTGCGGGAACGGTGTTCTTCGAATACCCGCAGCGGGAGAATTTCGTCCTTGCCGCAGCCTGGTGGAGGGCAGCGGACCTGGGTCATTCCGCGCTCTATTCGGCCGCCCGCACATTCAGCCTGGGCCGGCACCGCCTGGCCCGCGTGGGCGAGGTCGATGGCGTGACCTATTGGAACGACTCCAAGGCAACCAATTTCCATGCGGTCGAAGGGGCCCTCCCGAGGTTCGCCTCTCCGGTTCTGCTGATCGCCGGCGGAAAGGGAAAGGGCGGGGATCTGCCGGGATTCGTTCGCAGGATCGCACCGAGGGTCCGCCACCTCTACCTCATTGGCGAGACGGCGCTCGAGTTGGCGCAGGCCTGCCCGCAGGCGGGCCTTGCGCATTCGGTCCATGCAAGCCTGTCCGCCGCAGTCCACGCCGCGGCCGGGGCCGCGAAGCCGGGCGACAACGTCCTCCTGAGCCCCGCCTTCGCCAGTTTCGACATGTTCCGGGGCTACGCCGACCGGGGCGATCAGTTCGAGCGCCTCGTGCACGAACTCGGGTCCGCCGCTGTCCGGGCCCGTTGATTTCGAATCAGTTTCTAATTTCAATCCGTCCCATTAACTACAACACTCTGTTCATGAAAATTATCAGAATTTTCGGCATCGTCGTGGGAATCCATCTCATCCTCGGCCTGATCCTCGCGGGATGCAGCTCGACCGGAAGACCGGTGGCCGCCGCCCAACCCCCAACGCAGCCCAAGGCGGCCGATTCGGCGCCGGCAGTCGGCATGCCAAGCCTTGCCGCGGCCCCGTCGGCAAACACGCCCGCGGCGCCGCTTTTCCATCCGATCGGCCCGTCGGATGCGCCGACGGCCCCCTCCGGCCCCGTGATCTTCTACAGTCCGACCCGCCCGGGCACGCCTGCGGCGTCCGCGGTTGAGGCGCAGCCAGCCGGCGACGTCACGCCGGCCACGACCTACACCGTCGGCCAGGGCGACAGCTGGTGGACGATCGCGAAGAAGAGCCACCTGAAGATCTCCGAGCTTGCGGCGGCCAACAACCTCAGGTCCACATCCACGCTGCACCCGGGGCAGAAGCTCCTGATTCCCGCAAAGGGCATTTCGCAGGGCGCGGCGTCCGGCGCGACTGAACCGGCGGCGTCCCCGGCCCCCGCGCACACGGGCGCGCCGGCCGGAGGGGGCAGGCACGTCGTCAAGCGCGGCGAGACCCTGGGGAGCATAGCGCACGCCTATGGGCTGAAGATCGGAGACCTCGCCGCCGCAAACTCGATTTCCGATCCGGGCAAGATCCGTCCCGGCCAGGAACTGACGATCCCGGCGGGAGGCCATGCGCCGAGGCCCGCGAAGGCGCGCGCGGCCGCTCCCGTGAATGAGGAGACGCCGGCCGCCACCCCGGCGCTGGATAATTCCGCCCTGCCGCCCCCGGCGACCGACGCGGGGCCGGGCGCGCCTTCGGGACCTGGCGCCGACGTTCCGGTGATCAAGATCGAGCCGTCCTCGCAGCCCGCTCCGGCGAACCCGCCGAAATGACCGCGCGGTTCCGGGAGAAATGGTGATGAGTGGACAATCGCCATCCGCTCCGCGCGCCAAGATTCGGTTGGTGCCGGGACCCGTGGCGGTGATTGTCATCTGCGCGATCGGCCTCACCTGCCTCGGCCTCACGATCCTTTTCAGCGCGAGCGCCTCGTTCAAGCAGGGGCCGTATTTCTACCTTGGAAAACAGGTGACGGGAGTCATTGCCGCGACGGTCCTTTGCCTGGTCGCGAGCCGCGTGAACCTCGACTATTTGCGCCGCTACGCGTGGTGGATTGCGGGCATCCTCCTTTTCCTCCTCGCCTTGGTCCTCGTGCCGCGCCTCGGGATCACGGTCAAGGGCAGCCGCCGGTGGCTGGGCCACGGCTCGGTCCGCGTCCAGGTGTCCGAGTTCGCCAAACTGGCCCTCGTGTTCTGCCTGGCCCATTACC
>Ga0265313_10004343_pt1 | contig 10966 bp, 6 predicted proteins | sample 4123metaG_FD_203122 | JGI IMG/M metagenome (GOLD analysis project Ga0265313, IMG submission 203122) | Rhizosphere microbial communities from Carex aquatilis grown in University of Washington, Seatle, WA, United States - 4-1-23 metaG | ecosystem: Host-associated > Plants > Roots > Rhizosphere >...
AGCTGGGCGCGGCAACCGGGGCTGCCTCGCTGGCAAGCTCGCTTCTTTCATGTGGCGGCGGTCGCAGCGGCATGGGCACTCCCATCACTGGATCAAATGCCTGCGGCAAGCTCACCGACATCGAACACGTGGTCATCTTCATCCAAGAGAATCGCTCGTTCGATCACTACTTTGGCCGCTATCGAGGGGTGCGCGGTTTTGCGGATATGAGTTCCGCGTTTCAACAACCGTATCCAGGCAACACTTCCAATCCGCCCAGCGGCATCCTTCTGCCTTTCCACCTTGACACAACCAAAACCAACTCCGCCTGTACCCACGACATTACTCACGACTGGATCCCACAGCACCAAAGTTGGAACAACGGTGCAATGGATGGTTTCGTGACTTCGCGCCTCGCTATCAATGCCAACGACGCCGTGCTGACCATGGGTTATTACACCCGCGATGATCTGCCTTACTACTACGCGATTGCCGACGGCTTTACACTCTGCGACAACTACTTCTGCTCCTGCATGGGGCCCACCGATCCCAATCGCCTCTACACGATGGCGGCATCAATTGACCCCGACGGGAAGAACGGCGGGCCGTTGCTGCAGACGCTCGTCACGAATCGTCAGGCTTTTTTTGGCAAGCTCACGTACACCACGATGCCCGAACAGTTGCAGGCCCGTGGCATCTCGTGGAAGATTTACAACTCGCCCGATCAAAATGTGTTCAGTGGAATCGATTCCGACCAAGTGCTGCCCTACTTCAAGAACTTTCAGGACCCCACAACGGAGCTCTATAAGAACGCTTTTGGATCGACTTTTCCGGTGGACTTTCTGGCCGACGCAGCATCGGGGAATCTGCCGCAGGTCTGCTGGATCGTAGGTCCAGTCGTCACCTCCGATCATCCTCCATCGCCCTCACTGCTGGGCGAGAACACTCTCTCCGCAATTGTGACCGCATTGACGGCCAATCCGACGGCGTGGGCCAAGACCGTGCTTTTTAACACGTACGACGAAAACGGCGGATTCTTCGACCACGTCGCGCCCATCACGGCGCCTCCCGGAACACCGGGCGAATACCTGACGTCTCCTGCACTCATCGATCCATCGGTCGCAGGCTCAATCACTGGCCCAATTGGCCTCGGGCTCCGCGTGCCGATGATGATCCTCTCGCCCTTCAGTCGAGGGGGATTTGTCTCCTCTGACCTCTTTGATCACACATCGGTTCTGCGTTTTCTCGAAACGCGCTTCGGAGCCGAAGTTCCGAATCTCTCCGCATGGCGCCGCGCCACAGTGGGAGACATGACCACTGCATTCAACTTCAGCTTGCCAGACTTCTCCATCCCCACGCTGCCCGCGACGCTTCCGGCCCTCTCAACAATTCTGCAGCAATGTGCGGACAACCTGCTCGGCACGAGTCCTTACGTGTTGCCGACGCCGCAGGCCATGCCAGCGCAGGAAACTGGCACCGCAGTTCGCCCCAGCAGCAAGTGTTGATAGACACGGGCCGGTACAGCGGTTGAATCAAACGCAATGTTGGTGACTTGGCTACGTTGCTAATGCATCTTCGCCAGGAAGACGGACATGTGTCGCAAGACATCTCTTTCATTCGAAAGAAAGACGAAATGATTTCCATTAGGGATGGTGATGAGGTGAGCAGCAGGCACTCCAGTTTCAACTGACTTCTCCTGCATCTCTGTCATAGCTTCTAATTTGGCGACATAGGCCTTCGCATCGGACCGCACGGACGCATCGGAGGTTGACTCAATCCAGGCTCCCAGGCTGTGGGGATTCGCGAAAATGAAAAGGCAGGGAACAGGAATCCTAGTGTACTTTTGCCCTCCCGAAATCAATTTCATGAGCATGGCGCCTCCCGGTGGATTGCGAAAATCCCCAACGGTTCCATCCGGATTCGTTTGCCTCTCCTCGCGAGTTTCTGCTCCTGGAAATTCGAAGCCGTTCACGCGGTCATCGTACTTCTGCAACGCGCTGAAGCTGACCAAGTCGGCCACACCGGGGGGTGGAGGCTGAGGTGCCTGCAGCTTCACTATGTCCAAAGTTTGGGCTCCCTTGCCGTCGTCGAATGCATAGGAGTAGCCAGCCTCGAGATATACAACGCCTGCAATCCGGTCTGGGTGCGTATTTGCCATCCAGCTCAATTCTGCGCCGGCAATCGAGTGCCCCACGAGGATCGGCTTGTCGAGTTTGAGGGCATCGATTATGGCGAGAACATCCTCGCCCAACCGTTCACCTACGTTCTCCGCGTCCGCATAGCCGGAGGCACCGAACCCGCGCCGCGTAATTCCGTAAACATGATTGTGAGTTTTGAGCTTAGGCGCGAAGTCGTCAAACACATGCGCAGTGTCTCCGCCTCCTGCCAGCAGCACGACAGGTCTGCCTGAACCACCCCAATCCAGGACTTCTAACCGAACGCCGTCGTCAACAGATACGAACCGGACGGCATGAGGAGAGGCGTCCTTCCAAGCGGTTACGGCGGTCTGCGAATTGAGAGGCATGACAAGTAAAGCCAGAAAGGCGCTCACGAACAGGAAAGGGAATCGGGGCATGAGGGGGGCCGACCTCCACTGCTTTCACTCCTCGAATACGCGGGATGTGTTCGCAGAGTTCCCCTCATTCTGCGGCTCATTTATGAGATCACCGCGATCCTTGAGAGGAAGTGTCCTGGAAGCCTCTCCGCCTCAAAGGTGGTCAGGGGATCGGGATGAACGAAGCGTTGCCCGAGGCTACTTATAGTCGGCAGCGAAGGCGTCGGCCTCATGGTTGAGGGCTTCGGGGCTCGCGGTTGTGGAGAGAATTATCCGGTAGCGGAAGGTCGCAGACTGGTCCTTGTCCAGGGTCCAATTGAACGCAGGTTGCTTAGGATCGAAAATCGACCGGCCCAGCGGGTTGGCGGCGAAGAGTCCATAGCCGCGAGCGTGCCAGTAGGTTGGATAACCGGGGTTTTGTGGGTGGTCGATCAAGGCGATGCTCACGGAACGATCGCCGCGGTGACCGGTGAGAACGCACCAGCGGCCACGGGTACCCCACGCAGCGGCGCCGGTTGCGCCTTCGCTGGTGAGATATTTGCCGGTGGCGGGGTTGGGCGCGCCGTCGGATGGGGCGCCGTCGACTTGAGTAGGGTTGCCGTTGGCGTCAGTGAAAGTACCACCCTTCTCATCGGGTGATTCGAGCCATCGCGCAACGCGTAGACCAAGGACGCCCTCCTTGTCATCTTTGAATACCGCGCGGTCGAGCGCCTTGAGAGTGACAACGAGATCGATGATGCGGGCTTTGCCGTGAGTGGTGAAGATGTAGCGAGAAGTCTGATTGAGAATCGGTTTGCCTTCACCGTTAATCCAGACGGACTCGACGACCAATTCGCCGGCATCGCGACCGCTCTTTGCGGAAACAATGCGGGTATGAAAGACGGAGCCCATTTTTGCGCGGTCTTCAGGCTTGATGGCGTCGGAATTATTCCAGAAATCGAAACCATTGACACTGCCATAGTTGAACCAGAGACCAGCGTGGTGGGGATGATCGGTTCGCTCGCTGGGCCGTGGCTCAAGCGGATAGCCGCGCGTAATAGTGACACCGTCGGCGTCGATCAAGGGGTAGAGGACTGGCTTCTTAAGCGATGCCGGCCAGATATAGGAAGTGAAGGGACTGCCGTCAATAGTGACATCGACGCGGCGATGAGCCTCGTCGGCGATGACCATTACGCCCGTAGCAGGAGCTGCGCCAGAAGCAGCCATGGTGAGAAAAACCGGAAGAAGAATCAACACACTCAACCTCTGGAGCAAAACTGATGACGAATTTCTGGTCCTCATGCTGGTTTCCTTGACCGACAGAATTAAGACATGGCGCTTGCGGCTGGACTGCACAGTGGATTGTTAGGCAAAGACCTTGCCTCCGGCGATGACTTGTTGTGTCTTCTCGTCGAAGGTCACTTTTTGACCGGTTTGGATGGCGGCAACATTCATGCAGAGGGCGATGGAGTGGCTGTATCCGGCTTCAATGGAGGCGTTCGGCGTTTTGCGGGATCGGACGCATTCCATCCAGTTGCGCATGTTGGCCGAAGTCTGCGGATCTCTACCGGTGTTGGCGTCGGCTGAAACGGCCTGCGCACTTTCGTCGAGAGAAAAGCTGGGCAGCAGGTTGGGCTTGAGTCCCATGGCAGAGGCTTCGCGCGCTTGCATTCCGCCTTCGGGAGTTACGCGCTGCTTATCCATATCGATCATGCCTGCGTTGGAATAGTAGAGCTCTTTGACGCCGCCAGCGGAGTTTGTGAATCGCGAGGAGTACTGCACCTGAAATCCTTTGGAAGGATCATCGAGAGGGCCGTAATCAAAGACGGCAGTCATGGTGTCCCAATTCTGGCGGCCGTCTTTCCAAAGATAGATGCCGCCGTTGGCGACGACGCTTCGTGGATGCAGCAACCCGGTAAACCAATGAACAGTGTCGATCTGATGAACGAGCCACTGATCAGGAATTCCAGACGAGTAAGGCCAGAACAGGCGGAATTCGAGATATTTGCGGGCACTGAAAGGCTCATGGGGACGGTTGAGCAGATATCGCTTCCAATCGGTGTCAGCCTCGTTGAGCAGAGGGACGACGTTGGGACGGCGCCAGCGTCCCGGTTGGTTGACGTTCCAAGTCATCTCGACCATCACGATGTCACCGAAGGCGCCGGACTTGATGTATTCAGCGGCTTTCTGATAGCTCGGCGTGGAGCGGCGCTGCGTGCCGACCTGGACGATCTTGCCTGTTTTCTTAACGGCGGCGAGAAAGAGGCGGGCGTCATCCATGGTGTGGGCGGTGGGCTTTTCAACATAGGCATCGCGACCCGCGTTGACGGCTTCAACGCCATGCAGGGCGTGTTGAAAATCGGCAGTGGCAATGAGAACGGCGTCGATGTCATGGCGGGCATAGAGTTCGTCGTTGTTACGGACGGCGACGACGGGCGATCCTGAAAGCTTCGCGATAAAGGCAGAACCCTCATCGCGGCGGCGGCTCCAAATATCAGAGACAGCGGTGAACTGGAAGTTCAACTCTTTGGCATGTTCAAGGAAGGCGGGAATCAAGGCATCTTTCATGCGATCGCCGCAGCCGACGACGCCAACGCGCACACGTTCATTCGCGCCGATGATCGCGGCGTAGCTTGAAGCGTTCCAGGATACTGCGCTTGCAGCCAGGACTGCGCCGCCTTCTTTGAGGAACTGCCTGCGATTTTTGCGGTTGAGCGTCATGGTTAAAGTCTCCGCGAGGTCGAGATTTACGCTTCGGGCCTGAGGCAATGAGTCTATGGACCCACTATGTTCAGACCACGAGCGGCCCAGAGTCAACTGCCGGAGGTGGCGGCGAGGGAATGTCTGGAGAACGGACCAGCGAGAGCAAGCATGCCGTTGCGAACAGAGGCAGCAGGCCTGCGGCAAGGAATGCGGGCGCGTAGGAAAAGCGGTCAACCAGACTACCAACGGCGAAGGTGAAAACCGCGCCAACCAAGCCCGCAGCCAATCCGCTGAGCCCGGTGACAGTGGCCACGATATCTTCAGGAAACAGGTCTGAAGGCAGCGTCAAACCCATTGTGGACCAACTCGCGTATCCCCAAAGTGCGAAACAGATCAGTGCCAGCGACGCGTAGACACTGTGCACACCGGCAGCGGGAATTCCGAGGAGAATGGGCAGACAACTGGCGACGCAAATCCATTTGCGAACGGGAACAACAGCGAAGCCGCGCCGGATGCAATAGCCGGAAATCAGACCGCCCGTGAAATTGCCAATATCGGCGGCGATGAAAGGCATCCATGCGAAAAGCGCAATTTGCTTGAGACCGAAACCGCGGGCATCACTGAGATATTGGGGTAGCCAGAAGACATAGAACCACCAGATTGGATCAGTAAGGGCTCGGCCCAACACAACGCCCCATACATTTCTGTCTTTGAGCAGGTGAAGCCAACGCTGCAGGCCGGGCTGCGGTGAAGTTCGAGGCACCTGCTGACCTGCGCGGATCAGCGCGACTTCATCGGATGTGACCCTGGGATGATGGTCAAGCGGATAGTAGACCCGCAGCCAGAAGAGCAGCCAGACGAAGCCCAATCCACCTGAGAAGAAAAAGGCCGATCGCCAACCGAAAGCCAATGCAACAACGGGAATCAACAATGCGGCAACGGCGCCACCGACGCTGGATCCGCTATCGAAAATTGCCACGGCGAGGCCGCGTTCCTGGCTCGGGAACCAATCCGCAACGGCCTTACTGGCGCCAGGCCAGTTGAAACCCTCTCCGATTCCCAGGAGGAAGCGAAAGGATGCGAAGCTGAAGACGGAGCCAGCGAAGCCGGTCATGATGTTGACAACAGACCAGAAAATAACGGCGAGTGCCAATCCCAGTCTTGTTCCAATAGCGTCAAGCAAAATGCCGCCAAGCAACCAGGTCACGGCATAAGAAATCTGAAATGCTCCGAGAATTCTGGCGAGTTCAATATGCGTGAGATGGTATTGGGCCGAGATGAGCGGGGCCAAAACTGAAAAGGTCTGGCGACTGATGTAGTTGGTGACGGTAGAAAAGAAAAGCGTCCAGACGATCCACCAGCGCATGCGACCCGCGCCCCGCCGCTTCTGCAGCGAGCCAGCCTGATCCACAACTTTCACCGGAACCTCCTCGTGCCGTTCATCGGACGCGATCTTCAGGGGAGAGTCTTGAAGGGCGCGACATCTTCGATATTCGTTGGAGCCGCGATGAGCTTAAGCGAATCGATGTCGAAGTACTTATAGAAATCGAGGCAGAAGAGATCGGGGGCGGAACGAAAGTCAACAGGTCTTTCAAGCAAATAATTCAAGCTGCTCATGGCATGCTCGCTTCTAATCCCTGCGAATTCGTTTGGATCGATTGCCGCGGCGAGGGTGGCAATGACGGCTGAACGAATGCCGTCGGTCTCGATTTGGATTCGCCGTTGAGCATTCTGGCTGCGCAGGCCCTTGGCAACGGCGAGCAATTGCGCTGCTTCGAGCCCGAGCGGACGATCACCGGTGCTTGCAACAAGAATCTCCCAATCGGTCGGGTCGGGTGTCTGCGGACGTGTAAATCCGTTGAAGATCAGATCGAGGGCCAGCACTTGTTCGCCGCGATTGACATGGAGTGAAACCGCTTCGCCGGATGCCTGATAGCCCTTGTCATTCAGCACGATTGTCAGTGGAGCATCCAGGGGCGCGCCGTTCGCCTGCAACCAAATGCCCGTTGCGCTGAGTCCATTGGCAAGATCGAAGCGGTACGCGATGGTCTGGATCGCCATCCTTTTGGTGTTGCTGATCCTCCATGAATTTGCGAGAGTGGTCGGCGCATAGCGCGTAACTTGCTTCAGCTTCTCCCGCTGGGCGGCGACCCACGCTGCCCGAGAGTTTGCGTCGGACAGAACCGGAGGTCGATTGATTGCCATTGCCAGCTTTTTTGCGAGACTCGCAATGGTCAGATTGTCGGCTGGAACGCCTATGGCAAGTTGCTCCGGAGTCCTGATCTCAGCGGAGCTTGCGATCTCGTCAGTGGCCGGGGGAAGGTGAAAATGTTCGGTGAAGAAGCGATAGGCCTGTTGCCGGTTCACCAGTTGATAATTGTGCGTGCCCGGATCGGTGCTTTCGTACCAGCCGAGAGAATCCGGTTTGCCATAAAGATTGAAGAAGGGCTGGACCTGTTCGTAGATGTAGGGCTTGACCAAGGCAGCGCGAAAGCAGCAGTCATCTTCTGCATTGTGGATCAGGAGCGTGGGCCGAGGCGCGCGCATTGCAACCAGCAGAGGGTAATCCTCGCCCTGCGTAAGATCGGTTGCGTTCTCCTCAATTTCGTTAGTATCGCCTGGATGCGTGAGGTTGGATTGAAGCGCGCCGAAGCCGGCTACCTCAACGCTCACTGCGACGCGAGGGTCTGTCGAGCTGAGCAATATGGTTTGCCACCCGCCGCCTGACAAACCAGTCACGCCGAGGCGATTGGAATCAACCTGCGGCAATGCGGCGAGATAATCCAGTCCACGCCGCATGTTGAGGTAAAAGAAGCCTAGGGCGTTGGTCCCCACGAGATCGAGCGCGGCTGCTTCATCGTGATCATTGCCCTTGACTGCCAACTCCCCGAATCCGGCCCATCCGATACTGAGCGCGATGATGCCTTGCCGGGCAAAGTTGATGCAGCGCTTCTGCTCATATTCCGCGGCGTTTCCCATGGGCTCATGCCCAAGTACATTGAGGATTGCCGGAACGCGCCCGCTGATTTGTTCGGGCTCATACAGGAGTGCAGTCGCCGAGAAGCCGGGAACGATCTCATAGCGAAACTTGCGCAGATGATAGCCGTTGGCTGATTCTGTTGCGCCGACCTGCTCGAATCGCGGGGCCGATTGCACCCACTCCTGCGGCCAACCGTGAAAGGCAATGTCATCGAGGATGTGCTTGCGCAACTCCTGTGCCTGCTCTGTCCAGTCATTTGCGGAGCGGGGCGATGGGAGGGGTGTGATGCGATGGCCCAGGTATTGCTGCAACTGAAATGCGACCACGTCTGTTGGCTCGACCGGCTGCGCCAGCAGGCTTTGCAGAGATTCAGCCGTCGTTTGACAATGCATTGATGCGGTAGCCAGCGGCAGCACAATTGCAATCGCGAAAATGGACGCGCATTGGAAACGTCTCATTCATCCCTGCCTTTCATACTTCCGGTGGAACGCGTTTGTGCGATGGAGGGCGCAAAGAAAAGTTCAGAGCAGCCATCGCACAAGGGAAAACCGAACGTCGTTCGGAAGGTACAAACTCAGACCGCATGATCGACGATCCGTTCTTTTTGAGGATCCCAATAGAGCCTTTTGCCACTCCAATAGGACTGTGCGGCCATGATGCAAACGATCGAGTGCGAGAAGCCATGGTCTACCGTTGCATTCGGCTGAGTGCGATTTTGCATCGACTGAAGCCAATTGAGCATATGGCCCAGGTCATCATCGTCAGGACCAAGCGAATTGGGGGGCGGTGCGCCGGGAACACGCACGATTTCTTCACCGTTCTTCTCAGGCCCGACGATGGGGAGCCGCGAATAAACCGGTCCTGACTCGGGAGGATCAAACTCATGCCTGCCGCCTTCACGGGTGACGGAAAAGAGTGATGCACCTTCGCCGCCGTAGTTCTCGATCGTGCCATCGCGTCCCTGAATGCGCGAGAAGCTGCGATAGCTATTTCCAAACGAAGTTTTGTAGGTGTAGAGAAAACCCTTGGGATATGTGATTGCCGCGAGGCAGGTATCCGGATTCTCCCGTCCATCCTTCCATGTGAAGATGCCGCCGGTGGCCATCACGCTCTCCGGATAAGATTCGTTTGTCCAGAGGTGGACGAGGTCACATCCATGGCTTAGCCACTGATCAAAGATCCCTGACGAAAAATCCTTGTAGAGCCTGAATTCGAGATACACGTGGGGATCGAACGCGCGATGTGGCTTGCCGAGAAGCCATCGCTTCCAGTCGGTGTCTTCTTCTCGCAGTGTCGACTGTCGGCCATGAAGCCACTGCTCCCACTCCATGTGAATGTCCATCAGCATTTCTTTGGATTGACCTGTATCTTCTGGTGTAAACCGCCACCGCTCTTCGTTCACATTCCATTCCTGGTGAATTTGCACAACGTCGCCGATGCGCCCGGAGCGGATGATATCGCGGACAGCAAGAGGATAGGGTTGGCTGCGATGCTGGGTGCCCATCTGCACAATCTGGCTGGACCGCTTGACGATGTTGCGCGTCTCGATTGCCTCGGAGAGAACGTTGGCAAAAGGCTTTTCAACATAGCAATCCCTTCCCGCCGCCACCACTTCAGCGCATAACCGGGCATGCTGAAAGTCGCCGGTAGCGATCATCACCCCATCGATATCTTTGCGCGCCAGCATCTCTTCGGAGTACTTGTATTGCTGCGGCTCGCTGTTGAATGCGCGCGTGACCTGAGCGGCCCGGTGTTGTCGCGCCAGGCTCCACAGGTCGCAGACTGCGACTGTCTCCACTTGCATGTGCCTGGAGGCGAGCTGCGCCATGTGCACATGTCCTTCACTGCGGGCGCCGCAGCCAAGTTGACCCAGGCGAATTCGATCATTCGCCCCGATGACGCGGGCATAGGATTTGGCTGTCATGCCTGCAGCAAGCATCGCTGCGCCCGACTGCTTTACAAATGTTCGCCGGTCAATTTCTTCGTGGGGCTTGTCGAGCATTTCATCCACTCCTCGGCATGGGGTCGCGCATACGGCAAAGAGACTAGTGCGGCAAGGACACGCCGGTCAATGCGGCCGCAGAATCTACATCGAGATAAATTGTCACGTCCTGGTGGTTGCGGAGAATGGTCGATGGACAATTTGTTGTAATGGGTTCCTCAAGAGTGCGACGAACGATCTGGGCCTTGCGAGGGCCGGGAACCGAAGCAATCAATTTTGGAACGCGCAGCAGCGTCGGGATCGTGAGAGTGAGAGCGCGTTTCGGTACTTCTTCAAGGCTATTGAACCAGCCTTCCGCCACCTGCTGCCGACAGCAGGTTTCATCAAGGTCGACCATCTTGATCGCTTGCGGGTCTTCAAAATTTGCCTCGAGAGGATCGTTGAACGCCAAGTGTCCATTTTCGCCGATTCCGAGAAGACAAAGCTGCGGCGCGGCTAGATGCAGCCGGTGAACATAGTCTCGGCAAAACGAATCGATGTCGGCCGCGTTGCCGTCAATTTCGAAGAACTCGCGCATGGGCACGCGTCGAGTGAGTTTCTCGCGCAGGTAACGGCGAAAGGAAGCGGGATGACTTTCATCGAGCCCGACATATTCATCGAGATGGAAGCCGCGGACCTGGGACCACGGCAATCCGGGAGTCGATGTGAGGGCGTCGAGCATGTCGAGTTGAGAAGCGCCGGTGGCGAAGATGACTGCGATGCACTGGTGTATTTGTGCCAAGCGACAGATTTCGGTCGCAGCAGCGCGAGCAGCCGCAGCGCCGGCGGC
>Ga0265313_10004344_pt1 | contig 10964 bp, 8 predicted proteins | sample 4123metaG_FD_203122 | JGI IMG/M metagenome (GOLD analysis project Ga0265313, IMG submission 203122) | Rhizosphere microbial communities from Carex aquatilis grown in University of Washington, Seatle, WA, United States - 4-1-23 metaG | ecosystem: Host-associated > Plants > Roots > Rhizosphere >...
GTTGTCAGGGCGCGCGGTTAGCCCTCCGTCGCTCGGAGGCCAACTCCATTTTGGTGCGGATGCCCGACTGACGATAGGAAGGTTTGACGTCGCATGGCCACCACCGATAGCTCCGCGTTGTCCGCCTCGGCACCTGCCGAGATTCGGGTCGCGCTTGCCGGCAACCCCAACTGCGGCAAGACGTCGCTGTTCAACGCGCTTACCGGGGCTCGGCAGCATGTGGCGAACTATCCCGGGGTCACCGTCGAGCGTCGCACCGGCCGCTGCGAAATCGACGACCAACTCGCCCTCAACGTGATCGATCTACCTGGCACCTACAGTTTAAGCTCTTTTTCACCCGACGAGCGCGTGGCGCAGGACGAGCTCACGGATGCTCCCGACGTCGTCGTCGTGGTGGCCGATTCGACGCAGCTCGAACGCAACTTGGTGCTGCTCACGCAGATCATGCAGACGGATGCGAATCTCGTCCTTTGTCTGAACATGTCGGATGAAGCACGGGCCGCGGGTCAGCAGATCGATCTGCCGCTCATGGAGAAGCTGCTCGGCTTCCCGGTGGTGGAGACCGTCGGGCATCGCGCGCAAGGCGTGGCCGAGCTCAAGCAGGCCATCGCCCGCGCGGTTGCTCATCGGACGGGACCCAGCCGTTTGGTGCTCGGCGAGGTCATGGATGAGGCGCTGGCGGCGATTCGCCTGCACCTGGCGTCCCAGGCGCTGCCCGTGTTTCGTAGCGCTTGGATGGCGACTCGTTTGCTCGTGGGCGATCGCGAGTACGAAGCGCGCCTCGAATCGACGCCGGAAGGGAAAGCCGCCATTCGCGAGGCCGAGCGGCAACGCCATCGCATCGAAATGCGCTCGGGTCGCGATATCGCAGTCTTCGTGACCGAGCGCTACTTCGGCTTCGTCGACGGCCTCTTGCGTGAGGTGCGGACGCAGACGTCGCGCCAAGATGCGCGCCAGATGACCGACAAGATCGACGCGGTCATGGTGCATCAGATGCTCGGTCTGCCCATTTTCGCGCTCGTCATGTATGCGATTTTCTGGCTGACCTTCAAAGTCGGCGAGGTGCCCATGGGCTGGATCGAGTCCGGCGTGAAGGCGCTTTCGGCGGCTCTGTCGGGACTGTGGCCGGCGGGGACCAGCTCGCTTTTGCGTTCGCTTCTCGTCGACGGCATCGTGGGCGGCGTGGGCGGCGTGATTGTCTTCCTGCCCAATATCGTGCTGCTTTTTCTCGGGCTCGCCTTCCTCGAAGACACCGGCTACATGGCGCGCGCCGCATTCCTCACCGACCGGCTCATGCATCGCTTTGGTCTGCATGGAAAAAGCTTCATCCCCATGCTGTCGGGATTTGGCTGCTCGGTCCCCGGCATCATGGCCACGCGCACCTTGGAGAATCCCCGCGATCGCTTGGTGACGATCTTGGTGCTGCCGCTCATGTCGTGCGGGGCGCGATTGACTATTTGGATGCTCCTGATTCCGGCGTTCTTTCCGCCGGCCTGGCGCGCGCCCATGCTGTGGTTCATCTACGCTGTCGGCATCGGGTTGGCGCTGGTGCTATCGCTCGTCTTGCGCAAGACCTTGCTCCGCGGCGAGGATGCACCTTTCGTGATGGAGCTGCCGCCCTACCGCATGCCGACCCTGCGGAGCGTGCTCATCAAGATGACCGAGCGAGCGATACTCTATTTGCGCAAGGCGGGAACGACGATTCTCGCGCTCTCTATTCTCTTGTGGGCCGCCACGACGTTTCCGAGGCCGTCGCACTACCGCGTGGATGCGCAGATTGCAGCGGGACAGCTCAGTGTTGCGACGTCTGGACAGATGGCCGATGGTCGTTCCGTTCTCAGCGAAGTGCAGGTGGCCGACCGCCGAGCCGCCGAGTCGCTCGAACATTCGGTCGCGGGTCACATTGGTCACGGCCTTGAGCCGGCGTTTCGTCCGCTGGGATTCGACTGGAAGATCTTGACGGCGATGGTGGGAGCTTTTGCCGCCAAGGAAGTGTTCGTCGCTCAGATGGGCATCGTGTACTCCATGGGCGACGCCGAGAAGGGCAGTGAAAGCTTGCGCGGGATCTTGGCGCGCGATTACTCGCCGCTCGTCGGGCTCAGCATGATGCTGTTCTTGCTCATCGCCACGCCGTGTATGGCGACGGTGGCGGTCACGCGGCGCGAGTCCGGCAAATGGCGCTACGCCTTGCTGCAGCTGGGCGGGCTCACCGGCATCGCCTATGCGCTGTCCTTGATTGTCTATCAGGTGGGGCATCTGTTCATCTAGCGAGGTCTGTCTCCATGGAAAACCTACTCGTCCTTCTCATCGTTCTCGCAGCGGCCGCCGGAAGCGGTTGGAGCTTTCTGCGCAAGCGCAAGAAGGGCGGCTCCTGCGCTTCAGGCTGTGCGGGGTGCAGTTGTCCCGACAAGCCGGCTACACGCTTGGTTACCCTGCGACGATGATTGATCTCCGCGATTGAAAGGTTCCGCGTGCATACGAATTTGAAACAGGTTCAGCTTGACGAATCGAACGCCGGCGATCTGCGCTGCGACTGCGGCAAGTTGCTGGCGCGAGTTTTGCGAACGGTTCTCGAGCTCAAGTGTCCCCGCTGCAAACGTGTGGTGCTCGTCGTGGGCGGCCGCCGCTTCGAAGAGCCCGGGGTGCCACCGTGCACCTGCGCCGCCGATCTTGCGTCGCGAGTCTAAAGTTCCCCATCGGCGGTTCTCTGTCGTGAGAGGGCTTGAGCGAAGCCTTTGCCGAATACCCAATCGAGGTCGCCCCGCATGGTCTCGTACAAAGGTGGCAGCGACGCGTCCGCGAGACAGGGATAGCGCTTGGCCGGATACGCACCTACCAGCCGCCTCGTGTGGCTTCCGACGACGGTCAGGAGCACTCGTCCGCCTCCTCGGTCGACCACGATGAGGGGGAACAGCCGGCAGCTTAGCGGCTGTAGCTCGCCTCGGTCGATCCGGGCCTGCTTCGCATAGGCGTGCAGGCGGCAGCGGATCCTCCCCTGTTCGTCGAGTTGAGAGAATACGCAGCGCCCGCCCGGCCTCGCGAGACCGAGCTCACTGTCGTCGCGATAGAAGTGTCGACCTTGGTGATTCGCGAGCCGCGGCTCTCGCGCCTTCAGCCAGCCGAGCAGATCGACGCCTCGGTTTTCGAGCCGCCGATCCTCGGCGCGCGAGAGCGAAACGAACGTGTCGGCGCAGCAGCTTCGATCGCGTCCTCTTTCGGGTCCGGGTGCACAGCGATCCGAAACGCAGGCGAAGCGCTGGCGCAGCACCGCTCGATCCACGAGCACACCACCCACCAGGACAACCTCTCGCTGGCTCATTTTTCGCAGCAGCCACGTGTCCCAGTCGGGAGGATCGATCTGAGTGGATTCGGGGGCATCGGCACGTAGCCAGCGCGCCACGAGTGGATGGAGCTTAGAGGAGGTCATCGGCATGCCTATGGATCGCAGGGACTCGACCGCTCGGCCGGCAGATCCACGCACCACACGGTCTCGCCGTCGGCGACCGGGGAGGGTTCGTGGCGCACGACGAGTTTTTCCTGGGCCGAGCGCCCGACGGTCTCGCCCTCGGCGACCGGCGCCCCACGCTTGGCCGCGTATTCGAGCAAGTTGAAGAAGTAGCCGACGAGCTCGGTCCCTTCGGCCCGGGGACCGGTCAGCTTCAAGTTGGGTTGCCCAAGTTGCCTCATGCCGAGCGAAAGCAGACTGACGCGTTCCTCATTGGCGGCGATGCTGACCCCGTTCCACAGGTGCACGGGCAAAATGTCGTCGGCCATGGCCATGTCGCGGAAGAAATCCGGATCGTGGGTGGCGTGTGCCTCGCCCCAATAGATGCCGAGAACCCCGTCGACGCCGTCTACAACTCCGGCAAGCAACCGGGTGAAACGCAGCAGCCGCCGCGTCGAGGTCCCATTGTCTTCCTCTTGCAAGGTCACCACCAGATGCGCCTCGTGGGCGGCTATCTGCCAATCGGTGCCGAGGCTGGAGATGCTATAGCCCGCCATCGCTTCGGCCTCGCCGTCCGGAATCGGTGCGGGAACCAGCATCGCCGTCAAGGTGTCGCGCGCGCCCACGGAAAACGACACAAGCTCGTCTTCAGATCCGTCGACGACGGCAATCGGTTCGTCCCAGACTTTCGCCAAGGCCGCGCGAACTCGCACAGGATCCCAATCCACGTTCTTCTGCAGAAGCAGGAAGGCCAGTTGCATCAGCAGGATCTAGCAGGAATGTCGGACGGCGCCCTATCGATGGTAGGCGCTCCACGCGCAGACGACTCGTCCCTTACTGCAAGTTGAACGATTCGTCGGTCTCCTCGAAGAGGGTAATTCCGTTCTTCGCCGCTCGAAGGACCAGGTAGCATTTCGTGCCCGAGCTTGGAGCGGTCATGTTGATCGACTTGGTCGCCATGGAACCGAGCGGAACATCCACGGTCAGTGTCCCCGTCGCGCCGGCTGTCCCGGTCGCGCTGTCCGCATGAACTTCCCAGGTGATGTCGATGGACGTTCCTGCAAAGGTGTCGTTGAAGATGAGGAGGGTCGTCGCGCGAGCCGCGCCTTTCGCGAGGCTCGGCACCGACGCCGGCCAATCGCCGTTGGCATTGGACATCTTGTTGGCCTCCCAGTAGTCCTTGTCCGCGACGAGCACGGGACTGAAGCCGTGCTGGACTCGTCTGATAATCGGACTCGACCACGGATCGGGCAGATTGTCCTCGCCAAACACCGGATTTCCGCCTTGTTCGATGGTCATCGTGGTTCGCATGGTCCCCGGGACGAAGCTAGACCAGCCCGAAAGCAGAGTGTAGGGACGTACGTCGGAGGCATCTTGCCTTCGCATCGCCATTGTCGACGTTCCAAACCACGTCAATCCTTGGCGGGTATTGTCCTTCGACCAGATGAACTCGCCCTGACCGTAGGGATTGTTGTTGTTGGCGTTCACGTTCTCGGTGTACGAGCCGAGACCGCCGATATAGTGGCCGGCTGTCGCGAAGTCCGGGCTGGGCAATCCGTAGTTCGAGCCGGTGAGGAAGGGATCCGCGCTGATCGGCCGGGTGCCGTCCAGCTTGGTAATGGCATTGAAGAGGTCGGTCTCGAACTGAGTCGAATCGGTGCTGGAGTCGTTCGGCTCGTTGCTTTGGCTCCAGCGAACGATCGCGGGGTGATTGCGATCGCGAAGCACCATCGCCTGGGCGTGCCCGACCATGTTGTCGTGTCCGGCGCTGAAGTCTTGGTCGTTGTTGCTACCGCGAATCGCGGTTTCGCCCATGAGCATGAGGCCGAGCTCGTCCGCCGTGTCGATCGTGTAAGGCGCCGCGAGCTCCTGATGGATGCGAATGAAGTTGTAGTTCAGTTGCTGGTAGTTTCGCACCGCCTGTGGCCAACCCGGATTTTGCCCCGAGGGCGGGAGAAAACCCGGGAGCATGTCGTAGGCATCGCTCTTGCCATTGCTGTCGATGCTGTCGTAGTTGGCGCCCTGGAGGTTGTCGCCCCGGTAGTTCACACGAATGCCGTTCAAGTAGTAGTAGACGTGCTGAGCATCGGCCCTCCTCCGTTCGCTTTGGCGGAAGCCGAAACGGACGATCTTGGTCTGGGTCGCCTTGCCACCGCTGCTCAACTTGAGGGTCAAGTTGTGCAGGCGGGCCTTGTAGTCGGCCTGGTACGGAACGTTTGGCCACCAGTACGAGGTCGTGCCGAGCCCCCACTTGATCGGGCCGACGGTCTTCGTCGTGGTCGTGCCGGGCGCGGCGGTGACCGTCGTGTCTGGAATCGACGGATAGGCGAAGGTGTCACAGTTCCAGGAGCTGAGCGAGCCAGACAGAGTCACGTCCTGGCTCGCGGTCCCCGTATTCGTGATCGACACCTCGCAGGTCAGCGTGTCGTCGGTAACGCTGGTCTTTACGAAGGCGTCGCTGATGTAGACATCGGGGTACACGTGCAAGAGCGCCGAGCGGAAGATCCCCTGGGGAATATTGTGGGACCAGCCTGCCGCCCGATATTCCACCGGCGCTGGTTTTGCCGCCAGCGCCCGTCGGTCCGCCGTCGGAATTCGCGCCGCCCGCGCCGCTTCGTCCGCCCGCGCCTGATTGTCCGCCGGAGGTGACGGTGCCCCCGCCGGCGTTGGCGCCAGCCGCGCCGCCGCTTCCGGTGCCGCCTACTCCGGCCGAGCCCGACTGTCCCCCGGCGCCCGCTCCGCCCGCGGCAGCGCTTCCTTTGGCCGTCGTGCCCCCTTGTCCCGCATTCGAGCCACCACCGCCGCCCCCCGTTGTCGAAGACGAGCAAGAGATGCCCATAATTGCAAGAGCGGTGAATGCGACCTTGCCAAAGAAACGATTGTGCGTCATGGGTCTCTCCTGACTTCGATGGTCACCTTTTCGGTTTCCCCGAAAGGATAGTCTTTTGTCGGAATCGGACTACGCGTTACGAATCGTCTGGAAGCAGCCAGCCCAACTTGTCTCTATCATTGTCTGCTCACGTGGTTAGTTGTCATCGAAAGCGGGATCCGCTCCCACCCGTCACTGCCGCCGCTTATACTGTTCGCAGGCCACGCGACTGGGGGCTCTTCCTCAGGAATCTTCTTCCTGTGCCTCAGAAATCCGAGATCGCCCACGTGCGGGATGAACAGACCCATCGGCATGCCGCCGGTTCTACGCGCGGTCCGAGAGAGTCGCGGTTGGCTCGCGCTTTGCTGATAATTGCCGCATGACCAAGTCAGTTCGCCCCTTCGTTCCTTTGGCCTCGGTTGCCGTTTGGATTGTGTCCTCAGCGTTTGGATGCAGTGGCAACGCGATTACGAGCGATGGCGCTCGATCGGATGCAAGCTCCGGTGGCGCTGCGGATGTCGGTGTCGTGGACGCCGACCGGCTTGCCTGCGGAAAATCTTTCTGCGATCCAACCCAGATTTGTCTCTATCCGCCCTACGGCTGCCTCGCAGGGCCGGTTCTCGACTCCGGCGCATGTGCGGACGGATGGGAATGGTCGACGGCTTCATCGGCCTGTGTACAGTCGCGTCCCACGCCGTCGTGTGTGACGCCGACGTCCGGTCAGGGTTCGTTCGATTGCTCCGAAGACGGCAAGTACCAGTCTTGTGCCACAGTCAACGCGCCGATCCCGAGCATGTGTAGCCGCACGTGCCGCGCGATCTGTGTCTAGGGCGTGAGGCGGAAGCGTTCCGAAGAGCGCGGCACGTCTCTCAATACTCCGCCGGCAGCTTCTCCAGCTCGGCCAGCGTGTACACCGGGCCGTCTTTGCATACGTAACTTCGGCCGGTGTTGCAGCGGCCGCATTTGCCGAGGCCGCACTTCATGCGGTTTTCGAGGGTCGTGTAGACCTCGTCTTTGCCGAAACCTAGCTTGGCGAGCACGGGCAAGGTCAGCTTGATCATGATGGGCGGGCCGCACACGATCGCGACTGTGTTCATGGCGGCGGGAGCCAACTGTTCCACGATGTGTGGGACGAAGCCGACTTTGCCGGTCCAGTCGGGCTTTTCGCCGCCGGGATCCACCGTAGTCACCAGCTTCATGTCGTCTCGCTTGCCCCACGCTTCGAGCTCGTGCTTATAGACCAGGTCGTTCACACCACGGGCGCCGTAGACGACAGTGATGTCTTTGAACCAGTCGCGCAGGTCGAGACAGTTCCAGATTACGCTGCGCAGAGGGGGCAGGGCGATGCCGCCGGCGACGAAGATGAGGTTCTTGCCTTTCCACTTCTCCAGCGGGAAGACGTTGCCGTAGGGGCCGCGGAAGCCGATGGTGTCGCCGACGTCTTTGTCGGCAAGGCTGCTAGTCACGCGGCCGGTTTCCCGGAAGGTGCACTCGATGTAGCCTTTGCGGGTGGGCGAGCTGGCGATGCAGAAGGTACTCTCGCCTTCGCCGAACGCGCTGTAAAGGCCGAACTGTCCAGTCTTGAATTGAAAGGCTTCGCCTTCCTTGGCATCGGCGAATTCGAGACGAAAGGTACGCACGCCGGGAGCTTCGTCGGTGATGGCGGCGATGCGCATCAGATAGGGCTTGTAGATGTTCTGTTCCATGGCTACCGCGCCGCCTCGGTCAGATGCTGCTTCAGATTCATGTCCACAGGGCAGGCGCGTGAGCATTTGCCGCAGCCCACGCAGCCGATTGTCTTGAACCGGTCGGGGTAGTACGCGAATTTGTGGTACACGCGCTGGCGCCAGCGCTGGCTCTGTTTGTCGCGGGGATTGTGACCGGAGGCGTGCGACGTGAACAGGCGCAGTCCGCAACTGTCCCACGTGCGTAGTCGGTCGCCCTGGCGGGTGTCGGCTTCGTCCTCGATGCTGAAGCAGACGCAGGTCGGGCAGACGTAGGCGCAGGCGCCGCAGCCGAGACAGCGCAGGCTTTGCTCTAGCCACAGAGGGCTGTCGAACTTGCTGGCCAGCTTTTGCTCGAGCGCCTTTGCGTCGAACACCGGCGCCACGGTAGCTGCCGGAACCAGGTCAGGCGAAACGGGTGGTGGTTGGAGGGCGTCTTTGGCCAACGCCATCAACGCTTTCCCCTTGTCGGTCAGCACTTCCGCGACGTACCCGCCGCTTTTCAGCCTCGAAAGCAGAATGTCGCTACCCGCGCTGTCATCCGGCCGCGAGCCCACCGACGTGCAGAAGCACGCGTCGTCGGCTTGCGTGCAGCTGATCGCCACAACCGTCGTGTTGGCCAGCCGCGTATTGAAGAATATGTCCTTGTAGTCCCAATTGAAGACCACATCCAGCGCATGGAAGGCCCGTGCCTCGCACGGTCGTGCGCCGAACAGAACCGTCGGCACGGCATTGGGCTGCACGTCGTCGAGCGCAACGTTCTTGCCCTCGTACCTATATTTCACCAACCGCTCGACCTTAGGAAAGACAGTCCCCTTCGCTGAGACAATCGACTGTCCCTCTTTGGCTATCTCGGCCGCCGATTTGAGCTCTGCGATCTCAATCCCCTCTGCGCCCTCTCTTGGCCCGAGCACTCGCATCTCGGTCTTCACCATCGCATCGACAAGGCTGCTAAACCCCACTTCACTGACCGTATATTTTTCGCTCATGGCCAATTACCGAATGAACTCTTCTTTGTCGTCGGGTTTGAAGGTCGACATGGCGTAGTCCAGCTTGGTGCTGGCGCCGCCTTTCTGGCCGAACTGCCTGCGCACGGTTCCTTCCGCGAAGAAGGTCAGAAGATGCACGGGAATGCTGACGGGGCAGGCCGCGCCGCAGGTGCCGCACTGAACGCAGCGGCCGGCCAGGTGCATGGCGCGCACCATGTGATACTCCAAGTTGCCGAGGGCGTGGCTGGCGACCGGGATCCATTGGGGGCGATTGCAGTCCATCGTGCAGCGCTCGCAGTAACACATGGGGCACGACGATCGGCACGCGTAGCACTTCACGCAGCGGCCAAGCTCGGCAGCCCAGAAGGCGCGACGCTCGCTGACCGACATGGCCGTCAGCTTGTCGAGCATCGCTTGGTCAGTCGCCGAAATCGCGTCGGGAATCGTAGCGACAGTCTGCTCGATGGCGTCGAACGTGAGCAGCTCTTTCAGCGTTCCGTCCAGAACCGCCAGCGCGAGAACACTCTCCTCGCGCACCTGCCGCTCGGCCGCCAATTGCAGAATACTGCGCAAGGTGGACGGCACGGCCACGATCGCCACGCGGCCCATGGCGCGCACTTCGGCCTTGGTCAGGTAGGTGGCAAGGTTCTGCGTGCAGCCTGCATCGAACAGCAGCTCGCTCACCTTGTCCGCCGAACGCACGAAAATCGGCCGTCGCGCATTGCCAGTGCCCTTGCCGTAGCCGATGACAACCTTGACGGTGCCCGCGGTCAGCAGCTCTTTGGCTTTGTTTCGCAGCTCTTCCATTAATCAATACCTACAGCCGCGAGTTGTTGAATCTCTTTGTACGGGCCCAGCTCGCGGACCGCGTTGGTCGCTTGATTGACCAGCTCGGCCCACTTGGCGCCTTCGGCAGCGGAGATCCACGAGAATGTTACCCGCCGCAGGTCAATGCCCACGAAGTCGAGCAAATCGCGGAAGACCATCCAGCGGCGGCGCGCGTGGTAGTTGCCCGACGTGTAATGGCAGTCGTTGGGGTGGCAGCCCGACACAATCACGCCGTCGGAGCCACGCGAGAACGCCTTCATGACCATCATGAAGTCGATGCGTCCGGTGCACGGCAGGCGAATCACGCGCACGTTCGATTGGTACTTGATGCGGCTCGTGCCGGTGAGGTCAGCGCCCGCGTAGGTGCACCAGTTGCACACAAAGGCGGTCATTTTCGGTTCGAATTGCTCAGCCATGGCGGTTCCCACGCTTAGATGGACATCAATTCAGCAAACACTTGCTCGTTGCTGAAACCTTGCAGGTCGATCGCCTTGGTCCGGCACGCCGACACGCAGGTCCCGCAGCCCTGGCACAAACCAGGGTTCACTTTGGCGACAGTCTTCATGACGTCGCCCGCACGATTCTTGATTGGCTCTTCTTCGATGGCCTGGTACGGGCAGGCCGATTTGCACAGGAAGCAGCCGACGCAGTTCGAGAACACAGGCGGCGCCTGCCGGTCGACCACGGCGATGATGGGCTCGCGGGTCAGTTCGGGCTGCGAGAAGAGACCACACACTTTGACGGCGGCGCCGCTTGCCTGCGCGACGGTTTCCGGAATGTCGCGCGGGGCTTGGCAGGTGCCTGCCAGGTAGATGCCAGCGGTGTTCGTTTCTACCGGGCGCAACTTGGGGTGCGCCTCGGCGAAGAATTTGTACGGGTCGTAGGACACGTGCAGCGTCTGCGCCAGCTCTTCGGCGCCGTCTTGCGCTTGCACGGCGGTGGCTAGCACGACCATGTCGGCGCGAATCTCGACCTGCTCGCCGCCCAGCAACGTATCGACGCCCTTGACGACCAACTGACCGTTGTCCTCGTACACGCGCGACACGCGGCCGCGCACGTATTTAACGCCGTCGTCCTCGACGGCGCGGCGGACGAACTCGTCGTAGTTC
>Ga0265313_10004345_pt1 | contig 10963 bp, 9 predicted proteins | sample 4123metaG_FD_203122 | JGI IMG/M metagenome (GOLD analysis project Ga0265313, IMG submission 203122) | Rhizosphere microbial communities from Carex aquatilis grown in University of Washington, Seatle, WA, United States - 4-1-23 metaG | ecosystem: Host-associated > Plants > Roots > Rhizosphere >...
GTTGGCTCTTTATGGCTCATTACAAAAGCGCCGCGCGTCAGTATGCGTTGCGACCGCGAAAGACTTCAATGAATGTTCGAGCAATAATCGAAATATCCAAGCGCAAGCTCCAGTTATCGATGTACCAGAGATCCAGTTCGACGCGACGTTGAACGTCATCTGCCGTAGGAGTAGGACCGCGGTGGCCGTTTACCTGTGCCCAACCTGTCAATCCGGGCTTGACGTGGTGGCGAAACGCATACTTGCCTACTAATTTCGCGAACTGGTTGTCATGAGCGAGCGCGTGTGGCCGCGGCCCTACAAGTGACATCGTCCCGGCAAGCACGTTGAATAGCTGCGGCAGCTCGTCAATGCTCGTACGACGCAACCACGCTCCAACTCCAGTCAGCCTTGCGTCGTTGGTTGCAGCCTGACAAATCGAGGGGCCGTCTTCCATGACGGACATGGTCCGAAACTTGAAGATCCTAAATTTCCTCCCATTGAACCCGCAGCGCGTCTGCCTGAATAGGACCGGGCCAGGTGAGTCCAGCTTGATAATTAACGCTACCGCGAGGAGCAGCGGTATCAACAATGTCAACCCCGCCATAGCGATGCAAAGGTCAATTGTGCGCTTGATGCCGCGCTCGAACGGCCGCAAAGGTCCGTGATGGAGTTCAACACAAATTGAATCGCCGAGGATGCGTGTGGGCCGCTTTAGAATATCCGCGGCAGCTCCGACGGGCACCAAGCTGACCGGCAGCGGCAGTAACCGCAAGCCTGAAAGCAGGCGACTCAAATCGCTCCACCGGTCTGCGTTTATTCCCAGGATTACTTCGTCGATGTCGGTACCGCGTACATAGTCGGCAATGCGAGCGGTAAAACTTTCAATGTCTGGATGATCATTGTCATTCGTGGGTAGCACAAACCGGCGCTCCAACCGAAAACTGTGCTTAAGGAGCGTCGGGACAAGCGTCTCGCTTCCCGCCGAAATCTCGTCCGTGATTAAAACGGCTGTGCGTCCGGCGAACTTAGACTTCGCAAGACCACGCCTTAATAACCACTTATAAAATAGCCGTTGCGAGATCAGCGAAACCAACCCTAGCAACGCAAAAGTAGAAATCGCAATGCGCGAAAACTCTGCCCCAACCTTCAAAGCGAAGGCCGCGCCTGACAGAAACAGAAATACGCTGAACCACGTGGCGACTGTTCGGATTATTTGCGTTTTGAAGTTGAGCAACTCACTGGGATCGTAAAGATCCTGAGCTTTCATCACGCACACGAATAAGGCGGCAACCATGCCACTCGAACCGACATAATGGAGTGCGCCGTCCGAAAGAGTGATCGCGTACCAGCTATATAGATATCCAGAAAGGTTGCCGATCAGGAGAATTGCCAGCGCGTCACATGTCAACGCAAGCGAGCTTACCGCGCCATAGGAGATTGGCCACTTTCGTTGGCGGGAGCGCGATTCGAGCGATTCAATGGAGGGGGAGCCTAGCCTACTCGGGATCTCAACATAATTCATGTGCGCCAACGACTGGACTGAGAACCCCACCCCTCCACCATTAAGTAATCGTTTACCGTTATTTTCCGGTAGTGGCAAGGAATTTTGCTGCAGTGCGATGTTTTGTCGAATTAAGGGTAAACCGGGCTCCGGGCCTATCCTTGCGGGGTCGGTGCTCGGATGGTCAGGTGCTGCACTGCTCACGATGTGGTGCTGAGGAGGTTGGTTTTGACAGAGCGACGGCGGAGCCGGGATCGTCGATCGATGGGGATCACGCGCTGCATTACAGTTGCATGTCGTGCTGCAGCTTGGTCTCTGGCAGGCTTAATTACGATACTTTCGCTCGTCCCGCCGAATTTGCGCCCCGAAACTCCGCTCCCGCATGATTTCGAACATTTCGCGATTTTTGCGGCAGCGGGCTGGGCCTTTGGGATGGGCTATAGCGATCGCAAGTTCACCATTGTGTGGCTTTTGTTCTTCGCGGGCGCGCTTGAACTTGCTCAACTGACCGTTCCCGGACGGCATGCCCGTATCAACGACTTCATTGTCGACGGGATTGCGCTAGTGATAGCTGATGTCGTTGGCGCGGCTTTTGCCAAAAGAATGGAAAATTGAATCCAGCTCTAAGTTTTTGGAGTCTGAATCTCACTGCCAGATGTGCTAGGGGTAACTAGGGCGCACCGGAAAGCCCGTGCATCGAATCAACTTTGCCGTTGCGGCACCACGGTACGGTCGCCCAAGCGCAATCCCATAAACCAACGTCTCGGGTTCATGCCAACATCTAAGCTGGACTCCCGCCACCACGAGCGCCGACCTCTATACGTAGCGAAACTAGGACTTCCGTCAATATATCCAAAGTTAGGGGCCATGGTATCCCACCTATTAAAAGCAAGTTCTTTCTGCCGGTGCGTCGGGCGTCCGCAATGTCGTGGGTAGCCGAGCAGTCGAGTGCTGTTCTCCTATGTAGGTCAGCTCAAGCTATAAATCCCCGGGGCACACACCGACCCGTCTTTTCTTTGGGAAGTCACCGGTTGAATAAGTTGCGGTTAGACCGCGATTAAAGTATGCGAAATAGATGCTAAATCTGTTGCGGCATACGTGTTTCGCCCGATCTCCCGGATAGCCAACCTGGACCGTGATAGGGGTAGGATATGAAAGCTCGTTTGGTCGGGATCCTCGTGGCGGCGGCGTGTACGGTCACCTCGAGTGCGGTTTTTGGCCATTATCGGGACGATAGGCTCAGCCCCTGGCAAAAAAGGGCATACCATGCGTGCCTTTATGCCACGTATATCCGTGACTACTGCAATTTTCATGCACCGGCTCCTGGGAGAGGAGCCTTTGAGGAATGCGTCGGCGCGAACTTGGCGGGTAGGCTGAGGTTGGGCTTCGGACACTGGGGACTTGGCGTGGAAGCGGCCTGTCGGGACATGGTGCTGCGTCACTAATCGAGCTACGGCTCCCATCGCCTGCGACCTCCTCCGGCCCGAAACGAAGATTTCGCCAGTTGGGATCTCATTAAAGCGGCGCTGGGAAGAATTTCGCCGACTCTGTGATAAATTTGCAACTCTATATGAGCTGCGTCGGTGTAAAGTACCTCTTAATGGGATCAGTGAGCCGGTAAAAGCGGGGGCTTATTGGGCGCCTTGATGAGGGCGGCCGGCGGAACTCGATGTATCTCAAGACACTTCTGTGCCGCGCTTTGGCTGGCGGTATCAGTACTGGGCGGCGCGATCGAAAGGGGACGGGGGCATGATCAGCAAAGCTCTCCGATGCTTCGGCATCTTTATCCTAGGGCTTCAACTCGCCGGCTGCTTCACGGAGCTTGGGCCGGTTGTGTCTGATTCGACACCCACGCCACTTGCGGCTATTGGCTCACGCATCCAATCAGGGGATCAATTGAAGATCGTCGTTTTTGGCGAAGAGGCCTTAAGCGGACTTTATGATGTGAGCCCGGCCGGCACGATTTCCATGCCGCTAGTCGGCTCGATTACAGCCGCCGGCAGGACGAAGGCCGAGTTGGAACGCGCCCTTATACGGGCCTACGCTAATGGAAAATTTCTCGACGACCCCAAGATAACCGTTGCAGTGGTTTCGTACCGACCATTTTACATTCTCGGAGAGGTTACGACACCGGGGCAATTTCCATACAAAACTGGTCTCGACGTTTTGGATGCTGTGGCGACAGCTGGCGGATTTACTTACAGAGCGAGTAAGTCAACCGTTCTTATTCGCCACGCTGGTGATGGAGTCTGGCAGCAGTATTCCCTTGCCGCTCCAGTACCCATCGCGCCAGGAGACATCATCCGAGTTCCAGAGCGCTATTTCTAATCAACGCTTAAGGCGCGCCGTGCTGCGTTTTCAACAATTCGGGTTTTCGTGCCTAAGATGCTCTGTACGAAGCCAAATCGAATATGCGCCTTAGCCGGCACTTTTTTATGTGCCATCACGTTTGTTGCTTTGGGAGCTACACGTGGTTCGGCGCAAGAACCACCAACGGCAGTCCCTGCTGGAGGGCCACCTCCCTCAATTGGCGCCATCCCATTCAATGGCTGGCTCCTTTATCCGACTCTGGATCTTTTCACACAACAATCAAACAACTACTTTTTAAATCCACAATCAAAGATATCAGGCTGGGGCTTTGGGGAGTCACCTAGCCTCACTGCAGAATGGTCAAACGGTATCCACACAACGACGCTATACGGCACGTTCACCCATATCGACTATCCGACTCAAAATGAAATCAATACCAATGACGGTGAGGCAACGTTTACACAACGTTACGCGCCGCTGCGCGACCTTTCCTTTACCTTTCTTGCCGACTATTCGCACCATACGATTGCGCCTGGTCTCCTAAGCTCAACACCAACGGCAATAACGACGCCCTCAACGCAGGTTCTGCCGAATGGCAACACTGTTTTGCCCAACGGACAGATCGTCACACCCTCCGGTCAGGTTGTCGGCCAGACCAACCCGGCACTTGCCGTGGGCACCGTCGCGTCGGTCGTGAATCCGTACGATCAATACACCATATCGGCTCAGGTCGATAAAATCTTCAGCGACGGAGCCTTCTCATTAAACGACACGTTGCGCCGAACCGATTTCGAACAAAATCCAAGCGAGAGCTTCTCGTCCAACGCCGTATCCGGTAACACGGCGTTCTGGCTCGGGCCCGCTATTTACGCCTACGTAAATGGAACCTACGCGACGAACGATCCGACAAATGCAATTATTCCCTCATCCCAAGTGTACCGGGTCGCCGGCGGCCTCGGAACGCGACAATTAGGATTGTTCCGCGCGTCCGCCTACTACGGGCATCAAGGCTCGGACACCGACGGTTCACCTTGGGCCGGGGGGGCGGTTTACGGAGCCGTGCTGACCTATTATCCGACGCCGATTTTGACGGTGTCGATGCAAGTTGACCGGACGATCAATGTCGCTCCAAATCAAGCTACGGCATCGAATTTTGCGCTCACCACACCGGTGCCCACGCCGCTTCAGGTGTCGTTGAGTTCTTCTGCTGCACTCACCACAAGTACGCTGACCACGCATTACGTCATTTCACAACAATTGAATGTGACAGGATCTCTTGGCTACACCCATATCCAAGATATCGGCAGCTCAGCCTGGGACGACGCGTGGCTTGCAGACGTCACTTTTAGATACGATCTATGGCGAGACTTGGCGCTTTCACTTGAATATCAATACTCGAGCATTATTTCGAATGTTCCATTTACGCCAGCAAATCGAAATTTGGTCACGCTGGGAGCCCTGTATAAATTCTAAGGACCTGACCTCCTGAGCGCAGACGGCCTCGCGACCCTTCGAATAAATGGTAGTGCCCATCGACCAGCCACTTTGTTCGCCGGTTGGACGGTGGCGGCGACCTTGGGGCGCCATCATGTAGCTTATTGAAACCTGCAAGCTCAACGGCTCAACGAGCTCGATGCGCTCGTCTATCTCAGCGATGTCATCACCAAGATTATCAACGGACCATCCCAACAGCCGCACCGACGAGCGGCCGCTCAGGGCCGTGGCCTGAAAACAGCGCTCTGATGTCCGCCTCTCTAATCGGCCGTTCTGGGTCAATTCGATGTCGCGCACGGGTGGAGACGGAACCTGAAGGAGGTCAGCGACCAAACTCTGACGCGCGGGTTGTATACCGCATTACCGAGATGCGTCCGGGGCTGTCCCAATCTTACAGCGGGCGTCGGCGCGAGGCCGCGCCACAAAGCGTCCGACGGGTATTCCCCTGCCGTGGCACCGCCTCCGCCTATGCGCGAAAAGAAATTCGTGTTCAGGCGGGTTGCGATCCTTGGTACGCTCGCCGAGCACAAGGAGGCGACGGTTGTGGCCGCTCTTGTCAAATCAACCCCTCACTGGAGATACGTCTGATCGGCGAGGTCGAGGGAGATTTTCCGGCTGATGCGTGGGATTTCATTAAGATCGGCGCCTAGTCGGAAGCCGCACAGAATCGTTAGTCTTGGGGAGCCGATACGGGCCATACTTCGGTTCGATCTGAGGCCCGGTGCAACACAGCATATCCACCCGCCGTGCACGTTCGACTACAAAATGCGCCGTTTGTACTGATTGCACATTTATGAGTTTGCGATTTAAACTGAATTTTTGTCGATCTAGCGGACGAAACCGGATGACGAGGACCAAAGTTGCGTGAGTCGACGCCGCTCCTTGCGACATCTGAGCCGGCGAGTGATCGCCGGGTCCCCGGTCGGTTTGCTTTGGGCTACGGGTGGTCCCGTCCGGAGCCGGGGGTTGCTTGGGTAGAGGGATCCTTCAGTGATCTCTCTCTAAAATTGGATAGCTCGTGCAAAAGTTATATCGTTGTGTTGCCGGTTCGACCGCTTCAAGGCCTACCGCGAAAGGTATTCGCGTGGTCGCGCGGGTACCTGCTCGGCGAATATCTCGTTACAGCTCCTATGGATATCGCAATTCCAGTACCCTCCTGCCTCCTCACGGACGGGCGCCTTGATCTTACGTTGCACAATTTTGATTGTGTGGTTCCGTCGACACTTGGCGACAGCAAAGAGGAGCGCCTCCTATCTCTCGGTTTGCAGGCAGTTAGAGTAATGGGGTCAACTTCGTTGGTTGAACTGCGCGGCGAGCTGACGACATTGACCATTCCCGCGGCGCAATTGATCGGAAAATTTCAAAGTTTAGGAGATAATTGTGAATTCGGCATCGCGCAGCATAGGTTGGGAAGTAGCCCCATAGGACCTTTTCGCTTTGCGACGACTTCTCTGGCTCATTTAGCTTTCGGACTACGGACGGGATTTGAGGGCTTATCCAATATCGAAAACATGACGCTCAAACTCGATCGCGAATCGAAGGGGCGGCGAGAGTATCTGTTGCAGCATTCGATATACGGGCTGAGTTCCCATACCAATCGGTACCAGGGAGAAGGGGACGTAGAGGCTCTTCGTAAAGCCGTCTCACAAAGACTTAGATTCGAGCTCCGACTCCTGCTGGAAGATCTGAAATCAGGCAATAAGATATGGGTCATCAAGCGAAACGATCCACTCATGATCGAGGACGTTCTGCCCATTGTGGAATTACTGCGAAACTATGGAGACAATGCGCTGCTCTATGCGATCGAATTTGATGAAAATCGTCGACCAGGTACAGCCGAGTGGACGGCTCCAGGTCTCCTGCGCGGCTATATCGACCGGTTTGCCTCCTACGACGACGCGACAGCAGTTTCATCGCAATGCTGGCTGGGAATCTGTCGCGACGCATTTTCATTATGGCAAATGAGGCAGGATTCATCACGGTGATGCCAATCTATCTGTGGGCCGCCCCTTGGAGGCGAAAGCTTGCGCCCTGAGCACGGTCCGACAATCGAAACCACTTCTTTTCGCGAGCAAGCGCCCGAGATGAACCTTAAGGGCGGATACTTGCTAGTCAGCCCGGCAAACGTACTCTCGGCACGCTTCGACGTCGCGCCCTGGCCGCCGGCCGCGGAGCTTCCCGATGGAACGGAGCATCGGGGCCCCATCGACATCATCGTTCCGGTGCATCGCGGTTTGACGCAAACCCGGCGCTGCCTCGATTCCGTGCTTGCTGACCGGGAACGCCCGGACGGGGCCGTGATCGTGATCGACGACAACTCGCCCGAGCCGGCCTTATCGGCATGGCTGGACGGGTTGGCGCGAGCAGGCCGGATCACCCTCCACCGTAATTCAGAGAATTTGGGCTTTGTCGCTTCGGTCAACCGCGGCATGGCGCGGGCCGCGCGGCGGGACGTGGTGCTGTTAAACAGCGACACCGAGGTGCCATCCGGCTGGCTTAGGCGGCTCGCGGCGCACGCTGTGCGGCACCCGCGGATTGCGTCTGTTTCCCCGTTTTCAAACAACGCGACGATCTGCTCCTGGCCCGGCGGACTCGGTGGCCCGCTGCCGGACGGGTTTGATCTGGAAGCGGTAGACCGCGCTGCACAGACCGCCAACCCGGCCCGTGCTATCGATCTTCCCACGACGGTCGGGTTCTGCATGTTCATCGCCCGTGCAGCGCTGGACGATATCGGCGACTTTGACCACGCTGCTTTCGGCCTGGGCTATGGCGAGGAGAACGACTTCTGCCTCCGCGCTTCTGCCCGCGGCTGGCGGCATCTCTTGGCGTGTGACGTGTTCGTCTACCACGAGGGTGCGGTCAGCTTCGGCGCTGCGATGGAAAGCCGGGCGGCGAAGGGGATGGCCACGCTGACGGCGCGCTATCCGAATTACCTCGCGCTCATCAGCAACCATGTCCGCGCCAACGCAGCGGCGCCCGCGCGCTTTGCGCTGACTGCCGCCTTGCTGCGCCAGTCCGGGCGTCCGGTTATCCTCATGGTTACTCACGGCGCTGGAGGCGGCGTTCAGCGCCATCTCGACGATCTGACCCGGCGGCTTCCCGGCAGGGCGGGGGTCCTGCTGCTGTCGCCGTCAGCGTGCGGCGTGACACTGTCGGCGCCAGGGTTGGACGATCATCCCATGCTCGAGTTTGCGGCCGAGCAAGTCTCCGATTTGCTGCACTGGCTGAAGGCGGCCGGCGTCTCCCGGGTGCACATCCACCATCTGGCGCAGATGCGGATCAACGTTCGTGACCTGATTCACCGCCTCGGCGTGCCGTTCGACATGACCATTCACGATTACTACGTAATCTGCCCCCAATTGACGCTGCTGCGCCAGCCCGACGGCCTCTATTGCGAGGAGCCTGGCCCCGCCGCGTGCAACGCCTGCATCGAGACGCGGCCCGCCTGGGGGGCGCGGGAGATCCTGTCCTGGCGACGGCGGCTGAACTGGCTGTGCCTGGACGCGGATCGCGTGATCTGTCCGAGCCAGGATGTGCTCGACCGTTTGGCGCGGCACGGGCTGGCGCGTAACGCGCTCGTAGTGCCGCATGAGGCCAGGGAGGAAGCGCCCTGGCCAATCCAAATTCCTCCGCCGGCCCCCGTCCCCACGCGCCTGCGGGTCGCGATTCTCGGCACGCTCGCCGAGCACAAGGGGGTGATGGTCGTGGCCGCTCTCGCCAAATCGACGCCGTCTCTGGAAATCCGCCTGATCGGCGATGTCGAGTGCGATTTCCCGGCCGAGGTCCGGGATTTCATCAAGATCGGCGGCGCCTACGCTGAAGCCGCACTGCCTGGCTTGATCGACGAGGCGAACCCGCACGTCATTTGGTTTCCCATCCCCTGGCCGCAGCCCTACAGCCACACGCTGACAGCCGCGATCGAATCCGGATTGCCCATCATCGCCACGGATATCGGGGCGTTTCCGGAGCGATTGCGTGGACGGCCCTTGACCTGGTTGGTGTCACCATTTGCCTCGCTCGCGGATTGGCGCATGGCATTCGACGAGGTCAACAACGCGCTGGCGACGTCGCCCCCGCCGCACGCGCAAACGCTCCGCCCTGGCGCCGCCGATTTCTACGAAGAGGACTACCTGGGGCTGCCTCCGCGAGCTTGGCACCGGAACGACGGACAAAGGCGGTTCCGTCCCCGGATCGCCGTGGTTCCAGAGCGGCTGAACGGCGACGTGCTCAGTCCCTGTGCGTATATCCGGCTCCTGCTGCCGCTCGATCACCCCGACATCGGCGGCGATTGCGACGTGGTGATCGCGGACACCGCGACCATCGCGCAGGAGGAGGCCGATATCATCGTGACGCAGCGCCATGCGACGCCGGACCTCGCCACGGCCCAGGAGCTGACCGCGCGGGCTCGCGCCACCGGCGCCATGCTGGTCTACGACATCGACGACGACCTGTTGAACATTCCGGGCAACCACCCCGACGCCGCCCTGCTGCGGTCTAAGGAAGCGCCGGTCTTGCACCTCTTGCAGTACGCGGACGCCGTCTGGACGTCGACGGCAGAGCTAGCCACGAGGCTGCAGGTCACGCGGACACAGCCGCTGGTCGTTCCGAATGGACTCGATGAACGGCTCTGGATTGCCGCGCCGCGCCCTGCCGCGCCGATGCGTGATTTGGTGCGCATCCTGATCATGGGCACCGCCACGCATGACGCGGATTACGCGCTGATAGAGCCGGCGTTGGTGGGCCTGAAGGCCGTTTTTGGCGATCGCGTGACCATCGACGTGTTGGGCTTTACGTCCCAAGGCCGGCTCGCGAACGGGATCACCCGTCTGCAGGTACCCGAACAGGCGTCATTGTCCTATCCCAGGTTTGTCCACTGGCTCACAAACCGGGGTGGTTGGGATGTCGGGCTCGCACCGCTACTCGACACGCAATTCAACGCCGCGAAATCCACCATCAAGACGCTGGACTACGCAGCGTTGGGCCTCGCCGTTCTGGCCTCCGACGGACCCGTCTACCGAGGCTCGATCGCCCACGGTGTGGAAGGCGAATTGGTCGCGAACGATCAGACCGCGTGGCTCGCAGCGCTGAGCGACATGGTGCAGCGTCCGGAACGTCGCCGTCAGATGGGCGCCGCTGCATTCGCCCGCTTCCAGCGCGAGGGCACGCTGATCAGTCAAGCAGAGACGCGGCGAAGGGCACTGCTCAAGGCGCTGCCGACATTCTGGGCCGCTGGCCGGGCGGGCATTGTACCTAAAGCCCCTCAAGACGGCACAGAGATGTGATCGGGCGGCAAGTCCGCATGATACCGCTCGTAAATCTTCGCATACGCGTCTTCGAGGTGCCTGGTGGACAGGTCGGTCTTGAACAGGGGCGTCGTTAGGCGATTGATTGCCAAACTTCGCCTTATCTGCCTCAGTCGATTCGGATCGGTGGCCAGGTCGATCGCCAGTGCCTCGTACTCTTCGTAGGTCGCCGTGACGAGTTCGGGCAATTCGATAGCGTCGAGCAAGCTGGCCGCCATTCGGCTGGAGAAGGCTTCGCCGGTGCACGTCAACACCGGCAGACCAGCCCACAGCGCGTCGCTGGCGGTGGCACCGGCGTTATAGGGAAGCGTGTCTAAGAACAAATCGGCCGTCCGATACCGGGCCAGGTACTCGGGGGCCGGCATTCGCCCGC
>Ga0265313_10004346_pt1 | contig 10960 bp, 7 predicted proteins | sample 4123metaG_FD_203122 | JGI IMG/M metagenome (GOLD analysis project Ga0265313, IMG submission 203122) | Rhizosphere microbial communities from Carex aquatilis grown in University of Washington, Seatle, WA, United States - 4-1-23 metaG | ecosystem: Host-associated > Plants > Roots > Rhizosphere >...
GATTATTGGCCGGGTAAACACCAGCAGCGGCCCCAAGCAGATCGCGCTCGAAACCGGCGTGTCGGATAACCTCTACGCCATCGACGCCGAAAAAGGGGAGATTCTGTGGAAGAAGCATTTCGAATATCCCCCTCCGGCGAGGAATGGCGGGCCGACCGACCCGCTTTGCCCTGGTGGGCAGACTGCGACGCCGGTAATTGGTCCCGCGACCGCATCGGGCGCAAGAACGGTGTACGCGCTTGCAGGTGACGGCGAGCTTCATTCCCTCAATCTGGCCGATGGCGAAGACGTCGCACCGCCGGTCAAGTTTGGCTATCCCAATGGCAAGGCTTACGCACTGAATTTGTGGAATAACGTGGTCTTCACCACCACTTCGCAGGGGTGCGCTGGCAATCCGAATCAGATGTGGGCGATCGACCTGACTGACCCGCAGAAAAAGGTGATGACCTTCAATCCGAAAAGCGGCGGCTTGTGGGGACGCACCGGCGCGGCGATTGATTCCAACGGAATCGCGTGGGCTCCCACGGGCGACGGCGTCTACGATCTGGCCAACCAACGGTACGGAAATGGGCTGATTGGCGCGAAAGTGGAGGGCGGCGAACTCAAGCTCAAGGACTGGTACGAGCCGACGAATTGGGCCTGGATGCAGAAGCGCGATCTCGATATGCAGGTGACTCCGGCGATTTTCACATACAAAGGCCGGGAATTGATGGTCACAGGCAGCAAGGAATGCCGCGTTTACCTGCTGGATCCAAAATCGGCGGGCGGCGAAAATCATCAGACGCCGCTGTATCGTACGCCGCTGCTCTGCAATGAAGAGGTGAACTTCGCATCGGCCGGGATCTGGGGCAGCATGGCGAGCTGGGAGGATTCCAAGGGGACACGCTGGGTGCTGACTCCGTTTTGGGGGCCGGTACATCCGGATTTCAAAGTTCCTGTTTCGTACGGCCCGGTGAAACATGGAGCCGTCGTGGCGTTCAAGGTGGAAGAGAAGAACGGCAAATTGCAGTTAACGCCGGCCTGGATGTCGCGCGATATGGATCAGGCGGAGCCGCCGGTGATCGCGAACGGCGTGATCTTCGCATACGGCAGCGGAGAAAATACGGCGCAGGCATATCCAGAGCGGGGACTGAACGATTCGAGCCCGCTGCGCATCAAAGCGTCGACCCATGCGGTTTTGTATGCGCTGGACGGCGACACGGGGCGGGAACTATATTCGAGCGGAGACCAGATCGCATCGTTCGCGCATTTTAGCGGGCTATCGGTCGCGAACGGACGCGTGTACCTGGGGACTTACGATAGCGTGCTGTACTGCTTCGGTCTATGAAACGGCTTCTTGCCCTGACACTCATTTGCGCGGCGCACGCCCAGGTCTCCTCAAACTGGACCACCTTCGGTGGCGATCCGCAGCGCTCCGGGTGGGAGCGAATTGATCCCGCGATTTCCAAGGACAAGGTAAAGGACTTAGAGCTCCTGTGGAGGATGAAGTTGGAGACCCAGCCTAAGGGCACGCGTCCGATCATGCCTCCGCTGATCGTCGGGAGGCTCATTTCGTATCGGGGGTTCAAAGAACTGGCTATTGTCGGAACCGGCTCCGACATCGTCTACGCGATCGACGCGGATCTGGGCAAGATGTTTTGGCAGAAACATCTCGAATACTCGAGCGCTGAGCCCCAGGCGACTGGTTCTCCATGTGCGTCGACCGCGATGCCGACTATGCCTGCACCGCTAGCGGGCCGGGGTGGCCCAGGGCGTGGCGCGGCTGCCCCCGCACCGGCGCAGGGCGCTGCGGGTCGAGGCGCAAGCGCATTCATCGGCGGAGGCGGGCCTGCGTCCATTTATGCTATTTCGAGCGACGGCAGACTGCATCGATTGAATGTATCCACTGGCGACGATATGGTGCAGCCAGTGAGCGTCTTGCCGGCCAATGCGGGGGCGGGCAGTTTGAATATGGTCGATAACGTGATCTATACGGTCACCAGCTCTTGCAACGACGCACCACCAGCGGTATGGGCGATCGATCTGAATGTCGATCCGCCGAAAGGCACGTCGTTACCTTTGCTGGAGGCTGGCGGCCTGACGGACCTGGTGATTGGTGCCGACGGCACAGTCTATGTGCAGGAAGGCAGGGGCACGAGTTTGACGCTTTTCGCCCTCAGCACTCGCGAGCTGAAAGTCAAGCAGTCCTTCGGCGCTACGGCTAGAAACCCTCGCGACGACAGCACTCCATCTCCCCTCGTATTTCCCTACAAGGACCGGGACTTGATCGTCACTAGCGACGGAAGCGCTCTTTACCTGCTGGATTCCGCTTCTTTAAGTAGTAGCGCAGCTCTTTACCGCTCACCGCTGCCTGCAGCGGAGGGCCTGGCTACCTGGGAGGACCCTAACGGCACGCGTTGGATTCTCGCGTCTGTCTGGGGGCCGAATGGTTCCGCGCCTAACGGTTCCATCGCCGCGTTCAAGGTCGAGGAGCAGAACGGCAAAACGGTGCTGACTCCCGCATGGGTTTCGCGCGATATGAACTTTCCGCAGCCACCCGTCATCGCCAATGGAGTGGTGTTCGCGCTGTCTTCAGGAGAGTTCAACCGGCAGATGAATCCGAAGAACGGGACTCATGCAACCCTCTATGCGCTGGACGCCGCCACGGGCAAGGAGCTTTACTCTAGCCGGAACCTGGTGACTGCTCCGGCGGCTCTTACGGGAATGACGGTTGCGAATGGTCGCGTGTACTTTGGAACCACGGATGGCACGTTGTACACCTTTGGGATGTATATGGAGCACTAGGCCGGAACGTTTTCCCATCGCCCGGTGTTCGCGGACTTGAGCACCGAGTCGGTTACATAGTCCGTCGCCAGGCCATCGCGGAATGTCGGCTCGATCTTGCGGCCTTCGCCGAGCGCTTGCAGAAAATCCGCGAACTGGTGGATGAACGTGTGCTCGTATCCGATCTGCAGTCCGGGCACCCACCAGCTCTTCATATAAGGATGCTCACGATCGGTCACATGAATGCTGCGCCACCCGCGCAATTGTCCTTCGTCGCGATGGTCGAAGAACTGTATTCGATGCAGGTCATGCAGGTCCCACATGGCGGAAGCATGCTCGCCGTTGATTTCCAGAGTGTAGAGCGCTTTGTGGCCGCGCGCATAGCGAGTCGCCTCAAAGGTGGCCAATGATCCGTTGCGAAAACGACCTAGGAAGGCGCTCGCGTCGTCGATCCGGACAGGCTCCGTCCGTCCTGTCAGGTTGTGCTTTCGTTCCATGATGAATGTTTCGACCATTGCGGTCACCTGCGTAAGCGGGCCATTCAACCACAGGGCGGTATCGATGCAATGGGCGAGAAGATCGCCCGTAACCCCGCTGCCGGCAACCGCGGCATCCAGCCGCCACAGTCCTTCCCCGCCCTGCGCCAAATCCTGTGAGATAGTCCAATCCTGAAGGAACTTCGCGCGGTAGTGGAAGATGCGGCCGAAGCGCCCTTCGTCGATCAGATGTTTGAGAAGCGCGACTGCAGGGACGCGACGATAGTTATACCAGACCATGTTCCGGACGCCGGCAGCCTCGACAGCCTCCACCATCGATTCCGATTCGGCCGCAGTGCGCCCCAAGGGCTTCTCGCAAAGCACCACCTTGCCTGCGCGCGCGGCGGCGATCGCAATCTCCGCGTGGGTATCATTGGGGCTGGCGATATCGATCAAGTCGATGTCGGGCCGCTCCACGAGTGCTCGCCAATCCGATTCGACGGATTCGAAACCCCAGTTTTCCGCGAAGGCCCGCGCGCGCTCCACATTGCGTGCGCAGATTGCCTTCAGGATCGGCTGAAACTCCGTTTCGAAGAACCGATTCGCCTGGAGGAATGCGTTCGAATGCGCGCGCCCCATAAAACCGTAGCCCACTAGCCCGATATTCAACGTTTTTTTCGGCATCAGTCCCAGCCATGCGCGTCGCGGACCGCAATCATTACGCCGAGAACTTTGCGCCACGTGGCCGGGTCCAACATCACGGCGTTCGGAAACATGCAGCCATCCCAGCAGATGTGTTCGAAGGCCCGCGTCACTTCGCCATGGTCGTCGCGCATCCAGACGCCGGCATCACGCACGATATTCAGTTTGCCATTGGGATCGTCGGGAAGGCAGTGCCGCCCGGTCTTATCGTGCGATCCGGATCCCTTCACCGTGGCATCATTTTGAGCCAAGTGGAAATCGATAGTCCATGGGCGCAATGCGGCGGCCATAGTCTGGAGCGCGCTGGACAACACGTCCTCGCGGGACCAATCGAAGCCTTCCGGCAAAATGCGATCCTCCGGAGCATTGCAGCCCAGCGTGAACAACAGCGTGTGCGCCATGTCGGCCTGAAAGCCCAGCGTTTTTGGGCGATCCACCATTTCCAGCAGCTCGGCCATCCGCTTCCAGCTATGCATCCCGCCCCAGCAGATCTCGCCTTCGGCGGCCAGCCGCTCGCCGTAATCATCTGCGATCGCGCACGCTTCACGGAAGGTATCGGCGATTCGTTTGGTATTTTCCTCGGGATTCTTCGCCCAGTCATCCGGGCTTGCCGCCGAATCGATGCGCACAATTCCGTAACGCCGGGTACCTAGCCTGCGAAGTTTGCTCGCGATGGCGCATGCCTTCCGCACTTGCGTCAAGAATCGCCGGCGCTCGTCATTGCTTCCCATCGCCGATCCCCCTCCCGTGGGGGGCCAAACAGGAGCCACGAGCGAGCCGGCCATCAGATTCCGCTTTGCAAGATTCTCGGCAAGGCGCTGCAGATCGTCGTCGGTCGAATCGATATCGGTGTGTGGCGCCGCGAGAAAAAGATCGACGCCGTCGAATCGGACTCCATCGACCTCAGCGGCGGCAGTCAGATCGAGCATCGTATCCAGATCGATCGGCGGCTCCGCTCCCGCGCCTTTGCCGACCAGGCCCGGCCACATGGCGTTGTGGATCGCCGGGAACCTATGCATGCTTGGGCGGAGCCTCCGGATTCCCGGGACCGAAATGCTTGAGGATCACCAGCGGATCGGAGTCGCTCGCATTCTGGATTCGCACGCCCCGTCTCGCAGCATCGGCGGTGATGAATAGTTCGTCCTGCGTCATCTCTCCGAAGCGGATCATCGTCGGCGCCGAAACTACGTGCTTTCCGAACATCCCGTGACCCTGGGAAACGAGGACGCCATAGGCCTCGGGATCCTTGATGGTGACGGTGCGGCCGGGCAACACGGTGAGCTCCTTCGCTGAATAGTGGCGCGTTCCGTAGGTGATCCACAACTCGCGATAGCCGGCTGCTTCCATTTCCCGTACTGGTCTCACGGGCTGGGGAAACACTTTGTTGCTCTTCCCAAACTCGGGATTCACGTTCGCGTCCCAGTCGAGCATGCCGATCAGGTAGTCCAGATCGTGATGGAATTGGGGCAGCACATCCTTGGTCATCAGGCTCCAGTCCACGATGCGGCCTTCAACCAGCGATTGAAACATCGCGAAGACATCACTCGCGACCTGAGGTTCGTAGGTGACCAGCGAGCCGGGAGCGTGCAAAATGCCGGGATCGATCTGCCATCCAGCTCCCACCTCGAGCCTGTACGCGCGAGAATGATTCAGAATCCCGTTGTCGCCCTTGTTCCAGTCTTCCAGGCACCGGCGAACCTGTTCTTTGGTCGTGCTAGGCTCCAGACCCATGAAGGTGTAGGGGAAATTGTTTTCGATCTGGTTGTACTGTGGCGGAAAATAGTAAGCCTCCGGCTTACCTTTGAAGCCGACCTTGCTAGCGAATTCGTCGCTCTGGTGCATGTGATGCGGAATCGGCCCCATGTTGTCGAAGAACTTGCAGAGGATGTTCCAGCCGCCCTCGCGTCGCATGACCTCGGACCCGAGCAAGGCGTCGCCCGCAATTTCCACCGCGTCCTTCAGAAGAAACCGCTTTCCGTTTTCGGTCCGGACGAAGCTGAGACCTTCGAACTCGCTGGTCAGTGGACCATTAGCCGCCTTCGTGGTCGACGAAAACCAGCGCTCATTGATGCCGCCGCGATGTCCCCCGAAAGCGTACAGGTCGTCAGGATGGAGCCGCAGCCTTCTGCCGGGGATCATGAAAGAACGCGGCACCCAGGCGGGCTCAAGCCGTAGAACGCCGTCGCCCGCGCCTAGAGCGTCGTGAATTAGGGAACGCTGTCATATTCGGTCAGCTAGAGTTTCTTCAACCAGATGTTCCGAATACTGATCTTTCCCGTGCCCTCGATTTCAAAGCCGATCAAGCCACTCTTCTTGAACATGCTTGGATCGTCGTCGATCAAAATCGACATCACGTGTCCATTGATGAGGTGGGTCATGGTGTTCCCACGCGCGATGATATGCAGCTGGTTCCAGTTTTCGATTTTGACGTATCCACCCAGTTCGTCACGATCTCCCACCGTGGCCAGAAGCCGGGGCTTCTTACCTAGCTCAGTTCTCACAACCTGGCCGCGCCACGCGATGATTCCGCGTCCCGTGGCTTGTTCATAATACTGGCCGCTATAGGCGTTGCGACCGTCGAAATCGAACTGCGCGCCGCTCATATTCCACTTCGCCTGCGACGCCGCGGAGGGCGGCACTCCTCTAGGCTGGCCGCTCGGACACGTTCCCTGCGCAGCGCGCCCACCCCCACCTCCTCCAGCAGGCGGAGTTTGGATCGCCCCGCGGTACTGCACACCACTATTTACCGCCGCGCCTTCGCCGCGCATCTCCAGCTTCAACTCAAAGTCGGCCGCCTCGCCGCCTTGCCAGACAAGATAGATCGTGCCCGTCGGTTTTTCGCAAGTGGATTCGACGACGATTGCGCCGTTTTCAACACGCCAGTAGTTCGTGTCACCGCTCCAGCCGCTCAAACTGGTGCCATCGAACAGAGGTGTCCATCCTTCATGGTCATTAAAGTCGACGGGGTCAGGTTGAGAGAATCCACCACCTCCGCCGGCAGCCCGTCCTCGCCCCCCAGCCATCGGCGCCGGTCCTTGAGCCGGTTGCTGTGCAACGCCATTTGTTCCGGCATACAAGAGGATCACGGCGGCTGTAAAGGACGCTGTGACCCCAGCATGCCTCTTGCGATTAAGACGACTCGTGATGCTAGCGAGCATATGTTTTCACTGACCTATCCTGACAGATTCTACTACCAGTAATGGCCTTATGTGGTTGTCATCCGCAAAAATCCGGTCCTTCGGCGAAGCGATCGATTCCGGAAGGACTGTTTGACTGGCGCGATGCGCTCGTGGTGACCCGCTCTACTCAAAAACCTCCAAGAGTTGACCCTGAAGATGGCGGCCGGGAATCCCACTTGGGGCGAAGAGCAAATCGCCAACGAGCTGAAATTAAGTTTGGGAATCCGGGTTTCCCTCGCACGGTGCAGAAATCGAGACTCGTTAGCGAACGCGGTAATTCAAGTGCACAATGCCATCTGGGAACGAACGCGCAAAAATCAATTCGAGCGGGATATTCCGATGGCGAGGAGCGACGAGCGGAATCCCGTCGCCGATCATTACGGGAATGACGCGCTTCATACCTATTCCCCTCCGCTGTTCGTAGAACCTCGACCATCGCGGCAAAGGTTCACCTAAGGAACGCTTCCGGTAATCCTCCATCGACAGGAATCACGTGACCCGTGGTCTTGGCGCTCTCATCGCCCGCGAGCCAACAGATCGCACGGGCGCAGTCGGATGGAAGGATCGGCAAGCGAGTAATCGTGCGCAGCGCATAGAATCCCGCAAGCTTGTCGCGCAGCGCCTCGGTCGATTCCGATTCGTCGAATTCAATCGCGTACTTGCGCAGCGAAACCATCACGCGATCGCGCGGGAACATCGCCGATCCCGCGATCACGGTGGCCGGAGCGATGCCGTTCACGCGCACCAGAGGCCCCAGGCTGATCGCGAGCTCGCGAATCAGGTGACTGACGGCGGCCTTGCTCGAGTCGTACGGCTCGCTGCCGTGCTTGGGCACCACGGCGTTGGCGGAACTGGTGAAAACCATCGTCGCCGGCAGGTTCTGCGATTTCAGAATCTTCCCCGCTTCTTCGGCGAGAATGAAATTCCCGGTCACGTTCACCTCGAAGGCCTGGGCCCACACGGTCTCGGCCGGCGTTCCCGGCGGGGGTGTGGGGAATATGGCGGCTGTATTGACGATGGCGTCGACGCCGCCGAATTTGAGCACCGCGGCGCGCAGGGCGGATGCAATACTCTGCCGTGACGCGAGATCCAGGGCGGACGCCAGCGTCATTTCCGGGGAAGCCAGGGCGCCAGCTTCCTTCGATACCGCCTCGGCGCTTGCGGTGTCCCGATCGGCCACCACGACGTGGCCGCCCTTGCGTGCGATCAACAGAGCGACCTCGCGGCCAATGCCGCTGCCGCCGCCCACCACCACGAAGATCTTGCGGCTAAATTCGCGCTCAGGAGGCATGCGCTGGAGCTTGGCTTCTTCGAGCGCCCAGTATTCGATTCGAAACGCCTCTGGGCGTGGAAGTGCGACGTAATTGTGAAAGCTCGAAAAATGGCGAGCCTGCCCGGGCCGGCGCGCCTGCGGCAGATGGGCGGATTCATCGCCGCCGCTCCCTGGTTCCTCCAGCGCGTTTGCCCCGGCCATCACGTGGATCGCGTTGACAAAGAATTCGGTGGTGATGCGCGCCTCCCGTTTGTCCCTTCCGAATCCGAAAACGCCTAACCCCGCGATCACCACCACCGATGGATTCGCGTCGCGAAGAGGAGGTGAATCCGGAAGCGCGTTCGCCCGGTAGTAATCCTGGTAGGCAGCGCGATACTGCACGATGCGGTCGCGAATGTGCTGTTCGAGCTGAGGCAATCCTTCGCTGGCCGGATTCCAGGGGATATAGAGCGGGCAAATGCGGGTCCGCAGGAAATGATCGGGACAGCTGGTGCCCAGCGCGCATAGCGGCTCAGCCCACTTCGAATTCGCGAACGCCAGAGCGTCCTCCGAGCCTTGGTAATGCGCGATCACGCGGCGGTTGGAGGACACCGTGCCCCGCAGATAAGGAAGAATGCCAGCAGCGGAAGCGTCACGATCTGGAGCCACATCCACGGCCGCGCTGCCGAAGGCCGGCTGCCTCGAGCGCCGCGCGTGCTCTTCGATGAATGCTCCCATCCGGTCGATGGTCAGGATGCTGTTCTCGTAGCATTGGCGCTGCGTGTCGCCCCAGGTAAACAATCCATGGCTCCCGAGTAGAATTCCGTCGCAGCCTGGATTCTCCGCCACGGCGCGTTGGAGCATCATCCCTAGCTCGAATCCCGGTCGTTGCCAGGGCAGCCATACGATGCGCCGTCCGTGAATCTTGTTGAACTCGTCCAGCTTCTTCTTGCCGTTAGCGCTGGCCGCCAGAGCGATGCACCAATCGGGATGCAAGTGATCCACGTGGGGAAACGGGAGGAAGGCGTGCAGCGGAGTATCAATCGACGCCGCCACGCGATTCTCACCGAAGGCGCACAGCGGATAGTACGCCACCATCTCGTCTTCTTGCTCCTCGCCGCGGTACTTTGCGACGAGCTGTTCGAGCTTGTCCATATAAAGCACAGCGAATCCGGATACACCAATCGACCGCAGGTCGCCGCCGCTGCCTTTGACGGCCATGACTCGGGTGGGCTTGCCCGAGAGCGGATCGGGCAGCTCGAACTTTGAACTCGTATTGCCGCCTCCGAAGTTCGTAATGCGGAGGTCGGCGCCCAGAAGGTTCGAGCGGTATTGCAGCTCTTCGAGCGGTTTGCCTCTCAGAGAATCTGCCCTGCGGTCCTCCCACAAGTTTTGTAGTAACTTGGTCGCGACCGTTCCAGTTTCATGCACAGGCATATCTTATATAGTCTCGAAAACGCGGGTAGTGTGCGTCCCAGCGATCTGTCTCGCGCGGCTCAAAACGCTCTGCGGCGAACGACCTATCAATAACCTGCCGAGCTTCGGTCAGCGTCGATACGGCCCCGGTCGCGAGCATCTGCATCGCGATATTGCCGAGCGCGGTTGCTTCCGCAGGTCCGGCGATCACTCTACGACCGGTCGCGTTCGCGGTGAGCTGATTCAGCAGGCGATTCTTCGATCCGCCGCCGATCACGCGAATCTCCTCGTAGCGGATTCCGGTCAGCTCTTCCAGCGATTCGAGCACCGCCCGGTACTTGAACGCGAGGCTCTCGAAAATTGCCCGAGTGAACTCCGGCGCGGTGGCAGGAGCGGGTTGTCCAGTGCGGCTGCAGTACGCGGCAATGGCGGACGGCATGTGGCCGGGATTCAAGAACACGGGATCATCCGGATCGAACAGGGATCGAAACGCATCCTGTTGTCCATTGGCTGCTTCCAGCAGCTCTTCATACGTGAACGTCTGTCCTTCGGCGACCCAACTTCCGCGGCACGCTTGCAATAGCCACAGGCCCGCGATGTTTTTCAGCAGCCTGGTTGTTCCGCAAACTCCGCCTTCGTTGGTGAAGTTTAAATCGCGAGCCTGCGGCGTGATCACCGGGCCGGGCAGTTCGGCGCCCAAGAGAGACCATGTGCCGGAGCTAAGGAAAGCCGACTTACCGGTGAGCGAAACCGCCGCGACCGCCGATCCCGTATCGTGGCAGGCCGGCGCGATTACTGGTGTGCCCGTCAGTGCGTTTCCCTCCAACGCAAGCGGGCCGATTTCCGTGCCGGGCTCGACGATGGGAGTCAACAATCGGGCGGGAAGCTCCAGATCGGCCAGCAGGCCCGTAGCCCAGGAGCGAGTAGCCGCGTCCACGAATTGAGTCGTGGTTGCGTTGGTGTATTCGGACACCAGTTTGCCCGTGAGCCAGTAGTTCAGCAGGTCTGGAATCGTCGCCAGCGCCGTTGCTTTCTGAATCATCGCGGGCGTCAGCCGGCAAGCAGCGTAAAGCTGGTAGAGCGTGTTGATCGGCAGGAACTGGATGCCGGTGGTCGAGTAAATCGTCTCGCGCGATACGTGCTCGAACACCGCGTCCATCATTCCTTTAGTG
>Ga0265313_10004348_pt1 | contig 10954 bp, 9 predicted proteins | sample 4123metaG_FD_203122 | JGI IMG/M metagenome (GOLD analysis project Ga0265313, IMG submission 203122) | Rhizosphere microbial communities from Carex aquatilis grown in University of Washington, Seatle, WA, United States - 4-1-23 metaG | ecosystem: Host-associated > Plants > Roots > Rhizosphere >...
GTTGATCGCCAGTCCTGGCGCGGTCGAAGTGATTACAAAAAGTTAGTTGGGCTGCAGCGGCAGTACCAGCGGCAGGACATTTCGCAGCAGCTTCTGCTCAAAGCCCGGCTGGCGCGCAGGTTCCACTTTCAGGGCATAGCGGCCGGCGCCGGCGGCGCAAGCCCCGCCCTTCCAGTCGGCACAGGTCAGCGTTCCCAGGCCAGCGCGCTTGTCCTGCGGGGCGCCATCCAGCAACCACATCAGATCGTCCAGCATCTCCCAGGAAAAAACGAAATAGGCGTGGCCGGAAATGTCGCCGGTGGCCAGGCTGGCGTCCACCACCTCGATGCGCGGGGCGGCGCTGACATAGTCCAGGGCGCGCACCGGATCGGCGCCGGCGCGGACAATGCCGCCATGAGCGCTTTCCGAGGCGATCAGCGCCAGGTCATTGTCGGAGGCGTAGAGCGTGGTGCGCCGGGCGCAGCGCGCGTCGCGCGCCAGCAGCCGGGCGAAATCATTGTCGGCCGGATCGGCGGCGATGTCCGGCGCCGCCAGAATCAGTTCGCCTGCCACCGCGTGTGGCTCCGGACAGAGCGCCGACAGGGCGCTGAGCGTGAGGCGCGCGCCGACGCTGTGCGCCAGGATATCGGGCTGCAGCCCCGCCGCATTCAGCGCCCGCAAGAGCTGCAGCATCAGCGGCACGGCATAGCCGCTGCGCTCGATGTCGGCGGCATAGCGGTTGAACAGCGCCTCGCTCGACCAGTTGAACAGGATGGTGGCGCAGCGCCATTGCACGTCGGTCGCCGCCTGCGCCCCGTGCAGCAGGGCGGTGCGGAAGCTGAGATTGTAGCCATGCACGATGATCAGCACCCGGCCGCAGGGCTTCGCCGCCGCCGCGACCTGGGCCGCGAAAGCGGCCATGGCGGCCTCGCCTTCGCAGGGAACCGCCGCCAGTTTCGGGTCGGGCGCGGGCGGGCTGCCGGCATTGGCGATGGTGACGGTGGAACGGCCGCAATGCGCCGCGCCGCCGCCCCAATGCAGCGAAAAGCCATCTCCTGCCGTCTCGCGATCCGTTATGTAAAAGACGTTTCGGGGCGGCAGGGAACGGCCCCAGACTGAAAAAATGTTGTTCTGGCGCAGGGAATCCGACAGCACGCAGCCTGACAACAGCGCCGCCGCCGCGGCCAAAGCCGCGCTTCGCAGGAATGCTGTCATGGCTCGGTACATTGTGACCCGGATCAGGCTCGGATAAGGCTATAGCGAGAAAGTCCGGTCCGCCAGCATGAGCAAATTCGACTACGATCTGTTCGTCATCGGCGGCGGCAGCGGCGGCGTCCGCGCCGCGCGCATGGCGGCGCAGACCGGCGCCCGCGTCGCCCTGGCCGAGGAAAGCCGCATGGGCGGCACCTGCGTCATTCGCGGCTGCATCCCCAAAAAGCTGCTGGTCTATGCCAGCCAGTTCGCAGAGAACATCCAGGATGCGGCTGGCTTCGGCTGGGAATTCGGCGATTGCCGCTTCGACTGGTCCCGGCTGATCGCCAACAAGGACCGCGAGATCACCCGCCTGGAAGGGCTTTATCGCGATGCGGTGGAGAAGGCCGGGGGAACCATCTTCGCCGATCGCGCCGTCTTCGAGGATCCGCACACGCTGCACCTGCTCAATTCCGGCAAGCGCGTCACGGCGGAGAAGATCCTCATCGCCACCGGCAACAGCCCGACGCGCGAGCTGGGCGGCGCCCATGTCATTTCCGGCACCGAACTCTGCATCACTTCCAACGAGGCTTTTCATCTCAAGGAACTGCCCAAGCGCATCCTGATTGCCGGCGGCGGCTATATCGCGCTGGAGTTCGCCCACATCTTCCAGGGCCTGGGCAGCAAGGTCTCGCTGGTCTATCGCGGCGAGAAACCGTTGCGGGGCTTTGACGACGATATGCGCGAGGCGCTTTGCGCCTCCATGCGCGAGCGCGGCATCGAGGTGCTGCTGGGCTGCGAATTCACCATGATCGAGAAGCGCGGCGACTGCCTCCACGCCGAAACCAACAAGGGCGGCAAGGTCGATGCCGACCAGATCATGATCGCCATCGGCCGCCGCCCCAACACCGCCGCCTTGCATGTCGAACACGCGGGCGTCGAGCTGGGCAAGAAGGGCGAGGTTCGGGTGGATGAATTCTCCCGCACCAGCGCGGCGCATATCTGGGCGATCGGCGACGTCAACGACCGGCTGCAACTGACGCCGGTGGCGATCCATGAGGCGATGTGCTTTGTCGAGACCGCGTTCAGGAACAATCCGACCCGGCCGGACCACAGCCATGTTCCCAGCGCCGTCTTCACCACCCCGGAACTGGCGGCGATCGGCCTGACCGAGGAGAAGGCGCTGGCCCTGGGCCATCCCATCGATGTCTACAAATCCGTCTTCCGGCCGCTGCTGCACACGCTGGGCGGGCGTGAGGTCCGCACCCTGATGAAACTGGTGGTCAATTCATCCACCGGCCGCGTGCTGGGCTGTCACATCTTCGGCGACCATGCTTCCGAGATCGTACAGGCCACCGCCATCGCCATCCGCATGGGTGCCACCAAGGCCGATTTCGACCGCACCATCGCGCTGCATCCCACCGCCGCAGAAGAGTTGGTGACGATGCGGAGCAAGTCTTATTCAAAGACGCCGTGATGGACGAGGCGCCTATTCGGGAGGCCGGAATTCCATGCGGAATTCCGTCAGCGGTGCAATGTCCGGCTTTGCCACTTCGGAATACATGAAGATGCCGGACGACGGACCCAGCTGCTGCGCTTCCATGGCGCCGCCATTGGGCAGCTTGTAATTGGTGACGGGCGGCAGCAGGGGGATGCCTTTGCGCTCGGCATATTGCTGCTTCACCGACCGGAAGGCGGGCAGCGGATCCATGCCTGCGGGTCCATTGGTCACAAGCGTGCAGGCCCGCGCTTTCATGTTGGGCATTCGGGCGGCAAGGCTCGGCTCCAGCCCCTGGCTCAGCAACAGCACATAGCTGCCCTTGCTCCCCTTGATGATCCAGCCGCGACCGGTCTTGCCCTCGATCGGCAACAGGCGGGTGAATTCCGCCACGGCATCGCCAGCGAGGCCAGCAGCACCATGGTCCAGACCGAGGTTTCGGTGCGCGCGTCGCGCAGCCGCAGCAGCCGCAGCAACGACCAGACGCAGGCGCCAAGCAAAAGCGCGCGCAAGGCCGATAGCAACAGCAGGATCATTTCTTCTTCGCCCTGGCGATCTTCTCCGACAACGCCTGAAGCTGCTTGGGATCGAGCGCCTTGTTGTCCACCAGGCCCACCAGGACTTCCTCCAGCGAGCCGCCGGTGAACCAGTCCATGATCTGCTGCAGCGCCTTGGCGGCGACGGCGCCGCGTTTCTCGGCGGCGCGGAAATGAAAGGTGCGGCCTTCCACGGTGTGGGTGACATAGCCCTTGTCTTCCAGCCGGCGCAGCACGGTGCGGATGGTGGATTCCTTCAGCGGACGGCCCAGCTTGGCGCGCACCGCCTCGGCGGTGATGGGGCCGTGGCGCCAGACCAGCTGCATCACGCCGCGTTCCAGTTCGCCCAGGTCAGGCAGGGGATCACTCAACGCCGTCCTCCATGAAGTGTTACAAAAAGTAACACATGGCCCGTGTCTGGCAAGCCTTGGGCAAGCCCGGACAGGCCGGGCCGCGCGGCGGCTGGAGCGATCCTGGCGGAGTGCCCAAGTCTCTGGTCAACCCTTTGGCAACGCTGGAGTTACCCGCTATTCACTCCTGTCCCGGGCGGTTCTGGTAAAAGGGGGAGCTTTCCCCTATATCCCCCGCTCGTTTTCAGGAGAGTGCCGTGGCCGCGTGGAGCCCGCAAAGCTGGCAGGACAAGCCCATCCGTCAGGTTCCGACCTATCCGGATGCGGGCGCGCTCGACCGCGTGCTGGGCCAGCTCAAGACCCACCCGCCGCTGGTTTTCGCCGGCGAGGCGCGCAGCCTGATGGCGACGCTGGGCCAGGCGGCGGAAGGCAAGGCCTTCCTGCTGCAGGGCGGCGACTGCGCCGAGAGCTTCGCCGAATTCCATCCCGACAATATCCGCGATACCTTCCGCGTGTTGCTGCAGATGGCGGTGGTGCTGACTTTCGCCGCCGGGGTGCCGGTGGTGAAGGTGGGCCGCATCGCCGGCCAGTTCGCCAAGCCGCGCTCGGAAGACACCGAGACCCGCGATGGCGTGACGCTGCCCTCCTATCGCGGCGACAACATCAATGGCGGCGACTTCACGCCAGAAGCGCGCATCCCCGATCCGCAGCGCCTGCTGCAGGCCACGGCCCAGTCGGCGGCGACGCTGAACCTGCTGCGCGCTTTCGCGCAAGGCGGCTATGCCGACCTGCACAATGTCCATCGCTGGATGCTGGGCTTCATCGCGGACTCGCCGGCCGGCGAACAATATAAAGGTCTGGCGCAGCGTATTTCCGAAACGCTCGAATTCATGGACGCCATCGGCATCAATTCCGGCTCCGTGCCGCAGTTGCGCGCCACCGATTTCTACACCAGCCATGAGGCGCTGCTGCTCAACTATGAGCAGGCGATGACCCGTATCGATTCCACCAGCGGCGACTGGTACGACACCAGCGCCCACATGCTGTGGATCGGCGACCGCACCCGCCAGCCCGACGGCGCCCATGTCGAGTTCATGCGCGGCATCAAAAATCCCATCGGCCTGAAATGCGGCCCCAGCCTGGACCCGGAAGAGCTTCTGCGGCTGATCGACATTCTCAATCCGCAGAACATTCCCGGCCGCCTGACTTTGATTGCCCGTTTCGGCGCCGACAAGGTGGCCGAGAAGTTGCCGCCCATGGTCCGCGCCGTGAAGCGCGAGGGCAAGAAGGTGGTGTGGTCGTCCGATCCGATGCACGGCAACACCATCAAGCTGCAGTCGGGCTACAAAACGCGTCCGGTGGACCGCATCCTGGAAGAAGTGCGCAGCTTCTTCGCCGTGCACCGCGCCGAGGGCACCCATGCCGGCGGCGTCCATTTCGAAATGACCGGCCAGGACGTCACCGAATGCCTCGGCGGCGCGCAGGGCCTGAAGGAAGTGGACCTGGCCGACCGCTACCAGACCGCCTGCGATCCGCGGCTCAATGCCAGCCAGGCGCTGGAACTGGCTTTCCTGCTGGCCCAGGGCATCCGCGACGAACGGATGAAAAGCGCTGGGCTCACGAGCGGCGCGCGTAGCGCGTGAGCAGGTCCGGTGGACCTGCGAAAGCGAGGGAGCGCCGCCTCGGCGTGACACCCGGATGGGCATAGCGCGGCTTCTTGCAAAAGGCTGGCTGTTGTTCTGCCTGGTCGCCGGCGGCCACGCCCTGCACCTCACCCTGGCCACCGGCATGGCACCGTCCAGCGCCTGGCTCGCCGTTTCCGTCTGCATGCTGCTCTTCGCCGCCATGGGGCTGCTGTTCATCGGCGGCTTCGGCGCTTCCGGCGGGCTGCCGCCGTCGCAAGGCGGAACGCCGCTTCTGACCTGGCTCAAGCCGCATCATTTCCTTCCCGGCTTCAACGAGATCGTCTTTCTCGGCTTCGTCGCCATGAGCTTCATCGTGCAGGTGGCGTTGGCACCGGCCACGCTGGATATGCCCTGGGCGCATGCGCTGGAGCGCGCCGTCGCGTTCGCCATTCCCGGCCAGTCGGCGCTGGTGCAGGCTCTGGAAGCCTGCGACATGGATGGCGGCCGCGTCTTCGCCGCCGCCTTTTCGTGGGCACTGGCCACGATCTATCTCGCCAGCGCCTGTTCGCGGCTGAAGCTGCAGGCCGGACTGATCCGGCTGGAGCAGGGCGCCAAGCCGGAGATCATCGGTCCGGCGCTGCGCGCTTTCCTGTTCGGTCTGGTGGCGGTGGTGGCGATCCAGTTCCTGGTGATGGGCTCGGTCTTTCCGCTGCTGGAATGCCGCGCCTATGTCGACATCACCGGCGCCTTGCTCACCGGCCTGGCACCGCTGATGACGGCCTATCTGATCGTGGCGGCGATGGCCTCGCTGCTGGCCAGCGCGCCAGCAGCCTGATCGCGCTATTTGTCCTTGAACTCCGGCGAAAGCATCAGGGCGAAGATTTTCGCCATCGCGGCGCAATCCGGCGCGGCCTGCGTATTCGCCCGTTCCAGCGCGCGGATCGCCTGGTCGATGTCGCGCTCGCGCCAGACCAGCTGGCGGAAGGCCGTCCAGATCGCGCCAATATCCTTCTCGGCGGCAATCTGAATCTGCGATTGCGTGCCAAGCTCCGACTGGGTGGTGGGAAAGGGAAAGATCACAAAGGCCCGCAGCATGCGGTTCTGGGCGAGATGCTTCAGCCAGACATCATAGGGCACGTCGAGTGACGGGTCCTGGTTGGCCGCGTGCAACAAACCGCCCTTGGCGTTGCTGTTGACGACATAGCCGATCGAACCGGCGAAATTCATTTCGCTCAGGTCGAGCAGGCCGGACTGTCCGCTGGCGTCATAATCCTGCCGCAGGCGGAAAAGCTGATACATCCGGTCGAGGCCCGGAAAGATGACGTCGGTGAAGACGACGTCCCAGGCGTTTTCCGGAATCTGCTTGAGCGCGGTTTCCAACGCGGCGGCGGTATGCTGCCCGAACTGGATGTCATCCTCGGCGATCAGGACATGGCCGTCGGTCCGCACCGCTGCTTCCAGGGCCTTGCGGTGGCTGAGAAAGCAGGCTTTCTCGCCGTCGCGCAGGGCGCCCGGAACCTGGGCGGCGTCGGCTGCGGTCACCGCTTCTATGCGATGCAGCGGCCAGCTTGCGGTGTCGCTAGCGGCGAAATTGCGTTCCAGGAACGCGCGCCGTTCGCCCTGGCTCGCCAGGTTGATGAAGAAAACGTCCATGCCGCCTCCGGTGCCGTCCAGTCGCGCCGTTATAGCCAGCCGCGACCCGGCTTGGCCAATGTCCGTTTTATTTCGGATTCCCTGCCCTCACTGCGCCTTCGGCAAAGCGAAGACATAAACGGCGTGACCGACGAGCGGGCGATTGCGCTCGAAGGCCAGTATGGAGTTGGGCCTGACCTCCGGGCTGCCGCCGCTATAGCCGGTCGGAACAGCCACGAATTGCTCGCCGCCGACGCTGAAGGTTGTCGGAAAACCCTGCGCCGTCGTACCGAGCCGGGTCGTCCACAAGGTCTTGCCGGTCTTGACGTCGAAGGCCCGGAAGGTGCGATCCCAGTCACCGACAAAGCCGACGCCGCCCGCCGTGGTCATGGAGCTGGTGAGGAACGGTGCGCGCTGCTGCAGTGTCCAGACCGGCTTCAGATCCCTTACCCGATACGCGCTCAGACGCCCCATATTGCCGTCTGATGCGGGCGAAGCGTAATTGCCGATCATGTCGCCCTGCGACGTGACGCAGATCTGGTCCAGAGGAAAGATGATCAAATCACTTTCGGGAACGTAGCTGGCGGCCGGCCAGTTATGGCCGCCCGACTGGGCCGGGCAGGAGGGACGCAAGCTGCCGGGCACAGGTTGCAGAATATCCGGCCGGTAGGTACCGCGGCCGGTATTGGGATCGATGCTGGTAAAGACATTCTGGAACACCATGGGGACATAGTTCAGGAATTTGCCGCTGGCGCGGTCGAGTTCCCATAAAATGCCCTTCTTGCCGGCGGTCAGAAGAAGTTTCCGCGGCCCTTCGTCGATCAATATTTTCTCATAGACCTCATCGAGGTCCAGGCCTTCGTCCGGCGCGGGCTGGTGGTACCATTTGAGCTTGCCGGTATCGACATCCAGCGCGACCGTGGCGTTGCTGAAAAGTTTGTCGCCGATGCCGTTCTTGCCGGCCTTGGCCTGGCCGGTGCCAAAATAGATAAGCCGGAGCTTGGGATCATAGGTGCCTGCGATCCAGGCGTCGGCGCCTGCCCGCTGTCCGTTGGTCATATCGCCCCAGGTGTCGCCGCCTGGTTCGCCCGTATAGGCGACGGTGGAGAATTTCCAGATCTGGTGGCCGTCTTTGACGTCATAGGCGGCGATGAAGCAGCGATCCTCCAGCGAAGGGTCGTCGCAGACACCGAGCCCGGCGATGAGCTTGCCGTCGGCCATCATCAGGCCGCCAATCTTGTCCCGGCCATAGCTGGAAAACTTGAACTTCCAGTTGACCTTCCCGGTACGCGCATCGAGCGCATACAGCGTGGCATCGGTCGCGGGATAGAAGAGCTGGTTGCCGTATAGCAGCATGGTGCGCGCCGTCGCATTGACTTGATTTTCCAGCCTCGGGCCCAGGGAATTTTCCCAGATGAGGTCGCCGGTCCTGGCGTCGAGCGCCTGCACCTTGTTGTCGACCACGGTCGAGATGAACATCACGCCGTCATGCACCAGGGGGGTGATCTGCTGGCGTTCGCCATCATCCATCGACCATACCCAGCGAAGCTGCAGGTTGCGGACGTTCTTGGTATTGATCTGCTTGAGCGGCGAATGGCTCCAGCCGGCATAATTCTGATAATGCATCAGCCAGTCGGAGGCCGGCGGATGCAGCAACATCTCTTCGGTGACGGGCGTGTAGTTTGCGGCCGTCCCCGCCACGGTGATGCCGGTAGGAGGCGCGCCGCGGCCGCCGCGGCCGCCACCGGCGGGCGCATTACCAGAATTGGGTGCAGCCGGACCGTTCTGCGCCTGCGCCACCTGTTGCGGCGGCGCGCCGGCGAGGATGGTGTTGATCGCCACCGCTGTGGTAGGCGTGAAGTCGGCGGTGCCGGCCACGGCCCCGTTGCTCTTGAGCACATACGCGACCACAGAGGCGGCGGCGGTGTCGGTCAGGCTGCCGGGCTCGCTGAGCGGCATGGTGGTCTTGATGCGGGTATACAGATCCCGGGTACTGCGCGTGCTCCAGATGTTAACGAAACTCACACCCCTGAGCGGTCCGGTTTCGCCGCCGCCGTCATGGCAGGCGGCGCAACGGCTTCCATAGATGGCCTGTCCGGCCTGCGCCTGGGCGTCGGTGAACGGGCCCGGAGCGGGCCCGGTTTGTGCCGCGGCGTGCGACATCCATGCGCCGGCGGCGCCGAGCGTGATGGCCACGCCGAACGCGGCAAAGCTTCGCACGAAATTTTTCCCCGGACCCTTGATCATGGCTTTTACTGCTCCTGTCACCTGCAATCGCCGCGAAGCCGGTTAGCTTTTGGTCTTGTTCGCCGCGCCGTCATTTTTTTCGTTGAGAAAGTTCGGGATATACCAGTGCCCCATCTGCGGCACATCCTGCCCGACGGTTATGTGCGCTGGCTGAAACCAGCCCCACAGATTGCCCTTGGGCGCGCTCTGGCTGTAGAGCATGACGTAAAGCTTGCCGCCCTTCAAAGCCGCGATTTGATCCGGCGTCAGGGTGAACGTGCCGGAAATATCGCCGCTCGGCGCCTGCGAAACCGTGATATCGCCGATGGCAGGCCCGGTTGCGCCCATCACCAGGCCCACGCACAGATGCGCCTCGGTTGCGGGCGAGGCCAATCCCGAGAACTTGCCGTGCAGCGAGAATTTGTTGTTGTCGAGCGTCGCCAGCACCATGCCGTGGCCCAGGATGGTGGGGCCCTCCCTGCCGCTTTTCGGCGTCGGCGCGATATCGGTCTGGTAATTTTCGGCGGCAAAGGCCGGAGCACAAAAAGCAGCACACACCATTGCCGCGACGAGCGGGCGCGAAACAATTCTCAAAATCACGGCCATTCCTCCGACGCTTTTTTTGTAAGGTATCAACTAAGGAGGAATATCCCAAGTCTGCTATCCACCGCGGCCAAGCTCGGTAATAGGAGCAGCGTTGCGGAATGTCCGCTTCGGGTCAGGGGCGGGCATTCAAAGAAGAGGGGCTGGTGCTGGCCTGCGCGGAAACGGCTACGTCCGCAGGATCAGGCGAAGGCGTCTTGAAGGCGCCGCGTCAGGGCGCGGGCGGTGTCACGGATGCGCGCCTCGATCCGCGCCAGCAGCACCCGGCGCTTCAGCACCCGCGCCAGGCGCGGCGCGGCGAAGGCGGTGCCGCAGACAAAGCGCAGCAGCGGTCCGAAATTCTCCATCGCCAGCGGCCCCAGGGCATAAAGGCCATCCAGGTCGGTTTCGAAAGCGGGCGAGACGTTGAGGGTGGCGCCGGTGCGGGCCACGGCCTGGCGCAGGCGCTGGCTGAGGAAGGAAAGCCGGTTCAAATCCATGCGGTAGCCGGTGCCGGCGAAGACATGATCGCAGACCAGTTTGCGCCCGCCGCTAAGAGCGATATGCGCCTTGCCATCTTCTTCCCAGGCGCCGGTGATGGCTTGGCCCAGCACTTCCGGCACCTGGCCCATCAGCTTGTCGCGCATGAACCAGCCGGCGGCGGGCCGCATGTGGTTCTTGATCGAACGGGCACGCAGGCCGCGCGGCAGGCGGTAGAACAGTTGCGGCAGCAGCGCCGGCAGCAGCGAGCGCCAGCCCTGGCCGAAAGGCGCAGGCGGATTGGTCAGCAGCTCCCACAGCGACAGCGCCCTGGGGTTGGGCAGCTCGTGATATTCAATCAGCGGCCCGCGCGCCAGCATGGTGACCTGGGCGCCGGCCAGGCGCAGTTCATAGGCGAGATTGACGGCCGAGGCGCCGGCCCCAACCACGACGGTTTCCTTGCCGGCGAACTGATGCACGGTGCGGTGGTCGAAGGAATGTGAGGCCAGATCGGCAGGCAGCGCGGTTAGCGCCGCCGGCATATGGGCGAAAGAGGTAATGCCCACCGCCATCACCACCTGGGTGGCGCGGACCTGCTCGCCGTCTTCCAGGGTGAGGCGGTAGCCCTGTTCGTCGCGGTCCAGCCCGCTCACCATGCGCTGGTCGAGGCCGGGGACATGGCGGGCGCGGAACCAGTCGGCATAGGCGATGAACGTGCTGAGCGGCACCGGCACATTGAGATCGCCATAGGCCAGGCCGTGCAGCTGGCAGAAGCGCTTGAGGCTGGAAGCCTTGCCGTCCGGGGCGCTGAGGTTGGAGGCATAGCCGTTCGACTTCAGCATCATGCTTTCGGGC
>Ga0265313_10004349_pt1 | contig 10950 bp, 10 predicted proteins | sample 4123metaG_FD_203122 | JGI IMG/M metagenome (GOLD analysis project Ga0265313, IMG submission 203122) | Rhizosphere microbial communities from Carex aquatilis grown in University of Washington, Seatle, WA, United States - 4-1-23 metaG | ecosystem: Host-associated > Plants > Roots > Rhizosphere >...
GGCATTTGCCGAACGTGGAGGCATTGCAGTGGTTCTTGCAAGAAGTCTTTCCCCGCATCCGCAAAGACGAACCCCGGGCGAGGCTGGTGATCGTTGGGTCTGATCCTCCGCCTCGGCATTCCTTGCGCGACCCCGAGGCGATCGAGATGATCGGCTTCGTGGAGGATGTGCGCGAACCATTGATGCGCTACTCCGTGTTCGTCTGCCCGATCTTGGCGGGCTCAGGCGTCCGAGTAAAACTTCTGGAGGCGTTTGCGGCCGGAATCCCGGTGGTTTCGACGCGTATGGGCGCGGAGGGCCTGGCAGATAAAGATGGCGAGATCTGCGCGCTGGCTGATGACCCGGCGTCTTTCGCCGCGCACGTGGTTCGCCTGCTACGGCATCCGGAGGAAGCTGAAGCACTAGCCCGGCGCGCCCGGGAAGAAGTTGTCGCCAAGCGCGATACGCGAGCCATGACCGGACGGCTGGTGGAGTGTTACCGCGCGGAAGTTAGAAGAATGCGAGAGGACGCTGCGTCTGGCGCGGAGACGACGGGCCTGGAGGCCCGCTCCACCGCCGGTTCGTAACTCTACTTGGCCGTTTTCGTGTTCGCTTTCGCCAGCCGGTCGACAATCTTCTCCGCGACATGTTTCAGTTCATCGGGCTGCGTGTTGGCCGGCAGCTCGTAGGTGCTCCAAAGAACCTCCCGGCTGGTCCGATTTACCAGAAAAACCAACCCGCGGCTGCTGGAAAGCGGGCGCATCGAGGGATGGGTAAAATCGCCCGCGTTGGACTTATCCGTGTCGGCCTTTTCCTTGTCGGACTTCCCTTTATCGGCCTTGGCCTTGTCGTCCGCGCGATACAGGTCGCTGAGACTATCCTCCAGGCGCGCGCCGATTCCATCGGTCAATATCGCGTCCGCCTTCTTCGGATCGGTGACCACCTGGAGCACGCCCCCGGAAGTGAGTTGCAGCGCCAGATACTGGTCAAGGCCGCCTGCCATGGGAAGTAAGTACACGGTCTTCACTCCGAAGATCTCTGCGTGCGCACTCGAAATCGGGACAATGGCGCACAGCGCGAACGTTGCGATGGACAAGGCCACATTGGAAAGCCACTTCATGTCCCTTATCATACAGGAGAACTTCAAGCCAACTTGGCTCAGGCTATGCTGGTGAAACGGTCGAATGTATAAGGGACAAACGATCACGGTGATCATGCCGTGCTTGAACGAGGAACAGGGCGTGGAGCAGGTATTGACCCGCATGCCCGAGTTCGTCGATCAGGTGCTGGTGGTCGACAACGGCTCGACGGACCGCACATCTGAGGTTGCCGCCAAATACGGGGCGCAGGTGATCCGGGAAGATGCCCGCGGGTATGGTCGCAGTTATAAGACGGGTCTCGCGGCGGCGTGCGGCGATATCATCATCACGCTCGATGGCGATCACAGCTATCCGCCCGATGCGATCTCATACTTGCTGGAAGCCTTTATCCATCTGAAGGTCGATTTTCTGAATGCTTCGCGCTTTCCGGTAAGGGATGGGTCGGCCATGAGCTTTAAGCACTGGGTCGGGAATCTGATCTTGTCGCTGGCGATGTCCATTTTGTATTTGACCTGGGTTCGCGATTCGCAGTCAGGGATGTGGGTGTTTCACCGCTCGATTCTCAGCAAAATGACGCTGGTATCAGATGGAATGGCGTTCTCCGAAGAGATCAAAATCGAGGCGCTGAAGTTGAATCGCCACCGCTTCGCGGAGCTCTCGATTCTATACAGCTCGCGGCTGGGCGAGATCAAACTCAATCCGTGGCGCGACGGCTTATATAATCTCTGGTTCCTTCTCAAGAAGCGGTTCTCATGAAGGTGGCCGCCGTAGTTCCTCACTGGAACCGGAGGGATCTTCTTCAGACGCTCCTCGCGAATCTTGGCGAACAGACACGCCCGTTCGACGAAATTATCGTGGTCGATAACGGCTCCGACGACGACTCCGTCGCTGTGGCCGAGCGCGCCGGCGCGAAGGTTGTCAGGCTCGAACGAAACTTGGGGTTCGCGGCGGCCGTGAATCGCGGAATTGAGACTTCCACAGCGGATTGGATCGCGGTCCTGAACAACGATGTGATCCTCGAACCGAATTGGCTGGCTGCTCTGCTGGCTGCGGCTGAGACCGAAGGTATCTGGTTCGCTTCCGGAAAAACGCTCAGCGCCAACGATCACAACCGGATCGATGGCACTTTCGACGCGATCTCGCGAGGCGCCTGCGCCTGCCGCTGTGGTTCGGGAAAGCTGGATGGGCCGTTCTGGAATCAACCTCGGCGCATCCGGATGGCGCCCATGACCGCAGCCCTGTTCCGGCGGCGGCTATTCGAGGAAATCGGTTCCCTCGACGAAGGCTTCGAGTCGTATCTGGAGGATGTCGATTTCGGAATACGCTGCGCGCTCCACGAACGGTGGGGAGTATACGTCCCGGCAGCGATCGCATTCCACCAAGGCAGTTCGACATGGGGACAGTGGAATAAATACTCAGTGCGGCTGATCGCCCGCAATCAGCTTTTATTGACAGCAAAGCACTTCGGCGGTTTATCGCGCTGGCCCATCGTGGCCGGACAATTGCTATGGGGAATGGTGGCTCTCTGCCACGGGTGTGCAGGCGCTTATCTACAGGGTAAGATGGCGGGCATGCGCGTCGCCCGATCCATTCCGGCGCAGAGGCCAGCGTCCGAAAATACCGAAGCATTTAATAAAGTTGTTGCGTTTGTTCGGGAAAGCGAGAAAACGATTCTTGAGGTCCAGCGGCAGACCGGGTTCGACCGTTACTGGAGGGCCTATTTCTGGCTGCAGGGGCTCTAATCGTCACCTACAATTCGGAGGAGGTGATCTTGAGCTGCCTCGACGCGCTGGCTGAAATGGCTCCGGGTGTCTCGGCGACGGTGATCGACAACGCGTCCACCGACCGGACGGTGGAACAAGTCCGGCGACGGCAGGACGTCAGGCTGGTCACCAACCGTGAGAATCGTGGATTCGCCGGCGCTGTGAATCAAGGTTTTCAAACAACCGGTGCCGATCCAATTCTCCTACTGAATCCTGACGTCCGGCTGCGAACTTCCCTGATCCCTTTGATCGAGGCGTGCCAGGAACACGGTCTCGCCGCAGGCCAACTGACGGGGTCCGATGGCCGTGCTCAAGCCGGATTCACCATCCGCCGTTTTCCCACGCCGGCATCTCTGGCATTCGAGCTTCTGGGCATCAACCGTCTGTGGCCGGGCAATGCGGTAAACCGCCGCTATCGATACTTGGACCGGGATCTGAACCTGGAAGGTCCGGTGGACCAGCCCGCGGGCGCATTCCTCATGACGCGCCGCGATGTGTGGGAACGCCTGGGCGGCTTGGACGAAAGTTTTCATCCGGTATGGTTTGAAGATGTGGATTTCTGCCGGCGCGCGGCCGAGGCGGGGTATCGGATCGAGTATGTTCCGCAGGTTCGCGCCGAACACTTGGGTGGACACTCCGTCCGGAAGCTTCCGCGGGCGAGCATGGAAGTGTACTGGTATGATAGCCTTCTAAGATATGGGGCGAAGCATTTCCGCCCTTGGCCGTACCGGGGTGTTTGCCTCGTGGCGGTGCTCAGTCTGGTTCCGCGGACAATCGCGGGGATATTTCGCGAGCAGAACCTGAACCCTGTCGTTAGTTGTGTCCAAATAATGCGGTTAGCGGTAAAACGGCTTCTGTCTGGCGTCCGGCCGGCACAGCCGTCGGGGCGCGCCGAAAAACTATAAAACAAAAACAGACACGATGGCCTCAAACGATTTGGTTTCCGTAACAGTAGTCACATACAACAGCGGCAGATTCATTAAGCGATGCCTTGAGTCGGTTCTGGAACAGAAGTACGCAAACATGGAGGTCGTGGTGATCGACAATGCGTCGACCGACGGCACCGTGGACATTCTGGAACAATTCGCGGACCGCTGCCGCATTTACTATAACGATGAAAACGTGGGATTCGCGGCGGCGCAGAATCAGGCGATCGGGCGGACCCAGGGGGAATGGGTACTGACGCTCAATCCCGACGTTCTGCTGCTGCCCAACTTCATCCAGGCCCTGGTGGAGGCGGGACAAGTGGATCCCAAGGTCGGCTCGGTGTGCGGAAAGCTGCTCACCATCCGGGCCAGCTTCGACCTGCCGGATAAACAACTGGTGGACTCCACCGGTATCTACTTCACCCCCATGCTGCGCCACCTGGACCGGGGTAGCCAGGAAATCGATAACGGCCACTACCTGAACTTCGAGTACGTGTTTGGCGCGACCGCGGCTGCGGCGCTCTATCGCCGCGCGATGATCGATGACGTCGCGGTGCTGGGCGAGTTCTTCGATCCGGATTTCTTCGTGTACCGCGAAGACGCTGACGTGGCCTGGCGCGCCCAGTTGATGGGCTGGCGATGCATCTATACACCGCTGGCGCGCGGATATCACGTGCGCAACGTGCTGCCGGGGAACCGGCGTGCGCTGCCGTCCGTAATTAACATGCACTCGGTGAAGAACCGGTTCCTGATGCGGCTGAAGAACATGACTCCGGATCTCTACCGGCGCAACTGGCCCTCCATCATGGCCCGCGATCTTGTGGTAGTGGGCGCGTGCATTCTCCACGAGCACGGATCGCTCAAGGCGTTCTGGTATCTGGCGCGCAACTGGAAGCGGGTGATGGAAAAGCGCCGTGAGATTATGAAGCGCCGCAGGGCCAAGGACGACTATATTTCCAGTTGGTTTTCCTATGAGCCCGTGAGTCGGCCCGCACCTCGTCCGACCGCTCGGGCCGTGGCCCGGGGTCGCGCCGCCCGCGGCTGAAAAGGCCTCCGGCTGCAGGAAACTTAGAGGTGCGATTCGCGATCCTCGGTACCCGCGGCATCCCGGCGCACTATGGCGGATTCGAGACGTTCGCCGAGGAGCTTTCGACGCGGCTGGTCGCACGCGGTCACAGCGTCACGGTTTACTGCCGCGAAAAGTATCCCGAAGCCTCTTACCGCGGCGTACGGCTGAAATACCTGCCCACCATCCGGCATAAATATTTCGATACGCTGGCGCACACCTGCCTTTCGACGTTACATCTTGCGGTAGCCCGCAAATGTGACGGAGTCCTGTATTGCAACGCCGCGAATGCGGTATTTACCTGGATCCCGCGTGTGCTTGGAATGCCAGTCGCATTGAATGTCGACGGCCTGGAACGGAATCGCAAGAAATGGAATTCGCTGGCGAAAGGCTGGTATCGCATTTCGGAATGGCTGGCCACCTGGATGCCGAACGCCGTGGTCACCGATGCGCAAAGCATCGCGGCATACTATCGCGAGCAGTACGGACGGGCCTCAGAAATGATTCCTTACGGCGCGGAGGTGGGCGAAGTGGAAACGTCCGCCGTGCTCGATCGGCTGGCTCTGGGGCATCGCCGTTATTTTCTCTACGTCAGCCGCATGGAGCCCGAGAACAACGCGCTACTCGTCCGCGAAGCTTTCGAGCAGCTGCGGACGCCCTTCAAGCTTGCGTTGATCGGCGACGCGCCGTACGCCGCGGAATACATCGGTCGCGTCCGAGCCACCAACGATCCGCGCGTCGTGATTCCCGGAGCGATTTACGGCCAAGGCTACCAGGAACTCGGCTCACATTGTTTCGCGTACATCCATGCCACCGAAGTTGGCGGCACGCATCCGGCGCTGATCGAAGCCATGGGTCGCGGCGCGCTGACGCTGTATCTCGACACGGCGGAAAATGCCGAGGTGGCCGGCGGCGCGGGGCTCCCGTTCCAGCGGGACACGTTAATCCAAGTGCTGGAGCGTACGCTGGCAATGCCCGAGGCGGAACGTGAAACTTATCGCACCAAAGCCAGGGAGCGCGTCCGCACGCGTTACAGTTGGGACGCCGTCACCGATGCGTATGAGAAACTGCTGACTGGGTTGGCTACAGCCGGCGCTGGAAAAACATGAGAAGTTGGGTGGAAGTTTCGCTGGGGCAGATTCGCGCGAATTACCGCGCGGTACGTAAAGTGGTCGGCGCCGAGGTCGACGTCATGGCCGTGGTCAAGGCCGACGCCTATCGCCACGGCGCCCCGGAAGTCTCCCGGGCGCTCGAAGAGGAGGGCGCCAACTGGCTCGCCGTATCCAATGTCGAGGAAGGCGTGTATCTGCGCCGCCAGGGAATTCGCGCACGGATTCTGGTGATGGCCGATTTCCTTCCCGAAGAGCGAGCCGGCCTGGAAGAATTCGATCTGACGCCGGTGATTCATTCGCTCGACGATCTGCCGGCCGCGCGCGGTCCTTATCATTTGAAAATCGACAGCGGCATGGGCCGCTTGGGAACGCGCGCCAGCGCGCAGGAGATCGCGCGTGCGGTGCAAGCCGTGCCGGCGAAGCTCGAAGGTTTGATGACGCACTTTGCATCCTCAGCCAATTACGAAAGCCGGCAGACGGAAGATCAGCTCGTACATTTCGAGGGTGTCTTGTCGGGACTGCGCGCCGCGGGCCTGACACCGCATTACGTTCATGCGTCCGGAACCATCCCCGTCGCCTACGGACGCAAGGCGGCCTGGTGGAACCTGGTCCGGCCCGGCCATGCAATTTACGGATACGTTTCGCCGGCGCGAGGCTCAGCGCCGAAACGCCAGCTAGTAGTCCGGCCGGCGTTGACCTGGAAAGCTACGGTACTGGCGGTGAAGGACGTGGAAGCCGGATCTCTCATTGGCTACGGAGGGATTCATCGCGCGGCACGCCCCATGCGGATCGCCGTGCTCGCGGCCGGCTACGCGGACGGGATTCCGCACCGGCTCTCGAATCGCGGCCACGTAATCGCGAAGGGGAAACTAGCGCCGATCGTCGGTGCGGTGTCGATGGATCTGACCACCATCGATATCACGGCCAGTCCGGAGTTGCGCGTAGGAGATTCTGTAACGCTGCTTGGTTCGGAGGGTGAGCTATCGATTGACGCACAGCAGATGGCGCGCGTGGCGGGGACTATTTCTTACGGCGTGCTGTGCGGGATCAGCGCGCGGGTCAAGCGAGTGTACGTCGCCTGATCTATACACAGTCGACTGATCTCTCAAGTGACCCGCACACGGGAACAACGCCTACTGCGGTCTCTTGAAGCGGCCAACCAGAACTGCTTTCCCAACAGTGTGGGTATCCATAGCCTTCATGATGTCGGCGCGAGTGGCGTCCGGTCCGAGCATCAGCTTCGAATTCAAGGCGTAAAGCTCCAGGGTGTAGTGGTGGTACGGATTGATGGCCGCATTACCGGGGCCCATGTATCCCACGTTGCGAATGCCTTTGGCCTGGATCGTGCCATCGGGCAGTTGTGCGTCGCTGGGCAAGCCGCCGGCGAGGCTGCGCGCAGTTCCGGGAATGTTGAACATGATCCAATGCAGCACATCGTCCGTCCCGCCATTCAGCGCGTTGTCCGGATCGTGCATGATCAGAACGAAGCTCTGCGTGTTCTCGGGCACGTTAGTCCATTCGAGCCTGGGGGAAACCGGCATCGGTACGGCCTGCGTGAACTTGTCGGGGATGATGCCGCCATCCTGGAAGTCGGGAGACGACAGAGCCATCCCGGGGCCTTTGGGAGCCCCTTTGCCGCCGCCCTTCCCTTGGGGGAGCGCCAGGGTCACCGTGAAAGCGAGTACCGCAACTGCGTAAAAAGTCTTCTTTAGCATGATTTGGGTTTCTCCTCGTCTAGAACAGCATATCAGGGCTTGAACGCCGGATTAAATGTCCAGATTCCGCACGTCCAGCGCGTTCTCTTCGATGAACTTCCGCCGGCTCTCCACGTCCTCGCCCATCAGCGTGGTGAAGATTTCATCCGTCAACACCAGGTCCTCGAGCTGGACCTTCAACAGCGTGCGGGTCTCGATGTTCATCGTGGTTTCCCACAACTGTTCGGCGTTCATTTCGCCCAGGCCCTTGTAGCGCTGTATGCTGACCTCGCGCGTCCCCTCGGACTTCACGTGGGCAAGAAGATCCCGCCAGGTAGCCTGGTTCTCGCGCTGATTATCCTTGATCACCACAAACGGCGGGCGATTCAGCTTGGCCGCCTGCTTGGCGAGCGTCCGCAGCCGGCGATACTCGGGCTGCGTAGCCAGTTCGATATCGATCGCGCGCTCGGCATTGGTGGGATCCTTGAACGTCACCATCCACGCGGAATGTTCCTCTTCGCGCTTAAGCTGGGTTTCGATCTTCAGGGCCTTCAGCGCCTCGTGGACCGGCTTAAGATTGGCCTCTTCCTGGAAATCGGCCTTGGTGTCGATGGCGAGTTCGGGGCGCGCCAGGATTTCCACCACGCGCGGCTCGCGCAAGCGCCGCTCCAGCCGCCGCCAAGTGACCTGGAACTCGTCCAACTGCATCAGGAAATTGCGCAGCTCCGTGCCTTCGAGCGTGGCTTTGTCCGCGTTCTCGACTTTTAAATTCTCGGTGGCCCTACGCAGAATCTCGCGCGTGAATTCCTTATCGTCCTTGATGTACTTCTCGCTCTTGCCCTTCTTGATGCGATAGAGCGGCGGCTGCGCCACAAAGACGTGACCGCGCTTGATGAGCTCCTGCATGTGTCGATAGAAGAACGTCAGCAGCAGCGTACGGATGTGGGACCCGTCCACGTCCGCGTCGGTCATGATAATGATCTTGCCGTAGCGCAGACGGGCGACGTCGAAATCGTCCTTGCCGATCCCCGTGCCGAGCGCGGTGATCATGGCGCGGATTTCCTCGTGCCCCAGCATCTTGTCGTAGCGGGCTTTTTCCACGTTGAGGATCTTGCCTCGCAGCGGCAGGATCGCCTGATAACGCCGGTCGCGACCGCCCTTGGCGGTGCCGCCTGCGGATTCGCCCTCGACTAAGAACAGTTCGCAGCGCTCCGGATCGCGCTCCTGGCAATCCGCCAGCTTGCCCGGCAGGCCGCCCGAATCCATGGCCCCTTTACGGCGGGTGAGATCGCGAGCTTTGCGAGCCGCTTCACGCGCGCGCGCCGCGTCGATCGCCTTGCCGACGATCTTCTTCATCACCGCGGGATTCTTGTCGAAAAACTCGCCTAGTTTCTCGTTGATGAGCTGGACTACATAACCCTGAATATCGGAGTTGAGCTTGCCCTTGGTCTGGCCCTCGAACTGCGGCTGCGGCAGCTTCACGCTGATCACGGCCGTCAGACCTTCGCGCACGTCGTCGCCGGTCAGGTTTTCCTTGACGTCTTTAAATAGGCCGCCGCTCTGGCCCGCTGCGTTGATGGTGCGCGTGAGCGCGCTGCGGAATCCGCTCAAGTGCGACCCGCCATCCACGGTGTTGATGTTGTTGGCGAAGCTGAAGACCGATTCGCTGTAAGTGTCGTTATACTGCAGCGCCACTTCCATGGTCAGCGTCCCGCCATTGGGCAGATCGCGCTCGCCCTCGAAGTAGATGGGCTTATCGTGCAGCACAGCCTTGCCCTTGTTCAGATGTTTGATGAACTCGGCAATACCGCCGACGAACTCGAACGTGCTCGAACGCGCTGGATCTTCGCGCTCATCCGTCAGAGTAATCTTCAGACCCTTGTTCAGAAACGCCAGCTCACGCAGCCGTTGCGCTAGCGTGTCGAAGTTGAACTTGGAGGCGTCCATGATGGACGAATCAGGCTTGAAGGTGACCTTGGTCCCGGTTTTGCGGCCGGCCTTTCCGGTTTTGGCCAGCGCGGACTTCGGTGCGCCCTTGGCGTATTCCTGCTCCCAGGTGAACCCGTCACGCCAGATCTCGAGCTGCAGCACCTCAGAGAGCGCGTTGACCACGCTGACTCCCACCCCGTGCAGCCCGCCCGAAACCTTGTAGGTGTTCGAATCAAACTTACCACCGGCGTGCAGCTTGGTCATGACGACTTCGGCTGCCGACATCTTTTCCTCGGCGTGAAAGTCCACGGGGATTCCACGCCCATTATCCGTAACGCTGATCGAATCGTCTTCGCGGATGACGACATTGATCTCAGTGCAATATCCGGCCAGTGCTTCGTCCACCGCGTTGTCCACCACCTCGTAGACCAGGTGGTGCAGACCCATTTCGCCGGTGGAACCGATGTACATCGCCGGGCGGAGACGCACCGCCTCCAGGCCCTCGAGCACTTTAATACTAGTGGAATCGTAAACTGCGCTGATGTCTTTTGTCGCCATACTTCTTTCTTGAAGCCGCTCGCCGAAACAAATCTCAAATACGCATCGGCATGATCACGTAGCGATAGTTATCCGCTTTTTCGCCGCCCGGGCGAAGCTCGCCGGCGCTATGTGCGTCCTTGAACAAGAACGTGACTTCCTCGGTCGCGACGGCGCGCAGAAAGTCCAGGAGATACTCTGCATTGAATCCGATCTCCACCGCCGGTCCATCGTAAGCCGCAGCGATGCTGTCTTCGCTCTCGCCGGTTTCCGAGACCGAGGAGTGAACTTTCAGCTCGCCCGATCCGGCTGCCACGCGGATTCCACGCGATCGCTCGTCGGAGAATTGCGCCACACGTTCGATCGCGCCGCGAAACTCGTCGCGATTCACCGAAACCGAATGTGCATGCTCCTTGGGCAGCACCCGTTCAAAGTCCGGAAAGTTTCCTGTCAACTTGCGGCTGAGCAGCATCCGGCCGCCCAGTTCGAAGAACAAATGGTTCTCATCGCCCGCGAAACGCAGCACCGAATCCGGAGTTGCGTCCGCAGCGAGCTTCTGAATCTCGGCCATCGCTTTGCGGGGAAGCAGAGCTCGATACGCTCCCGTAACGCCAGGAAGATCACTAGAGCTTTCCACCATCGCGAGACGGTGTCCATCCGTCGCCACCATCGCGATGCTGCCTTTTTTCAGAACCAGCAGCGCGCCGTTCAGGGTGAATCTCGACTCTTCGCTCGAAATCGCAAAAATGGTTTTGGCGATCATCCCGACCAGGATGCCAATGGGTATCTCCGCGAGCACTGCCGGCATCGCAGGCAGCTCCGGAAAACTTTCGCGCGACATCCC
>Ga0265313_10004350_pt1 | contig 10945 bp, 13 predicted proteins | sample 4123metaG_FD_203122 | JGI IMG/M metagenome (GOLD analysis project Ga0265313, IMG submission 203122) | Rhizosphere microbial communities from Carex aquatilis grown in University of Washington, Seatle, WA, United States - 4-1-23 metaG | ecosystem: Host-associated > Plants > Roots > Rhizosphere >...
CGCGGCATGGAATTCTCCCTTCAAAAGTGACCCAATCCTAACTCTAGACTTGGACCACTTTCGACGGGGCAGACCAGACTATGGGGACCGAATCAGATCCCTGTACCCGGACAATGATTTCGGCGTGTTCCCATTGATACCGCTCCTGCTGGATGACTACTTTTTGCTGCGATACGACTTGGTCCAGGTCTGCGGCTTCTGATTTCTGGCAGGATCTGGCGGCCGTAGCGGCGGGTGTAAACTGTGCTCAGTGTTCTGCCCGGTTGCCACCTGCGCTTTAATCAACCCATGGTGTCGGCCGAATTGGAGGATCAGTTGCTGCTTTTGGCCAAACTTCTCGATCTGGCTCGTAGCCCGCGGGCTTCGATAGCATGGGTGATCGCACTTGGTGTTTATCTTGCTCTGGAACTCTTCCGGATCAAGATGGGCTGGCCACCCATGCCATCGGCCGATGCGGGAATCAACTTAGATAACTCAATCACGATCCTGCGCCATGGGCACTATCCTCCCGCGGGATCGGTGAGTGAACCCGGGTTCCTTTTTCCCTATCCCCCGCCTGCCGCAGTGGTCTTAGGCTGGTTGGGGATGCTCCTGGGTCCGGCTAGGTTCATGATCGCCTGGGTAGCGCTCATGATTGCCGGATTCTTCACGACTGTGCGCGCGCCGCTCGCCGGCAATCGCCCCGCGGAACGGAGACTTTGGCCGCTTGCGGCAGTGATCGCGCTGGTAGCGACGGATTCGCCGGTGCGTTGGGACCTTTGCAATGCCAACAGCAATCTCATCTACGTCGGCTTGGCGCTGCTGGGGTTTGCCTTGCTCCAACGCCGCCCTGCCCTGGCGGGCGTGCTTGTGGGTTTCAGTCTTTCCCTCAAGCTCTACAGTTGTCTTCTTGTCCTCTGGCTTGCGCTCCATAGGCCACGCGCGGCCCTATGTGGGGCTGTCGCAGCCTCGTTGATTCTCTGGCTGGTTCTGCCTCTTTCCGCCTTCGGGATTCGCGGGGCAGCACAAGTGTATTATAGCTGGCTGCAGCAGGTTCAAGGCGTCGCCCGACTCTCCGCGGCGATCGCTGCTTCTGACCCACCCGGGGCACCGGCTCTGATCACGCTGCGCCACGCAGCCGAAACCCTCTTCGGCACTGACCGGACAGCGACAGTCCAGACCCTGGTGTTGGCGCTGCAAGCGAGCTGGTTCGGGTTGCTGTCATTTTACGCATGGCGCGGACTGAGCGGCGGACGATCCGAGGCACCTTCACGGGCGGCGCTTGCCGACTGGACCATATTGATGCTGGCACCGCTCCCCATGAGCCCATGGCTCGAGCCCCATCACCTCGTGCCCATGATCCCGGGTCAAATCCTTTGTGCGCTATTGGCGCTCGATAAACATGCGCCGGCGCGGGACCGCAAGCTGAGTGGCGTGCTACTGGCCAGCTTATTTCTTAGCCAGTTTATCGGCCTTCCATTCGCGATGCGGGGCTTTCTAGTCTTTGGAAGGGCTGCAGCCCTGGTCCTATCCTTGGCTATCTTGCGCCCGAGCCTTGATAAGCGACCGATGCCTTCAATGGGTTCTGGAGGCCAAGGTGGTCCAGGTTTGGGGGCGCTTGAGAACATGGACAGGGCATCCGCGTGAAAACTCCCAAGTCCAAGAACAATCGCCGCTACCCTCGGCTTGCCGAAACCTATCCTGCATGCCCTGCGCCACGCCCATGCCCCGCAGTTGATCGATGCCGACATTGATATCGTCACGATCAGCAAGCGTCTCGGATATGCTTCACCCAGCGTGACATTGTAGGTCTACGCGGACTTGTTGCGTCGTTTGGGCGACAAAGTGGACCGGGCAACCAAGGCAGCTCTGGCAAGGTTCGGGGCCTCGTGGTAGCCCTCGGTGGCAATTGGGTGGAAGTTCGCGAACGAAAATCCGATTTGTTTGTTGCAACTGATGCAACTGATTGTTTTCCCATACCGGATGGGTGGCCGAGCGGTTGAAGGCACCGGTCTTGAAAACCGGCAGGGGTGCAAGCTCCTCGTGGGTTCGAATCCCACCCCATCCGCCACATATTGAATATACTCTTTATTTTACAATGACTTAGATGTGATCAGTCGGGTTAGGTACACAGTTAAGTCTACAAATTAGACATACCTAAGAGGGGGCAGCTAAGTGTTCCGACACAAAACAGTTTTTATTCTTGGCGCGGGCGCCAGTTGGCATTACGGCTACCCAACTGGAGATGAACTAGTACGAAAGGTCGCGGCAAGGGCCCACGCACTCAGCGAGCTGCTTCGCGCCGTCCAAGAAGGGGGCGACCCAGCCTTAATCACCCTCCGGCCAAAATTCACAAGCCGCATCCTAAGGGACCGCACTGGCCTGGAGGGCATGCGGGCAGACTGGGGTGATGCCTCCCAAGAGCTTCGCGACCTCGCCACCCGGCTACGGGAGGTAAGGCCGCTGCTAATAGACCATTTTCTTGGTCACAACAAAAATCTCCGGGCGGCCGGCAAGCTAATGATCGCCTGGGTAATTGTTGAATGTGAGCTCTCCTATCTCGCGAACGGCGGCAACATAAATCGCCGAGAGTTGCTAGCCAATTCCCCCTTCAGCGACGAGCGGGTCAGGGCCGCGGGCGTTGATTTAGGCGGGTATAGCGACGCCTGGTACAGATTTATCACGCACCAGTTAATAAGTGAAGCTACCACCTCGGCCGATTTGCTCCAAAACAACGTACACTTCATAACTTTTAACTACGATATTTCACTAGAATTGCACCTATTTGGCGCTCTCTCAAGTATTCAGAGGTTTGACCTGGAAGATATAAAACAATTCTTCTCAGGCAACCGCGTGACCCATGTCTATGGTCAAGTGAGGAAACTCCCCGCTTTAGGGGGCGGCCCAGCGTTCATTGGGCCAATGGATTTTTCAATGGGTACGCGGCCGAACGCGTCAGAACGCGGAACTTACGTCGGCTTTCACCAAGCATTGGCGCGAGCAATGGACTTCACATACGAAGCGTCCAAAAACCTCCGCACAATTGATCCACACGACAAGGAAGGCGACCCAGAATCCTTAGAAACTGCGCGGCTTTTGATCCGTGACGCCGAATGCGTCTACATCCTAGGTTACGGGTTCGACAGATTTAACAGCCAACGATTAGATATGGACAAGCATCTGAGGGACGGAGCTGGTCAGCGAAAATGCGTTATGTTCACAAACTACAAAGACAGCAATCTCGTCAATAAGAGAGCGTCGAACCTATTCTTTGGTCGTCCGGATATGTTCTTGCCCCCGAGGCCACCAATCGAGGGAATTCTTCCCGGACCCTACTATGAGAAGAGTGTTCGAGACGTATATGAAGCGCTGGAAAGTGACTTCGAATCACTCGAAGGGCTCATGGGCGCCGATAGAAGCCGATAGCTGCACCCGAGTTGGACGCGTTCAGATTGACTCGATGTCCTCAATTCACCGCCTCCCCTTCCCGCCTCGCGCGCCCAAGTTCCTCGATAGCCTTGAGGATGCGCCGCCATGTCGTCGCCCCGATCATGTCGCCGGCTTCTAGGAGCTGGTCTGCCCGCTCGGCAGCCCGCAGGGGCGCATCCTCGCCGTGCTGGTCGACCAGCAGCTTGGCGGCCCTGTAAATGTCAGGGTCGGAGGTCACTGCCGGGAAGGCATTTCCGCCAACCCCTCCCGCACTCCCGCAAGGCAGCCTTGAGCCACCTCGGCCACTTCGCCGGCAGAGTCGGCGCCTGGGGCAGTCGCGGCTGCCTCCAAGCTACGGTCAACGATGCCCAGGGCGTCGTCGCGAGACAGGACGCCCTTAAAGACGAGCGCCTGTAGCAAGCAGGATTGCAGAGTGAGGGCGGCCGTCGCGATGCCTTGGGCGGCTTCATCCATAGTGATGCTCCTGGATCAGTTCGGGCAGATCGTTCTTTGGGTTGTTGACCGCGGTGTTCATCGGGTATCGGCCGCACATGCCGGCAGCTTAGCAGGCCGTGTGGCGCCTGACGCCCACCCAGCCTTCCTAATCGTGGGTTGGCACCGCTCGCCGCACCTGCACCGAAATTGACGGCCGATGTAAGACATGTCCTGCGGGAAGGTTGCCAGGTCGATGTTTGCCCACCGCTGACAGCGCCAGCAATGGACGCTCATTTCGAAGCCGTGCCGAGCGAGCGAACTGAAGGTTGATAGGACGATGGGTGCCTCGGGTTTCACCCATGGATTGAACCATGGAGCCTGTCCGGGGCCAACTTCGATTGGTCGGCTTACCGCGCCCTAAGCGGGCGAAGCGAGAGAGAAATGCTACCCCGATTCGCGTTCCATGCGCTGGCGCGGTATAAGTCTCCGTAGAGGCTTGTAGGGGTAGGGATTGGCCTCTTGGAGGGTGTCTTCATGTTCCGTGCGGCATACGCAGCAGCAATCAAATTTACCAAGCCAGTTGTGCTCTCTCGGCTGGCACATAACGGGGCCTGTTCGAGTGCTATTGCTGCATATGTAGTTATCAATTCGGATGGCTGGGTGGTAACTGCGAACCATGTGGTTGCTGAAATAGCAAAAATGGATGCCGAGCAGCAGTCGGTCGTGGATCACGAGGCGAAGGTGGCTGCCATCAATGCAGATGCCGCTCTACCAGAGGGTAAAAAGAAGAAGGCGATTTTCAATCTCGGCAAACTAAACAAAGACCTCACAACAAAATACTCCTATTGGTTCGGGCTTCCCGACAATCGGGCTTCGGTGAAGAAGTGGTTCACTATTCCAGACATTGATCTAGCACTCGGTAAGATCGATCCGTTTGACCCCGCCTGGGTGGGAACCTTTCCTACATTCAAAGACCCAACGAAAAATTTTGAACCTGGCAGCAGTCTATGCAAATTAGGTTTCCCCTTTCACAGCTTTGAGCCGAAGTGGGATAACGCCCGCGGTCAATTCGATTTTCCTCCGGGGGCTTTACCCATCCCATTTTTCCCAATTGAAGGCCTGTTTACGAGAACGCTTGAGAATCCAACTGGAGGTGGACCATTTCCTCTGCGTCAGATTGAGACTTCGTCTCCCGGGCTCAGGGGCCAAAGTGGAGGCCCAACCTTTGATACAGATGGGGCGATCTGGGGCATTCAGTCGATGACGATAAATTTGCCTCTAGGTTTTGCTCCAAAGGTTAAGGGCATGGGAACCGAACACCAATTTTTGAATGTGGGGATCGGGGTACACGTTGAAACATTAATTGGCGCGTTTACTCATTTTGGTATTAAGTTCCAACAGTCCACCCACTAGAGAGCGACCAGAGAGGTTGTTACTCATGCACAAGATTTTCCAAACTTACGAGACGACAGGGGCCGCTGCGCCGACTGAGGTCGCGGTAGAAACGAAGAAGAGTTCGTCTGAGGCAGTACGGCGACAGCACGCAGAGCTTTGGCACCCAACAAATGCCAAAGCGCTAGATAAGTTCTTTGAAGAGGCCGGGAGCACTTCTGCTACGTGGAGCGCTTGAACTTTCTCGGGCGCAGAACAGTCCAACCTTTCGGCTTCGCCGCTCTCGCTGGCATGTAGTTCTCCAGCCCTCACATGCGATCTTCTGACAACGGATCATATTCCCACTGCACCATCGCCGGCCGATGCTCGCCACCGGCCCTTGGGCTCGGACTTACGTCATAGGCAAACGTCAGCGCCAGGGCGTCCCCATTGTCGGGCGAGGCGAGCCCCCGGGCCTTCATGTCCTTTTTGCTCTCAAGCTGAATTTCCTGCCGGATGTTGTAGCCGTACTCGACGCCCGTCAGGTCCGCCCGCAACTCCATGTCATCTGGGATCGCGCCGCCTTTCAGCCACTCGCGCATGGATGCCCAAATCTCGGCCCGCTTGTTCGCGCACAGCATTGGACTATCGCCCACCAGCACCCGGTTTGCCTTGCCGCCGAAATTGATTCCATGCACGCCCGCAACCCGCAGCTGGCGCAACCGATCGACCACGCCAGCGCCTAGGCCGCCCTCGTCCACGAAAACAGCATCGGCCCGCAGTCGTTGCGCCTCGCCGGCAACCCGCGCGGCCAGCTCCATCGTATCGAGACCCCGGAATTTCAGCGGCGGATAGGCGGGGCCGGCACTTTCGATCGTTCGACCAGCGCCAACAGACTTTCGACCAAGACCAATCGGGACTTGCCGCGCTTGATGCTCGCCAACTCGCCGCTTTTCAAAAGCCTGTTGATGGTCGGAATGCTTATGGAAAGCAGCTGCGCCGCCTCCCATTTCCGCACCGAAATGCGGGCCTCGATTGGAATTGTCTTTTGCATCGTATGCCGCCCATGCCCTTGGTGAACCAACCATGGACATGGGGGCACAAGCAGGGCCGCCCCGAAATGGTAGTGAATTGCCCCCTATTGGGGCGAATTATGTTGGCCCTGTGGCATCGGACTAACTTGCATTTCGGAGCCTGGCGCAGCGCCGCTTTTCTGCAAACTCTTGAACAGTTTTTTCTCCGCCGCGGTTCCCAAAAGAAGCTGGCGGATCGTCCGCCGGGCCAATCCATTGTCAGGCTCGGACTCGGCCAGCTTAAAATATCTCGGCCATGCCGCGCTTCCCTCGGGCGTGTATGCGCCAGAGGGACGCCCCATGACCTGCTCGTATTTTATGGCAATCGCGCGCGGGAGATTTCCGAACGGGCTTAGCGGCTTCGGATGGAGCAGGCGCCAGATTTCCGAAATCACAAGTGCGCGCATCTTTTGGGCGCCGGCTCCGGGGGGGCGCCCCGCCGCGGCAGGGTGCCTCTCAAGCGCCACCCGCGCGCGCTCGGCAACATCAAGCAGTCTCTTCACGAGATGGGGCGCAACGTCTGTGGAGTAGTAGCCGGGCCCCGCGTCATCCAACAGCGGCAAAAGCTGCCCGTCGCCAGGGCCCCGCTTGTCCTCCCGTCCGTCGGGTACGCTCAACTCTTTCGCCACTCTTTGGGCCGCCTCCCTAAATCGCTCTAGACGCTCTATGCGCTCGGTCGGAACAGGCTGGACCTCCTCATTGCGGCGCGTGCCAATGAAGCCGGTATCCAGCGCCGCTAGATGCAGCTGCAGCCGCCGAATCAATAGCTTCTGGTCTATGGTGCAACCCTCGGGCAGCCATTCCGGCCGTCCCAACCCCTCGCAAAACATTTTGGCTACTTGCTGATAGCCCTCGATCATTCGTGCCATGCGAGTCGGCAATGCTTTTGAGCGAGCGGCAGGGACCACGGAGACCACCACTGGCGCCGCCGGTTCATCGACGATCCTTTGCGCCCTCAGCTGCATTGGGGACGGCGCGCGGGACTTGCCCATGTTCAACCCCCCTTCCGGCGCATCGGCACCACCTTGGCCGCCGGGGCGGGCGCGGCGCAGAACTTCGCCCAATCCTCGGCCAGCCTACGCCGCCGCTCGAATAGGTCGCTACGCATGTAGGCTTGCTCGACCTTGGTTCCGACACTGTGGGCCAGCGCCAATTCCGCAACTTCACTCGGGTAGCCCGTCTGCTCGATCGCCCAATCGCGGAAGCTCGACCGGAAGCCATGCGCCGTCACGTCGCTGCGCTCCATGCGCCGCAGCAGCATCAGCAACGCCATGCTGGAAAGCGGCTCGCCCGGCTTGCCACCGGGGAAGACGAACGCGCCCGCGTCCAGCTTCGCCAATTCCTTGAGGATCGTCATGGCCGCTGGTGCGAGCGGGACGCGATGCTGCCGCCCTGCCTTGATCCTCTCCGGTGGGATCGTCCACAGCTTGGCCGCCATGTCGATTTCGTCCCAGCGGGCGCCGATCACTTCGCCCGTCCGGGAAGCCGTGAGGATTAGAAATTCGAGCGCACGCGCCGCAGTGCCTTCCTCGGTCCGCAGCTGGGCCATGAATGCGCCAACCTCGCCGTAGGGCAACGCGGGATGATGCTCGACGCGCTTAACCTTGCCTTTCGCAGGCAACAGGTTTTCGAGATGCCCTCGCCAGCGGGCCGGGTTATCGCCCTTCCGATAGCCGCTCGACGTTGCCCAATCCAAGATGCTTTCCATCCGGCCCCGGACGCGCGATGCCGTCTCGGGCTTGGTCTGCCAAATCGGCTCTAATACCCGCATGACATGGCTCAGCTCGATTGCCTGCACCGATAGCTCGCCCATGACGGGGTAGGCGTAGGCTTCCAGGGTCGCGGTCCATTGCGCGCCATGCTTCGCATTCTTCCAGCCCGCCCTATGCGCCTTGATGTAGCTCTCGGCCGCAGACTTGAACGTGACCGCCGAGGCTGCCCCTTGCTGGCGCCTCGCCTGTTGTGTCTCGACCTCAAGGCCCCCGACCCTCACCAGCTTGCGAAGCTTTGCCGCCGCGTCGCGGGCTTCCTCAAGTGTGACCATGCTAGTGGGCCCAAGGCCGCGCTCGCGGGCCTTCCTGTTCAGCATGTAGCGGAACACCCAAGCCTTGTTGCCGCTCTCCCGCACCCGGAGCATTAGCCCCGGCTGTTGCGTGTCGGTGTATCCGCCCGGCTTTTTCACTGTCTCGACAAAGCGCGCTGTCAGCTTCATGGCTCCCTCCGCTTAACTGTCTAGTCCATAAATCAGTCCACAAACGAGACTGATATTGGGCGATACGGAGGGAGATGTCTAGAACTAACTAAATGGCAGGAAATGCCTGTGCAACAGCGAGATTATGATATTTCGTGAGACAACCTGATACAGCCTGAAACAATAGTATAGGCGGACACCACATCCGCCAGCCGATGCCGACCCATCCCGGGCACATCGGCAGCAGTTTTGGACGGAAAGGGCTGGGAATCGGCTCGATCCTCCTATCGCCCCTAAGCTGCCCATCGCCCTATCTGCCTTCGGGTCGCGGACCCGCTGCGGCCAAGGCGAAAAAGTCAATTCTGGCTGCACTATTGCAATGTGCATGGCGAGTGGCCATGTCTCTGGCAGTGGCTGGATAGGGGTCGACCGCGTCCCCCGTTGCTGTCTCAGAGCCGGCCCGATTTCACTGCTTGCCAAATTCGACCCGTCGGGCAGATGGCGCGGCGGCCTCGCTTTTCCAAAGGGAGCGTTATGGCTACCGGACCAGTCAATGCGCAGGATCCAGGCGCTGAGAGACTGAAGGGGCTCGTAGCCCGGTGGCGGAACCTAGCGGAATCCCGCGATCAGGACGGACAGCGAAATTCAAGCGGTTGGGCGGAACACCTGAAGAGGGTGGCCGATGCGCATGATAGGAGAGAGAAGGAGAACGGCAGCGAGACCCTGGATGCGGCGCCGCCGGTGGATAAATCGGTTGCCGATCAGGACAATTCCCACGCCTTCTTGAGGCCAACTTTAAGACCCCTGGCTCCCTAGTTTGATACGGCTCCCGGCGCCAAGGAGCAACCAAATGGGGAATCGCCTGGCCGCGGTTCAGCGCAGCCACATGGCCAGGATAACAGCCGCAACCAGAATAGCGCAGCCGACGGCGATGGTTCGCGTCTTGGGACTCACGACTTCAGTTCCTCGCTCTCGTCCGGCTGAGTATGCCCCCAATGGCGCAAGCCGGGTGGCAAAATCTCAGCGCTTCGGGTCAGCCGGTGGGTCCGGTGCTTCTGCGACGAGGGTGCTCGCCAATAGTTACGACACCGTTGCCGGATCCGAACGGCTCTTGGCAGATCAGACCGGGGGTGGGCCACGGGGGTGAACCACGAGACGAGCGCGAGGAGCAGCCTCTGCCTCAAGGCGTGGCGCCATTGCTTACGTCAACGTGACCAGGTTCTTTGGCTGCACCGATAGCGGGGACAGCGTGGCGAGGGCCGGAAGCGTCGCCCCGCGGAACTATCTCCGTGTCGCCGCGGAGGCGAAACTCTTGCGAAAAATCCCTGAATGCGCGAGCTTTGCCATGACCTTGCGAGAGCTGACGCGCAGCCAACGATCACAAGCGACATGGGAGCATGAGGGATGACTCGATCAGCAGGAAGAAGTTCAATGGCTCGAATCCTCGGACTCGTGGTTGCCCTGCAGGTCGCAGCATCCGCCTCGGCATGGGCCTGTGACGGGCAGGTCGGCAATGTGATCTTTGAGGATACCTTCACCGACGACAGCGGCGGATGGGATCTGGCGCCGCCCGTTGTGACGGTGAAGCCTCCCGCTTTGTTGCTGGCCCTCGATTCGAAGCACACCAGCTATGCGACGCAAGATCTCACGTTCCATGCGACCGACGGCGACTACTGCATGGAGGTCGTTCTCCCGAAACCGGCAACGCCGGACAACTCCATGTCCGCCGGCATCGAGTTCTGGGCCTCTGATTACAATAATCTCATGCTGCTGCAAATGTCGTCCAACGGCGGGGTGTTCCTCGACAGCAGAACCGCAGGAAATTGGCAGACAATATTTACTGCGACTGCCGGGGCGGCGTTCAAGGCCGATCCGGGGGCAGTCAACGCTCTTCGCCTGATTTCAAAAAATGGAAAGCTCACGATCTCGCTGAACGGCACCCAGATCAAGGTCATACGGGCCCAGGTTCCGCAGGGGAATCTGCGTTTTGGGATCTACGGGCAATTCGACAAGACGCCTGACGCTTCGCCGCCTATCGAGGTCAGGAGCTTCAAGGTCACGGCCGGGCAATGATGGACGGGGGCCGTCGCCCCTCCTTCCTCAAGATTTGCGCAGGCTGCGCGGCCGATCATCCGGGTTCCCCTATCCACTTGCGAAACAAGGATAAACCCTCGACTCTTCGCGGATACCGCATCCGCCGCCTAGGCGCTCCGGCGAGTTGACAGTTTCTCGATATCCCGGAATGCTATTGTAATTGGGGGTGTTGGGGTCTTAGCGCAGATGGCGAGGATGAAGTCAGGCCAGGGGGATGGGCCGGCTGATGGCTGTGCCGCTCTCGAAGCGGCACGGGCTCAGGCACGGCTGCTGCTCGAGCAGGCCCGGGCGGCTGGCAATCGAACAGCGCGAAGGAAGCTTCACGCCCGAGCCTTTGAGTTCGCCCAGCTCGCCGCATTCGTCGAGGAAGAGC
>Ga0265313_10004351_pt1 | contig 10944 bp, 8 predicted proteins | sample 4123metaG_FD_203122 | JGI IMG/M metagenome (GOLD analysis project Ga0265313, IMG submission 203122) | Rhizosphere microbial communities from Carex aquatilis grown in University of Washington, Seatle, WA, United States - 4-1-23 metaG | ecosystem: Host-associated > Plants > Roots > Rhizosphere >...
GGACACGGGTCTGATGGCCAGCCTGACGCATGCCCAGTCGTCCGCGATTGCCGAGCCGATCCCGAGGCCCCGTCCGCGGACGAAGGCACATTCGCGCAAGCGCACCCAGGCCAGAGCCCGCGGCGGCATCCTCTGGATCGCGATCAGCGGGATTCTGCTCGCAGGCGTCGTATTCGTGAACGTGGCCGTGCTGCAGCTCAACCTGTCGCTCGACAAGACGAACACCGAGCGGTCGAAGCTCGTGGCCGAGAACGCCGCGCTGCAGTCGCAGTACTCGTCCCTGGTCGCCTCGCGGTCGATCGAGACGGAGGCCGTCAAGCAGTTCGGCCTCGTGTACCAAGATCCGTCGGAGTACGGGTACCTCAACCTGGCGAAGTGATGCGCGACAAGCAGGCCAACCGGCGTATCCGCCTGCTGCTGATGATCTTCGCGCTCGTCTTCGCGGCGACCCTTGCGCGTGCCGTCTGGCTGCAGGGCGTTCGAGCCGCGACGCTCGGGAAGATGGCCGAGCGCCAGCACCGTGAGTCGGTCGTGATCCCGGCCGGACGCGGGACGATCTTCGACACGAACGGCGTGCAGCTCGCGATCGGCGAGCAGACGAAGACGATCTACGCCGACCCGCGGCAGCTCGCAGACCCGCGCGCCGTTGCTGTCGCGGCGCAGAAGATCCTCGGTGTCGACGCGAACCAGCTCTACCCGCAGCTCCTGAACCGCAAGGTCGGCTTCGTCTACGTGCAGCGCTTCGCGGACCCGACGAAGGCGGCGTTGTTCCTGAAGAAGGCCTTCACCGGCGTCAACGACTACCCGGAGGAGAAGCGCGCTTATCCGCAAGGGAGCGTCGCCTCGCAGGTGGTCGGGTTCGCGGGCACCGACAACAAGGGGCTCGGCGGTCTCGAGATCGAGTACGACAAGCAGCTGAGCGGCAAACCGGGCAAGCAGACGGTCGTCCGGGACCCGTTCGGGCGCGCGATCGATGTGGTCAGCGAGACGCCGGAGCAACAGGGGCATGACGTCTTCACGACGATCGACAACAACATCCAGGCGAACGCCGAACAGGTGCTGCGCGACACCGTTGCGAAGTGGCATGCGAAGTCGGCGACGGCGATCGTCCTCGATCCGCATACCGGCGCCGTGCTCGCGATGGCGCAGGCGCCCGGCTACAACGCGAACGACTCGTCGCGCGTCCCACAGTCGTTGTTGACGAACCATGCGGTCACCGACGTGTTCGAGCCGGGCTCGGTGTTCAAGCTCGTCACCGTCGCGGGCGCGCTCACCGACGGGCTCGTGACGCCGAGCTCCAAGTTCGTCCTGCCGCCGTGCATCCAGGTGGCGGACAAGTGCATCCACGATGCGGAGCAGCGCGGCACCGAGACGTTGTCGGTCGCTCAGATCCTGTCGTACTCGTCGAACGTGGGCGCGATCACGATCGCCGAGAAGCTCGGAGCGCCGGAGCTCGTGAAGTGGATCTCCAAGTTCGGCTTCGGCAAGCCGACCGGCCTCGACTTCCCCGGCGAGAGCGGCGGCATCGTGCCGTCGTATCCCGACCAGTGGTCGGGCACGACAATCGGCAACGTGCCGATCGGCCAGGGCATCGCCGTCACGCCGATTCAGATCGCTTCCGCCTACGCCGCGATCGCGAACGGCGGCGTGTGGATCCAGCCGCATCTCGTCGACCGCGTCGGCGGCCGCACACTGCACGGCTTCAAGCACCGCCGGATCGTCTCTCCTGCGGTCGACCAGTCGCTGAAGACAATGCTCACCGGCGTCGTGGATGAGCATGGCGCGACCGGCACCGCGGCGCAGATCCCCGGCTACACCGTCGCCGGCAAGACCGGCACGGCGCAGATCCCGGGCCCGCACGGCTACACGACCGGCAAGTACGTTGCGACGTTCATCGGCATGGTGCCGGTGAAGACGCCGCGTCTGCTCGTGCTCGTCAGCGTCGAGGAGCCGCACGACCAGATCTACGGCGGCGTCGTCGCCGCACCGGCCTTTGCCCAGATCGCGAAGTTCGACCTGCAGTACATGTCGGTGCCGCCGGACGCGCCGCTCACGAATCCCTAGCGCGACGCGAAGACTCTCCTCATGGAACGCTGACAACGACTTGCCAGGATCGAGCTCAGTGCGACTGACGATCCTCCACACGAACGACATCCACGGACGCCAGGAGCGGATCGCGCAGATCGCCACCCTCGTGCGCGCGGAGAAGGAGCAGGCGGACCACCCGGTGCTGTACCTGGACGCGGGCGACGTCGAGGAGAGCACCAACCCTCTTTCGAATGTCACGAAGGGCGCCGCGATGCATCGCCTGCTCAGCCTGACGACGTGCGACGCCGCGACGGTCGGGAACGCGTGCTGGCTTCGCTACGGCCCGGGGGTGCTCGAGGAGCACGCCCGCTTCTCGTCGTATCCCCAATTGCTCGCGAACCTCGCCCCCGTCGTCGGACCGGTTCCGTCGGTCATGCTCGGAGAAGTCGGAGTCTTCGGGCTGACCGACCCCTTCCGCGGCATGTTCTCCGGCACCGATTGGGGATTCGAGCCGCTCGACGAAATCGAGGTCGCCAAGTCCCTTTCTCGAGAGCTGCGGGAAGAGGGAGCGACGTTCGTCATTCTGCTCTCGCATCTTGGGCTGTCGACGCCCCGTGCACGTTGGGACGATCGCCGGATCGCAGTCGAATTGCAGGATGACGTCGATCTGATCATCGGCGCGCACAGCCATGACCTTCTGCCCGAAGGAGAGCTAATCGGCCGTGTGCTGGTCGTGCAGGCGGGGAGCTTCGGCGACCACATCGGCCGCGTCGAGGTCGACGGTGCCGAGCTACGGGCCACCGTTGCGGCAGTGGACGACGACGTACCGCTGTACCCCGCGGTCGCGGAGGAGGCCAGTCAGATCGAAGCGGAAGTCTCAGAGCTCCTCGCGGAGGTGATCGGACACGTCGACGCGGCCATCGACGCAGAGTGGATCGCCGAGACGCTTCGGCTGCGGATGGGCGCGGATGCCGGCGTGTTCGGCGAAGGCCTCACGGTCGGAGTGGTGCCTGCCGGCGCCGTGACCCGCGGTGCATTGTGGGAGGCATCCGAGACTGGCGCAAACCCCGGCGTGACGAGCATGACCGGCACGCAGCTGCGCGCGGTCGTCGAACGCGGCAACGACCGTGCGTTCATGGCCGAGACACCCGGGCCACTGCGTGGACGACAGCGCGGGCGGCTCGTTCTTACAGGGATCGACCTCGAGGCGATCGAGCCGGAACGGACCTACGTCGTGGCGGGAAGCGACTGGGAGCTCGACTCCTACGGCGGTTACACCGACGAAGCTTGGGATCTTTCGATTCGGTATGACTTCCCGGTGATCATCCGTGAGGCGATCGAGGACCGGCTCGCCGGCTCGCCCGCAGCGGGCGATTGACTCCGTCCGCTCGGCCTGAATGAAATAGCGCGTACCCCCGACAGGAGGACCGTGCGTGGACATTCGTGACGAGACGCCGGCCGAGGCGGCCTCGGACGAGGCAGAGCTTGCCCGCTTCGGATATCGCCAGGAGCTGCGGCGCTCGCTGGGCCTCTTCAGCTCGTTTGCGGTGGCGTTCAGCTACATCTCGCCGTCGACGGGCATCTTCGCGCTCTTCGCGCTCGGCCTGAGCACGATCGGCGGCCTCTTCTTCTGGAGCTGGCCGATTGTCGCGCTCGGGCAGTTCATCATCGCCCTCTCGTTCGCAGAGGTCTCGAGCCACATTCCGATCGCCGGCTCGGTCTACCAGTGGGCGAAGTACCTGTCGGGCAGGACCCAGGCGTGGTTCTCGGGTTGGGTCTATCTCTTTGCCGGCATCCTCACGATCACCGCTGTCGCCGTGACACTGCCGCTCGCGCTGATTCCCGCGCTCAACAACATGGGCTGGCACTTCGCGAACAGCCTCCATCACCAGCGCATCGTCGCGCTGATCGCGATGCTCCTCGTCACCGTGTTGAACGTCTGCGGCGTCCGCGCCGTCGCGCTGATCAACAACATCGGCGTGCTGTTCGAGATCCTCGGCATGGTCGTGTTCGCGTTCGTCATGGCCCTCTTCCACAACCACCAGGGCGTCGGCGTCGTCTTCCACTCGGGTGGCCAGAGCGTGACCGTCTCGACCTTCCTGATCGCGATGTTCATGAGCCTCTTCGTGATCTACGGGTTCGATACCGCCGCGACGTTGGCCGAGGAGACGCGGAACCCTCGACGGGAGGCGCCGCGCGCGGTGCTCTACTCGATCGTCGGTGCGTTCGTGATCGGCGGCATCTTCATCTGGGCGACGCTGATGGCCGTCCCGGGCTCGCTGGCGTCGGGCGTCAAAGGCGCGCTCGGACCGGCGCAGATCATCGACGCGAATTTCTCGAACGCGTTCGCGACCACTTACCTGACGGTTGTCTCGATCGCGATCTTCATCTGCCTGCTCTCGATCCAGGCGAACGTGATGCGGCTCTGCTTCGGCATGGCGCGTGACGATCAGCTGCCCGCCTCGCGGGCGCTGCGTGTCGTCAGCCTCAGGCTCAGCACCCCGTGGATCGCGTGCATCGCCGTGACGCTGCTGGCCGCCGTCCCGCTGCTCCAGTACGCGGGGGCCACCTACCTCGCGATCGCCGCGACGGGATTGATCTACCTCGCGTACTTCCTGGTCGGGCTCGCGATCCTCCGCGCGCGCACCAAGGGGTGGCCGAGGCGGGACGCGCCGTTCAAGCTCGGCAAGTGGGGCATCCCGGTGTCCGTGCTCGGGCTGGCCTGGGGCGGCGGGATGCTCGTCAACTTCGCCTGGCCGCGCCCCCAGTCGAACCCGACGCCGCTCCAGACGGGCCAGCTGCTCAACTTCCACTGGACCTGGCTGAACCACCGCCCGGTGCTCTGGACGGCCGTCGTCGTGATCGTCGGGGTCGGTGCGGCCTACTTCGCCCTCGTGCAACGGCACAAGCCGGTGCGCATCGAGGCGCCCGAGGGCGAGCTGCCGACTGCCGCCCGATGAGCTGAGCAGTGGAGCGGGGGTGGCTCCGGCCGCCCGCGCTAGTCTCACCTCTCGATGGATCTGACTCGACTCGGGATCGCCGGCGCGCCGTCCGTCGAGATTCGCGATCTGGCGTACGACGCGCGTTCGGTCACCCCCGGGGCGCTCTTCTTCTGCGTCAAGGGCGCGAATGTCGACGGGCACGACCTGGCGGGCGCCGCCGTGGCGGCAGGCGCCGTGGCGCTCGTCGTGGAGCGGCAGCTGGACGTTGCGGTGCCGCAGGTGGTCGTGCCGAGCGTGCGCGCCGCGATGGGGCCGGCCGCGGTCAGCTTCTTCGGCGATCCGTCACGCGAGCTCGAAGTGGCCGCGATCACCGGCACGAACGGCAAGACGACGAGCGCCTTCCTGCTCCACGCGATTCTGGCGGCGGCCGGCAGGAAACCGGCCCTGCTCACGAACATCGAGCGGCGCGTCGGCGGCGTATCGCGCCCGACGGGGCTGAACACGCCCGAGTCGATCGACCTGCAGCGGTTGTTTCGCGCGATGCTCGACGCCGGCGACCGTTCGTGCGTGATGGAGGCGACGTCGATCGCCGGCGCGAAGGGCAGGCTCGCGGGCACGCGGTTCGCCGTGCTCGTCTTCACCAACCTGACGCAGGACCACCTCGACTTCCACGAGACGATGGAGGACTACTTCGACGCGAAGCGCGCGCTCTTCGACCAGGCCGAGCGCGCCGTCGTGAATGTCGGCGACGAGTGGGGGAGGCGGCTCGCCGCCGGCCTCCCGAACGCGCGCACCTTCACGCCCGACGACGACCTCGAGGGGATCGATCTGAAGCTGCGCGGCCGCTTCAACCGCGCGAACGCGCTGGGCGCGATCTGGGCGGCGCGCGAGCTCGGCATCGACGAGGACGCGATTCGCGCGGGCATCGCATCCGTCGTCGGAGTCCCCGGACGGTTCGAGTCGGTCGACGCGGGGCAGTCGTTCGCAGTGATCGTCGACTACGCGCACACGCCCGACTCACTCGTCAACGTGCTCGAGGCGGCGCGCGGCCGCCGCCGCGGCCGGCTGATCGTCGTCTTCGGCGCCGGCGGCGATCGCGATCGTGAGAAGCGGCCGCTGATGGGGCGCGCCGCGGCCCGCCTCGCCGATCGCGCGATCGTCACCACGGACAACCCGCGCTCCGAGGACCCGGCCGCGATCGCGGCGGAGGTGGCTCACGGCAGGCTCGAGATCGTGCTCGACCGCCGGGCGGCGATCGAGACCGCACTGGCCGACGCCCGTCCCGGCGACGTCGTCGTGATCGCCGGTAAGGGCGCCGATTCCGAGATGGAAATCGCAGGGCAGACGATCCCGTTCGACGATCGCGCGATTGCGCGAGAGGTCTTGTCGTGATTCCCCTCGAGCTGGACCTCATCGAGCCCCTGGGCCGCCTGATCGCGCGCCCGTGGGCGGACGTCGTCACCGGGATGCAGGTCGACTCGCGCCGGATCGAGGAGGGCGATCTCTTCGTCGCGGTTGGCGGTGGCGAGGACTTCGTCGAGCATGCGCTCGCGCGCGGCGCGTCGGCCGCGCTCGTGCCGGCGGATGCGTTTGCGGCGCTCGCGTCGATCGCCGGGGCCGTGCGCGACCGGTCCAACGCGCGCGTCGTCGGGATCACCGGCTCGACCGGAAAGACGTCGACGAAGGACATCCTCTTCGCGCTCTGCGCGCCGCATCGCCGCACGATCGCGAACGAACGGAACTACAACACCGAGGTCGGCGTGCCGCTGACGATCTGCCGGATCGAAGAGGACACGGAGGTGTGCATCAGCGAGCTCGGCATGCGCGGTCTCGGGCAGATCGCATGGCTCGCGTCCTTCGTGCGGCCCGACATCGGCGTGATCACGAACGTCGGCCCCGTCCACCTCGAGCTCGTGCAGACGATCGAGAACGTCGCGCGCGCCAAGGCGGAGCTGCTCGCTGCGCTCCCGGCCGGCGGGATCGCGATCGTGCCGGACGAGCTGCTCCTCGACCCGTATCTCAGCCGGCCGGACCTCGAGGTCAGGCGCGTCGACGACGCGGCGCCGATCCCCTTCCGGACGAGCTACTCGTCGGCGCACCAGCTCACCAACACGCGCATCGCCATCGCGGTGGCCGAGGTGCTCGACATCCCACTGCCGGAGAGCGAGCTGACGGTCGAGTTCTCCAAGCTGCGCGAGGAGGAGCACGACCTGCCCGGCGGCGGAGTGCTGCTGAACGACTGTTACAACGCGAATCCCGTCTCGATGCGTGCCGCGCTGCTGCATCTCGTCGAGCGCGGGAACGGTCACCGGCTCGTCGTCGTCCTGGGCGAGATGGCCGAGCTCGGTGAGGAAGCGCCTGTCTACCACCGCGAGGTCGGCGCGCTGCTCGAGGAGCTCGGGATCCGTGACGTGATCGCCGTCGGCCCGCTCGCCCGCGACTACGGCGGCACCTGGGTCGCGACCGCGACCGAGGCCGCGGCTCGCCTGCAGGAGGCTCTGCGGCCCGGCGATGTCGTGCTGGTCAAGGGGTCGCGGTCGGTGGGACTCGAGGCCGTCGCGGAGAACGTTACGGCGTAATGGCAAGAGTCCTCGTTGCGGCGCTCGTCGCCATGATCATCGCGATCCTCGGAGGGCCGACCTTCATCGCCTTCCTGCGCCGGAACGAGATCGGCCAGCAGATCCGCGAGGAGGGCCCGCAGCACCATGCGGCCAAGCAGGGCACGCCGACGATGGGCGGGCTGCTGATCGTCGCCGCCGCGACGCTCGCGTTCCTGCCGCTCTCGGACTACACGCTGCCGGCCCTGACGATCTTCGGCACCATGCTCGCCTGCGGCGCGATCGGCTTCCTCGACGACTACATGAAGCTGCACCACCAGCGCTCGCTCGGTCTGCGCGGCCGCTGGAAGATCGTGATGCTCGCGGGGATCACCGCCGCGGTCGGTTTCGCAGCACAGCATCAGCACCTGAGTCACTCGGTCTTCATCCCGATCGTCGACCGCTCGCTGCCGCTCGGGCCGTTCTGGTACCTGCTGCTCTTCCTGATCATCGCGGGCGCGGTGAACGGCGTGAACCTGACCGACGGCCTCGACGGGCTCGCAGCGGGGACGAGCATCATCGCGCTCGCGACGTTCACGGCGATGGCGGTGACGATCTACATCCGGTCGTCGACAGCGACGCACGGCCGCATCGAAAACCGCCTCGACATCGCGTTCATCGGCGCCGCGCTCGTCGGGGCCGGGGTCGGCTTCCTCTGGTTCAACGCGTTCCCGGCGGAGGTCTTCATGGGCGACACGGGCGCGATGGCGCTCGGCGGCGCCATGGCTGCGATGGCGATCATGATGAAGGTCGAGCTGCTGTTGCTCCTCGTCGGCGGCATCTTCGCGATCGTTGCGATCTCGGTGATGCTGCAGGTGATCAGCTTCAAGTACTGGGGACGACGAATCTTCCTGATGGCGCCGTTGCAACATCACTTCGAGATGAAGGCGTGGTCCGAGACGAAGATCATGGTGCGCTTCTGGATCGTCACGGCGATCTTCTGCGCCGCAGGCTTCGCGCTCTTCTACAAGTACTACTTGCCCTTCCGGGCCCACAGTTGAGAGCGCTCGTCTACGGCCTCGCGCGCTCGGGCCGTTCGTCGATCGAGCGACTCGACGACCCGGTCGTCGTCGACCGTTCGCTTGGCAACGAAGACGACCTCACGCTGCTCGACGGCGTCGACGTCGTCGTCAAGTCGCCGGGCGTCCCCGGCGAGGTGCCGCTCGTCGTCGCGGCGCGGGAGCGGGGGATTCCGGTGTGGTCGGAGGTCGAGCTGGGCTTTCGGCTCCTGCCCGACGCGAAGTTCGTCGGCGTCACCGGCACCAACGGCAAGACGACCACGACCGAGCTACTCGGCGCGATCTTTCGCGCCGCCGGGCATGACGTGGCTGTCGCCGGGAATGTCGGCACGCCGCTGACCTCCGTACGCTCGGCGGACTGGGTTGTCTGCGAGCTCTCGTCGTTCCAGCTCGAGGACGTGCACGAGCTGGCGTGCGACGTCGCGGTGCTGCTGAACCTCGAGCCGGACCATCTCGACCGGCACGGATCGTTCGAGAACTACCGCGATACGAAGCTGCGCATCTTCGAGCGTGCGCGGGCGAAGGTCGTGCCGCGCAGCCTCGGGCTCGAGGGGATCGAGTTCGCGGCCGACGACGCGCTCCCCGCCGAGCCGCTGATCCGCGGCGCGCACAACCGCGAGAACGCCGCGGCCGCGACTGCTGCGGCGCGTGCGGCCGGCATCGCCGACGAGCACATCGCCGAGGCGCTGCGCACGTTCCCGGGCGTGCCGCACCGGCTCGAGCTGGTGGGCGAGCGCGACGGCGTGCGCTACGTGAACGACTCGAAGGCGACGAACGTCGCCGCCGCGCTGCCCGCGCTCGCGGCCTACGCCGACGAGCCGGTGCACCTGATCCTCGGCGGCTCGCCGAAGGGCGAGGACTTCGCACCGCTGGCCGCCGCGATCGGCCCGAACGTGCGCTCCGTCCACCTGATCGGCGCGGAGGCAGAGCGGCTGGCCGCGGTGATCGACGGCGATCGCGACGAGACGCTCGAGCAGGCGGTCGCACACGCGGCACAGCTCGCGCAGCCCGGCGACGTCATCCTGCTCAGCCCCGCGTGCGCGAGCTACGACCAGTTCGCGAACTTCGAGGAGCGCGGCGACGCGTTCCGGAAGCTCGCGGCCTCAGGGGCCTAGCGGGAGTCCTGACGGACGAGGATCTCTGAGACAGCTTCGGCAACCGAGCTCGCGATCAGGGTCGGGCCGTAGGTCGGCTCTCTCCACGTTCTGCAACGACTGATCCAGGCGCTGGACAACCCGCTTGCTGAGGCGCCCGCGATGTCGGCCTCGGCGTTGTCGCCAACCATCCAGCCGCCGCGCAGCGGACAGCCACAGACCTCGGCGGCCGTTCGAAAGATCGCGAGCTCGGGTTTCCGGACACCGACAACCTCGGAGATCACCCAGCCGTCCACCAGCTGGTCCAACCCCGTGCCGGTGATCTTCGCTTCCTGCGTCCGCGAGCCATTGGTGACGATTCCGATCTTCCACCCCAGTGCGCGTAGCCCAAGCAGCGCTGCGCGAGTCTCCTCGGAAGGGCCGGGTATGCACGGTGGATAGTCAATGCGGTAGCCGGCTACGAGATCCGCAATTGGCTCCGCGATCGCGTATCGCGCACTGACCTCCGCGAAGAACTCAGCGCGAGGCTTGAAGCCGTCTCCGTCAGCGGCCTCCAGCCATGGAAGTTCAGCCAAGTCGAGCGAACGTTGCGCAATGAAGCGCTCAGCCCAAAGACGGAACCCCTCCGCGCGATCGACCAGCGTGTTGTCCAAGTCGAAAAGAACAAGACGACGCACACCCCGAGCATAGGTCGGTCGCGTAAGCCGGTGGAAGCTCCCTTGCAATACTCTCGGTGAACGGGAGGGGAGTACGGGTGGCTGCTTTGCAACCGACGTTTCGTGCGCATCTCGCCGACTGCCGCTGGTTCTGGGCGTGGGCGCTCGTTGGGTGTGCTGCTGCACTCGGGTTCGTGTCGCTCGGTGTCCTGGTTCTCGGGCCCGTTGCTTTGATCGGCTGGGTGATGGCTTCACGGCCGGCGATTCGCAGTTCCGCGTTCGGGCTCCTCACGGGTAGCGGTGTCCTTCTCCTCTACGTCGCTTGGCTTCAACGTGCCGGTCCGGGGACGACCTGCTGGCAAACCGCAAGGGCAAGTGGATGCGAGCAGCACCTGAACCCGTTGCCTTGGCTGTTCGTCGGGATCGCCTTGTTCGTGGGCGGCATTGTCGCCCACGCTCGCCGAGGTTGAGAAGACTCTCCTGCGCAGGCGTTTGCCCTAGCCAACGATTGACTGTCGGCGAACATCACTATCCTGGGGGCCGGCCGATTCGAGCAACAGCACCGAACCGTCACCCAATGTCTGTCGATGCCTGATCCCAGGAAGGTG
>Ga0265313_10004354_pt1 | contig 10936 bp, 8 predicted proteins | sample 4123metaG_FD_203122 | JGI IMG/M metagenome (GOLD analysis project Ga0265313, IMG submission 203122) | Rhizosphere microbial communities from Carex aquatilis grown in University of Washington, Seatle, WA, United States - 4-1-23 metaG | ecosystem: Host-associated > Plants > Roots > Rhizosphere >...
GATTTCCGCCCTCGGCTTCTTGAAACGCTTCAAGTCGAGGCGCGGCATGTAGAACCAGTAGCTATGGGTGTTGCCTTTGACCACGCCGGGAAGGGAAAGCCCGGGGATTCCCTCGAGAAGCTTGGTGAGGTACTGCCCTACGTGGACACGACGTTCAACGATTCCGGGCAGCCTGACAAGCTGCGCGGCGCCAACCGCCGCCTGCGGCTCGCTGAATCTGTAGTTCGGCGCAAGGAACTCGGGGTCCTTGATTCCTCCTGCGCGATCGTAGCCTTTGTCGCCCCATTTTCCGAGGCTGGGACCTATGCCTTCGTCATTCGAGCCTACGATCCCGCCGTCTCCGCAGCCGATCATCTTGAAGTCGTTGAGCGAAAAACAGCCAATGTCGCCGATGGTCCCCACGGGGCGACCCTGCCAGCGCGCGCCCCACGACTGCGCGCAGTCTTCGATCAGCACAAGCGAGTGCTCCTTCGCGATCTTGCCGAGTCCGGCGAGGTCGCTCGCGTTCCCCGCGAGGTGAACGGTGATGATCGCCTTGGTCTTCGCCGTCAGGCGGCGGCGGACGTCGACCGGGTCGAGCGTATAGGTGAGCGGGTCGAGGTCAGCGAACACCGGCACCCCCTGCTGATACAGGATCCCAATGACGGAGCCCATGTCCGTGATCGCCGGCACGATTACCTCGTCGCCCGGCTTCAGGCGCAGCGCCGCCACCGCAATGTGCAGGGAGGCCGTGCCCGAAGAGCACGGGTGCGCATACTTCAGGGGATACAGCCGGCGGAACTCGTCCAAGAGCGCCGTGGTCTGCGGTCCTTTCCAGTAGAAGAGCGAGGCCTGGGACAACATGGCGGTAAGCCGCGCCAGCTCAGGATCGCCCCAGCGCTTCGGCAGGGGCACAGGTTCATCAACGATGGGACGGGGCGGGGTAGTCGACATAAGAGATAAAGTAACCCTTTAGATACAATGGTCGAGCTTCGGCATCAACAATCAAAACGATAGGCACCTGGCGCGACCAGGGACCAGAAGGAAGGCCTCTACCGTCTTCGTCGTCACCACGGGTGGGTTTCTGGCCGTGCCGGGACCAGGAGACGCTTGCGGGCATGCGTTGATCGAGCCGCAGGCGGAACCGACAGAGAAGGCGGCATTCCCATAGGAGGAATTGGCGCCTGATCCGGGTATGACGGGCGATCGAAAGGGAAGGGCGGGCGCATCCCTGAGGCGGCGGGTGTTTCCCCAGTCCGTTGGCATCCGCAGTTGAGGGACTGACTTGCCGGGCGCCTGGGCGCGCCTAGGCTTATACGGGCCATTTCCTTAGGTGATAATGCCGACTCGATGGCTGTGCCGCAGAAGCGAATGGCGATAACGACCGTCCGATCGCGTCCTTCTTGTTAAACAGTGCGCGACGCAGTTGGGTAACGCATTGGTTGGTATCCCCATTTCACTCCGCGAGCATGAATCGACGTGAAGTCGTGATCGATTCGGGCTGGCCCTTTGGGAGACAGTGGGGAGAGGGTTGCCCACACGCGAGGGAAAGGAGGGGCGTTGGCCCGAACGGCCTGGACCTGGCGCGAGGCTCACGCCGGGATCCTGCGCGGCGGCGCAGGACCTACTTTGAGGGTGAGGTCTCGACTGTCCCTAGGGACTGGACGTCGCCGATTGTGACGTTCCCGAAGGGGATCCTCTGGCGAACGAGGCCGTAGGTGTTCTGGCCGAAGTAGTGCGAGGCAAACCGCGCCATCATCGGGAGGTCCCGGTCGAAGGCATGGTCGCTTTGACGGACGCTGAAGCGGGCCTCCCAGAGGAGCGTGTGTTGCTTCTCCTTCAGAAGCTTCTGAAAATCATAGGCCATCAGCACGACGAAATACCGATTGCTCTCGATTTCCGAAACCAGGTCGTCCCTCTTCAACGCGAAGGCCGTGCCCCTGATGTAGTTGCCGTGCTCGGTCCCGACGGCGGCGTCATAGTCGTATCCAAGCAGCTTAGCGGTCGCGAAATCGATCTGGTCGCGCTGGTCGTTGACGAGGGTGAGCTCCGTCAATGCCGACGAGAGGGCGGCCAGTTGGTCGTCGCGGAGGTTCACCTCCAAGGCCGAACTGCCCGAGGATTGGACGCTGAGAGGCGCCGCCCCGGCCTGAGTCGATGCATGGATCCGTTGCAGGCTGGCGGACAGGTTGGTGGAGTCAGTTATGGAGCTGAAATTGTTGTAGCCCGATGATGCGGAGATCGACTCGGGAACGAAGGTCAGTCCCCAGTACACCATGATCAGCAGCCGCGTCTTGGCCGGATCCCTCGCAGGCAGGAAATTGCTCGCCGCAAGGGGCTCCGCAAGCATCCGGGCAACATCCATGAATTTCAGCTTGTCCACGGAGTCGTCGGCCATCTGGCCGCCGTAGTGGCCGCCGTTCCCGAACGCGTAATATTCCACGGGGAAGGCCCCGTCAGGACCCTTGGTGCGGACGTAGGCATCGCTTGCCCTGGCGGCGACGGCGGTGATATCCGTCGCGCCCTTGGCATCAATCGATAGCGAGGAAAATGCCAGGAGCAGGCCAATGCCGAGGTGTGTGGGAGGTCTCATTTTGGGATTCTGGCTTGGAACACATTGTCCCATTTTTGCTTACCCTCTGCCAAATCAATTACGAACTGGCCAACACCTTGCTGGCGGCCCGATTAGGTCATTTGCCCGCGTGGCCGCCAGATCCGCCCACCGTCCCATTGGGCGGCTTCAACCAATTTGGGCTGAGGACTGCGAAGCGCACTGGGTGTAGCGCCGCACCCCGTGTAGTGGTCGCGCGAGTCGGCAACCCACCTGCCAGGCCTTAAGACGCCTGAAACAAGATGCGGTTGGCGCTCGCAAATTGGATCGCCGCCTTCGGACGACGAGTCATACGGTTTCGTAAATGCGCGCCATGCCCCGTCGTCCCGCTCTCGCGTTGATCGCTATGCTTCTGTTCGCCGGGCATGCGGCCGCCGAGAACCCGGCCGATCCCGGAAACCCAAACGAGCGGATCACGATCTCGAGGGGGAGATTCATGATTGGCAGCGAGCGGATCTGGATAAACGGCGCCAACACCCCGTGGCATCATTGGAACGACCTGGGAGGAAATTTCGACCCGGACTGGTGGGGCGCCCACTTCCAGCTGCTTCATAGCCGCGGAATCAATGCCACGAGGATCTGGATCTCGTGCAGCGGGGACGTCGGAATCGAGATTGACGAGAACGGCCACGTCTCCGGCGCCACGCCGGCGTACTGGGTCGACCTCGGGCGGCTCCTTGACATCGCCCGAAGGAACCAGATGTACGTCCTGGCAACCCTGATGTCGTTCGATCACTTCAAGAAAGAGAATCCGAACTCAAAGAGATGGCGAAAGTGGATCGGCTCGGATGAGGGGATCGACTCCTATATCAAGAATTTCCTTCATCCGCTCCTGGAGCGCTTCGGACGGGCACCGCAACTCTGGGCTATCGACCTCATGAACGAGCCAGAATGGGTGTTTGAAAACGCCGAGGACGGGAAGCTCCCCTGGGAAAGGCTTCAGCGCTATTTCGCGCGCGCGGCCAGCGAGATCCACCGCGAAGGAGGGGTGTTGGTAACGATCGGCATGGCGATGCCGAAGTACAACAGCGACGTCGTTAGGTCCGCGCAGGGCAACAAGGTGGGCGACGCGCCCCTTCGCGCGGCCTTCAACGATCCCGGCGCGCGATTGGATTTCTATTCCTCGCACTACTACGACTGGTGTGGGCCGCTATGGGGCAACGCACTGTACTTGTCGCCGAAGGCCTACGGGCTTCCCGCCGACAAGCCGGCCATCATCGGAGAATTCCCCGCACACGGGACCAAGGGCCACACCGTCACGCTTGATTACGAAAGCGCGTTTCAGAACGGCTGGGAGGGCGCGATGGCATGGACCTCCAACTCGGTGGATGACAATGGCGGTATCGCGGAGCTCGGAGAGGCGACGCTGGCGTTCAAACTGCGTCACCCCGCATTGGTCTATCCGGAAGGCCGATGATGAGGTGCGTGTTCGGGGCGGCCTTGAGCAAATGGGCGTTCGGCTAAGGGTGAAGTTTCAACAGGTTTTCCCCCGTGAGCGCCGGCGGTGTTCCCGCCCGCAGCTCCGGGAAGCGCTGTACCCGCTAGTTGTCTTTTTCTAGCCCTCCACGATGGAAAGATTATGGATATGTTTCTTAAGAATATCGTGATTAAATAGTTATAAATAAATGCGGCACCGATTCTAACTTGTAGAACGGTTTAAACCGGTTTAACCTGTCTAGATGAAGAAGATCGAAGTGAGCGATGATGTCTATGACGCGCTCAAAGGGATGACGACGGACTTCCACCAGAGCCCGAATGACGTCCTCGCCGCCCTCTTGAACGTCGGCGCAACGCCGAACGCGGCCGACGAGCCGCTGGTTGCGTTCGTCCTGGGTTCCGAATTCCGAACTAAGTTCACCGATGCCGACAAGTACCTGGCAATCCTTGGATGGATAGCGGCCCGGCACGAGTCGGAGTTCAACGAGTACATCCTGTCGCTGTCGGCCTCGGCCAGCGGGCGCCGGTATCTTGGACTGTCGCGCGAGGCCATCGTCGAGCAATGCCGCTACAACCAGGCCCGCCAGATCCCCGGCACGCGCTATTGGGCGATCATGAACATCGATACTGCGACGAAGCGGCGGTTCCTGTCGCGCGTGCTCGAGTTTATCGGCTACCGCGAGGACGTGGTTGATTTCATCTGCGGCGTGCTGGGCATCCGCCACGGTGTCCGCCGGATTGCGCCGGCCGCCGCACCGTCGGCGTGACCCCGCTGCGGGCCGGGGGCTGGCGAGATTAGCGGCCCGTTGCCGTTGGGTTTTGGCCCGGTTCCCATTCAGGCTGAAGTCCCGACAGGCGCGTCAGGGCCGGATCCCCACCCACAGGTCCGCGGTGCGGTCAGCTGTCGGGTGGAACCAGAAGCCCCTTCTTCCGGCCAAGCTTGACCGAGGTGCCGATTGACAGGCGCGAGTCGCTCACGTTCGCGGCTCCAGAATTCCAATAAGAGCGCGGAATACCTCGGGAAAGATGGGTAGTTCCGTGCCTTTGGAACGGTGAATGCTTTGGACGGTAATGAAATATGAGGGACGTTAAGCTCGCGTATGATTCCGGCCCCGGGGGTGCTGCCTGGGACTACTCCAAGGTCGTGACAATAATAGCGGTTGTGACGCTCGCCGGCTGGTTCTCGCCGCTTAGCTACCATGCGCTGGGATATGTCTATCTCCTGGCGGTGATCGCGCTGAGCCTGAACATCGGGCGCGTGCCGGCGCTCGCCGCCGCGGTCCTGAGCGGCGCCGCATGGGATTTCTTCTGCGTGCCGCCAAAGCTTTCGTTCCGGGGAATTCACATCGATGAGGGCCTCCTGCTGACCACCTATTTCGCGGTCGCCTTGATTGGCAGCCAGCTTGCCGTCCTCCGCTCCGCGGCCGCCAAGGCCGACCTTCTCGCGCAATCGGAGCAGATGCATCAGGCGCTCCTCGACAGCGTATCCCATGAGATGATGACACCCCTTGCGATCATGCGGTCGGCAACGGAGCAGCTCAGCACCGCTGACGGCGCCAAGCGCGAGCGGGCGGTCGTCGAGCTCACGATCGCTCTGCACCGGCTCGACAGCCTTGTTGTCAACCTGCTCAACCAGAACCGCCTCGAGTCGGGGGTGCTCAGGCCCAAGCTGGACTGGTGCGACTGCCACGAGTTGGTGGTTTCCGTCCGCCGTGCATTGGGATCGCGGGTCGGAGAACACCCAATCGTAGTCGAGATTGCGGACGATCTTCCGATCTTCCGAGCCGACGGCACCCTCTTGGAGCAAGCAATCGCGCAGCTCATGCTCAACGCTTCGGTTCATACGCCCCCGGGTACGGCGATACGGGTCAGCGCGGGACTGGACGGCGATTCCGGCCGCCTATTGATCACCGTGGCGGACAGCGGTCCTGGCGTCCCGGCGGAGATCCGAGACACCCTCTTCGAGAAATTCACGCGGGGACCCAGCGCCAGGAAGGGCGGTCTCGGACTAGGCCTCTCAATCGTCAAGGGCTTCATGCAGGCGCAGGGCGGGTCCGTCTCGGTAGACTCGCCAGCCGAGGGTGGCGCGCGGTTTGTGCTCTCATTGCCTCACAAGAATCCTCAGGAGGTCCCCTTCGCATGAGGAGGGAACGCAAGCCCAGCGTCCTCATCGTCGATGACGAGGAGCAGATTCGCCGCCTGCTGCGGTATGCGCTCGAGGAGGCGGGATACGCCGTGCGCGAAGCCGAGTCCGGGCGGATCGCGCTCGGGGAAGTGGCGCTCCGCGCCCCGGATCTCGTGATCCTCGACATAGGCCTGCCCGACACGCCTGGGACCGAGGTGCTCCGCGCCATGCGACCCATCTGCGCGGCGCCGGTGCTGGTGCTTTCAGTCCTCGGAAACGAAAAGGGAAAGATTGCCGCGCTGGACGCGGGCGCCGACGACTACCTCACGAAGCCCTTCGGCGGGGGCGAGCTTCTGGCCCGCTTGCGGGCGCTGCTGCGACGCGTGCAGCCAACCTCGCCCGTCGGGACAAGCTTCTTCTTCGGGTCCATCCAGGTTGATTTTGAGCAACGCCGTGTCCTGCGCGACGGCCAGCCCGTGAAGCTCACCATGCAGGAGTTCAAGGTGCTCAAGATGTTCGTCGCGAACCGCGACAAGCTGCTCACCCATCAGCACATCCTTACGGAATTGTGGGGGCCCCACGCCAAGGAGAACACCAACTATCTTCGGTATTACATGATGCAGCTCAGGAAGAAGCTGGGCGAAGATGTGGATTCGGCTGGGCATTTCCAGACCGAGACCGGCATCGGATACCGCTTTGTCACGAAGCCCGAGCCCTTGGAGTGACGCGAGGGCCTGCAAACGGCTAGAGGAGCATGAACGCGGCGGCGAGAACGAGGGTCGCAGGCAGCGCCGCCAGCAGCAGTTTGACCGGGGACACGCCGTCGGGAAAGAAGCGCTGGAGGATGGCCTGGCCGGCGGGATTAGGGGCGTTGGCGATCACCGTAAGGCCCCCTCCCGTGACGGCTCCGGCGACGACCGCATACTTGAACGGCTCCGTGAAGCCAGGGACAAGCGTGGCGAGGTAAGTGATGGCGGCGTTGTCGTTGAATCCCGTAAGGATCGTAGCCCACACGTAGAGGGAGACCCGGCCAAGGCTTTTCAGGACCGGCTCCAGCCACCAGCTTTGGAGGCCCCCGTGCACGACAAGGCCGGCGAGGAAGAAGCCCACCAGGAGCGGCGGACGCAGGTCGAGCTTCTTCTGGTAGTGTGCAGTCGCCTGGGCGAACGCCATGAAGAAGAGGAATCCTCCGATGAACAGGGAGGGGTAGTGCGCGACGGCGACCGTGTAGACGAGGAACGAGACCTGGACGGCGATAATCCAGGTCGGGATGTAGGCCCCGCCACCTTGCGTCAGGACGCGACCTTGCTTCAGGTACGCTTGGTTGAGGAGTTCGAACTCCTTCCTGAAGAGCATGTAATAGATTGTCGTCGCGCACACGATGCCGGCGACCGCCTTCCATCCGAAGTTCATGAACATGTAGGCCAGACCCCAGTGCCACGGTCCCGCGGCCATGACCATCGGCGGCGCGGCGAAGTGCGTGAGCGTTCCCCCCACGGAGACGTTCACAAACAGGAGGCCGATCGTGGCGTAGCTTAGGCGGGCAGAAGGCCGCAGGTGATAGAACTGCCTGGCCAGCAGGAGCGCCGAAATCGTCATCGCTCCCGGCTCGGTGATCAGCGACCCGAAGAGCGGGCCCACGATGAGGATGGACGACCACCATGCGCCCACCGTCGCTCCGCCTATGGCCGCAAACATGAAAAGGCACCGCTCCGCGATCCTCATCATGGGGCGGCTTGATGCGAGGGCCATGATGACCATGACGAACATCGGCTCGGTGAAATTGACCCGGTTCCCGACATAGTCGACCGCGGTCCCCCAGCCCTTGTAGAGCGTGATCGCAACGCCGAGCACTACGGCCCAGATGCCGAAGACGGCCTCGACCTCGCTCAGAAAATGCAGGATCTGGCCCTGGAAGCTGACCTCGGGGACCTCGTTGCCCTCGTCGTCAAGCGGGACCAGCCGGCTGCCTCGGGGCCTGGTCCTGTGACGTTCCTCCGCCTCGTGCGCCCAACGCCGGATCAGGGGAGTCAGGAACGTGTGCGCGATCGCGAGCGCGAAAATCGCCGTGGCGACGAGGTTGAACGGTTCCGTGCGAACGCGGTCGCAGAGTGCCTGGAACAGGCCGTCCGGCTGTACGGCGGGATAGCTGGACAATGGTCGGGGGAAGCCCCCCGCGGTCGCGGCGTCGATTGCGGCGACGATCGGGTGAAACACCGGGATCAGGCCCTGCGCAGGCGCATTTGCCGGTAGAGCATCCAGCCGTAACCAGCAACGACGCCCGCCGAGACGCACCATTGGCTGATCCCGTCCGGGGCGAAGAACACCGGGAATAGGAATTGGATAAGAGCCAGGGCGACCAGCAGGTAGGCTACGCGCCTGAAGGAGCCCGGGGTGGCGGACCAGCCGCTCGTGAATCTTCCCAGGGTCTGGAGCCGTTCGTGCCGCCGAGTCGCGGCGGCCTGGATGCTTCCGAAGGAGAGCCCGATGACGCCTCCCGCGACAAGGGCCGTGGGAAGGTATAGCATTTCAAGTAGTTGGGTCTGCATGAGGTTGATTGGGGATTGGGCGCCGAATATTTCTGGTTTGCCGAGGGGCTGCGCGGGAGGATTGGCCACCCGCGCAGCGTCGTTTCGATTTAGGCCATAGCCGCCTCAGGAGACCGGTGTCTCTGTGGCGCGGTCGAGGACAACGCCCGAGTAACCGGGTGCCCCCATCTCGGGCAGGTCCAAGCCGTCGATCTCGACCTGCTTGCTGACCCGGTTGCCGACGAGCTTCTCGGCTAGGAAGTATACGACAAACGACAGGAGTGAAAGCGTCACAAAGCAGGTCGATACCCCGATCAGCTCGGCCGTGAGTTGCCCGAAGCCGCCGCCGTAGAAGAGCCCCCTGACCGTGCCGGGGACTCCGTTCCAGCCGTCGCCATACGTGCCGTCGGCGAAGAGACCGAGCGAGAGGCAACCCCACGCGCCGTTGACACCGTGGACCGAGATCGCTCCCACCGCGTCGTCGATCCCGATCTTGTCGAAGAAGAAGACGGACTCGACGACGAGCACGCCCGCCACCAGCCCGAGGATCGACGCGCCGCCCGCGCTGACGAAGGCGCACGGGCAGGTGATGGCGACCAGGCCGGCGAGCATGCCGTTGCACATCATGCTGGGGTCGGGCTTCTTCGTCTTGAACCACCACATCCAAAGGGTGGCTCCGAGGGCTCCCGTGGACCCGGCGAGCATGGTGTTGACGGCCACGACCGCGATGCGGAGGTCGGTGGCCGCGAGCGATGAACCGGGATTGAAGCCGAACCAGCCGAAGGCCAGGATGAAGGTGCCTAGCATGACCATCGGGATGCTGTGGGGAATGATTGGGTTAACGATCTTGCCGTTCGCGTCATACTTTCCGTGCCTGGGGCCGATCAGCCAGGCAAAGATGAGTGCGATGACCCCGCCTTGCATATGGACCACTGAAGAGCCCGCGAAATCAACGTGGCCGTGGCCGATGCCCCAGTTGACTCCCATCTGCGAGAGCCAGCCCGCGCCCCAGACCCAGTTGCCGAACACCGGGTACATGATCATCCCGATGCAGCATCCGTAGATCATGAAGGCGGAGAAGCGCCATCGCTCCGCTGCAGCCCCGGTGGGTATGGTTGCGGTGGTGTCCATGAACACCATCTGGAACAGGAAGAGCGCAAACGCCGCGGTGTCATAGCCGGCTCCCTGCAAAAAGAATCCCTTCCAGCCCAATAGGCCTATGAAATGGCCGCCGAGCATGAACCCGAGCTCGTGGTTTAGCCCCGCGTATCCTCCCATAGTGCCAATTCCTCCTCCGGCCGGCGTCATGGGGTCGGCCATGCCGCCGAACATGAATGCGAACCCGCAGATGTAGAAGCCGAGCATGCCCATGGGATAGATCATGAAGTTCATGGCCATGGTGTGGCCGGAGTTCTTCGCCCTGCACAGGCCCGTCTCGACGAGCGCGAAGCCGGCCTGCATGAACATGACCAGGAAGCCCGTCATCAGCGTCCAAGTGAAGTTGATCGCCACGCGGTTGTGGCCGACGGCGTCCGCAAGCTTCATGGCCAGCGGCTCGGCCTTTGCCTGGGCCGAGAATTCATCCGACGCCTTCTTGGCATCTTCGTATGCCTTCACCTTGTCCTTGTCCTTCTTGTCATCGGCGCTCAGGTCCGACGGCGCGCTCACCAGGAACATGCCGCTCGGGGACTGTGCGTCGACCGCCATGCCGGTCGCGGTTCCCGCCGGATCGGGCTTCGGGTCGTCGGCGAGAAGCCTTGTCGTGTTGGCCGAGAAGAAAAGCGCCGCCGCGAGGAGGGCTGCGCGAAGGCAGGTTGAGCTTAGGGAGCTTATGGTCATGAGGATGATGAGCTACTGTCTCTTCTGGATTGTGTTTGCCGGGCGGCAGGATGCCGGACCTAACACGGATTTAGCATGACCGGTGCCATTTCGTATATGTATGCTATTAAGTTTGTTATATATATTCTTAATGACTTATTAATACGTGCCCGCGGGCGAGTCCCGGCTTGCCTTCGGGGCTGCCGGCATGCCGGCAGATAGGGAACGGAGCGTTTGCCAGAGCGCCGCGGAGCCCCGGCTCTGGTCTATCCTCCCGACGCCGCCCTCGCCTAGAGCTGGAGCGGGAGGCCGATTTCTATGATCTGGCTCGGCGTGATCCGGTAGTAGTCCTTCGCCGGGCGAGCATTGCGAATCAGGAATCCGTAGAGGCTCTTTTCCCACTCCCACATCCCGCTGCCGCCTCCGGACATGATCATC
>Ga0265313_10004355_pt1 | contig 10934 bp, 10 predicted proteins | sample 4123metaG_FD_203122 | JGI IMG/M metagenome (GOLD analysis project Ga0265313, IMG submission 203122) | Rhizosphere microbial communities from Carex aquatilis grown in University of Washington, Seatle, WA, United States - 4-1-23 metaG | ecosystem: Host-associated > Plants > Roots > Rhizosphere >...
AAAATAGGAAAGCCAGCTCAAGCGAGAACGAGCGTGAGGCAAAATGCTTGCGGGTCAACGGGAGGGACTCCCAACTCACAGGCCGTGCAATCCAAGCCCCAGCTCCTCTCCTGGATCACCTGCGACGGCGTCCACATAGACCCCGCTTCGGGAAAGCACACGCTTCTCGGGGTATTCTCCAATATCCAGGCCCGGGAATTCCCCGTCACCCACCCGCTCATGGTTTGGTTCCTGACGATCACCGACTGCGCGCCGGGGCCGCATCACATGCGAATCTCGATGGGGACAGATCCGACCAACCTCCGGCCGCTGATCGAGCGCTCATTCGACTCCCAGAGCCCGCTCCACCGGATCAACCTGATCAACGAACTGAGAAACTTCACCTTCCCCGCTCCCGCCGAGTACTCGCTTCTCGTCGAGATTGACGAGGAGCTGCTCCTGACGACGAGCGTGACGGTCACCAACTGACGACGATGCCCAAACCCCGCCCCGCCCTCATCATCGGCTCCGTGGCCATAGACCGCGTCGCGACGCCGTTCGCGCAGAGCGACAGGATCCTCGGAGGCGCGGCGAGCTACGCCGCCATCGCTTCGAGCTACTTTGCGCCCACCCGGCTCGTCGGCATCGTCGGCGCCGATTTTCCCCCGGCCTTCATGCGCCGCTACAAGAGGCACGGAATTGACCTCCAGGGCCTCCAGACCGATCCGGCGGGCAAGACATTCTACTGGTCGGGCAAGTACCGGGAACACTTCGCCGGCCGCGACACCCTGGAAATCCAGCTCAACGTCTTCCAGAATTTCTCGCCGGTCCTGCCGGAGTCCTACAAGGACACCCCGTTCGTCATGCTGGGCGCGATCCAGCCCTCGCTCCAGAACCATGTCATCGACCAGCTCTCGGGCCCCCGAAAGCCCTTCATCCTCGCCGATACCTTCGACCTCTGGATCCACACGACGAAGGCCGAGCTCGAGCAGCTGCTCAAGCGGATCGACCTCTTCGTGATCAACGAGGACGAGTCGCTCCTTCTCACGGGCGAGCGCAATCCCGTCCTCGCCGGCAGGCACCTGCGCAGGATGGGGCCCCGGACCGTGGTCATAAAGAAGGGGGCCCACGGCTCGCTCCTCTTCCATTCGGAGGGCTACTTCGCGATATCCGCGTATCCCGTGACGAAGTTCGTCGACCCGACCGGCGCCGGGGACAGCTACGCCGGAGCGATGATCGGCTACCTCGCGTCCGTCAACCGGACAGACTTCGCCGCGCTCAAGAAGGCCGTGGCCTACGCGACCGCGGTCTCCAGCCTCACCGTGGAAAGCTTCAGCGTGGACCGCCTCTCTTCAGCCGGCCGCCGCACGATCGACGCCCGTTACAGGGAGCTCGTGAAGATCACCCGGTTCTAGCAGGCCGTCCGCTGGCTGGATTTTTGGGCCGAGGTCTGCTCTAATGAGCCCCTTATGTCCGCTGATTTAGCAGCCATCGTTGAGGACCTGGGGCGCCGCGCGCGCGCGGCGTCGCTCGCGCTCGCGAACAGCCCGACGGCGGCAAAGAACGACGCCCTCCTCCGGCTGGCGGACCTGATCGCCGTGTCGTCCGGGCGGATTCTGGCCGCGAATCGGCAGGATGTCGCCGAGGCCGGGACCGCCGGTCTCGCCAAGGCGCAGCTCGACCGGCTGACCCTGGACGAGACGGGGTTGAAGAAGCTGGCCGCATCCGTCCGCGAAGTCGCATCCCTCCCCGACCCCGTCGGCAAAGTCCTCGAGGAATGGACCCGCCCGAACGGCCTCCGCTTCCAGAAGGTGCGCGTTCCGATCGGCGTCATCGGCATCATCTACGAGGCCAGGCCCAACGTGACGATCGACTGCGCGATTCTCTGCCTGAAATCCGGAAACGCGGCGATCCTGCGCGGCGGCAAGGAAAGCTTCCGCACGAACCAGGTGCTGGCCGAACTTGTGCGCGAGGCGATCGCATCCGCCGGGCTGCCGGCCGATGCCGTGCAGCTCATCCCGACGACCGACCGCGCCGCGCTGAACGCCCTCCTCAGGCTCGACGCCTATGTCCACTGCATCATCCCCCGCGGCGGCGAGGGGCTGATCCGCTTCGTCGCGGAGAACAGCACGATTCCGGTCATCAAGCATTATACCGGCGTCTGCTTCGTGTATGTCGACAAGGCGGCGGATCCCGACATGGCCGAGAAGATCCTCGTCAATTCGAAGGTCCAGAGGCCCGGCGTATGCAACGCGGCCGAGCAGCTGCTGGTCCACGGCGGCATCGCCGATTCCATCCTGCCCCGCCTCGGAAGGTCGCTGGCAGCCCAGGGCGTCCAGCTGCGCTGCGATCCGGCCAGCGCGGCCATCCTCGCGCGCGCCGGCGTCGCGCAGCAGCCGGCGCAGGCGGCGGACTTCAAGGCAGAATTCCTCGACTTGATCCTCGCGGTGCGCGTCGTCGGCTCCCTGGAGGAGGCGATCGCCCTCATCAATCGCGACGGCTCGGGACACAGCGATGCGATCGTCACGGCGGACGAGTCCGCCGCCCGAAGTTTCCTCGCCGGCGTCGACAGCGCGGCGGTATTCTGGAACGCCAGCACCCGGTTCCACGACGGTTTCGAATTCGGATACGGCGCCGAGATCGGCATCAGCACCGACCGGCTCCATGCCCGCGGGCCCATGGGCCTGCCCGAGCTCTGCAGCCACAAGTTCCTGATCGCCGGCTCGGGCCAGGTGCGCGGCTGACGCGCATTGTCCAAGGTTGCAGGGAACACCGGCCTCGTCCATGTTTCCATAAGAGGACGGCATGTCTCGAAACCCCACATCCTTTTCCCTTCTCGGCGCCCTGATCTGCCTGGCGGGCGCGCCTGCCCGCGGGCAGTCGCCCGCGCCCGCGCCTGCCGATTCCTCCCCCGTCTTCACTGCGGCGAAGCCGTCCCCACCCGCAACTCCCCCGGCGGACGACGATCACGGCGATACGCGCAGGATCAAATCGGACGAGCTGGCCGGCGCCCTCGCGAGCGCCATGCCAAAATACGACCCGCCCAAGCCGGCAAAGCCCGAGGCGGATCAGCAGGACGCGGACAAGCCTAAGAACGGCATCATCCGCCTGCCGAAATACATCGTCCGGGATGCGAAGCCTCCCGTCTTCACCGAGAAGGATCTCCTCACGGAGAAGGGCCAGGAGGATCTCGCGATGAAGCGGTACATCATCGACACCGGCAGCATGCCCTGGCTCGCGGCCGGTGTCTCCAAGCTCCTTTTCCAGGCCAATGCCGACCAGCAGTACGCGGATGCGGAGCGGGCCAGCGACATGTCCAGCCTGCGGAACGCGGCCTCGGCCGCCGCCGCGGGGGGCGACCGCGCCGAAAGCGATTTCATCAGGAAGGCGTCGAACGACACGTTCATGCGCAGATCTGACTGGGCGCCGATTCCCGCGCACACGGCGACGTCCTCCACGCCCGGGGAAAACGGCGGGGGCAACGGCCAGTAGGCCGCGTCACCGGATCAGCGCGCGGACGATTCCCTCCCATTCCTGGGAAAGAGCACCCGCCGCCACCGGCCTGTTCGCCCGCTGGTACCAGTAGGCCGCGTTGTCGAGGTCTCCCTCCTTTCGGTGGAGGTAGGCGTGAACCCAGGCGCCGTCGCGGCCGATTTCCTCCTGGGCGCAGGCGTGCGCGCGGTCCCAGTCCCCCAGCGCGTCGTGCCAGAGCGCCTGCAGGGCGAGACCCGTCCCCGCAGGCGGTCCGGCGGCCCCGGCGGCCGCCGACCGGCAGAATTCATCGAACGACATTGGCCCATCCCAGCATTGAAAAGGATCGGTTTCAATTCTGAGATGGCCCGTGCCAGCCATGTCCACCACCGAAACCCTCATCCTGCGCGAGCTTCTGGCACAGGAATCGGGCTGGGTTTCCGGAACGGCGCTGGCCACCCGGCTCGGCGTCAGCAGGGTCGCCGTCTGGCAGCAGATGAGGAAGCTGCGCGCCCAGGGCTTCGCCTTCGAGGCGCAGCGCGCGCGCGGCTACCGGCTGGCCGCGAAGCCCGCCTCGCTGCACGCGGGCCTGATCGAGCTCCAGCTCAAGGTGAGGCCCCGCGGCTTCAGCCTGATCGTCCTGGACGAGATCGACAGCACGAATGACGAGGCCGCCCGCCAGCTCGGCGCCGGCCGGCCGGCGCCGTTCGCCGTCCTCGCGCGGCGGCAGACCCGCGGGCGCGGGCGCTTCGGCCGCGCCTGGCAAAGCGGCGACAGCGGCAACCTCTACGCGAGCTTCGCCTTCCGCCCCCGCGTCCCCCCGGACCGGATGCAGACATTCACCCTGTGGATGGGCGTCAACCTCTGCGAACTCATCGCGAACTTCACGCGGCTGACCCCCGGCCTGAAATGGCCGAACGACATCGTTTTCGGGGGTCGCAAGGCCGGCGGCATGCTGACCGAGGCGCGCGTCGACGCCGACCAGATACGCGACCTCGTCTTCGGCCTCGGGCTGAACGTGAACGGCGGAACGGCCGGCTGGCCGGGAGACCTCCCCCGCCGGGCGGCGGCGCTGGCCGACCTGGCGGGCGCCCCGATCGACCTGAACCGGCTTACGGCCGCGATCATCGGCCGCGTCCTCATCGCCTACGAGAAGTTTGCCGACGGGGAATACGCGAAGGGCTTCGCGGAGCTCTGGCACCGCTACGACATCCTGCGCGGCCAGAAGGCGACGGTCCTTGAGGGCGGGCGCAGGCACTCGGGAACCGTCGCCGGAATCGACGATCAGGGAGCTCTTCTCCTGCGCGACGAGGCGGGCCGCACGCAACGTTTCCACGCCGGAGAGGTCACACTGGAGAAGTAGCGCGCCATTACGTATTGGTCATCGCACGAATTCGCCCTAGCCTGCCCGCCGAGCGCCAACCGCACCCATGCCCGAACCCGATCCGACCGCCATCGTCGTCTCCCGCCTCGTGAAGAGCTACGCCGGCGTGATTGCGGTGAACGACATCAGCTTTTCGGTGGCCCGCGGCGAGATCCTGGGCCTTCTCGGCCCGAACGGGGCCGGAAAGTCGACGACCATGCGGATCCTCACCGGCTACCTGCCGGCCACCTCGGGGAATGTGAATGTCTGCGGATTCGCGGTCACGACCCAGCCCGACGAGGTGAAGCGCCGGGTCGGCTACATGCCCGAGAACAACCCCCTTCCGGACGACATGCGGGTCAGCGAATACCTGTATTTCCGGGGACGGCTGAAGGAGGTCCAGCGGCGCAAGCTCGGCTCCCGGATCGACGAGGTCCTGGAGCTGTGCGACCTGAAGAGGATCCGCCACAAGATCATCGGCCGGCTGTCCAAGGGGTACCGCCAGCGGGTGGGAATCGCCGAGGCGATCCTGGCAGAGCCGCCTGTCATCATCATGGACGAGCCGACGATCGGCCTCGACCCCCACCAGATCCTGATCGTGCGCGACCTGATCGCCAGCCTGCGCGGGCGCATGACCGTCATCATCTCCAGCCACATCCTCCCCGAGATCGAGGTCACGTGCGACCGCGTGCTCATCATAAACCAGGGAAGGATCGTGGCGCAGGGGACGCCCGCCGACCTGCGCCGCGAGATCCTCGGGCAGACGACCTACGCGCTCGAATACGCCGGCGATCCCTCCCGGCTGCCGGCGCTGCTCTCCGCGTTCGAGCCGTCGCTGCACGTCTCCACCCAGGGAGAGCCCGACGGATCGGGCTTTCGCGCGGTGACGCTGACGACGGGCCGGGACGACGATCTCGGCGAAACCCTGCTTCGCACGCTGCTCGCGGAGAACCTGCGGGTGCGCTCCCTCAGCCGCGCTCAGCCGACCCTCGAGGACGTGTTCCTGGCGGCGACGCGCCGCAGCTGGGACGTCGTGGACAAGAAATGAAGCATTTCTGGACCATCTTCTCGCACGAGATCCGCATGCTGCTCGTGAGCCCGGGCACGTACGTCGCCGCGGTGTTCTTCCTTGCGACCATGGGGTTCATGTTCACGGGCATCCTCGAGGCCTACAGCCACGCACCCCAGGACGCGTCCCCGGCGATCATGTTCTTCAAGTATTTCTGGTTCCCGGTGATCTTCATGGTGCCGCTCCTGACGATGCGCTGCCTCGCAGAAGAGCGCCGCCTCGGGACCATCGAGACCCTCCTGACGACCCCCGTCACGACTCCCGAGGTCGTGCTGGGCAAGTACGGCGCGGCCTACGGCCTCTACCTGGCGCTTTGGGGCGCCACCGGCGGGTTCTTCCTCATCCTGAAGAATTTTGCCGGCAATTCCAGCAGGCTGCTCGATCCCGGACCGCTCGCCGGAGGCTACGTCTTCGTCGCCGTATCCGGCCTCCTGTTCATCGCAATCGGCGTCCTCGCAAGCGCCCTCGCCCGAAACCAGGCCGTCGCCGGCTTCCTCTGCTTCTTCATGCTTTCCGGACTCATCTGGGGCGACAATTTCCTCGCGCGGGACGCGACGCTCCTCAACCGGGAGGCGCTGCACCCGATCAAGGCCGCCGTCGATTACGCCTGGATCTTCCGTCACTACGAGGACTTCACCCGCGGGGTCGTCGACGCGAGGCAGGTCATCTTCTACATCACCGGCACGGTGCTCGCGCTGATATTCAGCATCCTCAGCGTCGAGGCCAAGCAGCTGCAGGGCTGAACCATGCCGCTCTTCGAAAGCTTCCGCGCCACGCGCTGGATACGCCTCGCAAATCTCGTCCTCCAGGCCGTCCTTTTCCTCTCGCTGTTCGCGGGACTGAACTACCTCGCGGGAGACCTTTCGTGGCGGCACGACCTCACCCGCGGAGGCCGCTATTCCCTCTCGCCCGAGACCGCGGCCTACCTGAAGGACCTCGCGAGTCCGGTGCGGATCGTCGTCACGACCGAGGAGGCGGAGGCCAATCCGGAGCTGCGCGGCCTCCTCCGCGAATACGCCAATGCCACGGAGGACGGTCCCGGAAGGATCGCGGTGGAATACCTCGACGTCTACCAGCGGCACCGGGAAGCGGAGCAGCTCGGCATCGACGAGCCCGGCGTGATCCTGCTCCTCTGCAACGACAAGCGGCGCAAGCTTACGACCGAGGACCTCTACGGCCTGGAGAACGGCGAGCGCCGTGTTTTCCGGGGAGAGCAGGCCCTGACCTCGGCGATCCTCGACGTCTCCAACCCGACCCGGAAGAAAATCTATTTCCTCGTCGGCCACGGGGAGCTCCGTCCCGACGACGTCGATCCGACGCGCGGCCTCTCCACGGCCAGCGAGCAGCTGAGCCAGCGCAATTTCGACGTGGCGACGCTCGAGCTGGCGACGGCGCGCCGGATTCCCGACGACGCGGCTCTCCTCATCGCCGTCGCGCCGCAGAATCCATTTCCGCCCTTCGAGACGGAGCTGCTTCGCCAGTACCTGGGCGCCCGGGCGGGGCGCCTCATGCTCTTCGTGGCCCCGAGTCCCTCCCCATCCCTGGGCCTCGAAAGCCTGCTGGCCGACTGGGGGATCGTCGTGGACAACGATCTCATCTGCGACGTCGGGGGCGAGAACGTGACCGAGGACGGGGACCTGATCATCCGGCAGTTCCAGCAGCACCCTGTCACGCTGAGCCTCCTCAGCCAGCGCGGCATCCTCCGGGTCGGCCTCGCACGCACCGTGCGGCCGGACGCCGCCCGGGCGGCCAGCCGCGGGCTCCAGGTCGTGACGCTCGCCGCCGCCTCGCCGACGGCCTGGGGCGAGGTCAACAACGCCTTCCGCGGGGTGCCCGTATTCGATCCGGGCATCGACATCCGGCCGCTGCCCGGCATGGACCCTCCGGGGCGCCTCGGCCTCGCCGTGGCGTCGCAGCCCGTCACCGTCCGGGACAATCTCTCCTTCACCGTGCCCCGCGGGCGGCTGGTCGTCTTCGGCACGGGAGACCTGATCGACAACGTCCGCTTCGCGAACGCGGGCGTCCTCGACGTCTTCATGGGGGCGGTCAACTGGACCGTGGACCGCGACACCCAGCTCAACATCGCCCCCCACCCGATCGAGCGGTTCGAGCTCTCGCTCAGCGAGCGCGAACTGCGCAATCTCCGCTACAGCCTCCTCCTCGCCCTGCCGGGCGCCGCAACCCTCCTCGGCCTCATCGTCTACTGGACCCGGCGGCACTGACCGGCCGCGATTCACACCGCCTCCCATGCGCACCAAAGTCACCCTCGTCCTGCTCTTCCTGAACGTCGCCCTGTTCCTTTTCATCTTTCATTTCGAGCGCGACTGGCGGACCGAGCGCGCCGCCCTCGAGGTGCGCAAGCGGGTTCTCGGGCCCGAGGGAGCCGACATCCGGTCGATCGAGGTCGCGCAGGCCTTCAGGCTCGAGAAGCGGAAGGATTCCTGGTTCCTCACGGAGCCCCTGGAATGGCCCGCAAATCCCCAGGCCGTCAGGCGGATCATGACCGACCTGCAATTCCTCGAGCACGTGACGAGCTTCAGCGTGCACGACGTGATCAAGAACGGCCTTTCGCTGGACTACTACGGCCTCGACCACCCCCGGCTCGTCGTGTCTCTGACCTCCGGCGGCGCCGACACGACCGGCGGGCCGCCGATCGCGACGACGCTCCGGATCGGCGACACGGCCAAGGGAGGGCAGAGCCTCTATGTGCTCTCGGCCGACGGCGCGCGCATCCACGTCGTCGGCCGGGAGCTGGCCGACGCCCTCTCCCTCCCGATCGACCAGCTTCGCTCCGACTCGATCCTCACGATTCCCGTATTCGAGGCGGGGGAGCTCAGCATCCAGGCGTCGGGATTGCGCGTGCGCCTGCACAGGGACGGAAGCCGCTGGGCATTTCTCGCGCCGATCCCCTCGGCCCGCGCGAACAAGGACGCCACCGAGCTCGCGATCAGCGATCTCGACGCCCTGCGCGTCAGGAGCTTCGTCGCGGCTCCGCCGCCCGGCCCGCTCCCCTCGGACGCGCCGGCCCTGCGGGTGACCCTCGAGGGAAACAACCGGAGCGAGACGCTCTACCTCGGGCAGCGGGCGGATGCGGGGCCGACCGGAGGCGACCACGAGTACTACGCCCAGCTCGAGGACCGCAAGGCTCTCTTCACGGTGGCCATTCCCGCGCGGCTCATGGAGGCCCTGGATAACGCCCAGGAGGCCCTGCGCGACCGGCACGTCCTCGACTTCGACCCGGCCGCGGTCACGGCCATAACTCTGGCCGCGCCGAACCAGCCCGATCTCACGTTGCAGCGCCTCGAGGCGCCGGGCAGCGCGGGCACCCGCTGGCAAATCGTTCTTCCGGGGAATTCCGGCCAGGGACCCCAGACGCTGCGCGCCGACCGCGACGCCGTGCTCAAGCTGCTGGACCAGCTCGCCCTTCTCTCCGCCGACGCCTTCCAAAGCGACGCGCCGCAGGCGGCCGACCTTGAAAACTGGGGATTCAACCGGCCCGAACGCGAAATCACGCTCGGGCTGGCCGCGCCCGACACCCCGATCGTTCTTCACCTCGGCGTGGCGACGCCCCGCGACGGCCGCGCATACGCCCGGCTGGCAAACGGATCCTCGGTCTATGCCGTGGGCCCGGCCATCCTCGCCGAGACCCCCGTCGCCACGCGGGCCTGGAGGGACAGGCTCCTCAACGAGCTTCCCGCGGGCGCCCGCATCACCGGTTTCCGGATCACGGACGCCTTGAGCGGCGCGCGCGTGCTCGAATGGAGGGCGGACGCCGGAATCCTCTCGGCAACGTCCGCACCGCCGCCTGCGGCCGCCGCCGCGGCCGTCCAGTCGCTCCTCGCCCAGCTGCGCACGCTCCGCGCGCGCAGCTTCGTGGCGGATTCCTTCGCCGAGTCCGTGAAGGATGAAGCCGGCGAGGATCGCCGCTGGCGCTACCGCCTCGACGCCGATCTCTCCCTTCCCATCACGGGGTCGGGCAAGGAGCAGGCCGGCACAAGCACGCTCTGGCTCACCGAGCGGACGAGCGGCTCCCGGCAGTACGCCGGCTCCCGCGAATTCAACGCGTCCTTCTCGATCGAGCAGCCGATGATCGACGCCCTCTGGACGCTCACCTACGGCTCGCGCGATCCCGGGCCGTCGCAGAACCCTCCGCCGGCCAGGTAGGCCCAGCATGGCGATCCACCGGCATATCGGGCGCGCTGGGCGGTGGGCCGGGCGCGCGCTCCAGACCCTGGGATTCTGGACGCTCTGGCTCGTGCTCTCCCTGCTTCTCGCCGCGCAGGTCTACGTCGCGAGCACGAACGAGCTCGAGGTACCGGCCTTTGTGCTGCGCGACCTGGAAAGGAGGCTGGCGATCGGCGGCATGCGCGCGACCTTCGGAAGGACGCTCTTCGATCCGTCGGGCCGCGTCCTCATGGAAGATGTCCGGATCACGATTCCCGGGTTCGAGGAGCCGCTCGTCACCGCCGGGGCCGTGTACGCGCAGCTCGATCCCTGGGCGCTCACCCTCGAGCGCTTCGAGCCCCTGGAAGTGCGGGTGACCGGGGCGAGCCTCCGCGTCCCGGCGATGTTTTCGCCATCGGGCCGCGACGACGAGATCATCCGGGGCCTCGACGCCGTCCTGCGCCCCCGCGGAGCCGAACTCGACGTGACCAGCCTCAATTTCATGATGGGGGACCTGGCGGTGTCCGCCCGCGGGCGACTGCATCTCGGAGGGCTCCAGGAAGGCCACGGCGCCCGCCTGCCCTTTCCCGAGTTTGTGGCGAAGAACTACGGAGCGCTGGCGAGCCAGTTTGCCAACGCCATCTCGCGGCTCGCGATCCTCGACCATCCGGTCCTTCAGGCCGAGTTCGTGCCGTCGGAATCCCATGGAGCAGTCGTGAAAGCCACGCTCCTCGCGCCCGGCCTTCGCACGGCCGCCCCCTTTGAACTTCAGGCGACCGGCCTTTGGATCGAGAGCTCGTTCCCGATCTCGGGAAGCGGACCGGCCAAAATCGTGGTCGAGGCCCGCGCGGACACCCTCCGCCTGCCGGGCAGCCGAACGGAGGCGCG
>Ga0265313_10004356_pt1 | contig 10934 bp, 10 predicted proteins | sample 4123metaG_FD_203122 | JGI IMG/M metagenome (GOLD analysis project Ga0265313, IMG submission 203122) | Rhizosphere microbial communities from Carex aquatilis grown in University of Washington, Seatle, WA, United States - 4-1-23 metaG | ecosystem: Host-associated > Plants > Roots > Rhizosphere >...
AAAGTATAGTAGTGCAGCCATTGCGGATCAAATCGAAAGGGCGGATTTTTCCAAGGGCGAAGAGCGTATCTAAGTTGGGCACGCGCTTCTCGTCTTTGTAAATAAAGCTGCAATTCATTTCCTGCATGCAAATATGCTAATCTGCTCACTTCTATAGCTTATTTCGTGTCTGATTCTTGTGAATTTGCGGAGGCAATTGTGGCTGTTAAAACTCAGGAAAAAATGCGCGCTGTAGTAATCAGCGAATTTGGCGAACCGGAGGTTCTCAAAGTAGAAAATGTTGATGCACCGCAGCCGGAGCGCGGTGAGGTGCGCGTAAGAGTGATGGCTACAGCAGTCAATCGAGCCGATGTGATGCAGCGTCTCGGGCATTATCCGGCCCCTGCCGACTGCCCGCAGCATATTCCGGGCCTGGAATTTGCCGGTCTTGTCGATGCCACCGGTGATGGTGCAGACCAGTGGAAAAAGGGCGATCGTGTTTTTGGCTTGTGCGGCGGCGGCTCGTATGCAGATTATGTGGTCGTGCATGGACGAACACTGGCACCCATTCCCAGTTCACTTTCATTTACCGAGGCGGCAGCGATTCCGGAAGTCTATATCACCGCCTTTGATGCTCTGGTATCGCAAATGCATCTTGTATCCGGCGACAACGTGCTTATCAGTGCGGTGGGAAGCGGTGTCGGCACTGCTGCAGTGCAGATTGTCAAAGTGCTCGGCGCGCGCTCGATCGGCACCAGCCGCACAGCAGAGAAATTGGAGCAAGCCAAGGCTCTGGGACTGGATGATGGCATCGTCGTTAAGGACGCAAAATTTGCCCAGGAGGTTCTCGATCTGACCGGCGGCAAAGGAGTAGATCTGGTTCTTGAATTGACGGGCGGTGCCTATGTCGAAGAAGACATTGCCTGTATGGCTCCGCATGGGCGTTTGATCGTCGTCGGTCTGGTAGCGGGCAGCAAAGCCAATGTAAATCTTGGCAAAATTTTGAGCAATAGACTGGAGATCAAAGGAACCACGCTGCGCAGACGTCCGCTCGAGGAAAAAATTCAAGTCACAAACATGTTTGTAAGACAAATGCTTCCCTTTTTTGAAAAGGGTCTGCTCAAGCCCATCATCGCCGAAACATTCAAGTTGGAGGAAGCGGCCAAAGCACATCACTTTGTGCAGGAAGACAAGAACTTCGGCAAAGTAGTGCTCACGCTCGATGATAAATAACGGCGCTGCCGATATACACACGACAGAAGACGGCTCAATTACTCTCAAAGACGAGGGCACAGGCGAGCTTTATCACAACCGTGCCGGCGCTTATACAGAGGCTCTCACCAATTTTGTCGAGCCCTTGAATTTAAATGCGCTGTCCGGGAAAAATGAACAACTTGCTTTTCTCGATGTTTGTTTTGGGCTGGGATACAACACATTTGTTCTTCTGAGCGAGCTGTCCAGGCTGGATTTAAGGGCTGATTCGATTGCCATTGTCGGCATCGAAAAATTTCAAAAACCGCTTCTATATATAGGTGAAGTAATTGCCGACCAGCGCTTTGCGCAATTGCATGATCGGATAACAGCGCAGGCTCCTGGTTTTGCTCGAGGTGAATTCGGCTCATTCAATTTTTCACTGCCCTGTCGCAATCGAGACGTGCGTGTCAGTTTCGAACTTTGGCAAGGCGACCTGCGTCAAATGGTGCCGCGGATGGTTACTACCCAGAGCGGGCGATTTGACGGGATTTTCCATGATCCTTTCTCGGCCCGCCGCGCGCCTGAATTGTGGACGATCGATCTTTTCGAGTGCTACAAGCAATTACTTTCTTTCCCATCGGGAAGAGTCGTCACTTACAGCTCTGCAAGCGCGGTCAGAGGGGCGTTTAAGCAATCCGGTTTGACCGTCCGCCGCACTACCGCGGTAGGAGGCAAATCGGGAGGAACGCTGGTAATGCTGTCTTCGGCAGGCGATGAGGCATGTGACGGTTTTCCTCTTCTCGATACAGAGGAAGAGAAACTGGCTGGCAGAGCCGGTGTTCCTTATAGAGACAGACAATTTTGTAAATCGTCGAAAGAAATTGTCCGCGACCGTGAGCAAGAGCAAAAGCTGCTATTCCCGTTATAGAGTTTGTTTGCGGATTTCCTTTCGGGCAGCCGATCGAATTTCGGGGCCGGAGGTGATTGTCAATGGATAATGGCTCCTCTGGCGAGAAGCGCTGCTGCTGCCTACCTCAAGGGATAGAATTAGTAAATATTAGCAGTGTTTAATCACTTTTTTGAGAACATTTTTGCCAATGGTGCGTCTTCCTAATCGTGAAAGCAAGGAGGCTATGTCCCATGAGAAAGCAAATTACACTCGGACTGATCGCAGGTGCACTAGCACTTTCGACTGCTGCCTTCGCACCTACAGAAGCTCAAGCAAATAACAATCAAAAAGCTCTGAACCAGTTAGCTATGCAAATGTATATGAACAACGTAGCTCAACAACAGGCGCAACAGCAGTATTACAACAACGTATATAACCCTTATTACGGCAACCCGTATTACAACAATGGTTATTACAATCGCGTGATAAGCGGCAACGGTTGCTACAACAACCATTGGAATAGCGGTTGGCACAATGGTTACAACAACCTGCGATACAACAGCTCGACAGTGGGCAGAATTCTCAACAGAGTATTTTAAGTCCACAAAGCCTGAAATCTTTTCGGCACGAAGCAGCACCGTCCCCGGTGCTGCTTCTAATTTCGGTCAGATCTCGCGCCCCGCAGTAGATCAGCCAGGGGGTACCTCAGCCGGGTGTCGGAAGGTTGTGATGATATGTGTATATTAAATTCGTTTTGTCACAAAGGTCGAACTAAGTCACAGAGCCGCTGTCGTTACCTATGTGAAAGCAAGGAGGCCCTGTCCTATGAAAAAACAAATCACATTCGGACTTATCGCAAGTGCGTTGGCACTTTCGACTGCTGCCTTAGCGCCTACAGAAGCTAAAGCCACAGAGCGCGAAAGAGCGCTCAATACGATGGCAATGCAAATGTATATGAACAATCAAGCGCAGCAGCAGTATTACAATAACTACAGCAACCCATACTTCGGCAGCCCTCAATACGGCAGTCTTCAGTATCAGTACGGAAACCCGGGTTACGTCAACCCGTATTATGGATATAACAACCGCGTAATCACAGGCAATGGATGGAATAGAAGTCACTGGGATGATAATGACCGTGGCTATTACAACAACAACAACAGCCTGAGATACAACAGTTCGACAGTCGGAAGACTTCTCAACCGAATATTCTAAGACACTGTAGGCACGGGCGGCAGGACAGGTTTCTTGTCGCCTCCAGATTCTCGGTACGAAGCAGCACCGTCCCCGGTGCTGCTTCTATTGTCTATCTAGATAATTCCGGCGCGCAGAAGATCTTTCAGGTGAATAAGCCCTGCCGGCCTGGATTGTTCGTCGAGAATGATTAGATCTGAGATGGCATGCTTCTCCATCATTTTCAGGGCTTCTACGGCAAGCGCATCTGAATTGATGGTCTTTGGATTATATGTGGAGATTTGTGCTGCTGTTTTTTCAAAAGCGTCGTGTCCCCATTTGACGAGCGATCTTCTCAAGTCGCCGTCTGTGATTATTCCTTTGAGCTGTGCATTTTCATCAATGACGACGGCAAAGCCCAGACGTTTTGCATCAATTTCAGCCAGCACTTCGCCATATGGCGCGTTTTGCAAAACCTGCGGCATCTGCAGCCCCACACGCATTACATCTTTTACCGAAATCAATTGCTGACCAAGCGAGCCGCCCGGATGGCGCCTGGCGAAATCTTCGGCGCGAAAACCCTTGCGGGTCATAAGCACAATTGCCAGAGCATCGGCCATTGCCAGTGTGGCTGTCGTAGAAGTAGTGGGTGCCAGGTTGAATGGGCAGGCTTCTCTGTCTACGGCAACATCAATGATTACTTCGCTGTGTTTGGCAAGCGTAGATTCCGGAGCGCCGGTGAGGGCAATCACCTTTAGCCCCATGCGTTTGATCGGATCAAGAACATGTTTGATTTCGACCGTTTCGCCGGAATAGGAAAGGGCGATGACCAGGTCTCTGTCTTCCAGCATGCCGAAATCGCCATGGCGCAGCTCGGCAGGGTGTACGAAAAATGCCGGTGTTCCGGTTGATGCCAGAGTGGCCGCAATTTTGTTGCCGATGTGTCCGGATTTGCCGATGCCTGTAACCACTACTTTGCCCTGGCAGCTGAGCAGCAATTCGATGGCGCTTTCAAATGATGGACCGAGCCGGTCGGCAATGGTTCTGAGCGCTTCTGCTTCCAGATAGAGCACCCTTTTGGCTTGCTCGATGAGCGTCTCACGCGAGGTATTGGGCGGGCAGTCGGCTAGATAGGTCTCAGGAAAAAACGTGCTCTGACTGAGATTCGGGTCTTGATGGTTAACCATTCGTTTAAAAATCCAGATTGGGCGAGGTCCCAAATTGCGGGAATCTACCAGGCTGATTTTACCTGGTGTTGCCAGTGGCTACTTTGGAAGGAATTCAAGCTGACCGCATCTCCTGGATGCCAAGGGCAATCTTTCGGCACCTGTGCGGTTTTGCCTAATATAACTTTTCCTTCCGGCCGGGCAACTAAGTTAAATCTCAGTTTTTTCGGCCCGCCAAGGTGTTTCGGCTCTTTTTTGGGCAATTCCTAGTTAGTGGTTGTGAGTGATCTTATGCCGGCAATTTTCTCCCGGGGAGAAAAATTAGAAAATGGACACTATACCGTCGTCAAGGAAATTGGCGTCGGCGGTATGGGCGTTGTCTATCACTGCCGTGATGAACTGCTCACACGCGATGTCGCAATTAAGATGCTCCTGCCTGAGTTGATGTCGGACAAGAAAAATCTCGAAGTATTCCGGCAAGAGGCGCGCCTGGCCGCCCAACTGGAGCATCCGAATCTGGTCACCGTGTACGACATAGGTTTCGAGGAAAGGCAGGGCAAACAACATCACTTTCTGGCTATGGAATATTTGACGGGCGGAAATCTAGCCATTCGCCTGCAGGATTCGCCCCTTTCACTGGAACACTCACTGAACTGGATGAAGCAGCTGGCCTCGGGCATTTCTTTTGCCCATAAGCGAGGCGTGGTGCACCAGGACATTAAGGCCGACAATATTTTTATCACCAATGAAGGCGACTTGAAAATCGGCGATTTCGGACTGGCCCGTTTGCTTGTCGGAAGAGTCGGTGCCGCCAACACGAAGGTTATGGGCACGCCCGCTTACATGTCGCCGGAATTGGCACGTGGCGAACCGCAGGATCATCGCTCCGATATTTATTCTCTGGGCGTTCTCTTTTTTGAAATGGCGACAGGCAGCCTGCCGTTTCGCGCCAAAGGCATGATCGAGATGGCCATGAAGCATGCCACCGCTGCCATTCCGTCAATTCGCAGGCAGAATCCTGAAGCCCCTGAAGTGCTCGATAAAGTGATTCGCCGCATGATGGCAAAGATGGCTGAAGATCGCTATCAAAATGCAGCCGATATCCTCAATATCATTGATGAATTGATTTTCGAATTGCGCGTTCATCGTCTGGGAATCAGCACTAATCGCCCCCTGCTCACCTCCGGCGAAATACTCCAGGACGCCCTTGATGAGCGCGATGCACGCAGCTCCGGACAAGCCAGAGCGGTGAATCCGCCCGATGTTTTGCCGGAAATTGCCAAAAAACCAAGCAAGCAATTACCTAAAATCGACTCGGAAAAACCGGCTGCCAATCTCCAATCTACTCTCGAGTTGGATAGAGAGGGGATTGAACGCGAGACAACCCAAGAGAAAGAAGACAAAGCGCGGGCCGCCAAATGGCAGGAAGCGGCAAAGCAGGAATCGCAACCAAAAACAGAGTCGAAAGAGACCGATACAAAACCACCAGAAAAGAGCGAGCCGGTATTCAAAGGCAAGACCGAACCCCTGGCTATGCCAGCTGCCTCGACAGTGAAAAAACCTCCGCCTGTGGTTTCTCGAATATCAGGCGGCAACGCCAATCAGTCATTGCAAAAGCTGCGCGTCGCCCTCGACACCGAGTGGGTGTTCAAAACAAAAGGACCAATCGGCTGGTCTGCTCAGACCTTGATCGACAGAAGCGAAAAGATACTTTTTCTGGCTTCCTGCGACGCCAATCTCTACGCCATTGACGTGCGCGCCGGCAACAAGCTGTGGAATTACCAGATGACCGATCCTATCCTTTCGGCTCCTGTAACGATTGGCAATTATGTTTTTGTCGGTTCGTCATCAGGCGAAACAGTCTGTCTTGAGGCGGACTCCGGCAAACTGGTCTGGAATAAATCTTTCAATGCCAAAACAGTGGCATCTCTGGCGATGTTCAAAGAATCCATGCTCCTGGTTGCCAGCGGCAACGACCTGCGCGCACTCGATGTGCGCTCCGGTGAAGTGCTCTGGCTCTATTCATCGGGGGCGCCGGTTGTCGCATCACCACTGGTGCAAGGCGATCTGGTTTTGGTCGGCAATAAGGCTGGTGAATTGCATGCCTTAAGCGCTGCAAAGGGAAATAAAGTCTGGAAATTCGACACGGAAGGCGCCATTATTTCATCACCATTTGCCTCTGTGGACACTGCCTATGTAGGGACCAAAGCGGGCCATTTCTATGCTCTGGAAGGACGGCAGGGAGCGATGATCTGGCAGTACCCAGCCGACGGTCGAATCGTCAGCAAAGGCGCCATTGTCTTCACCTCTGTGGCCTTTGCCAGCCAGGACAGGTGGCTTTATTGCTGCGAAAAGTACGACGGCAGGTTGAAGTGGAAAGCGGCGGTCAAAGGCAAGGTCTCAGCCGACCTCTGCACTTACAAAGGACAGATCATCTGCGCCAGTGAAGATGGCTGGCTGCAAACGTTTTCTGCTGCCAGCGGGCAGTTGAAATGGCAGACGGATTTAAGCAGGCGCGTTCAAGCACCGCCTATGGTGGCGAACAATTCGCTTTATGTAGGCACTGTCGAAGGCGAATTGTATGCATATTCGCTGGCATCGGTCGACAATGTGGAAAAAACGGCTTAGCCTTTGAGAACTCTGTCAATGAGAATGGCCACAAATGCCAAAATGCTGACGATGCCGTTGACATTGAAAAAGGCGGCATTGACTTTACTCAAGTCGTTCGCTTTGACCAGGCTGTGTTCGAAAATCAGCATGCCTGTAATTAATGCCAGTCCGGCATAAAACGCCACTCCGGCATGAACTTGCCATCCCAAAAGCCCCATCGCTGCCACTGTCACCACATGCAGTGCTACAGATATATGCAGAGCATTGGCGATGCCGAAGCGAGATGGAATACTGTGCAGCTTTTCTTTTTTGTCGATATCGAAGTCCTGGCAGGCATAGATAATGTCGAATCCGGCCACCCAGGTGCTCACCGCCAGGGCTAAAAACCAGGCTGCAGCGCTGTCTAGACTGCCACCGGCTGCCACCCAGCCGCCCAATGCGGCTCCGCCCAGAGCGATGCCGAGAACAATATGACAGAGCCAGGTGATCCGTTTGGTGAATGAATAAAAACTGAGCCAGAAAAGAGCAATCGGAGAAAGATAAAGGCAAAGTCGCGGCAAATGCGAAGCGGCAAACAGCATGATTAGAAAAGAAAGACAGGCAAAGATGCCGGCGTGACCGCCTTTGATTCTTCCTTGCGGGATCGCCCTGCTTTCAGTGCGCGGGTTGCGCAAATCAATTTTTGCATCTATCAAACGATTGAGAGTCATGGCCCCGGCCCGGGCTCCTGTAAATGCCAGTATCGTCCAGAAGACTACGTTCCAGGCGGGCAGTTGAGGCGAGGCCAGAACCAGGCCGGAAAGCGCAAAGGGAAGCGCGAAGACTGTGTGTTCGAGCTTAATCATCTCCGTCCACTCTTTTGTGGAGGAGACAAGATCAAACGGTTTTGCAGTGTCCTGGCCGGCTGTCATTTTCTTGAAGGGCTGATTGGGTCGGGCACTATTTTACGCCAGCTGCACAAATACTCGCTTACAGGGTTGTCATGAGATTGCCCTGGCTGCCTTTGTCGGGTGAGAACTGTTAAATAGAGCGCGTTTTTACGCTTGTCAGTATGTGTTGTGGCTTACAAGTCGGCTATGTGAGCCAATTATCAAGCGGGTTCTACTTGAATAATTGACATGTAGCTGGCATGATGAGCGAGTGGCAAAAGGCGCAGTATTGCTGATGTATGCCGCAAACATAAACGATCGTGTTAATTGAGAGGATGTCATTGAGTATGAGCTCCCAGGATGTTCCAGCACCGGCCCCGTCTAAAAACCAACAGGGCACCACTATCGATCTGCAGGGCGTAGCAGCATTTGCCCGCCTGGTCGAGTTGCTTGCTCAAGAATTGGGCACCAACCCCGGCAAGATGCAGGGTAATTTGCCCAGTGGACCGGCAGCCTTCAATCAGCTGATCGGCGAGTTTGAGTTGAATAATCAAGGCTTTCAGCGCAAGCTGACTGTTCTTTCTCAGCCGGGTTCACCTTTGACGCTGCGTTTCCAAAGCTCGCACGGCGAAGTTCGTCAGGAAAAAGGGGCAATTCCATTGCAAATTGTTTCCGACTTTTATATCGCTGCAGCCGTTGAAGACATTGTTCCGCAAGGACGTGCACTGGCACGTTATTGTGAGGACATCTTCACGATTCTCGACCGCATGGTGACATTGGGTCATTCCAGCAAATTGCAGGGAATGAATGTGTCGGCTGCCGAGATTGAAGCGTTTGAATACAGCGAAACAGGCAATCTGGTTCGTGAATCTACACGTGCCTCTCTGTAGTTTCAGCCAATAGAGAAGTTTTATTTCGCTTTGCTCAGGAATGCTGGAAGCTCTCAGCCGAGCTGACAGAGTTTTCATGAACATAAATGAAATAGAAAGTTAGACTAGTCTATTGCCAAACCTGAGTGCATCTCCGTCGCCAGAGGAAATTATGCAAGTCGATAACAGCACATTCACTCCGTCGTTTGAGACTACCGAGCCGAGAATCAAACAATTCATTTCCAGCCACTTCAAAATTGTCTTTGCTGGAAAGATTGATGAAAAAACCGATCTATTTGAAGAAGGGCTTATTGATTCATATGGTTTTCTCGAACTGGTGAAGTGGCTTGAATCCGACTTCAAGATTCGCTTTGAAGATGATGAGCTTTTTTCCGGCAATTTGAACAGTGTCAATAACATCACCGAGACGATCCTGAAGAAGCTATGACTGACACGGCTGCTTCCGGCAAGTTGGCCCTTTTGTTTCCCGGGCACGGCGCGCATGAGCCGCGTATGCTGGATGGTTTGATTGGAAACAAAAAATTTGATGAGTACTATGCCGCTATTGTCGATGCCGTTGGCTATGCTCCACTGGAAGCGTTGGAGCGCGATCCGGCATTGATTAACAGTCATTTGCTCAGCACGTTGCTGACGATGTTGGCCAGTGCGCTTTCCCATTTGCGTTTTGTCGAAGTGGAAGGCAGGCAACCGGATTATTTTGCCGGTTATAGCATCGGCGAATTCACGGCATTGCATGCTGCCGGCTGTTTTGACTTTGCTCATCTGGTCTCATTAGTTAAAATTCGCTCTGCCATCATTGATGAATGCACTGAAAAAACGCCCGGAGCCATGCTGGGCGTAGTCGGTATCGGTCTTGCTCAAGTTGAGTCAGTAGTGGATGCATTGCAAAAAGATGGAGAGCAGATCTACATCAGCAATTTCAATTGTGCCGGACAATATTCACTGGCCGGAAGCAAAACCGGTGTCAAAGAAGCGCTGGCCAGGCTGGCATTGTTAAAGCCGAAACGCTTGCTGGAGTTGCCTGTTGCCGGTGCCTGGCATTGTCCGCTTTTGAATGAAGCACAAATCAGAATTGCCGAACACCTGCATCAATGCCAATGGCAGTTGCCGAAAATACCCGTGATCGACAATGTAACGGGCGAGCTTCTTGCCGATGATGTTGAGTCGATAAAAGAACAGCTGATCAAACAAGTGACTGCACCTGTTAGATGGGACACCGGCATTAAGACGTTGATTCGACTCGGCTGTGACAATTTGGTCGAAGTTGGTTATGGAAATGTTCTAACCAAATTCGGCTTTTTCATTAACCGTGATGCCAGTTTTACTGCCTATTACGGTGATGAACGTTTGGAAGCAGCAAAAGTCTGATTTCTTATTCATATTAAGTCCATAAAGTCTTATCGCACTGGGCTTTTCGAACTCAGCGCTACCTCTTTACGTGCTAGAATTTTCACTCCAGACGAGTCGATTCACCACACTTCATGCTGTTTACCAGCCAGGAATATCTATTCTTTTTGCCGACGGTCGTCATCGCCTTTTGGCTGTTGCCGCATCGATTTCGGCTGCCGATGCTGCTTGCCGCCAGCTACTTGTTTTACATGAGCTGGAATCCGCTTTTGGTGCTGCTCATCATTGGCATGACTGTATTCAACTTTCTCTGCGGCCAGCAGATTTACAAGAGTGAACATCATAAGAAAGCTTATTTGACGGCGGGCGTGACCGCCAATTTATTGTGCCTGGGATATTTCAAGTACGCGAATTTCTTCATTGATTCGTTTTTGAAAGTATTCAATCTTGTGGGACACCAGAACACCAATTTTGTGGTGAATATTATTCTGCCCCTGGGCATTTCGTTTTTCGTTTTCGAGTTTTTGCACTATCTGGTTGATATCTATCGCGGCAATAAACCGCTGGAATCGTTTACCGTCTTTGCTTTGTTTGCCGCCTTTTTCCCTACCCAGATTGCCGGACCGATCAAGCGCTATCAAGATTTTTCAAAACAAATGCTGGAAGAGAAAAAATTCCAGCTGTCATATCTCGATGAAGGTTTCCCTCTCATTATTCTGGGGCTGGCGAAAAAAATATTGATCGCCAACAATCTGGCTGCCCTGGTCGACATGATGGCGCCCACGATCGGTTTGTATTCAGCTCCCGAACTCTGGAT
>Ga0265313_10004358_pt1 | contig 10928 bp, 9 predicted proteins | sample 4123metaG_FD_203122 | JGI IMG/M metagenome (GOLD analysis project Ga0265313, IMG submission 203122) | Rhizosphere microbial communities from Carex aquatilis grown in University of Washington, Seatle, WA, United States - 4-1-23 metaG | ecosystem: Host-associated > Plants > Roots > Rhizosphere >...
TGGGATTCAGCAGTTCTTGCCACCCGGGCAGCCTTCCTTCGCGACTGAGATCGGTGCGCAGTTCGCTGAATTCGCCCTCGACGTCGCTCGTGCCGCGCAGCCGGCGCAGGACCGCCTTCGCCTCCTCGAGCCGGCCATGGCCCGCGAGCCAACGGGGCGTCTCCGGCAGAACGATCATGCCGATTGCCAGGATGGCCCCCGGCACGGCGCCCAGCGCCATCATCCAGCGCCACAGGCCGCCGGCAGCGAAGACATAGCCGACGAGATAGGAAACCAGAATGCCGCAGGTGATGGCGAGCTGGTTGAGCGAGACCAGCGCCCCTCTGCTGCGGGCAGGTGCCGTCTCGGCCAGATAGAGCGGGGTCAGCATCGAGGCCACGCCGATGCCGACGCCCACGATCAGGCGCCCGGCGAGCAGGATCGACAGGGTCGGCGCCAGGGCCGAGGTGAGCGCCCCGACAATGAAGACGAGGCCAGTGACCAGGATCACGCTGCGCCGCCCGAACCGGTCCGACAGGCCGCCGGCGACAGCCGCGCCCGCCGCCGCGCCGACCAGCGCAATCCCCGCCACGATTCCCTGCAGGGTCGGCGAAAGGTTGAATTCCGTCCGGATGAACAGAAGCGCCCCGGAGATGACGCCCGTGTCGTAGCCGAACAGCAGCCCGCCAAGGGCCGCGATCCCGGCGATCCAATACAAGCTCGACGGCGAGGATCCCGCTCCGGGCATGGTGCCCGGTGACGCCGGCCTCTTCAGGTCGCCGTTTGCCGTGGTGGACATATGCTTCCTCCTCTTACCCTTATTATTTAAACGCCATTTGTTTTGTTGTCGGGCTTGCCCCATTGCGCTTCGGCAGGATGCGATGGCGAAGGTGGCTTGGCGATTACACAATGGTATCAATGGTGTCGCGGCGCTTGGGAAGGGTCTTGGGCGCCAGGCTGAGACCAAAAAAGCGGTTTCGGCAAGGTCTTCGAAGCTAACACCAAGGTACAATGTGCATTCGGGTGCGGACGGGCGCATGGTGAAGCGGCGTGGCGCCTGCGTCGATGTGCGTCGCTGGAGCCTGGTGCAGGACGAACCATGTGCTGACCGGACAAAGCTCGTGTGTATGACCTGCCAGATGGCCATTGGGTAGTTAACCGCCTCGGACGTACGCAGACGCGGCTAGCCTCCAGCCGGCGTCATCACCGGTGCCTGCACGTGCCTGCGAATGCTGGCCATCAGCCCGCAGAATCTGGCGGGTGCGAGGGCACTGGCGTGGCCAACAATCCGGGCCGGCAGCCGCGCAGCCGAGTTCATCAGGCGGCTGTCAGCAAATATCGGCAAGCAGGACACCGCCGTCGGCGCGGCGGATATAAGCGCGACAGCATGAAAGGCATCGTCTCGATTTTGATTGAGCAAAATGTGGCAACCGCGCCTACGTGAACATACGTATGGAATTGGTGGACGACCTTCCGCTAGTGAGAAGCGGCTATGTTCAGCTTCAGAAAGTGATCATGAGTCCGATCTTGAATGGCGTGATTGATGGGCCCAAGGAGTCGGTGGACGAAATGGAACGCGGCGGACCCGAATGCTTGCGCGTCTTAGCCGAGGATGGTGGGTTCGATTCGGCGACCGTTGAGGGGTTTGTCAGATCTTTCGAAGCAATAGCGAAGAGCAACAAGGACGAGCGCGCCACGGTCTTGACACGGGTTCCCTTCGAGCCGAAAGGGGTCGGAAGTTCCGGAAATCCGTGATGCAAACGCGCAAGTATATCGCGGTCGTCGACGACGACGAGTCGGTGCGGGAAGCGCTGCCGGATCTGCTCCGCGAGTTCGGCTACGAGGCGGGGGGGTTTTCGTCGGCGGAAGAGTTCCTCGCATCGGATAAGTTCAAGCAGGCCGAGGGCCTGGTGCTCGATATTGCGATGCCGGGGATGTCCGGGCTGGATCTCCAGCGTGAACTGATCCGGCGAGAGCGGAAGCTCCCGATCGTCTTCATCACCGCGTATAACGAGCAGGCGGCTCGACTGCGCTCGCGGGAGCAGGGAGCGGTTGAATGCCTCCTCAAGCCGTTCAGCGACACGGAGCTGGCGGAAGCTCTGCAGGCGGTGCTCAAGTCGAATTGATCCATTCGTCTTGCGCGGCCAGATGGTCGGAGCCTATAAATGCTGAGGAGTGGGGCAGGCACCGAGGCGAGATTTTCCACCATGCCAGACATCACGCCGACTGTTTATGTCGTTGATGACGACATTTCTGTCCGCGAGGCTCTGGAGGCGCTGATCCAGGAAGCGGGTTGGCGGCCGAGGGTATTCCCATCCGCCAAGGAGTTCCTCGCTCAACGGCAGGCTCCTTCTCCGAGCTGTCTGGTCCTTGATGTCACGCTGCCGGATTTGAATGGCCTCGATCTTCAGCAGCAGATCGCGGGCGAGCTCGCGCATATGCCGATCATCTTCATCACCGGCTATGGCGATGTCCCGATGACGGTCCGGGCGATGAAGGCCGGTGCCGTCGAGTTCCTGACCAAGCCCTTCGGCGACGAGGTCTTGCTGAATGCCATTCGAGGCGCGTTGGAGCGCAGCGCGGGTGCGCTGGACGCCGCGATTGAAATGCAGGTGCTCCAGGACCGTTATGGATACCTTAGCGGCCGGGAGCGCGAGGTCATGGCCCTGGTGGTTTCGGGGCTCATGAACAAACAAATCGGCGGCAAACTCGGCATCAGCGAGATCACGGTGAAGGCGCATCGCGGGCGGGTGATGCAGAAGATGAAGGCGCGGTCCTTGGCCGGTCTGGTCAAGATCGCCGCCAAGCTCGGCATTCCGCAATAGTCGGTCGGCGCCCCGGCGGCGGCACCAAAGTATCAGCGATACCTTCGTCCGATGGATGTACCGGCATCGGAGGTTCATCACGGCTGTGCCGGGATGAACCCGGCGTGTTCCGCCACCGGAGGCCTCCATGCACGACAGCGAATCCGCCAAGCAATTCCGTCTGGAACGGCGTTCTGCCGCCTATTGGCGCGTGGTCATCGATATTCCGCCCCTGAACATCTTCGGGCCGGAGAACATGCCGCAACTCAATGCTGTGGTGGCCGCGCTCGAATCCGATCGCGAGGTCAAGGTCGTGGTCTTCGAGAGTGCGGTCGAAGGCTTCTTCATCACCCACTACGACTTCCTCGCCAGGCCGGAAGACACGCTGGACCTGCCACCAGGGTTGACAGGCCTGCAACAGCTCCCGGATGCGCTGGTCCGAATCAGCCGCGCGCCCGTGGTATCGATCGCCAAGATTCGCGGGCGCGCCACCGGCGTCGGCAGCGAGCTCGCACTCGCCAGCGACATGCGCTTCGCCAGCCGCGAGAAGGCGATTCTGTCTCAATGGGAAGTCGGCGCCGGCCTGGTGCCGGGCGGCGGCCCAATGGCACGTCTGCCGCGCCTCATTGGCCGCGGGCGCGCGCTGGAAGTGCTGCTCGGTGCTGACGATATACGGGGCGACGTCGCGGAACTCTATGGCTATGTCAATCGCGCTCTCCCGGACGCAGAGCTGGACAGCTTCGTCGAGGCGCTGGCCGAGCGGATTGCTTCCTTCGACAAGCACGCTATAGCGGAGACCAAGCGCCTGGCCAACATTGCCAGCCTGCCGCCGGATTCCGAGATTGCTCCGGAGTGGGATTCATTCATGACCGCGCTCGGCCGGCCTGCTGCCCAGGCACGCATCAAGAGGCTCATGGAGCGCGGTTTCCACAGGCCTGGCGATGTCGAGACGCGCCTTGGATATCACGTGGGCCAGCTCGGCCGGTAATGCGCCAACAGCGCGGCGGGCAACGCATGGTGCGGTCGCGCATGCGAGTTCGGCGCGGCCGAATGACGACCGTCACGTATGTCTATGCTCGCCGTCGGCGGAAAGTCGCGACAGACTTGTCGGTGCCGACTAATGCCAAGGTTTCGGCGATACCAACGTCTAAATGATTTGCTCGATAAATCGCGGCTAGATGTGGGCGATCGAAACAATCCGAAGCTAAAGGAGAAAACCATGAAGGTCCTGATGGTGTTCACTTCGCACGACACGCTCGGAAATACCGGACGCAAGACCGGCTTCTGGCTCGAAGAGGGTGCTGCGCCTTATTATGTGTTCCGGGATGCCGGCATCACGCTGACTCTCGCATCGCCCAAGGGCGGTCAGCCGCCGGTCGATCCGAAGAGCGACCTGCCCGGGAACCAGACACCCGCCATGGCGCGGTTCAAGCAGGATCCGGTGGCGCAGAAGGATTTCGCGAACACCGTGAAGCTTGAGGATATGCGCTCGGAGCACTTCGACGCTATCTTCTATCCGGGCGGTCACGGGCCGATGTGGGACCTGGTCGACAATCCGGATTCGATCGCGTTGATAGAGTCCTTTTACAATTCCGGCAAGCCGGTCGCCGCGGTTTGCCACGCACCGGCGGTGCTGCATCGGGTGATGTATAAGGGTGCGCCGATCGTGAAGGGCAAGCGGGTCACCGGCTTTGCCAACAGCGAGGAGGAGGAGGTCCAACTTACCCACGTCGTTCCGTTCCTTGTCGAGGATGAGCTGCAACGGCTCGGTGGTTTGTTCGAGAAGGCGCCGAACTGGCAAAGCTTCGCCATCACCGATGGACGTCTGATAACCGGACAGAATCCCGCGTCTTCGACCGCCGGCGCTCAGGCCCTTGTGAAGCTGCTGTCCGAAATGCAGTCCGCGGGCCGAGCCTCGAGCGCGGCCTGACGGCTTTGTCTTTCGAAGCTGCCAAGGAGTTCTGGGTAACAGTGGCTTTGTCTATTGCCGCGGTTATGGACCCTCCCCGTGCCAAGCGGAGGTTGCGTGGAGGGCCCATTCCGGGCTCTGGCGAGGGAGATATCAGGCAAGTGGGGTTCTCGATGTCCATGGATGCAGTCAGAATCCGGCTGTGACGCAAGCGGCCTGACACCATCGTCTAATTGATGCGGCGCACCGCCGGTCATAGGGTCGGGCGCAGAGTTGGCCCGCCGCTGACAGGGTAAGTGGACATGCCTCAGCCTGTTGGTGGAATCGATGCGTCGGTATCAATTTTCAAAGTATGCCGCTGGTGTCCCGCAAAAGGGGGTCGTTGGTGGACGCATCAAATGAGGCCTCCCAAATATCGGCGAACCGCTTCTGGGCGGTTTGCTGGCGAGTGGCATCCAATGGGTGGGGTCCCGACTTTCGAGGATTTGTGACCGGAAATCTTCCGTTGCGATTGATGCCGACCAGGGTAGGAAAAATCAGGGCGGCGGGGAGGCCGCAAATTGCGGCGATGCGGGTCAGGAGGGCGAGTGACCGATAGCGCTGCCGCTCCCCCACCGATGATCGGACCGAAGATCGAAAACGATCAAACAGCCAAGCTTCGTGAGCAAGCTCCGCTGCAGACCGGCAAGGGTATTGCGCAAGCCGCGACGACGCGAAAGGTTCCTTCACGTTGGAGCGAATTGGCAATCCGGATTTTTATCTTGGTGCTGGCGGCTCTCCTGATCGGCGTCCTGGCCATGGACTGGAATCTCTGGGTCGGTTCGGCGACGCTGCAGACTACCGACGACGCCTATCTCCAGGCGGACATTACGCCTCTTGCCGCAAAAAGCCCGGGCTATGTCCGCAGTGTTCCCGTCCAGGACTTCCAGAAGGTCAAGGCCGGCGACCTGCTCGTTGAAATTGTCGACGACGATTACCGCGCAGCTCTGGAGCAATCGGAAGCGAATGTTGAGGCGGCGAAAGCCGCGATTCAGGATATCCAGCAGCAAATAGTTTTGCAGCAGGCGTTGGTCCAGCAGGCGGAAGCAACTATCGATGCCACCCGCGCGGATCTCACGCGCTACCACCTGGAAACAGTGCGTCAGCAATACCTGCTGGTGACGAAATACGCCGGCACCGAGCAGCTGGTCGAGCAGGCGGTCGACAATGAAAAGCACACGGCGGCCACGCTTGCTCTGAATCAGGCGCAGCTGGAGCAACAGCGCCAACAACTCAATGTGCTGGCCAGCCAGGAGAAGCAGGCCCATGCGACGCTGAAGGCGCTTCAGGCCGCGCGCGATCTTGCCGAGATTGCTCTTGGTTACACGCGCATTATCGCGCCGGTAGACGGAATGGTCAGCCAAAGGCAGGTCCGGCCGGGTCAGTACGTCAGCGTTGGCACCCAGGTGATCTCGCTTGTACCGCTTCCTCACGTCTGGGTGGTTGCGAACTACAAGGAGACGCAGATGACCCGGATACGCCTGGGTCAACCCGCGCGGGTGACAGTGGATTCATTTCCAGGCGTCGTGCTGCACGGCCATGTAGACAGTTGGTCGCCGGCCTCCGGCGCGCAGTTTTCGCTGCTGCCGCCCGACAATGCGACGGGCAACTTTACCAAGGTCGTGCAGCGGATTCCGGTCAAGATCGTGCTGGACCCGGATTCTTCAATGGGGGACTTGCTCAGGCCGGGAATGTCGGTGATTGCAACCATCGATACCTCATCGGAGCGCGACAGAGTCGGCGACGGCCAAACGGCCGCACAATGACGGCTTCGACGCAGATTGCGGAGGAGATGGTCGCAGGCCCGAGCGAAAGCGGCACCAAGCACACTCTCTGCCACCCGGCCGATCGTGCGGCGCAGCATCCGCCGGTCATCTCTGCGCGCCCCTATATCGGCTTGGTCGCGGTGCTTTTGGGTTCGATCATTGCTACGCTGGACACCCGCATCACGAGTTTTGGCCTCGCCGATGTCCGCGGGGCCGTTCACGCCGGCTTCGACGAGGGCGCCTGGATTACCACCACCTTCACAGTCGGCCAGATGCTGGTGGGCCCAGTGTCGCCTTGGCTTGGCATGGTGTTCGGTCCGCGCCGGGTTCTGATGATTTCGTGCGTTGTATTCGGACTGTCGAACTGGTTACTGCCGTTCTCACCGAACCTTCATTTCGTCCTGGTTTTTCAGGCGGTGAGTGGCCTCGCCTCCGGTACCTTCATTCCCCTTACGATCGCGGTTGTGATCAAGAATTTGCCCCGTCGGATGGTTGTGTATGGGGTCGCGGCGTACGCCATGAATCTCGAATTGTCGCTCAACATTGCCGCTTCTATCGAAGGGTGGTTCAGCGACAACTGGTCTTGGAAGTGGATCTTCTGGGATACGGCGCTGCTGGCGCCGCTGATGCTTATTTGCGTCTATTTCGGCATTCCGGGCCAGGAGACGAACCGTGAGCTGCTGAGAAAAGCGGATTGGAGCGGCATCCTTTATGCAGGCCTGGGATTCAGCCTGCTCTACGCGGGTCTGGATCAGGGCGACCGGCTGGACTGGCTCAATTCCGGGCTGATTAACGGGCTGCTATTGGGCGGCGCGCTTCTGCTCGTCGCTTTCGTGGTGCAGGAGCTTTACTCCCCGCGACCCTGGATCAACCTGCGTTTTGCCGCCGGCGGCAATCTTCCCCTGATCTTCCTGCTCATCACATTTTACCGCTTCGTCAGCCTGTCGACCACTTACATCATTCCGCAATACTTGACGACGGTACAGAACTATCGGGCCATCGAAGTCGGCAGCGTGCTCCTTTGGATCGCGCTGCCTCAGTTGCTCCTCGCGCCGGTGGTGGCGACTGTCCTTCGCTTCGTGGATGCAAGGATGCCGCTCGCATTCGGCTACACGCTTGTGGGAATTGCCTGCTTCATGGGCGGGCAGTTGACTGGCGACTGGGCGGGTGGTGATTTCCTTCCGTCGCAGATTATGCAGGCTGTTGGGCAGTCCCTCGGACTTACCTCTGTCGTATGGTTCGCCCTCAAGAATCTGGATCCGAGCGAGATACTGACTTTCGGAGCGTTCCTGCAGACCGGCCGGCTATTTGGCGCGGAACTTGGTACTGCCTTTATCCAAACTTTCGTTCGCGTGCGAGAGCAGGTCTATTCGAACCTGATTGGCCTCCATGTCACGTCCGGCGCGCTGCTCACAGACCAGCGGCTACAGGATTATGCCGCGGCCGTCGCGGCTCGCTCCGCGGGTTCGACCGGCGCGGATGCGCGAGGGCTGGCACTGCTCGGGCGGGCGGTGCAAGGCCAGGCCTATGTGCTGGCCTTCATTGACGGCTTCATGGTCCTGGGGTTCGCTGTCATCGGGGTGTTGCTGCTGATGCTGCTTCTGCGTGCGCCCCCAGCCGTTCCGGGGCCGGCTAACCCATGAGGCGGCCGCTGCCGGCACCCTCTTTCGGGGCAAGTGCACGAAGGGCCGGATTCAAGTTCAATACGAATCGAACCCAGGGGCGACGTGAGAGGGCCCATTCGGCGACTTGAGTGCTCGGTACCCGAGCGGAGAAGTCCGCCCCTTGTGGCACAAGACAGCGGCTGAATGACGGCCCCTCGGTTCCCAGCCGCAGTATCCGCCACAGAAACACTTGAAACCATTTTCCGGTTTTCGGGAAATCCGGCGGATACCCGGCGCCCGTAGGCTCTCCCCATCGAGATTGACGACACCGCACTGCAGCGACAACGGGTCCGACGCTGCGAGCGGACAACAGAACGGATCCTTGAACCTCTAGGGAGTACCTCCAATGCGCAAGCTCTTCATCGCCTTCGTCCTCCTCTCCATGGTTTCCGCGCCGGCCTTCGCGGGCGTCCGCGACGGTGCAAATGCTACGGCTTCCCACGCCGGCTCGGTCAACAGTGCCGGGTCGGCCGGCCATACGGGGTCCATCAGCACTGCCGGGTCGACCGGGAGCGCCGGATCGGCTGGTGGCGTCGCGTCGGCTGGCAGCGCGGTGGGCGGCCGGTAACGAGGGTTTCCCAAGTACCGGGGCGGTGAGGGGCCGGTATGGCCCCTCATTCGCTTGTGGGCGGGTCCTCCGGCGGCTGGTGAAGATCAACCTGTCGGGAGCTTGAACCGTGCAGGTGCCACCGTGGCTGTCGTTGCCGAGATCGGCTGGTATCGGCTTCTGCCGTCCTCATGTTCTTGGCCACGGCGTTGAGAGCCGTCGTGGCGTCGTCCCAGTCCTTCCGGGCCGGATTAAAGGACACTGCCTAATTCAGCCGTCTACAGGCCTGGACATTGTCCTGCGGCACGCCCTGGCCTTTGGCGTACATCGAGGAGAGTTCGTAAAGTGCGATGGCATCGCCTTCATTGGCAGGCTTCGGATGCCATGCCGCCGCGAGCGCACAGTCCTGTGCCACGCCATTGGCGAAGAAGTATATACCGATGGCTTCTGGGCCGTTCGATGAAGTCAGCCGGTCTTCTACCCAGCCTTGAATCGGATCACTTTTCGCGTTTCCCTCGGCGCGACTTGGGCGTCAAGTCGAGGCAATTGGGGTGCAGGACCCGAGCTTGCCATTCAGTCCAGCACCAGCGGGCTGCCGGCTAGAAAGTCGTCGAGACGCTTGGCGGAAGTCAAGCGTGGCGGCGGATGAAACCCCAGCGCCCGCGCCGCGGCGAGCAAATACGACACCTCCGGCGACTGGATGAACGACATTCCACCGAGCAGCTCGAAAGCAAGCGAGGTGGCGCGATCGAGGGCGGCCTGGACGGCGTAGCGCACCAGGATTATCCGCGCGAGCTCCTCATTGCCGCGCTCGCCGGCGGCCATGGCGCGGGCGACCCCTTCCAGCGCCGCCATTGCGGTCTCCAGCTCCGCCGCAAGACTTACCCGCTCGGTCGCGCCGCCCCGGCCGGCCGTCAACACCCTCTCGACAAGTCCGCTCGCGATCCCGACGTAGGAGGCGGTGATGAGAAGCTCGAACCACAGGAAGCCCCGATCCTGCACGGCATTCGAGCGCCCCGGTCCCCCCATGGGAAAGAAATCTTCTTCGGCCACCAATACGTTGTTGAGGATCACCTCGTCGCTCTCGGCGCCGGCCAGGATGGGGCTTCGCCAGAACGGCCGGCGCTCGATCCCGGGGGCGTCGGCCGGGACAATGACCACCGCAAGGCCCGCGTCCATCCCCTCCAGCGCGGGCGTGCTCGCGGTAAACAGATCCATGGATTTCGAGAGGCTGCACGGCTTCTTGCTGCCGTTGAGGATGATGCCGTCGGGGCCGCGCACCAGGCGCATGGTGGAAGTCTGAATGCTGACCCCGGTCTTTCCCTCGGCGAAACCGGACGCCACATACAGGTTGCCCTGGGCTACCGACGCCAGCAGTTCCGCCTCGGGACCAGGATTCTCCGGGCTAATCTCCATCACCGTGGCGATGGTGAAATGATGCATCGTCGTCGCTACTGCCAGCGATGGTGCGTGCGAGGCGATGGCGCGCTGGACTCGGGCGGCGTCCAGCGGCGAGGCGCCGCGCCCGCCAAGCGCCGTGGGAATGAGGAGCCCTGGGCCATTCAGTCGTCGAAAGGCGGGGATCGACGGGTTTTCGCGCCGTTCCATGTCGAGGAATGGGATGGCCGCGAGCGCCGCGTCGAGCCCCGGGAGAAGCCTTTCGAGCGTTGCTCGTTCCTGTCTCAGGAACCCCATTCCGTTCCCCTTCGTGGCAAAAAGTTTCAAACCGGTCGGCGACGCAACTTGGAGCGTGCGAGGAACACGTGTCAACCATGAGCGATCCGGCGGCGTCAGACTGCCACAAGAGGTGAGGACGATTGACCAGCGCGCGTGATGACTGGGCCCAAGACGCTCGAAAGTATGGATATGGCCGGGTTGATTCCAGTCCGGGTCAATCCTCCCGGGATAAAACGTCTCAGCTCGAACGTTTTCTCTGACAAGCGCGCTGTACCCGGTGAGAAGGTGCGGTAGAGCTGGGCATCGCCAATGGACAGCGTAGCCGTCCCAAATCCGCCCGGGCGCCAAGCTGGCAATTGCGGAGGTGTAGGTAATGCGGTCAACTTCGGGACCCGTGGTGTCTTAGTAGCAATTTTGTCCCGGGTACGGATGATCTAGGTTCTGTTGACAAAGGGGATCCAGAATTTGGCTGAGATAATCTGGATGAAGCTGAGGAAGGAGACCGCGGTTTTGTCGAACCGGGTAGCGATGCGGCGCCAGTTC
>Ga0265313_10004361_pt1 | contig 10920 bp, 9 predicted proteins | sample 4123metaG_FD_203122 | JGI IMG/M metagenome (GOLD analysis project Ga0265313, IMG submission 203122) | Rhizosphere microbial communities from Carex aquatilis grown in University of Washington, Seatle, WA, United States - 4-1-23 metaG | ecosystem: Host-associated > Plants > Roots > Rhizosphere >...
GGTCGCCACGCGCCCGGGATAAAATCTCCCTTCCGGATCGGTCACGTGCAGGTTGACGGGCAGCCCGATTTCTCCGGCGAGAACAAGCGCCTCGCCCCAGACCGGATCGGTGACTGGGAAGCCCTGGGAATGGGGCGAAAGCTCGCCCAGCCCCGCCAGCCCCTCGCCGCGGGCCCTGAGTATCTCCTCCCGGACGGCGGCGGACCCGGCCGCCGGGTGGATGGAGGCAAAACCGGAAAGGCGGTCCGGATGAAGGCGGACGCACTGCGCATAGAACCGGTTCTGCCGGGCGCAGCTGCCCGGGTTCTCCCAATACCAGCCGAGCAGGACCGCACGCTCCACGCCGGCGCTGTCCATCGCATTCAACAGTCCGTCGACAGAAGGGAACCCCTGGACAGGCCGTCCGTCGCGGCGCTGCCGTGTGCAAAGCTCCAGCCAGCGCCGCTCGCCGTTCGCCGCGGCCCACCCCGCCGGGTCGCCGTTGATCTCCGGCGGATACAGGTGAACATGGCTGTCGATCGGGCGAACCACTCAGGCATTGTCGCAGGCCTTGGCCGCCCCTGCAATCCGCAAGACCGGTCAGCGCGCCGCCGCTGTGCGCGCGCGCGCAAACTCGGGGGAATCCGGCATCGGCGATCGCAGATAGCGCTCAGTCCATTCTTCGATCACGACATCCGGGTGTTCCTTCTCGGCGATGCCCGAGATCATGTCGTAGGTGCTGAGGTTGTCGGGTCCGACCCAGTCCCAGAGACTGACGAAGCGATTAAACTGGCAGGCCAGGGGCGTCAGCCCCTGCAGATTGTCCGGCAATCCACCCACGCGAAAGAAAGAGTCGCACAGCATGACGGCCCGGCCGACGCCTGCCGCACACTCGAAGGCGACGGGAGGTGTCGAACCCGGCCTTTTCCATGCCTTCAGCGCCGACAGGGGGGTTTGTACCGAATGCACACCGAGCGCAGGGTCGAGAGTCAACTGCGGCATCGCAAACAGCGGCCAGTGTCCGTTCATCGCCAAAAGGCTCACGCAGTCTCCGTCCCGAAAGACACCGTCGATCCGGATCGCCCCGGGCCCGGCTTCCAAAGGCCGTCCAAGGCCCCCAGCGTGCAATCGGGCCATGATGGCGTCGCAGCCCGAAATCAGGCCGCGGGCGTTCCAATGGCTGTCCGTGGGCCAGTAATTGATCTCCTTCGCCTTGCCTGAAAGAAGCGCGGGACGCAGGTCGAGGACCGAGACTGTGGAATGTTGCGAGCGAAGGTACCCCACGATCTGGTCGAATTTCCCCGGCCTCCTCTGGGCGCCCAGAAGCAGCGGCAGTTTCTCCGGGTAGACCGTCGATTTGTTGGGCACGAAAACGAGCAGATAGTCGATGCCCCGCCGCCGAAGCCAGGCCTGCCGCCCTTCGGCGGCCCGGCGAAAGTTCTCAAGCTCTGCGCCGCTCATCACGTCCCGCCCCACCCAGTCCTCGGTAGTCGAGTTGCCCATGTAGAAAAGCCAGTGGTCGCGGCCCACGACCACGTCGTTCCCTGGGGCGCCCAGCCATAGATGCAAGACGGTGCTGTGCCAGCGGATGAGGTATCCCCGGAGAGGGAAGTGGTCGTTCAGCCAGGCTTCGTAATCCGCCATCCACCGGGCCAGGGTTTCCGCGCGCCAGTCAGGCCAAACGGCAAGGGCGCGCATCTCCTGAACCCCGGCGGCGTCGGGCAGCCCTGAAAGCCATGACAAAACCGGCGCACAGAGGACAACCAGCAGTCCGAAGAAGACCACGAGGCGCCACCCCGTCCTGACGCTGCCGGTTGCCGTCTTCATGCTCAAAAACGGTAATAGATAAACGGGTTATGGGAGCCGGAGCCGATGGCCAGCAAGCACAGGAACAGCACGGCCAATTGCGCCGCGGCGGAACAGGGGCCGACCAAATGGCGGATGATCGGCCGCCCTGAGCACCAGGCGGCCACGGCCGGCAGCGTCGGCACACAAAGCAGCAATCCCGCGGAAAACGCATAGGCAACGTTGGGGGCGAGTGCATTCCATGGAATGACGGCCAGGCCGCCTCCGCCTCCGGCAAACATCAGCGAATGATAATATGCAATGGACTGGGACCACGAATCGCACCGAAACAGCACCCAGCTCAGGAGAGTCACAACCACCGCATACGGGTGTCCCATCGGGCGAAGCCAGCCCGGAATCGCCGCCCCTTCAAAGAAACGCTCGCTGGCCAGGAAGAAACCGTGGAAAAGCCCCCACATCAGAAAATTCCAACTCGCACCGTGCCAAAGCCCGCACAAGGCGAAAACGAGCAGGAGGTTGGCGCCTGTGCGCAAAGCGCCATGCCGGTTTCCTCCCAGCGGAATGTACAGATAATCGCGGAAGAACCGCGAAAGCGTCATGTGCCATCTGCGCCAGAACTCGCGCATCGACCGGGCCGCGTAGGGATAGAAGAAATTCTCGGGAAACCTGAATCCGAACATCCGGCCGAGCCCGATCGCCATGTCGGAATATCCTGAAAAATCGAAATAGATCTGCAGGGCATAGGCCGAGAGGCCGAGCCAGGCCGCCGCCGGCGTGCGCGCGCCCGAAGGCAGCGCGAAAACGCAGTCGGCCAGGGTTGCCACCTGATTGGCCACAAGAACCTTCTTTCCCAATCCACCGACAAAGCGCCATGCGCCTTCGGCAAGATCCTCCCAACAAACCCGCCGCGAGACGAAATAGGCCGCCACTTCCGAATAGCGCACGATGGGACCGGCGACAAGCTGGGGAAACAGGGCGTAGTAGCACGCGAAATCGCGAAGGCTTCGAGAGTTCGCGGTCTTGCCCCGCCATACGTCGACCACATAGCTGATGCCGTGGAAGGAATAAAAGCTGATGCCCAGCGGCAATGTCACCGAGAACCACCACTTCCCAAGGCCGAAGAAATCCCAGTGAATCCGCCTGCCGATATCCGCGGCGAGGACGCCGTACTTGAAGAACGCAAGCAATGAGAGATTGGCCGCCACGACGACGAAAAGCGCGATCCGGCGGCCCCGCCTTCCCGGCGCGCACCCGATTCCGCCGAGGTAATTCAGGAGGCAAGAGGCCAGCAGCACCCAGATCAGGCGCGGCTCACCCCACGCATAGAACAGGAGGCTCACCGTCAACAGCCAGAAATTCGTCCAACCAAGCCATACGCCGGTCCCGCCGTTGCGGTTGGTCAGCAGTTGCAGCGGCAGGCCGATCGCAAGAACCGTGGGAAGAAGCAGGAAAAGAAAGATGACCGAAGAGAAGACCATTCTAGCCTGTATCCATCACAAAACCGATGAAGATTGCGCAAGGTCGTCGAGCGAAAAGAGCCGAAGGCGACCGAGCTGTGCTAAAAGCACAGCGTAGGGAGCCAGAGGACCTTTGCGCCGACGAGATTGGGCAAGATTCATCGGAATTTGTGCTGGATACAGGCTAGCCCGACGGATAGCTCCCCAGCCATTTAACCATCGGGCAGAACCTCTTCAGGTCGCTGAGCGCCGCCTTCATCGACGGGTCGTCGTAGTGGCCCGTGACATCGAGGAAGAAATAGTAGTCCCAGGGCTGCTTCTTGCTCGGGCGCGACTCGATCTTCGAAAGATTGATGCCGCGCTCCGCCAGGGGCATCAGCATCTTCAGGAGCGAGCCCGCATGCGAGGCCGCCTCGTCGCCCAGCGACACGAGAAAACTGGTGATGTCCTTCCCGCCGCCGACGGGGCCCGCGGGCTTTCGGCCGAGGATGAAGAACCGGGTCGTGTTGTCGGCCTTGTCCTGGATGCCGCGCGCGACGACGGGCACCCCGTAATGCGCGGCAGCCATCTCCCCGGCGACGGCCGCGGCCTCCGGGTCGTCCCTGGCGATCTCGACCGCCCGCGACGTGCTTGGCGAATCGACCTGCTGCGCGTGCGGCAGGTGGCGCTGCAGCCAGTGCCTGCACTGCGCGAGGGCCTGGTCCTTCGAATGCACCCGCTTGATGTGCTCAAGGGCCGACCGGCTGATCAGGGCGTGCGAAATCTCCAGGTAGATCTGGCCGACGATCTTCAGGTCGCTCTCGACAAAGCTGTCGAGCGTCTCGCGCACGCTCCCCTCGGTCGAATTCTCGATCGGGATCACCGCCAGGTCGGCCTCGCCCTTTTCGACCGCCGTGAAGATGTCGCCGATCGTCGCCATCGCGTGGTAATCCACGCTCGCCCCGAATTTCCTCATCGCGGCGACCTGGGTGTTGCTCGCCTCGGGCCCGAGGTAGGCGATCAGCAGCGGCTTTTCAAGGGCGATCGCGGCGGACATGATCTCGCGGTAGATCGCGCGCAGGGCCTCGTCCTTGATCGGGCCCTTGTTGTGCGCAAAGACCTTCCTTAGGACCGCATCCTCGCGCTCGGGAACATAAATCTCCCCACCCGTGCGGCGCTTGATCCGGCCTATCTCCCCGGCGAGCGCCAGGCGCTGATTGATGAGTTCGAGCAGCTGGCGATCGAGGGCGTCGATCTTCTCGCGAATCGGTGTGAGGTCCATGGGAGGGCAAATTGCCTCAGGCGGCGGCCGGGCGCCAGCCATCCCGGAGGAGGACCGCTGATTCGTGGCCGGGCGCCCTCATGGCTGGGCGGACGCCTCGGAATTCTGGAGCGGCAGTTCGGCCTCGAGGCCCATGTCGGCATCGCCGGGCTTGTGCGGATTGGCGGCCGCCTTGAGCCATTCGTCAATCTGGCGGGAGGTCAGGATGTCGGAGGCGGGCAGCTCGTCGAGGGAGCGGATGCCCACAAACTCGAGAAAACGATCCGTGGTGCCGTATTGCAGCGGCCGGCCCGGCAGCTCGGCCCGCCCCGTGATCGTGATAAGCTCGCGCTCCAGGAGCCTCGTCAGGCCCGCCTCGGCCGATACTCCGCGTATCGTTTCGATCTCCTGCCGGGTCACGGGCTGCCGGTAGGCGATCACCGAGAGGGTCTCAAGCGACGAAAGGCTCAGCTTCACAGGAGGCGGCTCATTGCGAAGGATTCTCACCCACCGGGCGAAGCGGGGCTGGGTTGCCAGGCGGTATCCGCTGGATCCTTCGATCAGCAAAAGCCCGTCCCCGGAAGCCTGCAATTCGGCCGCAATCGCATCCATCGCCTCGCGGATCTGGGCTCCGGTCACAAGCGAGGGAACGTCGTGATAGAGCTCCGGATCGTCCAGCGTGTCCGCCGCGAACTGCGTCTCCTCCGCCGCGGACGATGGCGGCGCCTGGGGCGGCACGGACTGGGCCGCCCCTTCCGCGGGCTCGCCCGGTCCGCCCGCTGAAACCGCGCCGGCCGGCGGGGCCGGCTGGGCGCCCGTCTCATGAAAGCGCGCGAACAGATCCTGGACATCCTTCACCGCGAGCGGCTGACTCGACGAGAACAGCAGGGCTTTGAGCACTCTCTTGAGATTGAATGCCATTTGGAAGACAGGCCCAGTCAATGAGGTGCGCCCAAACGTAAGCAACCCTGAAAAATCGGGCCGCATCCCAATCCGGCGACTGAAGGCCGCCGAAGGCGCTTGCCCGCCGACACCTCGTTTGGTTTCATGCGATTTCCCACCCGATTATCCATGAATTCCAAACCCGACTCCACCCGCAAACACTCCTCCGTCCTTGTCGACGGCCCCGACCGAGCCCCCAACCGCTCCATGCTGCGCGCCGTCGGCTTCAGGGATGAGGATTTTGCAAAGCCGATAGTCGGGATCGCCTCGACCTGGAGCATGGTGACGCCCTGCAACATGCACATCGACGAACTGGCCCGGGTGGCGGCCGCGGGCGCCGACGCGGCCGGCGGCAAGTCGATCATCTTCGGGACGATCACGGTCTCGGATGGGATCAGCATGGGCACGCCCGGAATGCGCTATTCCCTCGTGTCCCGCGAGGTCATCGCGGACTCGATTGAGACGGTGGCCGGATGCGAGGGATTCGACGCCGTCGTGACGATCGGCGGATGCGACAAGAACATGCCCGGATGCATCATGGCCCTTGCCCGTCTCAACCGGCCTTCCGTTTTCGTCTACGGCGGCACGATTTTGCCCGGAATCCACCCTGCCTCCGGCAAGGAGTGCGACATCGTCTCCGTGTTCGAGGCCGTCGGCGCGCACGCGGTGGGAAAGCTCGACGACGCCGGATTGAAGGCGGTCGAGGCCTGCGCGATTCCCGGCGCCGGCGCCTGCGGCGGAATGTACACGGCGAACACGATGGCCTCGGCCATCGAGGCCATGGGGATGTCCCTTCCGAACAGCTCCGCGCAGATCGCGATCGGCCCTGAGAAGAAGGAGGACTGCCGCCGGGCCGGCGAGGCCGCGCTCGCCCTTCTCAAGTCGGGCATCCGCCCAAGCGACATCCTGACGAAAAAGGCCTTTGAGAACGCGATCACGGTCGCGATCGCCCTGGGCGGCTCCACAAACGCCGTCCTTCACCTTCTGGCCATCGCCCACACGATCGGCGTGAAGCTTGCGCTGAACGATTTCGAGCGGATCGGCCGCAAGGTGCCGGTCCTCGCCGATCTCAAGCCCTCGGGCAAGTACGGGATGGCCCACCTTTCCCGGATCGGCGGACTGCCGCCCCTCATGAAGATGCTGCTCGATGCAGGCCTTCTCCACGGGGAGTGCCTGACCGTCACAGGACGCACAATCGCCGAGAACCTGAAGGGCGTCGGGGCCTACCCGGCCGACCAGGACGTCGTCCGGCCCCTTTCCAATCCCATCAAGGCCGACAGCCACCTCCGGATTCTGCGCGGAAACCTGGCGCCCGAAGGGGCCGTCGCGAAGATCACCGGCAAGGAGGGCACGAGGTTCTCCGGTCGCGCCATCGTTTTTGAGTCCGAGGAAAAGGCGCTTGCCGCCATCCTCGGCGAAAAGGTCAAGGCCGGCCATGTCGTCGTGATCCGCAACGAGGGCCCCAGGGGCGGGCCTGGAATGAGGGAAATGCTCGCCCCGACGAGCGCCATCATGGGCAAGGGGCTCGGCAGCGCCGTTGCCCTCATCACCGACGGGCGCTTCTCCGGCGGGAGCCACGGATTTGTCGTCGGCCACATCACGCCGGAGGCCGCCACCGGCGGACCGCTCGCAATCCTGAAAAACGGGGATCCCATCACGATCGACGCGGTCAGGAACGAGATCACACTCGATCTTCCAGAAAAGGAAATCCGATCCAGGCTCCGTTCCTGGCGCCCGAAGAAGCCGCGCGAAACGCGGGGCGCGCTCGCCAAGTACGCGAAGCTCGTCACCAGCGCGTCGGAGGGGGCCGTGACGGACAAGAATCTCTGAGCAGACCGACGCCACAATGACATTCTGGCCGCGATTCAAGAAATACTACTATCAGAATCCGGAGTTGGGAATCGGGCTCGATATCAGCCGGATTCCGTTCTCCGACGGGTTTTTCGCGCAGATGGAAAAACCCATGCAGAAGGCGTTTGTGGCCATGGCCGCCCTGGAGAAGGGCGCCATCGCCAACACCGACGAACAGCGCATGGTGGGGCACTATTGGCTGCGGGCGCCACAGCTTGCGCCGACCCGGGCCCTCGCCCTTGAAATCACGACGACCCTGGCGGAGATCATCGTCTTCGCGGACAAAGTGCATTCCGGCGCGATCCCGGGTCCCCGCGGCCGGTTTACCCAGCTCCTTGTGATCGGAATCGGCGGCTCGGCCCTCGGGCCCCAGTTCGTCTCCCAGGCTCTCGGCCGCCCCGGCGCGGACAGGATGGCGGTCAGCTTCTTCGACAACACCGATCCCGACGGGTTCGATTCGGTGCTCGGGGCCCTCTCGGGGCGCCTGCCGGAGACCCTGGTCGTCGTCATTTCCAAGTCAGGGGGGACGGCCGAGACCCGCAACGGCCAGCTGGAGGCGGCAAGGGCCTTTGGCGCGGCGGGCCTGGACTATCCGCGGCATTTCGTCGCGATTACGGGCGCCGGATCGAAACTCGACCAGGCTGCCACCAAGGAGGGCTGGCTCGCCCGGTTCCCGATGTGGGACTGGGTCGGCGGCCGCACCTCGGAATTCTGCGCCGTGGGACTGCTGCCTGCGGCCCTGCAGGGGATCGACATCAAGGCCATGCTCGCCGGGGCGGCGGCCATGGATGCGACGACCCGCAGGCCGGAAGTTTTCGAGAATCCGGCGGCGCTCATGGCCCTCATGTGGCATTTTGCCTCGGGCGGACGCGGGGCGAAGGACATGGTCGTCCTTCCCTACAAGGACCGCCTTCTTCTTTTCTCGCGGTATCTGCAGCAGCTGGTGATGGAGTCCCTGGGCAAGGAACTCGACGACAATGGCAAGGTCGTGCACCAGGGTATCGCGGTTTATGGCAACAAGGGCTCGACCGACCAGCACGCCTATGTGCAGCAGCTTCGGGACGGCGTGGACAATTTCTTCGCCACATTCATCGAGGTCCTGAAGGACCGCGAGGGCGCGCCCTTCGAGGTCGAGCCCGGCGTCACGGCCGGCGATTTTCTCCAGGGATTCTACCTCGGCACCCGCGAAGCCCTCACCGAAAAGCACCGCTCCTCCCTGACGCTCACGCTGCCTGACGCGTCGCCGCGGTCAGTCGGCATGCTTGTCGCCCTTTACGAGCGGGTGGTCGGTTTCTACGCCTCGCTTGTCAGCATCAACGCCTACAACCAGCCGGGCGTGGAAGCTGGAAAGAAGGCCGCCGCAGGGATCATTGCGCTCAAGCTCCGGATCGTCGCCGCGCTGCGGGCCGCCGGGGGCGAGCCCCTCACCGCGGACGCCGTCGCCGCGAAGGTGTCAGGCGATCCCGAACTCGTGTTCAAGGTGCTCGAGCACCTCGCGGCGAACGGCGGGGCCCGGAAGCAAGCCGGGATTCCATGGTCCGAATCGCTTTACACCCTTTGAAACCGGGTTATTCCAGCCCCGGCCTTCAGATTGCGACGCCAACAAAACCATCGCCGACTTGCCAGCCCCGGGCAATTCACTAACAGTCAAAAAACCATGCTTTCGCTCAAGAAGTCCCTCATTGGCGCCGCCCTGCTCGCCACCCTGGTTCTCTGGGGCGGCTGCTCCATGCAATCCCAGACCGACTCGTCCATCCCCTGGAACCGCCCCGCCAACTGGGAAGGCCAGATTCCGGGCATGGGCGCGAACAACATTCACTGAGCGGGCCGGGCACGCCGCCGGTCAGACAGAGCCCCGCTGAAGAATCCTCTGCGAAGGCGACCTATCCATGGACAATGGTTCGCTGGCGCCGCAACCCGGCCATCTCTACGTGGTGGCCACCCCGATCGGCAATCTGGCGGACCTGTCCGACCGGGCCCGCGCCATCCTCGGGGCGGCCGATGTCATCGCCTGCGAGGACACGCGGACGACCGGCGGGCTGATGGCCCGGCTGGGAAGGCGCGGAGAGCTCGTCGCGTATCACGAGCACAATGAAACCGAGGCGGCCGAACGCCTGGCCGACCGGATCCTTGCCGGCCAGTCGGTCGCCCTGGTCAGCGACGCCGGGACGCCGGGCCTGAGCGACCCGGGCTTCCGCCTCGTCCGCGCATGCAGAAGGCGGGGTCTTCCGGTTGTTCCGGTGCCGGGCCCGAGCGCGGTCGCGGCCGTCCTGAGCGCAAGCGGCCTTCCGACCAACGGGTTTCTCTTTGTCGGCTTCCTCCCGCCAAAAACGAGCGCCCGCACGGCCTTTTTTGAAAAATACCGCTCGTTCGATTTCACGCTCGCGCTATACGAGAGCTGCCACCGGATCGCGGCGGCCGTCGATGAAATCGTCCGGGTCCTGGGGGATGAGCGGACCGTCTGCGTCGCCAAGGAAGTGACCAAGCTGCACGAGACATTCATTGTCGGACCGGCGGCCGAGGTGCGGGAGCGCCTCGCAGGGACGAGCCTTCGGGGGGAGTTCGTCCTGCTGATCGCGCCCGCCGGCTTCTCGCTGTAGCGGCCGCCCCCCCATGCCCCCCGTCGCCGTCATCGATATCGGAAGCAATTCGATCAAGCTTCTGGTCGCCGCCAGGGGCGAAGGCTCCCGCCTGGTTGCGCGGCAGATCCGGACCATCGAGGCGCGCATAAGCGCGGGCATAAGCTCGGAGAATCCCCGTCTGGGCCCGGACGGCGCCGAGCGCGGGGTCCAGGCCGTTGCGGGGCTGGTCGCCGACGCCAGCGCGTTCGGGCCGCGGCAAATCATCATCGTGGCAACGAGCGCCGTCCGAGGCGCCGCCAACGGCCCCGAATTCTGCGCCAGGATCCAGGCCGAAACCGGGCATCCGGTGCGGGTTCTGACGGGCGGCGAGGAGGCCGGCCTCATCGGCAGGGGGCTCCTGTGCGATCCGGCGCTGGAATCCCTGCGCGATTTCTACGTCTTCGACCTCGGGGGCGGGAGCCTGGAATGCCTGTATTTCCGCGACCGAACGGTCGTCCAGGAGGTGAGCCTGCCGCTTGGGTGCGTGCGGCTGACCGAGGTGTTCGTCGCCGATCCGGCCGCGCCGTTTGCCGCCGGCAAGCCCATTGCCGCCCACGTCCGCAAAGCGGTCGTCGATGCCGGCTTTTCGCTAACGCAAAGCGCCCCGGCGGTCGGCACCGGGGGCACCCTGACGACGGCGCGGGCCGTCCTCGGCGCCCGGACGGGGCTCGCCCTGGAGCAGACGGACCCGCGCCTGACCGCCGGCCAGCTGCGCGACATGCTGGCGCAAGTCGGCGGGCTGTCCCTGGCCGATAGAAAGCTGGTCCCGGGGCTTCCACCCGCCCGCGCCGATGTCTTCCCCACGGCCCTGGCCACCCTGATCGCGCTCGCCGGGCTCGGCGGGTTTGAGGCGTATCACCATTCCCTTTACAACCTGCGCTGGGGCGTCGCGTCCGAGGCGCTCGGCCGGCCCTGACCCAACCCGCGCCCGGAGGTACGGGCAACAATCGCTCCGAACAATCTGAAACCCATGCGCACCCCCTCCCGCGACCGCGTGGACGTCCGCCGCGGGATCGTCGTCCTG
>Ga0265313_10004364_pt1 | contig 10915 bp, 8 predicted proteins | sample 4123metaG_FD_203122 | JGI IMG/M metagenome (GOLD analysis project Ga0265313, IMG submission 203122) | Rhizosphere microbial communities from Carex aquatilis grown in University of Washington, Seatle, WA, United States - 4-1-23 metaG | ecosystem: Host-associated > Plants > Roots > Rhizosphere >...
CGGCGAGGCTCACCATGGCGAAGAAGAACACGTCGCGGGCGACCCGGGACCAGCTTGCCGCCAGCACGGCGGCGACGACGAGGGGCGCGATGAGCACGGCGGCCACCATGTGCGCGGGGCTCATAGATAAAGGGCGCGGCTCCCTTCGGCATGCGAGACGGTGTTATTCATCTGTTGGCCATGTCCCGTCATCCTAACCGAAGGTCCGCCGCGGGCCGGATCGCCTGCCGCTCCGTCTTCGGCCAGAAGCCCGTGATCCCGCGGCGAAGGAACCGCAGGGCCTGCCAGCACGCGACCAGCGTGATCGCAAACCCGGCCGCGGCCGCCGGGACGTGGGTCAGCCGGCGGATGCCGCGCATCCGGCCGAGGCGCTGCCACCGGAAGACAAGGATTCCCGGGAAGAGCCGCCAGAACCTCCGGGGCCTGGCGACGTGGGCGTCGATCAGCCTCTTGAACCAGTCCGGGTCGCGCAGCTCGTTCGCCCGGAGCGTCGCGCCGAGGTGGGCGCGGTCCGCCTCGGCCAGGGTCATCAGGTAGCCGACGAGCACGTGCACCGTCGTCTGGCCGATCATCTGGCGCTTCTGGTTGTTCAGGACGTCGCGCAGGGACAGGTAGGGCTCGTAGAGGTGCGTGGCCCCGCGCACCGAGACCACCTTGGAGGGGTCGCTCGGCGACCGGAAGAAGTCCGTGCAGATCGCCGCCTTGAAGAACCCGTCGTCCGTGGCGCCAAGGTCGCGCGGCAGGTAGAAGTTGCGCGCAAGGTCCGCGCGCAGGCAGTACATCATCCCGTTCAGCCGGCCCTCGATCGTTCCCGTCATGTCCGACATCGCGAGGGACAGCCGCTCGCGGGCCGACGGGCGCGCCTTGTCGGCGAGGACCTTGCACGGCCAGTCGGAGGCGCCCCCGAGATGCGGGTTGCCCTCGAGCGCCCCGAGGACGAGCTCCAGCGTGCGGGGATTGTCGAAGACGATGTCGGCATCCATGAGGCAGATGTAGCGCGTCTCGCGGGCCGAGAACTCGTGGACGAACCGGTTCCAGGCGTTGTTGCGCCCCGGCTCGGGGATCGTCGCCACCCGGGCCTTGAGCCCCGAACGGGCGGGATGCCAGCCGAGCATCCGCGCCATGGCCTCGTCGGCGACCTCGATGGTCCCGTCGGTGCAGCCGTTGGCCAGGCAGACGATCTCACATCCCTCGCCGCGCGCGCCCAGCAGCGCGAAGACCGACTGCCTGAAGAGCGAGGCCAGCATCGGCACGATGGAAGCCTCCTCGTTCCAGGTCATGATCCCGATCGACAGGGTGATCGGCAAATCGTTCGTGGGAATGGTCATACGGCTGGGTCGATGGTGATGAACATTCTGACCCATGGGCGCTCCCCGCGGCCAGCGGGTCTGCACCCCCATTATGGGCGGTATCCACCCCATTTCCGCCGCGCGTCGCGTTAGGCTAGACTGGGGCCATGGAAGAGCCCCGCGTCAGCATCGTCCTTCGTTCCTACAACGAGGGCTGGGCGCTCCGCTCGACGCTGGCGGCGCTCAGGGCCCAGGACCACCGTAACTGGGAGCTCATCGCGTTCGACTCGGGCTCCTCCGACGGGTCCGTGGAGATGATCCGCCAGGCCGGGCCCGCCCATTTTGAGCAGATGCTCCCGCACGAGTACCGCCCCGGCCGGGTCCTCAACCGCGGCATGGAGCTCGCCTCGGCCGAACGCGTCATCTTCCTGAACGCCGACGCCACCCCGCAGGGCCGCGGCTGGCTCGGGCCGCTCGTGTCGGCGCTCGCCGATCCCGGCGTGGCGGCCGTATTCGGCCGGCAGATCCCGCGGCCGGACTGCGCCGCCGTCTTTGCACGCGACTACGAGCGCTGCTTTGGCGGCGCCACCGGGTCCGCCGCCGCCGACTTCTTCAGCATGGTGAGCAGCGGCCTAAGGCGCGACGCCTGGACGCGACGCGGCTTCCGCGAGACCCTCCAGTATTCCGAGGACGTCGACTTCACGCGCTGGTGCCGCGCCGCGGGCTACCGCGTCGCCTACTGCCCGGGCTCCGTCGTCATGCATTCGCACAACTACACCCCCCGGCAGGCCTACACGCGCAGCTTCGGCGAGGCGTGGGCGCTTGCCGCCTCGTGGCCCGGCTCCGCGGGGGAGGTCAACGCGCGGCGCACGCTCCTCCTCGGCTGGGTGCGCGACGCCTGCGGCGACCTGCTCTACTGCCGACGGACGGGCCGCCTGCGCCAGTTCGGGCTCGCGCTGCGCGTCCGCTGGCAGCAGCGCCTTGGGCGCCTGCACGGATTCCATGCCGGCTGGCAGATGCACCGCGTCGATTGCACGCTATGACCTCCGCCGGCCCGCAACCGCCCGCCCTGGACGCCCCTCCTGCGGCCGGAGCCCAGATGGCGCTACGAAGGAGATACACCCTCGACGGCGACGACGCGCTCGAGCGGCACCTCGAGCGCGCATGCGCCCGCATCGTGAGCGGGGTACGGGGACTCATCCCCGCGCGCAAGCTCCAGGCCGTGCTGCTGGGCGGCGGCTACGGCCGCGGCGAGGGCGGCGTGCTGCGGGGAGCGGCCGGCGACCGCCCGTACAATGACCTCGAGCTCTACGTCGCCATCAGGGGCAACCGCCACATCAATGAGTTCCTCTATCACCGCAGGCTGGCCGTCCTCGGCGAGATCCTGACGCACCTCGCGGATGCGGAGGTTGAGTTCAAGGTCACGTCGCTCGCGGAGCTCGCGGCCCGGCCGGTCAGCATGTTCTCCTACGACCTCTCGGCCGGCCACCGGCTCCTGTGGAGCCGCGACCCGGCGCGTCGCCCGGTCTGGTCGGATCCGCATCACAGCCCCGAGAACATCCCGGTGGCGGAGGCGACCCGCCTCCTCATGAACCGCTGCACGGGCCTCCTCCTCGCCCGCGCCCAGCTTGAGCAGGAGCCCTTCACGCCGGGCGCCGCCGACTTCGTCCGGCGCAATGTCGCGAAGGCCCAGCTCGCGTGCGGCGACGCCCTCCTCACCGCCCTTGGGAGGTACCACTGGAGCTGCCGGGAGCGCCACCACCGCCTTGAGGACCTCGCCCGGGACAGGCGCTCGGCGTGGGTCGACGCCGCGCTCCGCCACCACGCCGCCGGCGTGGAATTCAAGCTTCACCCCGAGGCGGGGGAAGTCCCCCGCGACGTGCTCTCCGAAAGGCACGCGGAGGTCACCGCGTTCGCGAAGAAATGCTGGCTGTGGCTCGAGGCGCGGCGCCTCGGCCGCACGTTTCCCTCGGCGCGCGCCTATGCCGAGGACGCGTGCGACAAATGCCCCGGCACCTCCCGGATCCTCAACCTCGCGCTCAACCTTCGGGTCGACGGCCTGCGGATGAGGCCGAGGCCCTGGAGGCATCCGCGCGAGCGCATCCTCCAATCGTTGGCGCTTCTCCTTTGGGAGCCGATGGCGGCGGCCGAACCCGAGCTGCGGGCGCGCATCCGCTCCGAGCTCGGCTCGCGCGGCGGCAACCCCGCCGATTGCATCACCCCGTTTCGGGCGCTCTGGAGCCGGGTCCGGTGATGACTGCCGCGACGCCATGGGGTGAACACCCCATGAGGGGCCGTTTCGGGCCGCCTTGCCCGAAAGCCTGTTGCTTCCGATGCTAGGCTGTCTTAGAGCTGGTGCGGATGGAAAGCGGCGACTGGGACAACGAACCATGAAGAACCGAGCCCACTCGAGGCGAGCAGGACATCGATTGCCAATAAAGGCCTCGGAGCTCACCGCCTCCGCGCCGCCGGCGGACCGCCCGTTTGTCATCGTGGGCGTCGGCGCATCCGCCGGGGGATTGGAGGCGATGGCCCAGTTTCTCGGCAATGTGCAGCCCGACAGCAGGCTGGCGTTCGTCGTCATCCAGCACCTGGACCCCACGCTCAAGGGGATGATGCCCGAGCTGCTGCAGCGGGCCACCGTCCTGAGGGTGCTGCAGGTGAAGGATGGAATGACGGTTCGGCCGGGGTGCGTCTATGTGATTCCCCCGAACAAGGACATGTCGATCCTGCGCGGGAGGCTGCACCTGCTCGAACCCGTGGCACCTCGGGGCCTGCGGCTGCCCATCGACTTCTTCTTCCGCTCCCTCGCCGAGGACCAGCGCGAGTTCGGCGTCGGGATCATCCTGTCGGGAATGGGCAGCGACGGGACGCTCGGCCTGAAGGCCATCAAGGAGAGCGGGGGCGTCGTGATGGTCCAGGAGCCGGCCTCGGCCAAGTTTGACGCCATGCCGAGCAGCGCCATCGGGGCCGGACTCGCGGATTTCGTGGGGCCCGCCGAGGAGCTATCCAGCAAGCTGGTCGACTACCTGCGGCGCGTGCCCCGGATGGGAGTATTTGAGGCACCCATGGAGGAGAAGACGGTGAGCGCGCTCGACAAGGTGATCATCCTGCTGCGCTCGAACACCGGCCACGACTTCTCGCTCTATCGCAGGAACACGCTGTACCGGCGGGTGGAGCGCCGGATGGGCATCCACCAGATCGACAGGATACCCACCTACGTTCGGTTCCTGCAGGAGAATCCCCAGGAGCTGGGGATCCTCTTCAAGGAACTGCTGATAGGGGTGACGAGCTTCTTCCGCGACGGCCTCGCTTGGGATCAGCTTCAGAGGAAGGCGCTCCCGGCGCTCATCGCCCGCCGGCCGGCGGGTTCCGGGTTGCGCGCATGGATCGCGGGCTGCTCGACGGGCGAGGAGGCCTATTCCCTCGCGATGCTGTTCAAGGAGGTGATGGGAAGGTCAAGGTCCCGGAAGAACCTGTCGCTTCAGATCTACGCCACGGACATCGACCGCGACGCGATCGACAAGGCCCGCCAGGGCCTCTATCCGCTGAACATCGCCGCGGACGTCCCGCCGGCACGCCTCAGCAAGTTCTTCGTGAAGGAGGACAGCGGCTACCGGGTGAACAAGGAGATCCGGGCCATGGTGGTCTTTGCGCCGCAGAACCTGATCATGGATCCGCCGTTCAACAAGCTGGACATCTTCTGCTGCCGAAACCTGTTGATTTACCTGGGGCCGGAGCTGCAAAAGCGCCTGATTCCGCTCTTTCATTACGTCCTCAATCCCGACGGAATCCTGTTTCTCGGGAGCTCCGAGAGCATCGGCAGCTTCACAAACCTGTTCACGGCGATTTCGGCAAAGGAGCGGATCTTCCGGCGTTGTGAGCTCCGCGTGCCGGGCGAGCCGCCGGACTTCCCCACGGTCTTCACCCCGGCCTCGGGCCGTCTCCCTAAGGAGCCCGCCGCACCGCACCGGCCGGCCGAAAGCCTCCAGTCGCTGGCGGACCAGATGCTCAAGGCACGCTACGCGCCGCCGGCGGTGCTGGTCAACGAGGGGGGTGACATCGTCTACGTTAGCGGCCGCACCGGGAAATACCTGGAACCGGCTGCGGGCAAGGCCAACTGGAACATCATCGCGATGGCCCGCGAGGGACTGCGCTACGACCTCACGAGCGCCCTGCAGAAGGTGATCCGGACAAAGGGCTCGGTCACCGTCCGTGCCGTCAGGCCCGGAGCGGATCGCGACGCGCGCGCCGTGGACATCCTGGTGCAGTCGGTTCAGGAGCCCAAGGAGCTTGCGGGGATGGTCCTCGTCGTGTTCAGCGACTCCCTTCCCGAGGCCGGAGCCCCCGGGGAACACCCCGCGGGGAAGGCCCGGCAACCCACCGCAAGGCACAGGAACCTGGAGTGGGAGCTCCGTCACGCCCAGGGACAGCTCAAGGCAAACCACGAGGAGATGCAGAACTCGCAGGAGGAGCTCCGGGCGATGAACGAGGAGCTCCAGTCCACTAACGAGGAGCTGCAATCGACCAACGAGGAGCTGACAACATCAAAGGAGGAGATGCAGTCCCTCAACGAGGAGCTTCAGACGGTCAACGCGGAGCTCCAGTCGAAGCTCGACGAGATCACCTCGGCGAACAACGACATGAAGAACCTCCTCAACAGCACCGACATTGCGACGGTGTTCCTGGACAATGACATGCGCGTGCGTCGGTTCACGCTCCAGGCAAAGGCGATCTTCCAGCTCATACCGGGCGACATCGGCAGGCCGATCACCGACCTGGCATCCAGGCTGGTCTACCCCGCGCTGGAGGAGGATGCGCAGGAAGTGCTCCGGACCCTGGCCGTTTCGGAGAAGGCGGTTTCCACGAAGGACGGGCGCTGGTTCACGGCCCGGATCATGCCCTACCGAACGCTGGATAACAGAATCGACGGCGTGGTGATTACCTTCGCGGACATAACGACCGCCAAGAAGCTGGAGGCCAATCTTCGCGATAAGCACGACCGTTTGGAGATTTCCTCCGCGAAGCATTCCCTGACGCCGACGCCCGCCGCTCCCCCAAAGCTCGCAGAGCGCAAGCCGGGCGCACGCGGTCGTGCGGTTCCCCGTCCCCCCGTGAAGGGACGGCTAAAGCGATGAAGAAGCCGACAACCAAGCCGAAGGGCCTGCGTCAGCGCTCCGAACGCCGGCTCGCGGAGAAGCACGACGGGGAGCGTGAGCCCAACGTCATGTACGACACCCAGAGGCTCTTCCATGAGCTCCAGGTCCACCAGATCGAGCTGGAGCTGCAGAACGAGGAGCTGACCCATGCGAACGCGGCGGCAAGCGCGGCCCTTGAGAAATACACGGACCTCTACGACTTCGCCCCCGTGGGCTATTTCTCGCTGGATGAGAAGGGGATGATGGCGGAGCTGAACATGGCCGGCGCCGTCCTGCTCGGGGTGGAGCGGTCCCGCCTGACCGGCCGCCGCTTCCAGCTGTTCGTCTTCCAGGGCAGCCGCCCCGTCTTCCAGCAGTTCATCGACAGGATATTCTCCGGAAGCGGCAGGCATTACTGCGAGGTGGAGCTGCTCAGGGAGAACCGGGGCCCGTTCTGGGCGGAGCTTGCGGGAATCTCCGTGCCGCTCACGGTCGGATTGCCGCGGCTGGCCCGGATCGTGGTCTCCGACATCTCGGCGCGCAGGCTGGCGGAGAAGGAGCACAAGCACATCGGGGTCCTGGCCGCCGCGAACCGCGAGCTGGAAAAGGAGATCTCCCTGCGCCGGGAAAGCGAGGCCGCCCTAAAGAAGAGCGAGGAGCGCTTCCGCAAGCTGCTGGCGCAGGCGCGCCTCCTGCAGGTGCGCCTGCGCCTCATGACGCACGAAATGATCCAGGCTCAGGAGGACCAGCGGAAGCGGATAAGCCGCGAGCTCCACGACGAGGTCAGCCAGATCCTGCTCGGCATCAACGTGCAGCTGGCGATCTTCGCCAAGGTCGCGGCCGCCCGCCCGGACAGAATCAAGGAGGCGATTGGACCCGTTCGCACCATGGTGGAGAAGGCCGTGGCGATCGTGCATCGGTTTGCGCGCGAGCTTCGGCCCGCCATGCTGGACGACCTTGGTCTGATCCCGACGCTGCGCACCTACATACAGGACCTTCCGAAGCGCAAGGGGCTCCTGATCCGGTTGTCGGCGGACCCAAGCGTCGAGGCCCTCAATAATGACGGACGGACGGTGATCTACCGCATCGCGCAGGAGGCCCTCGTGAACGTCATGAAGCACGCGCATGCGAGCGTCGTGAACGTGAGCGTCCTTAGGAGCCCACAGAGCGTCTCCCTGGAGGTCGCCGACAACGGCAGGTCCTTCAACGTGGAGCGGCTGGCGACCAGCGCATGGCGGAACCGCCTCGGGCTGACCGGCATGCGCGAGCGTGTGGAGATGATTGGCGGCGAGTTCAGCGTCGTGTCCAAGCCGGGGATAGGCACCTCCGTTCGGGCGGAGATACCGTTCAAACAGGCGCGCCGGGAAACCCGGACGCCATTCGATAAGGCCAGGGCCGGTCCTCTCACCCCCGAGCTGGCGGACTGACCGCCTCGTTCTTGTGGAAGGCCGCCCTTGTGGCCCAAAGGCCGTCGCGCCCTGGGTTCGCAGTGAATCGGCGCGGGCCGACGGCACCCCATTCCAAGGCGAGAACCGTTCCCGGACGTCGGGACCTGCGGAGCCGGCCTAATCGTTGATGGACGCCGGGCGGACCTCCTCGGCCCGGACCCCGAATGCAAACGATACCGGGGTGAACACCCTATGGGTCCGGGCGGGATGCGGTTTGTCTTATCCCCTTGCTCAAATGGACTATTACCGATGAAGCAAAAAGGCGCGATTCCCCCGTCCCGGAACCCTTCGCTGCCCAGGTGCCCCACGGGGATCCAGGGACTTGACGAGATTACGGGCGGCGGGCTGCCGCTGGGGCGCCCGACGCTCGTCTGCGGAGGCGCCGGCTGCGGCAAGACCTTGATGGCCGCGGAATTCCTGGTGCGCGGGGCGGTGGAGTTCGGGGAGCCGGGCGTCTTCATGTCCTTTGAGGAGTCGGAGTCGGAGCTCAAGGCCAACGTGGCGTCACTCGGGTTCGACCTCGCGGGACTCGTCCAGCGCAGGAAGATCGTCCTCGACTACGTCCACATCGAGCCCAGCGAGTTCCAGGAGAGCGGCGACTATGATCTGGAAGGCCTGTTCGTCAGGCTCAACCACGCGATCGACTCCATCGGGGCAAAGCGGGTGGTCATGGACACGCTGGAGGCGCTGTTCGCCGGCCTGCGCAACGAGGCCATCCTCCGCGCCGAGCTGCGCCGGCTCTTCCGCTGGCTGAAAGCCAAGGGCGTGACGGCGGTGATCACGGCCGAGCGCGGTCGCGAGCAGCTCACCCGCAACGGGCTCGAGGAATACGTGTCCGACTGCGTCATCATGCTCGACCACCGGGTCGTCGACCAGATCGCGACGCGGAAGCTGCGGGTCGTCAAGTTCCGCGGGGCCCTCCACGGCACGAACGAGTTCCCGTTCCTCATCGGCGACACGGGCATCAGCGTCCTTCCCATCACGTCGCTCGGGCTAAACCACAAGACATCCAACGAGCGCATAGGGACGGGCGTGCCCCGGCTCGACGCGATGCTCGGCGGGCGGGGCTTCTTCCGCGGCAGCAGCGTCCTGATGACGGGCACGCCGGGAACCGGCAAGACCATCGTCGCCGCCAACATCGCAAGCGCCGCCTGCAAGCGCGGGGAGCGGGCGCTCTTCTTCTCGTTCGAGGAATCGCCGAGCCAGATCATCCGCAACATGCAGTCCATCGGCCTTCACCTGGAGCCGTTCGTGAGGAAGGGCCTGCTGAGGTTCCACTCGGCGCGGCCCTCGCTCTACGGCCTGGAGATGCACCTGGCGACCATGTTCAAGGAAATCGCCGCGTTCCTGCCGCAGGTCGTCATCGTGGACCCCGTCACGAGCCTCATGGACTCGGGCACGCCCTCCGAATGCCGGGCCATGGTGACGCGGCTCGTCGACTACCTGAAGGCCAGGCAAGTCACCACCATCTTCACCAGCCTGACCCAGGGCGGCCACGCGCTGCAGCAGAGCGAGGCCTCCATGTCCTCGCTCATGGACTCCTGGCTCCTGCTGCAGGACCTCGAGGGCAACGGCGAGCGCAACCGCGTGCTCTACGTGCTCAAGGCGCGCGGCATGGCGCACTCGAACCAGGTCCGCGAGTTCCTGATATCGAAGAACGGCGTCGACCTCGTGGACGCCTATATCGGCGCCAGCGGCGTCCTTACCGGCTCGGCCCGGGCCGCGCAGGAGGCGCTCGAGAAGGCCACGGCGCTGGCCAACCTCCAGGAGGCCGCCCGCCGCAAGCGCGAACTCGGGCACAAGCAAGAGGTGCTGGAACGCCAGATCAGCGGACTGCGCTCCGACTACGAAACCGAGGCCGTGGAATTGCGGCGCATCGACCAGCAGGTCGGGACGAGGACCCTCGTCCTGACCACGGAACGGGCGGCGTCAGGGCGGCTGCGCCAGGCGGACGCCCACGCGTCCCACGGGACGCGGGACAAACCCAAGCTCGGGAACGGACGGCCATGAAGAAGCACAAGACGGCGAAGCGGCATTCGAAGATCTGGCAGCTGCTCCTCTACGTGATCGACCAGACACCCAAATCGCAGACCGCGTTCCTCAACCTGAAGCGGGTCTGCGAGACGCATCTCAAGGGCCGCTACCGCATCACGGTGATCGACCTGGAGAAGCATCCCCAGTTGGCCAAAGGGGCCCAGATCCTGGCCATCCCCACGGTCGTACGCAGGCTGCCGAGCCCGGTGCGCACGATCATCGGCAACCTTTCCGACACGGAACGCCTGCTCGTCGGCCTTGATCTGCGCGCCTCCGGTTGATCGGTAGGTACCCCTGCACCTCCCCAAAAAAAGACACTCCGCAAAGGCTTTCGAGAAGACCCTGTCCGCCACGGGCGACGGTAAGCACCTCCTTCGACTCTACGTGGCGGGGGCCACGGCCCGCTCGCGAAGCGCGCTGCGGCGGGTCTACGAGATCTGCGAGACGGAATTGAAGGGCAACTACGAGCTGGAGGTGGTCGACGTCTACCAGCAGCCCGAGCTGACGCGCGAGAACCAGATCGTGGCGACCCCGACGCTCGTCAAGTACTCCCCGCCGCCCGTGCGCCGCTTCATCGGAAACCTGTCCAACACGACGGGCCCGTTCTTCACCGTGGAACCGGCGCAGAAGGGCAGGCTCGCCGTCTGAAGGCCATGCGCGCAATACGTCCCCCACCCCCAAGGGCGAACCGGGAGTTCGCCGCCCTCCGCTCACGCCTGGCGAACGCGGAGGCGGCCCTGCGGGCGGTCCGCAACGGGGAGGTCGACGCGGTGGTGGTCTCCAGCAGCCGGGGCTCCCGGGTGTTCACGCTCGCCGGGGCCGAGCATGCCTATCGGGTGCTCATCGAGACCATGAACGAGGGCGCGCTGGCGCTCACGGCCGACAAGATGATCCTCTACGCAAACCGGCGCTTCGCCGGGATGGTCAAGAGCCCCCTGGAGCAGGTAATCGGCAGCTCCATGCGCCGCTTTCTCTCGACCGAGGACCGGGCATCGCTCAAGGCCCA
>Ga0265313_10004367_pt1 | contig 10913 bp, 6 predicted proteins | sample 4123metaG_FD_203122 | JGI IMG/M metagenome (GOLD analysis project Ga0265313, IMG submission 203122) | Rhizosphere microbial communities from Carex aquatilis grown in University of Washington, Seatle, WA, United States - 4-1-23 metaG | ecosystem: Host-associated > Plants > Roots > Rhizosphere >...
AGGTTTTTGCGCTGGAAGACCGCTGCGCCCACCGCCAGGTGCCGCTGCATCTGGGCACGGTCAGCGGCGAGACGCTGAAATGCGGCTATCATGGCTGGTCATACAATTGCGCCGGCGCCTGCATTGACGTTCCCTATCTGGGCCGCGAGAAGCTGCCCAATGGCGTGAAGTCCTATCCGGTGCTGGAGCGCGACGGATTGATTTTCGTTTTTCCGGGCGTCGCCAGCCTGGCCGCTTCGCGCACGCCGCAGGAACTGGGCGCGGTGGCTGACCCCCGCTACAAAACCCGCCACCTGAAACGCGACGTCGCCTGCCACTACAGTTTCATGCACGAAAACCTGTTCGACATGAATCACCAGTTCCTGCATCGCAAGCAGATGGGGATGATCAAGGCGACCTGCCTGGATCGCCGCCAGGGCGAGGACTGGTGCGAGGTGGATTACACCTTCAGCCGCACCGCCGGGCGCCAATCGGTGGGCGAGGCGGCGATCCTCAACACCCTGGGGGCAGGCAACGGCGAAGGCTATCGCGACCTGATGACCATCCGCACTGGCTATCCCTATCAGACGCTGCGGGTCTGGGTGGGCGGCGGCGAACCGGCGCTGTCGGTGTGGCTCGGCTACACGCCCATCGGGCGCGAGCAACGGCGCAACCACACTTTCGGCTTCCTGTCGGTAAAGAAAGCGAAGATTCCGGGCCTGACGCAGATGGCGTGGCCCTTCATCAGCTGGTTCACGGAAAGAATTTTCCAGGAAGACAAGGAAATCGTGGAGCGCGAACAAGCCGCCTGGGACGCGCAGGGCGGCGACTGGAACAACGAAGTGTTCCCCGCGATCAAGGACCTACGCGAACTTCTGCGGCGCAACGGCGTACCAGCCGAAGCCTGCCCGCGCGTCGCCGAGGTTTAGCGCCCGCTGGGCTTGTAGCCCTGCCAGACATATTCCAGCGCCGCCGCCATGGTCTGCTCGCGCACCCGATTGTCGGTATGGCCGGCATCCTTGGCGAAGACGAAGCGGTAATTATAGCCCTTCTGCTTGAGCACGGCGGCGGTGCGGTTGGCGGCGATCACCCAATTGTGGAAGGTGCCTTCCGGCGCCATGTAATTGTTGTCGCGCTCACCCACTTCCATCCAGATGCGGATGGGCTTTTTCGGCGCATCGGCGATCAGGTGATTGTGATATTCCCAGGCGCCAAGAGGATTGGCGGGATCGACCGGCGATTGCTGGTTCACGAAGGTCGGCGAGAAGATGACGGTGCGGTGATAACGCTCCGGGTGGAACCAGGCCATGGTGAAGGCCGCCGCCGCGCCGGAACTGCCGCCCAGGGTGGCGCGGCCGTCCGGGTCCTTGGTGAAGCGGATGCCGAACTGCTTCGAAACGCGCGGCAGCACTTCCTTTTCGATGTAGTCGCTATAGCGGCCATTGACCGTGTCATATTCATAGCCGCGCTCGCTGCCCTGCGCGTCCTCGGCGCGGGCGGCGCCCACCGGCGTCGAGCCGGGGTCCAGCGCCACCATGGCGATGGGCGGCAGCTTCTTCTGTGAGATCAGGGCATCCAGCGCACGGCGCACCTGGCTTTGATAGCCGCCGCCATCCTCCACGATGATCACCGGCAGCGGCGTCGTCTTCTTCACCCCGGCGGGGATATAGACCCAGACATGGCGCGGCTCATAAGGGCTGTCTTCCCATTGCACATCGCCCGGCACGGCGTTGCCGCGCCCGCCCGGCGCCTTGGTGGAATCGGCCTGGTAGCCGACCTTGCGCTTGCGGCCCGGATAAATCTTGGAATCCTTGGCCAGCATGGTGATCTCATGCAGCTCGCCGGTGGCCCAGGCGGCATGCGGGCGCAGTTCGTCCGCGATCACATAATCGGGACCGATGACGGTATCGCCATCGGAAATATTGTCGGTACCACCCACCGGCAAGGGATTGGGCGGGGGCAGCGGCGTCGGCCCGCGCCCGGCGGCGGGCGGCGCTGCCGGAGCGCCTGCGGGCGCCGGGGCCGGTGCGGGCTGGGCCAGGGCGGCGGTGAGCGCCCCCAGAACCAGGATGGATGCGGCGGCCAAGTGCAGCTTCATGGCGAAATCCCCCAAAAGGTCCGGAACGTCATGCCCGGATCGGCGGGCAAACTATCACGGCCTTGGCGGAAAAGTCGCGGCTGACTTCGAGGCCGCGACGGCTTAATAATGCGCCCGCCAAGGGCTTGTCGTCTTCGGCGCTGCAGCAAAAAACAGGGGCTACCCGGTGTCCAACGCGTCCAAAATCCTCGTCGCCCAGGGCGGCGGCCCCACCGCCGTGATCAACCAATCGCTGGTCGGCCTGATCCTGGAAGCGCGCAAATTCCCCGCCATCGACAAGGTCTATGGCGCTTTTCACGGCGTGCGCGGCATCGTCAATGAGGATTTCGCCGACCTGACGGGCGAAACCAGCGCCAATCTCGAAGCGGTGGCGGCGACGCCCTCGGCCGCACTGGGCTCGACCCGCGACAAGCCCGACCTGAAATACTGCCAGGAGATTTTCCGCAGCGTGAAGGCGCATGGCATCGGCGCCTTCTTCTATATCGGCGGCAATGACAGTTCCGACACGGTTCGCATCGTCTCGGAGGAGGCGCGCAAGGAGAACTACCCCCTGCGCTGCATCCATATTCCCAAGACCATCGACAATGATCTGATGGTCAACGACCACACGCCGGGCTTTCCTTCCGCCGCCCGCTTCGTCGCCCAGGCCTTTGCCGGCGCCAATCTCGACAACCGCGCTTTGCCCGGTGTCTATCTCGGCGTGGTGATGGGCCGCCATGCCGGCTTCCTCACCGCCGCCGCGGCGCTGGGCCGGAAATTCCCCGATGACGGCCCGCATCTGATCTATCTGCCGGAGCGGGTGTTCGAATTCGATTCCTTCCTCTCGGACGTGAAAGGCGTGATGGACAAACATGGCCGCTGCGTTATCGCCATCTCGGAAGGCGTCGGCGACAAGGACCACACCCCCATCGCCGCCAAGCTGGCGACGCATGTGGAAAAAGACCCGCATGGCAATGTCGAGCTGGGCGGCGGCGCCCTGGCCGACCTGCTGACCAAGCTGATCAAGGACAAGCTTGGCCTCAAGCGGGTGCGCGGCGACACCTTCGGCTATGTCCAGCGCAGCTTCCTGGGCTGCGTCAGCGACGTCGACCAGCGCGAGGCGCGCGAGGTCGGCGAGAAGGCGGTGCAGTTCGCCCAATGGGAGGGCCGCGACGGCTCGGTCACCATCCACCGCACCGGCGACTATGCCGCCACCTACCAGTTGACCGACCTTTCCGAAATCGCTGCCAAGACCAAGGTGATGCCCGACGAATTCATCGCCAAGTCCGGCAACGGCGTCACCGAAGCCTTCCACCGCTATCTGGCGCCGCTGCTGGGTTCGGACATGCCGGTGGCGGCGCGGCTGGGCGCCGCGCGGGTGGCGAAAATCCTCAAACCCTGAGGATCAGGCGTCCGGCCCCACCGACAATTTCAGCGCCTTGGGCTCGCTGAGATATTTCTTCGCCGCGGCCTGGATGTCGGCCAGGGTGACGGCCCGCAGCGAGGCGTCGTATTTACGCGCCAGATCGAGTTTCTCCGGATGCTGCGCCGTGTCTTCCAGCACCTGGAGCCAATAGGCGTTGCTTTCTCGCGCCTTGCGCAGTTCCTCTAGCGCCGGGGTGCGGGCGCGGGTGAGTTCATCCTCGGTCACGCCCCCCGCCTGCAGATCGGTGACGATGGCGGCCAGCGTGTCGTGAAAGGCCTGCGCCGCCTCAGGCTGCAGCTGCGCCAGGGCCTCGATATAGCCATAGTCGAAAATTTTGGAGGAGGAACTACCTGCCTGGGCGGTATAGACGGTGCCCATGCCGCGCAGCTTGTCGAACAGACGGTCGCTCATGATGTCGGACATCAGCGCCTGGGTGACATCGTCCTGGATGTCGGGGAAGCGGCCATGGGTCGGCCACATCACCGCGACGATTTCCTGTCCGGCCCGCTCGGTGGGCAGGCGCACCGGCGGCGCGCCCCCGGCCGGGAAGCGCGTGGTGTTGGCAGGCCCGGCATAGACGCGGTTCTCGTCGCGCGGCGGCAGGGCGCCAAAGGTGGCGGCGACAGCGGCCACCGCTTTTTCCACCGTCGTGTCGCCGACAATGACGATCTCGATGGCGCCCTTGTCCAGCACCGGCTGCAACATTGCGCGCAGATCTTCCGGCTTGGCGGCTTCCACTTCCGCCAGCGTCGGCGAGGCCCAGCGCTTGTCGCCGTCATGCAGCACTTCCGCCAGCTTGAGGCCCATCACCGCCTGGGGATTGGTGGCAGCCTGGCGCAGCCGCTCGGCATAGGCGGTGCGGCTGCGTTCAAAGGCATCCGGACGAAAGCCCGACTGGCTGACATAGGCGGCCAGAAGCTGCATCTCCAGGTTCAAATCCTCCGGCGTGGTGCCGCCGGAAAGGGAGAAGGAATCATCGGCGATGCCGAAGCCGGCGCCGGTATGGCGGCCCGTCAGGGTGCGGCCGATTTCGGTGGCGGTGAGGTCCTTGAGGCCCCCAGCGGTCAGCGTTCCCGCCGCCCAGGCGACGGTGTTCCTGTCGTGCGGCAGGTCGAGCCGGCCATTGCCGATCTTGATGCTTACCTCGATCTGGCTGAGGCTGAATTGCGAAGGCCGCACCGTCAGTCGCACGCCATTGGCGAAGCGCAGATAAGTGGCGCCGACATCCGCCACCGCCTGGGTTGAAACCACCCGGCCGGGCGCGCCAAAATTGGTGTAGGGCCAGGGCTTGGTTTCCGCCTGGGTCGTGACAGCACTGCGATCGGCCTTCTCGGCTTCAAGGAAAGCGGCCTTCACCGCCTCGGCCCCGCCCTCCACCGGCTTTTCCCCGGCGGCGAAGATCAACGCCCCGCCGCCCTGAAAGGCGCTGCGCAGGGCCTTGTTGACGGTCTCGATAGTGAGGCCCTTGATGTCCTCATTGAAGGCGGCGAGGTCGCGGGTGTTGCTGGTATAGACTTCTTTCTCGTCCAGCGATTGCAGGATGCCGTTGACGATGCCGCGCGAAGGCCGCGTCGGTTCGCTCTGCGCCCGCTGCTCGAAGGTAGAGCGCAATTCGGTGACGACACGGTCCAGTTCGGCCTGGGTGACGCCTTTCTCCAGAATATCGAGCCGCATCTTCTCGGCCTCGACCAGGGCCTTGCGCCATTCGCCCGGCTCATAGCCGACGGACAGCACGGCCATACGCACCGCCTGGTATTCCTGACCGCGCGAAATGCTGGCGCGGGTGAAGGGGCGCTCCGGCGTCACCGCCATGTCGCGATAGCGGCGGTTGAGCACAGCCAGGCCGATCTCCTCGATCAGCTCCGACTTTTCTGCCTTGAGGTCTTCGGGCTTGGCCTCCGGCCCGGCGGTCCAGGTCAGCGAGACGGTGTTGCCGATGCCCTTGCCGTCGAAGGTCTGCGTTTCCAGGCCCCGCGACAGCGGGATGTTGAGCTTGGGATCGCTTCCCGCGCGCGCCTCGCCGCGCCAGACGCCAAAGACTTTCGTGATCTTGTCCACGACCTTAGCCGGATCGATATCGCCGACAATGATCAGGGTGGCGCGCTCGGGCCGGTAATAGGCGTGGTAGAAGTCGCGGATGCGTTCGATCGAGGCCTTGGCGATGACCTCGGGATCGCCATTGGCGAGCTGGGTGGCGCGCTCGTCCTTGAACAGGAAGTTCAGCCGCGCCTGCGCCGCCTGGAAGCTGGGCAGCTCGCGCAGCTTCAGTTCCGAAAGCACCACGCCGGCCTCGGTCTTGGCGGCGGCGGGATCGAGCGTCAGGTTGGCGCCGATCTCATGCAGCAGGTCGAGGGCGGTATCCACCGAAGCGTCGTCGGAGCGCGGCAGATCGAACTGATAGACGGTCTCCTCCTGGTCGGTGGAGGCGTTGGTGTCCGAGCCGAAAGCCAAACCCAGCCGCTGCAGCGACTTGCTCATCTCGCCGTCGGCGACATGGGCCGAACCGCGAAAAGCCATATGCTCTAGGAAATGCGCCAACCCGCGCTGGTCTTTCTCCTCCTGCACGGCGCCGGCGGCGATGCGCAATCGCATCGAAACCTCGCCCGAAGGCGTGGCGTTGTGCTGGATGGCGTAGCGCATGCCGTTGGGCAGCACGCCCAGGGTGACGGCGGGATCGGCGGGAATGTCGCTTTTCGGCCAGGGCGTGGCCAGCGCCGACGAAAGCGGCGTGGCAAGCACGAAAAAGGCAAGCAGGGCGGCGCGGAGGCCAGAGCGGGGATGATCAGACAAAGGTGTTTCTCCGGTACGTTTCCCCACAAGCCCATATTGCCCGAAAAACCGGGAGAACTTCAAACCGGCAAAAGCCGGGAAATGACGAATTTGTAAGCCCCGCAAACGAAAAAGGCCGGAGGGGAACCCCTCCGGCCTTTGCCGTGAAAATTCGACCCTTCTACTTCTTCTTGGCAGGCGCCTTGGCCGCCGTCTTCCAGATCGTGGTGTGGTTCTTGCGAGCCCAGGCCAGGGCTTCCGGCGAGGCGGCCCAGCGGATCGCGTCACGGATCATCTCCTGATACTCCGCCACCTGCCAGGGCGAGTGGTCATGCCCGACCTGGGTGTAGAAGACCGGGCTGTTTTCCGAGGCCTTGTACCAGGCGGCCAGGTTGGAGAATTGACGCTTGGGGTTCAGGTTCACCAGCGGGTCGGGCGGGGCGAAGCTGGTGGTCACTAGCGGATGCACCGCTTCCGGGAACCAGGCGCAGGCATAGGCTTCGTCGGTGACTTCGAAGCTGGCCGGCAGGTTCTTGGTGATCGGACTGGTCTTGTCCACCACCGTCAGGGTCTGCTTGGTGCCGCCATAGAAGCCATGATGCGGATCGAGAATCCCGCGCACGGTGACGGGGGCGTACCAGTCGCAGGCGCCGCCGACGACTTCGGAATATTCCGGCCAGACATGGGGCCAGGCCGCCGAAGCGTGGTGGATGAAGACCATGCCCTTGCCCGCCTTCACCATCGCCTCGAAACCCTTCTTCAGGGCCGGCGAGGGATCGGGATAGAAGCGGCTGCGGGTGCCATCCGGGTTCGTCACCACGACGCCGGGGCCGCCCAGATCGTAGAAGACATAGACGTCAAAATTCTTCGCCATCTGCGGGTTCAGGATCAGTTCGGCCGCCGGATAATCGACATGGCTGTAGGTGATGTCGTCGCCCAGGCAATCGAGCATCAGCGACATCGGTTCGCGCTCATACTCATGACCGTGGGAGATGAAAGCGACGCGAATCTTGCCATGGCCGCCCTGGGCGGGACGGGCCGGACCGCGGCCACCGGCTGCGGCGGCAGGCGCCGGCGCGGCGTTGGCATTGGGACCGCAGGGCATCGGAATCTGCATCTGCGGACCGGCCGGACCGCGGCCACCGGCCGGGGGCGGATTGGCGGCCTGGTAGGCAGCCTGCTGCGCCCGCAGCTGTTCCTGGATCGCCGGCGTGCCGGTCTGGATCGAAGGAGCGCACAAACTGCCGGGCACGCCATCGGGGCCGCCCTTGGCGACATGGTGACAGCCGACCCAGGTGTCGGGATTGGTGTTCAGCGGCCCGCGCACCACGGCGACGCCGGGCGGATTGACCAGGCCGCCCGCGGGCGCCTGGGCGTCGGCCGCACCAAATGTCATGGCCGCGATCACGGTCACGCTCAGTCCGGTGAAAATGGAAAGCGCGCGTTTGGACGCGCGCGAAAGGCGATGGATCATGGACTCCCCCTGAGGATTATTTTGTTGATCTTGACCCCATCATACACGGGCCTTGGATGCGAGCAATCGTGTGCAGCCGCCGGAGGACCGGCCGGAGTATTATGGTAAGATGTTGTATATAATGGGTAATTTCGCGCCACGGACGCCGCGCAGAATCCTGGTCAGTGATTGGTGCTGATCAGGCCCCGGTCGCGCGCCAGCTTGACGAAGAATTCGCGCACGATTGGATCGGCATTGCGATTGGCTTCGTCGACGGGAAACGCATTGTGCTCGTCTTGCGCATCCAGCTTAGCGCCCTTGTCGACCAGGAACTGGATCACACCGATGGGATCGGGTGTGCCCCGCGCCGTCACGGCAATGTGCATGATGCTGCGGCCGCCTCGCGAAATCGCATCCAGATGCGGATCAATCTCATAGGCATACTGCATCGCATCCGGATGGCCGCTGCCCGCGGCGGCGACCGCCACGGTCATGCCATCGGGACCCTTGAGATCGGGTTTGGCGCCTGCCGCGACCAGGAGCTTCATGACGTCAACCGAACCGGCGCGGGCGGCAAACTGCAACGGTGTCGCGGGAATCGGCATGGGCTGGATCGGAAGCCTGGGCGGCACACCGGCCACTGCGGCTCTCGCAACCACCACCGGCGTATAAGGCAGCACAGTCATCATGTTCGGATCGGCACCCTTCGACAGTACCATCTTGACGAAATCGGCATTGCCGCTGGACGCCGCCAGGTGGATTAGCTGGTGGCCCTGCTTGTCGGCATGCCGAATATCGGCACCGTGCGACACCGCCTGAATGGCGAAGGGAATGTTGCCAGTCTTGACCGCCGCCTGCACCACCGAAGTACCGTCGGCCAATATTGCGTTGACGTCGGCGCCGGCATCCAGCAGCGCCGTGGCGGCGGGGGAGACCTTGCTGCGCAGGACGTAGAAGACCGGCGTGAAGCCCTTCTTGTCGGCCGCATTGACCTTGGCGCCATGCGCCAGCAGCCATTTGATATTGTCGGTGTTGCCGGCCATCGCCGCCCACATCAGCGGCGTTTGCGCCTGGTCGTTGGGGACATCGACAACGGCGCCCTTGGCATGCATGGCGGTCAGCACCTCCGGCGTCGAGGTGCCGGCGCAGAGCGCAAAAGCGCTGGTGCCGTCGCCGCGGATTTCCTTGGCGTTGGCGCCCGCCTTGATCAGGGCGGTGACGATGGCGGGGTTGCCCAGTTCGCAGGCCAGCGAAAAGGGCTCCACCGCGCCAGCAGCCAGGGCGCGCGGCTTGGCGCCCGCCGCCAGCAGCAGCTTGACGCTTTCCGCGTCCTGACGGTCCACCGCCCAGGCCAGCGCGCTGGACTTGTCGGGCAGCGGCGCATTGACATCGGCATGCGCCGCCAGCGCCGCCTTGAGCGCGGCATGGTCGCCGTCCTTCACCGCCTGCATAAGGCGGGGATCGCCGGCGAAAGCCGGCGACGCGCCAAGCAACATCAGGACGCAGACAAGCGCTTTACGCATTACCGTCTCCGGATCAGGCGATGCCGGCAGCCAGGCCTTCGACCCGGCCGGTGCTGTCGCCCAGCTTGTCCTGCTGCACGCCCAGAACATCCATCATGGACAGCAACAGGTTGGTCATCGGCACATTGTTGGCCTTGGCGTGATAGCCGCCCTTGATCAGGCCGCCGCCGGCGATGATGCCCAGGTCGCGATGGTCATGACGGTTGGGATCGGCGAGCGAGGCGCCGGCCAGTATCAAGGTGCTGTCGAGCAGGCTCTTGTCGCCTTCCTTGGTCTCCGACATGCGCTTGAACCAATAGGCGATCTGCTCCCAGTGATAGGTGTTGATCAGGGTGAGCCGGGCCATCTTGTCCGGATCGTTGCCGTGATGGCTGAGCGGATGGTGGCCGTCGGCGACGCCGGTTTCCGGATAGGAATGCGGCGAGCCTTCACGCCCGACCATGAAGGTGATGACGCGGGTCATGTCGGCCTGATAGGCCAGCACCTGCAGGTCAATCATCATGCGGGCATATTCGCTGTAGGACACCGGAATCGCCGAGGGCCGCGCCATTGCCGGGAGTGCGGCTTCGCTACCGTGCTGCTCGGCCCGCTGGATGCGCTGCTCGATTTCGCGCACGGCGGTGAGATATTCGTCGATCTTCTGCTTGTCGGAAGCGCCGAGATCGCCGGAAAGGCGCTTGGCGTCCTGGGCGACGAAGTCGAGCAGGCTAGCCTGGCGGCGCAGCACGGCCATACGGGTCTTGGCGTCGACGACGTCGCCGTCGCCGAACAGGCGCTCGAAGATATCGCGCGGATTGATGGTGGTCGGCAGCGGCGTGGTCGGGCCGGTCCAGGACATGGTGTTGGTGTAGGCGCAGCTGTAACCGCTGTCGCAGCCGCCAACCAGGCTGGGCTGCTCCAGGCCGAATTCCATCGAGGGCAATTGGGTGATCTTGCCGAACTCCCGCGCCGCCACCTGGTCGGCGCTGATGCCGTTGCTGATCACGGATTCGCTCTTGTGGACATGCATGCCGGTGAGGAAGGTGCCGCAGCAGCGGGCATGGTCGCCGGCGCCGTCGCCCAGCGCCTCGGCCTGGACATGGTCGAAGCCGCTCAGCACCGCGAACTTGTCGCGGAACGGCTCCATCGGCTTGAGGATCGGCGAGATCGTGTAGTTCGCGCCCAGCTCGGCAGGGCGGAAATTCTGCATGATGTAGCCGTTGGGGGTGTAGATCACCTGGAAGCGCTTGCGCGCGGCGGCGGCGGCATCGGCGGCCTTGGCCGTGGGGCTCATGGCCTCCAGCACCGGAAGGGCGACGGCGGCGCCCATCAGGCCGCGCAGCACAGTGCGGCGGGGAAGAGCCTTACGCGGGATCATCATGGTTCGGTGTCCTTCTCATGGTGAAAGGTACGCTCTGAACGATACCAAGGATAATGTCGTTGACGCGGTAATTGTCCTTCGCCGCATCGGCGCGGATGGCGCGGATGGCGGGCTGGTTTCCGGCTTCGACGCCGCGCCCCAGGGCATAGATCATCAGCCGCTCGGTGAAGGCCTCGACGAACTGGTCCTTGCGCGCCAGCAGGACGCCCTGCAGGCCGGCGGGGCCGGAGAATTTGGTGCCGTCCGGCAGCACGCCTGAGGGATCGACCGGCTTGCCGGTGGTGGTGGCGCGCCAGGCACCGACGGCGTCGAAATTCTCCAGGCTG
>Ga0265313_10004369_pt1 | contig 10912 bp, 11 predicted proteins | sample 4123metaG_FD_203122 | JGI IMG/M metagenome (GOLD analysis project Ga0265313, IMG submission 203122) | Rhizosphere microbial communities from Carex aquatilis grown in University of Washington, Seatle, WA, United States - 4-1-23 metaG | ecosystem: Host-associated > Plants > Roots > Rhizosphere >...
GGCGGAGGCGCTGCTTTACGGCGTGCTGCTGCTGCAGAAGAAGATCCGCCGCACCGGCACGATCGAGCGCTGAGCGGGGCACAGCATGGACGACACGCTCGACAGATTGGGACAGACGATCAAGACCGCGCTCGGCTCGTCGGTCTCTGATTACACCGTTGCGCTCGGCGAGTTGACCATCATGGCCAAGGCCGCCGACATCCTCAAGGTCGCGACTTTCCTCAAGACCGACGCCGCCTGCCAGTTCATCTGCATCATCGATGTCACCGCCGTCGATCATCTGGAGCGCGAGCAGCGCTTCGACGTCGTCTATCATTTCCTGTCGCCACGGCTGAACCAGCGCATCCGCGTCAAGGTCGCGACCGACGAGGAAACGCCGGTGCCGTCGCTGATCAGCCTGTTCCGCGGCGCCGACTGGTTCGAACGCGAGACCTACGATCTCTACGGCGTGCTGTTCACCGGGCATCCCGACATGCGCCGCATCCTCACCGACTATGGGTTCGAGGGGCACCCGCTACGCAAGGATTTCCCGCTGACCGGCTTCGTCGAGGTTCGCTACGACGACGAGCAGAAGCGCGTGATGTACGAAAAGGTGAAGCTGGCGCAGGAATTCCGCAGCTTTGACTTCCTGTCGCCGTGGGAAGGCACCGATTACCTGCTGCCGGGCGACGAGAAGGCCAAGGCGGAGAAGAAGACGCCATGAAGCCGACGCTCAAGCCCGGCCTCAAGCACGCGTTCTCCTACGTCGTTCCGGAGAACAAGACGGTGCCGTACACCTATCCGGAATCGACCGAAATCGCGGCGATGCCGAAGGTCTTCGCCACCGGCTTCATGATCGTGCTGATGGAATGGACCTGCCTGCAATTGCTGGCGCCGCATCTCGATGCCGGCGAGGGCTCGCTCGGCATTCACGTCGATGTCAGCCACTTGGCGGCGACGCTGCCGGGCATGACGGTGACGGTCGAAGCCGAATGCACCGAGGTCCAGGGCCGCAAAGTGACGTTCAAGGTGCGCGCCCATGACGGCATAGACGTGATCGGCGAGGGCCGTCACGAGCGCGCCGTGGTCGCGTGGGACAAGTTCAACGCGCGCGTCGCCGAGAAGGCGAAAGTGGCGAAGGTGGCGTGAGATGGCGGAAACCGGCCTGCGCAATTTCACCATCAATTTCGGGCCGCAGCACCCGGCGGCGCACGGCGTGCTGCGCCTGGTGCTGGAGCTTGACGGCGAGGTGGTCGAGCGTGTCGACCCGCATATCGGCCTTCTCCACCGTGGCACCGAGAAGCTGATCGAGGCCAAGACCTACCTGCAGGCGGTGCCGTATTTCGACCGGCTCGACTACGTCGCGCCGATGAATCAGGAGCACGCCTTCTGCCTCGCGGTCGAGAAGCTCCTCGGCATCACGGTACCGAAGCGCGCGCAACTGATCCGCGTTCTTTATTCCGAGATCGGCCGCCTGCTGTCGCATCTGCTCAACGTCACGACGCAGGCGATGGACGTCGGCGCGCTCACGCCGCCGCTGTGGGGCTTCGAAGAGCGCGAGAAGCTGATGGTGTTCTACGAGCGCGCCTCGGGCAGCCGTATGCATGCGGCTTACTTCCGGCCGGGCGGCGTGCACCAGGATCTGCCGCCCAAGCTGATCGACGACATCGAGGCGTTCTGCGATCCGTTCCTCAAGGTGCTCGACGATCTCGACATCCTCGTCATCGGCAACCGCATCTTCAAGCAGCGCAATGTCGACATCGGCTACGTCAGCCTCGAGGACGCCTGGAACTGGGGCTTCTCCGGGGTGATGGTGCGCGGCTCGGGCGCCGCGTGGGATCTGCGCCGCGCGCAGCCTTACGAATGCTACTCCGAGCTAGAATTCGACATCCCGGTCGGCAAGAACGGCGACAACTACGACCGCCAGGTCATCCGCATGGAAGAAATGCGGCAATCGGTTCGCATCATGAGGCAGTGCGTCGATAAGCTGCGCAAGACGCCGGGCTCCGTGACGGTCGACGACCACAAGATCGTGCCGCCGCGTCGCGACGAGATGAAGCGCTCGATGGAGGCGCTGATCCACCACTTCAAGCTCTATACCGAGGGCTATCACGTGCCGGCCGGCGAGGTTTATGCCGCGGTCGAAGCGCCGAAAGGCGAGTTCGGTGTCTATCTCGTCGCCGACGGCTCCAACAAGCCGTACAAGTGCAAGATCCGCGCGCCGGGCTTTGCGCATCTTTCGGCGATGGATTTCATGTGCCGCGGCCACATGCTGGCCGACGTGTCGGCTGTGCTCGGCTCGCTCGATATCGTGTTCGGCGAGGTGGACCGATGAGCGTTCGCCGTCTCGCGCCGTCGGAACTGCAGCCCAAGGAGTTCGCCTTCAGCAAGGCGAACCTCGAATGGGCCAAGGCGCAGCTTGCGAAATATCCGGAAGGCCGGCAGCGCTCGGCGATCATCCCGCTGCTGTGGCGGGCGCAGGAGCAGGCGGGTGGCTGGTTGCCGGAAGCCGCGATCCGCTACGTCAGCGAATTCCTCGGTATGGCGCATATCCGCGGCCTCGAGGTCGCGACTTTTTACACGATGTTCAACCTCGTGCCGGTCGGGAAATTCCACGTCCAGCTCTGCGGCACCACGCCGTGCCGGCTGCGCGGCGCCGACGCGCTGGAGAAAGTCTGCCGCGACCGCATCGGCGAGCAGATGGACGTCACGGCCGACGGCAAGTTCTCCTGGGTCGAGGTCGAGTGCCTCGGGGCCTGCGTCAATGCGCCGATGGCGCAGATCAACTACGATTATTTTGAAGACCTCACCGCCGAGAGCCTCAACAAGGTTCTCGACAATCTCGCCGCCGGCAAGAAAGTGAAGCCGGGCCCGCAGGTCGACCGCCAATTATCGGCGCCGGTTGGCGGACCGACCACGCTCACCGACAAGTCGATCTACCGCGCCAAACGAGACTGATGAATGCTCGCTGACAAGGACCGCATCTTTCGCAATCTCTACGGCTTCCACGATTGGGGCCTCAAGGGTGCGCGCGCGCGCGGCTCCTGGGACGGCACCAAGGCGATCCTCGAGCGCGGCCGCGACAAGATCATCGACGAGGTCAAGGCGTCCGGCCTGCGCGGCCGCGGCGGCGCCGGCTTCCCGACCGGCCTCAAGTGGTCGTTCATGCCGAAGAAGCCGGGAGACCGGCCGCATTATCTCGTCGTCAATGCCGACGAGTCCGAGCCCGGCACCTGCAAGGACCGCGAGGTCATGCGGCACGATCCGCATCTGCTGATCGAGGGCTGCCTGATCGCCGGTTTCGCCATGGGCGCCAATGCCGGCTACATCTATATCCGCGGCGAATTCATACGGGAGCGGGAAGCGCTGCAGGAAGCGATCGATCAGGCCTACGAGGCCAGGCTGATCGGCAAGGGTAATTCGAACGGCTGGGACTTCGACCTTTACCTGCACCACGGCGCCGGCGCCTATATCTGCGGCGAGGAAACCGCGCTGCTCGAAAGCCTCGAAGGCAAGAAGGGCCAACCCAGGCTCAAGCCGCCGTTCCCGGCCAATGTCGGCCTCTATGGCTGCCCGACCACCGTGAATAATGTGGAGTCGATCGCGGCGGTGCCGGACATCCTGCGGCGCGGGCCGGAGTGGTTTGCGGCGATCGGCCGGCCGAACAACACCGGCACCAAGCTGTTCTGCATCTCCGGCCATGTCGAACGCCCCTGCAACGTCGAAGAGACGATGGGCATTCCGCTGCGCGAATTGCTCGAGCGTCACGCCGGCGGCGTGCGCGGCGGCTGGGACAATCTGCTCGCCGTGATCCCGGGCGGTTCCTCGATGCCGATGATCCCGGCCGGCGCCGATCAGGCCGACACGCTGCTGATGGATTTCGACGGCTGCCGCGACAAGAAATCGGCGCTCGGCACCGCCGCCGTCATCGTCATGGATAAATCCACCGACATCATCAAGGCGATGGCGCGCATCTCGTACTTCTACAAGCACGAGAGCTGCGGCCAGTGCACGCCGTGCCGCGAAGGCATGGGCTGGATGTGGCGCGTGCTCACCCGCATGGCGGAGGGCCGCGCGCAGAAGCGCGAGATCGGCATGCTGATGGAAGTCACCCAGCAGATCGAAGGTCACACCATCTGCGCCTTCGGCGACGGCGCCGCCTGGCCGGTGCAGGGCCTGCTGCGTCACTTCCGCCCGGAGATCGAACGGCGCATCGACGAATATTCGCGCAACGCCGACGCGCATGGTGTGCGCGATCCGTTGCCGCAACAGGCGGCGGAGTAAAGGCGATGCGAAGCGGACGGATCGGGAAGGGGCAACGCTGGGAGCCGAGCCATGACTTGGGAAAACAAGAACTTGCGGTGCAATCATTGCCGGTTCTGGTGGCCGACGTCGGAATCCGCCGGCAAGGAGCCCGAACGGCAGTATTCCATTCTCGGCCAGTGCCGGCGCCGCGCGCCATCGCCGCTGATCGGCGACCTGCCGGACCACGCGCGACACTATCCGGCCTGGGCGAGCGTCAAGCGGGACGACTGGTGCGGCGAACACGAGCATGTCCAGCAGTGACGAGCTCGCTTGGAGTTAAAGACTTACGACCATGACCAAGATCATCGTTGACGGCAAAGAGATCGACGTCCCGCCGGAGTACACGCTGCTCCAGGCCTGCGAAGCCGCGGGCGCGGAAATCCCGCGCTTCTGCTTCCACGAGCGGCTGTCGATCGCCGGCAACTGCCGCATGTGCCTGATCGAGGTGGCCGGCATCCCCAAGCCGCAGGCCTCTTGCGCGATGGCGGTGAAGGACCTCGCGCCGAACAAGGACGGCTCGCCCAAGGTGCTCAACACGCGCACGCCGATGGTGAAGAGGGCGCGCGAAGGCGTGATGGAATTCCTGCTGATCAACCATCCGCTCGACTGCCCGATCTGCGATCAGGGCGGTGAATGCGACCTGCAGGATCAGGCCATGGCCTACGGCGTCGACGCGTCGCGCTATCAGGAGAACAAGCGCGCGGTTGAGGACAAGTATATCGGGCCGCTGGTGAAGACAGTGATGACACGCTGCATCCAGTGCACGCGCTGCATCCGCTTCGCCAGTGAGATTGCCGGCGTGCCGGAGCTTGGCGCCATCGGCCGCGGCGAGGACATGGAAATCACGACCTACCTCGAACAGGCGATGACCTCGGAGCTGCAAAGCAACGTGGTCGATCTCTGTCCGGTCGGCGCGCTCACCTCCAAGCCCTATGCCTTTGCGGCGCGGCCGTGGGAACTCGTCAAGACCCAATCGATCGACGTCATGGATGCCGTCGGCTCGGCAATCCGCATCGACACGCGCGGCCGCGAGGTGATGCGCATCCTGCCGCGCACCAACGAGGACGTGAACGAGGAGTGGATCTCCGACAAGACCCGCCACATCGTCGACGGCCTGCGCACGCAGCGGCTCGACCAGCCTTACCTGCGCGTCAACGGCCGTCTGCGCCCAGCGACCTGGAAAGAAGCCTTCGCGGCAATCGCCGACAAGGTGAAAGCGGCGAAAGCCAATCGCGTCGGCGCGCTGGCGGGGCAACTCGCGGCGGTCGAGGAGATGTTCGCGCTCAAGGCGCTGGTCAACGCGCTCGGCTCGCAGAACACCGACGCGCGCTATCCCGGCTCGCCGCTGCATCCCAAGTTCGGCCGCGCCTCCTATCTGTTCAATTCGACCATCGCCGGCATCGATGAGGCCGACGCCATCATGCTGATCGGCACCAACCCGCGCCACGAGGCGGCGGTGCTCAACGCCCGCATCCGCAAGCGCTACCTCAGGGGCAACGTGCTGCTCGGCGTGGTCGGCGCGAAGGCTGACCTGACCTATCCCTACAACTATCTCGGCGCCGGGCCGGAGAGCCTTGCGCAATTCGTCGAGCACGCACCGGCGCAGAAGGACAAGCCGATGTTCATCATCGGGCAGGGCGCGCTCAACCGGCCGGATGGCGCGGCGGTGCTGGCGATGGCGGCCAAGGCGGCCGGCTCGCTCGGCGTCGTCAAGGATGGCTGGAACGGCTTCAGCATCCTCCACAGCGAGGCCGCGCTCGTTGGCGCGCTCGATATCGGCTTCGTGCCGGGCGATGGCGGCCTCGATACCGGCGCCATGCTGGGCGCCGGCGCGCTCGACGTGCTGTTCCTGCTCGGCGTCGACGAGATCGACGTGCCGTCGGGCGCCTTCGTCGTCTATATCGGCACTCACGGCGACCGCGGGGCGCATCGCGCCGACGTCATCCTGCCGGGCGCCGCCTACCCGGAGAAATCCGGCCTCTACGTCAACACCGAAGGGCGCGTGCAGATGGCGAACCGCGCTGGCTTTCCGCCGGGCGAGGCGCGCGAGGACTGGGCGATCCTGCGCGCTTTGTCGGAGGTGCTCGGGGCGAAGCTGCCGTTCGATTCACTCGGTCAACTGCGACAGGCTCTGATCAAGGCCTATCCGCATTTCGCCCGCATCGGTCAGATCGCGGCGGGCGATGCCGGCGACATCAAGAACCTCGCCAAGCTCGGCGGCACAGCCGACAAGGCGCCCTTCCGCTCGACGCATGCTGATTTCTACCTGACCAACGCGATCGCGCGCGCCTCCGCCACTATGGCTGAGTGCTCGGCGCTGGCGAATGCGGCCGCCAAAAATACGCCCATGACGGCGGCGGAGTAGGGCGATGGAAGAATTCTTCTGGACCTATCTCTGGCCGGTGATCGTGATCGTGGCGCAGTCCGTTCTGCTGCTCGTCATTCTGCTCGTCGGCGTCGCCTACATCTTGCTGGCCGACCGCAAGATCTGGGCGGCGGTGCAGATTCGCCGCGGCCCCAACGTGGTCGGGCCCTGGGGCCTGTTCCAGTCGTTCGCGGACCTGCTGAAGTTCGCGCTCAAGGAGCCGGTGATCCCGGCCGGCGCCAACAAAGGCGTGTTCTTGCTGGCGCCGCTCGTCTCCTGCGTGCTGGCGCTCGCCGCCTGGGCGGTGATCCCGGTCAACGCCGGCTGGGTGATCGCCAACATCAATGTCGGCGTGCTGTTCATCTTCGCGATCTCCTCGCTCAGCGTCTACGGCATCATCATGGCCGGCTGGGCCTCGAACTCGAAATATCCCTTCCTCGCCGCGCTGCGCTCGGCGGCGCAGATGGTGTCCTACGAGGTCTCGATCGGCTTCGTCATCATCACGGTGCTCATCTGCGCCGGCTCGCTGAACCTGTCGACGATCGTCGCGGCGCAGCAGCACGGGCTGGCGAACTGGATCGGGCTGCCGTGGCTCGGCTTCCTCAACTGGTACTGGTTGCCGCTGCTGCCGATGTTCGTCGTCTTCTTCATTTCGGCGCTGGCCGAGACCAACCGGCCGCCCTTCGACCTGGTCGAGGCGGAATCCGAACTGGTCGCGGGCTTCATGGTCGAATACGGCTCGACGCCCTACATGATGTTCATGCTCGGTGAATACGTCGCGATCTGCACAATGTGCGCGATGGCGACGATTTTGTTCCTCGGCGGCTGGGCGTCGCCGATCGACATCTGGCCGCTCAATTGGGCGCCGCTGGGCGTCATCTGGTTCGTCCTCAAGCTGTCGTTCATGTTTTTCCTGTTCGCCATGGCCAAGGCGATCGTGCCGCGCTACCGCTACGACCAGTTGATGCGGCTCGGCTGGAAGATTTTTCTGCCGCTGTCGCTTGCCATGGTGGTGATCGTCGCCGCCGTCGTGCAATACGGCGGGCTGTGAGGGTGTCATGAAACTCGACCGCGGCGCTAAGGCCCTGTTCCTGACCGAGTTCGCGAGCGCGTTCTGGCTCGCGATGCGCTATTTCTTCAAGCCGAAGGCGACGCTGAACTATCCGTTCGAGAAGGGGCCGCTGTCGCCGCGCTTCCGCGGCGAGCACGCGCTGCGCCGCTATCCGAACGGCGAGGAGCGCTGCATCGCCTGCAAGCTGTGCGAGGCGATCTGCCCGGCGCAAGCCATCACCATCGAGGCGGGACCGCGTCGCAACGACGGCACGCGCCGCACCACGCGCTACGACATCGACATGGTGAAGTGCATCTATTGCGGGCTGTGCCAGGAGGCCTGCCCGGTCGACGCCATCGTCGAGGGGCCGAATTTCGAGTTCGCCACCGAGACGCGCGAAGAGCTTTACTACGACAAGGATCGGCTGCTCACGAACGGCGACCGCTGGGAACGCGAGATCGCCAAGAACCTGGCGCTCGACGCGCCGTACCGGTGAAGCGATGATCGTCCAGTCGATTTTCTTCTACATCTTCGCCACCATCTGCATCGCCAGCGCCGCGATGGTCATTTCGTCGCGCAACCCGGTGCACTCGGTGTTGTTCCTGATCCTCGCCTTCGTCAGCGCCTCCGGTCTGTTCGTACTGATGGGCGCGGAATTCTTGGCGATGATCTTGATCGTCGTCTATGTCGGCGCCGTCGCCGTGCTGTTCCTGTTTGTGGTGATGATGCTGGACGTCGATTTTGCCGAGTTGAAGCAGGGCGTGCTGCAATATCTGCCCGTCGGCATCGTTATCGGCGGCATCTTCCTCGCCGAACTGCTGCTGGTGGTGTTTGCGTGGGTCATCGGGCCGGGCGTGCCGCAGGCGATCACCTCGCCGATCCCGTCGCTGGACAAGATGTCGAACACCGAGGCCATCGGTCTCGTGCTGTACACGCGTTATGTCTACTACTTCGAGATCGCCGGCCTCGTGCTGCTGGTCGCCATGATCGGCGCCATCGTGTTGACGCTGCAGCACCGGGTCCGCGTGCGGCGCCAGAACGTCAGCGAGCAGGTGGCGCGCAATCCGGCGACCGCGGTCGAGCTGCGCCACGTCCGCCCGGGCCAGGGCTTGGGAGACGCGGCATGATCATCGGCCTCGGGCATTACCTCGGCGTTGCCGCGATCCTGTTCACCTTCGGGGTGTTCGGCATCTTCCTCAACCGCAAGAACGTCATCATCATCCTGATGTCGATCGAGCTGATCCTGCTCGCGGTCAACATCAACCTGGTCGCATTCTCCACCCATCTCGGCGACATCGTCGGGCAGATCTTCGCGCTGATCGTGCTGACGGTGGCGGCGGCGGAAGCGGCGATCGGCCTTGCCATTCTCGTCGTGTTCTACCGCAACCGCGGCTCGATCGCGGTTGAAGACATCAATCTGATGAAGGGCTGACGGTGCTTTGGTCTCTGGCGCATCAACAACCGTCATGGCCGGGCTCGTCCCGGCCATCCACGCCTGTCCTGTTTGCAGCCAAGGCGTGGATGCCCGCGACAAGCGCGGGCATGACGAAGGTGGGGCGTAGCTGATGTATCAGGCGATCGTCTTCCTGCCTCTGTTGGGCGCCATCCTGGCCGGCATCATCGCGCTGGCCGGTGCGCGCGCGCGTTTCCCGGGTGAGGGGCCGCCGCCGGGCGCGGAAGACACGATTACCGGCGGTGCGCATCACCACGAACCGTCGGCGGCGGGTGGCGTCATTCACCCCGCGCATTCCGAACCCGACGACCACGGGCATGCCGAGCCGGCGGCCTCCGGATCGCGCACGACCGAGCTCATCACCACAACATTGCTGATGGTGTCGATGATCCTGTCATGGATCGCCTTCGTCGACGTCGGCTTCAACCATCACGATGTGCGGGTGCCGGTGTTCACCTGGATTGCCTCGGGCGACCTCAAGATCGACTGGTCGCTGCGCATCGACACGCTCACCGTGGTGATGCTGGTGGTGGTGAATACCGTTTCGGCCTTCGTGCACCTCTATTCGATCGGCTACATGGCCGAGGACCCGTACCGGCCGCGCTTCTTCGGCTACCTGTCGATGTTCACCTTCGCCATGCTGATGCTGGTGACGGCCGACAACCTGGTGCAGATGTTCTTCGGCTGGGAGGGTGTCGGCCTCGCGAGCTACCTGCTGATCGGTTTCTGGTACCACAAGCCGGAGGCCAATGCCGCGGCCATCAAGGCCTTTGTCGTCAACCGCGTCGGCGACTTCGGCTTCGCGCTCGGCATCTTTGCGCTGTTCGCCATGGTCGGCAGCGTCGATCTCGACACCATCTTCGCGCAGGCGCCATCGCTGACCGGCAAGACCATCCACCTGTTCGCCTGGAACGTCGACGCGCTGACGCTGATCTGCCTGTGGCTGTTCATGGGCGCCATGGGCAAGTCGGCGCAGTTCCTGCTGCACACATGGTTGCCGGACGCCATGGAAGGCCCGACGCCGGTCTCGGCGTTGATCCACGCCGCCACCATGGTGACAGCCGGCGTGTTCATGGTGGCGCGGCTGTCGCCGCTGTTCGAGCTCGCCCCGAACGCGCAGACCTTCGTCACCTTCATCGGCGCCACCACCGCGATCTTTGCCGCGACCATCGGCCTGGTGCAGAACGACATCAAACGCATCATCGCCTATTCGACCTGCTCGCAGCTCGGCTACATGTTCGTCGCCATGGGCGTCGGCGCCTATTCGGTCGGCATGTTCCACTTGTTCACGCACGCGTTCTTCAAGGCGCTGCTGTTCCTTGGTTCAGGCTCCGTTATCCACGCCATGCACCACGAGCAGGACATCCGCCACATGGGCGGGCTGAAGGATCGCATCCCGTTCACCTATACGATGATGATCATCGGCACGCTGGCGCTGACCGGGTTCCCGTTGACCGCCGGCTATTTCTCGAAGGACGCGATCATCGAAGCGGCCTTCGTCGGCAAGAACCCGATGGCGCTCTACGCCTTTATCTGCGTGGTGTCCGCCGCGCTGCTGACCTCGTTTTATTCGTGGCGGCTGATCTTCAAGACGTTCCACGGCGAGCCGCACGACCGCCATCACTGGCGCGACGCCCACGAGAGTCCGTGGGTGATGCTGATCCCGCTCGCCGTGCTGGCGCTCGGTTCGATCCTCGCCGGTCTGCCGTTCAAGGAAGTCTTCGCCGGCCACGGCGTCGAGGGCTTCTTCCGCGAGTCC
>Ga0265313_10004371_pt1 | contig 10908 bp, 10 predicted proteins | sample 4123metaG_FD_203122 | JGI IMG/M metagenome (GOLD analysis project Ga0265313, IMG submission 203122) | Rhizosphere microbial communities from Carex aquatilis grown in University of Washington, Seatle, WA, United States - 4-1-23 metaG | ecosystem: Host-associated > Plants > Roots > Rhizosphere >...
TCGACGACATGCCTTACCTGCACAACATGTTCAAGAAACCTTGTCAGAACCCGATCGTCAAAGGCACTCAAAAGGCCGTGGGAGCTGCGGAACTAGCCACTCCCCCGGATCCGCTTCCCCTCCCAGTGAACACCGATCAATAGCGACGCTCACTTCATTCAGGAGCGGCCTTTGCTTTGGTTGTGTCTTTCCGGCAACGATCCAGCCGGCGCGGCGGTGTCCTAAAGTCTTCCGTCTTCCAGGAAACTAAAGTAGCTAGCTAGTTCGGTCGACGATGATATGGTCCAGCAGCTCGATGCCGACGATCGCGACGGCGGACTTGAGCTCGATGGTGACTTCGATGTCGCAGTGTGAAGGCTCCAAGGGTCCGCTTGTGTGGTCGTGAGCGACGATGATGCCCGACGCGCGGTCGGTCATCGCGTCGGCGAACATCTCCCGCGGATGGACGGGCGTTTGGTCGTTTGGGCGATATGGCAGATCGAAACGACGCGGATGTTCAGAATCTCGTTCGCCCCGTTGATCGTGGCGTAGAGAAAATGCTCCTGCTTCCGATCGGCGAAATGCCGCACGTGAGGCAGCAGGGAGGCCGGCTTTTCAATCTTGGCCCCTCCGGCTTGATTCGGCGGCGGGCAAACTCGATCGCCGCGAGGAGAGGAGAAGGCAATAGGCGTTGGGCGTTGGGAAGCTTTGGAGGTGAGAGGCGCCGATCAAACACCGATCGAACACGGATCGATGGCCCGGCGGCAAGCGTCATCACGTCGATCCCCAGCGCGCCGCTGCCCAGCAGCACAGCCAGCAATTCCTGGTCGCTCAAGGCGCGGGCGCCCTTCCGGAGCAGCTTCTCGCGCGGCCGATCGGCTTTGGGACGAGGCTACAAAGTCGGTGCCCGTGCTCTTGCACATCGCCCCCGTGCTGTGAGGGGGGTGCTCTGCATGCGGAAAATGGTTCCAGTCCGGACTTCTCCTTCATGCGTGCGGACGATTGCCCGTATGGTCGTCCGTTGATGCGGCGAATCGCACGATCGCTTCATTAGAGAAATCGTGAAATACGAACTTGCTGAGAGCGGGTATTGTCACCGTCTTTCGGTGTTGGGTCAATTTTTCGCCGTATTCCGTGCCGGCCGATCCTACCGCTTGCCTTAGCCCGTCAACATCGGGCGCCGTTCCGATAAGCATGGAAAAGGCGAGTTCCACGTCATCGACCGCATCGCGTAGAGCTGCGAGGCATGACTCGCTTGATTCGATACCCCAGCTTTTTATCACCTCTACGGCCATCGTTAGGCACAACATTTGCCGTAGACGAAACGGTGGATATGCCTTGGTTAATTCCCTGTCAGCGAATGTCGCATCCCCGAACAATCGAAAGAACGAGCAGAACGCGAAGACGACAGAAAACACCACCTGCTCCAAGGTTACCGTGTAGAAGTTGTCTTTGCAGTTAAACCGTGCATTGTCCATCAACACTCCTGATGCTTGAGAATCAGCAATCACTTCCAGCGATTGACGGGTCAAGAAATCCGTTTCGGACCGGCCTGTCCAGCCCAATTCAAGCAAGAATGGCACGTTATCGAGCTGAGTAATGTAGTCGACGTGACCATCATAGATGTGCGCTAATTCATGCGCGACAATAAAACGGAAAGCCCACAGAAACAACCGGTCCTTGTACCATTGCCGCATCGGGCATCGAGGGAGCACAGGCCGAATTCCGCCAACGTGAGCTTCTTCGGCATTCAACGTTAGGCCACTAAGTGATTGCTGTTCCTCGGATTCCAGCAGAATATCCCCGACTCCTGGCAGGATGCGACGGTCGGCCAACATTCGCGAGAATACTACGTCTAGCAGATATGTCGCCCCCGCGAATACGCCAATGAAGTAGCGGTCTTCAGCCTTGAACGCGATTGCATTCACGTCCGGATTGATGATGAAGTCAAAGTACACTTCCGGCATTCGCGGCATGAATTGCCGCTGGCTATCAATCATCTTCTTGGCAATGTCTTTGAAGATTGGCCAATATGCGGAGCCAGGACCGGGCGTGTGGCCAGCGCGTCCACCGTTAGATAACATCGCCTCGTGAAAAACATCTTCGTCCGTCATCGCCGGGCTACTTCTCCCAAATTTCGCCGTTGTCAAGCTTAGGTTTAATGAGCGTGGGCGACATCAGTTCGCCGGGATCGACCGTGCAGGTGGGGCAGCACGAATTTACCGCGGTGAACCAGCCGCCGCAACCGCTCCGAGGCACTGGCGGTTGCGCAGCCGAGCGCTTGCCCAGTGGCTTGCCCGGCGGCACTACGACACGCACCGCACGGCGCCAAAGTCCACCGCCCTGGCCGATGCGCCGGCCGTTTTCCAAGCGCGCGCGAGGGTCGCGGGGCAGGAAGGCTAGGTTCTCTGACGCGTGCCAGGCCACGAGGGACAAATCTACCTCGACTCTCCCTCTACCGATCAGGCCGACCGGCGCTGGCAGGCTGTGGCCATCGGGCCGGGATATGGGAGTGTCGTCGAGTGGCCGCCGGTGCGCTTCCGCCGCGCCAACCCGGTGCTCGCCCTGCCGGAGCCCGAGCACGGCAAGCCGTTCGACCGCTTGCGCTGGGTCGTCAACGTACCCCGTCAGGCTGGAAAGCCTGAGCGAGGAGGCTGACGCTGGGCAGCGGTCATGCTGACGCTGCTGACGCTGGCCGTTCGATCGCGCTGCGATCGCGGCGACGTTCGCAAGCCCATGAATAGCACCATGTTGCGACCGGCAAACAGGTTCCTGCTGACGCTGCGGACGCTGCTGACGCTGCTTTTCCTTTCTTCACGGGTGGGGGGTCGGGAAGGGAGAGAGGGAACAGGTTACACGTTACAGGGGAAGCGAGGCAGTTCGCGACCGAATGCGACGCCATTGAAAATGTAAAATGCAATCCACTGATCCCCACTAATTGTCGCTAATGGAACCCGCTCTCCGATGAGTGTGGATCAGGCTTGATTAGTGTTCCGACCTCCTAGTCATCGAAGGAACGGGGCGTGTCTCACGGTACAATGTGACCGGCTTGAAAACTGCCCATTGAAAGGAATGCGACCAATGCGTCGAAATCGTTTCAAAATCGCCGTGGCGTTGGGAATATTGTTGCCGCTAACCGCGGGAGGAAATGGCCAGGAGCGTCAGGGGCGTCAGGAACAAAAGTCAAGCGGTGACGAAAGCGATGTGCTCACGATCGGCGAGATCATGATCAAGGCGCATCAACCTGGCCGTTCGGCCCGCAAGGCGCTCGATCAAAGGGTGATCGATGGCCGGGCAACGGACGACGAAAAACGCCGGCTGCTAGCTTTGTACGAGGCGCTGGCGAAAGCAAAACCGGAGGAAGGGAGCCTCGACGATTGGAAGCGCGTTACCAAGGCGTTGGTCGAGGCCGCGCAGGGCGTCGTCGCCGGCCAGGAGAATGCCGCCGAAGCACTCAAGACGGCCTTGAATTGCAAAGCCTGCCACGAGAAGTTCCGGCCGGTTTATGGGGCGGATGGCAGCGTCACGGCGGATCGCCAATTCTTTGCCGCCTCGCCACCGCCCGAGTTCGCATTGGTCGCCAACGTGAGCAAGGACCGGAGCAAACTGAAGCTCTTCACGTCGCGGATCGTCTCGACGATGGTGTTCCAGGACGTGGTGGTTGAAAGCGAAGGCAAGAAGCGGACCGAAAAGGTTCCCGAGATGCGGTACCAACGCGAAGCCAGCGAGGTCGACCTGGCGATCGACGCGATCCGCGTGGTCGACGGCCAAGGAAACGAGGTTGCAGGCGATGACCTCTGGCGGCGGCTCGCCGCCGGAAACATCGTGCTCTACCAGGAAAGCTCGGAGCCGGTCGCCAAGGAGTACCTGAAGCTGTTGGCGAGCGATGCGCTGGTGATTACGCAGATTCATCGGAAAGACAAGTGAAGATGCCATCGGCTTGCCCGGTGGGAGTCTCACGCTGGCATCTACGAAGGCCGCGCCCCGCGCCTCCCTCTCTCGGTACACCAACACCGCCGCACCTTGCCGCCAAAGGCGGCAAGGTGCGGAGGGCGGACGAGGAATACGGCGGGGTAACTTAGAATTCTAGCGGCCAACGTCACGGACCTCCGGGCAAGCCGGAGGCATGTCTGCGAGGAGCAAGACGCTCAACCGGAGCGCGAAATCCACCGAGCTCGAATGCAACGCCATTGAAAATCGTAAAATGCAAATTGCGAATTGCAAATTGTCGGGGAGGTCGTTTGCGTACTACCACGGTTCGTGGCCCGCCAGGCGGGAGAGCCTGACCTACGATGGTTGTGGCTCCGTGAGGATTAGCTCATCCCAGGGGTAGACGGCGGCGGGGCGGGCGGCTGCCCGCGGTTCTTGGTCGGGATTGGGATGGCTTGCTATGACCCGAACCGTTGATCGTGTGCCCGTTGTACATCGGATAGACCGGCCGTCGTGAAAGGTAGCTGTCGAGCTCATCGCCCCATTGTGTCCAGCCGGGCCTGCGCTCGCGGGCGAATAGCTCCAAGAACGGATCAGGACTGCAACCCTCGATGATGTCGTAAAGCTCCTTGGGCTTTTTGGAATGCTCCTCCTTGCGGGTTGGAAAGAGGTTTACCTGCGTTCGACCGGGCTTTAGCGTCCGCAAGTGACCCTTGACGCCGAACAGAATCAACTCAGTCACATTGCGAAAGTAAAAGCCGACCCCGCGACCATCGGGGCCACCGTCTTTTCGAACCTTATACCAAACCACGTTGCTCTTGTACTTGAAGCCCCAGGCTTCCATCACCTGAAGTCCCCACGGGAGCAAGGCATTCGGCACCCACAGATACAAGTGGCTATTCTCGGCTGCGTGCCGGGCAATTGGCATCGAGCAGATTTCTTCGATGCTCATGGTGGTGTATCGCCGTAGCCGCTTGTGCTCCGGGGCCATCTTGCCGGTTCGGTTTTGAAACCGCCAGGGTGGGTCGGCAAGGATCGTGGAGAATTCGCCACGCAAATCTGGCAATCCTGTCTGGTCGCCCTTCGCCATTTGTCGATTCCTTTCGTGTCTTGCCGCTGGCGACCATGGTAGGGCGACGGTCGGCGGTTGGCAATCGGCCTACGCTCGCACCCCTAGCTGGTCACTCCGTCGCCGATTGCTTGACGCGGCCGCTGGTGCGGGGATACCATGACGCGAGGGCCGGTGCTTGACACAGGAGGTTTCCGGCAATGACTCGTCAGCTAACCGCGCTCGGGTTACTCTTGTTGATCGTGTCGGCGAGTGAAACACTCGGCCAAGAGCCCACCGCGCGACGAACCGCCGGAGGTGCCCGGCGTTTCCCTGTGGCCTCGGCGAACACGACGCGTTCTAGGGCAGCGTCTTCGCAAGCGTCGAAAAGGCTCACCTCCAACCAGGCGCATTCGCTGATCAATCTGCCTTACCGCAGAAACTTCGAGCCCACGGTTGTCGGCCAAAGTGGGGTGGCAAGCAACGCTTCCGATGATCTGAACATCGTGACGACCGTCTACGGTGGCTCGTCCGGCCCCTACGTGATGGCGCACTATTCCAACGGCGGCTACGGTCGCTCGGCCGGTCCGCTGGGCCTTGCGAATTTCAGTTTTACATTCCCCTACGCCTATGGCCGACTGTCGACTCCCTACAGTTACGGTGTGTACGGGTATCCGTACTACTCGTTTTATCGGCCGAGCTTCGCGTACTCCGTGTGGGGTTGGCCCGGCGTTTCGCCGCTGGGTAACTTTGGATACGGCGGCTATGGGCTGCCCTACGGATACTACGGTTTGGGCGGCTACAACTACCCCTTCGGGTACGGTGGCATTGGCTTCCCCTACGGACGCGCCGGGATCGGATACCCGTACGGATATGGCGGTGCGTACTACTGGTAGTTGGTCGGTGCGCAGTGCCCACCCTACGGAAGCTGGTAGAGCCACAGCTAGCGCGAAAGGCCCATGAAAAAGCTGAAGTTTTGAATATGGTCGCCTGGGGCGTGGTGGACAGGCACGGCGAAGTCGAGCGCGATCGGCGCCGGGCCCATGGCCGGAATTGCAATCCGCAGACCAATACCCGGCGCCACGCGGAAATCCTGACCTTTAATTTCCGTTGACGTTTGGACGGTGCCGAAATCGCAGAAGGTCACCATCCGTAGCGAGTCGTCGGCCGTGATCGGGAGCATGTACTCGACCGAGTTCAAGAACTCGAACTTACCGCCGATTTGAACGCCCGTGGCCGGATCCAATGGCTGGGCCCCGCGAAAATAGAAACCGCGGAGCGTGCTGTAGCCGCCCGCGAAGAAGTTTTCGAAAATCGGCGTGTTGGTGCCTGTGAAACCGGTGTCGTTGGTCAGAGTCAGCACGTGCCGGCCCGAGCCATCGGGCCGTTCGCGGACCAGAAAGTACTGGCGGAAACCCAGCACAGCGCGTGGGAAGCTGAACGACCCCCAGGCCTGCTCCAGGTTGATGCTGACCCGGTGCCCTTGAGTGGCGATGAACGTGCTGTCGCGGGTGTCGTGGATCAGCGAGAGAATGCTCGAGTAGAGGGCGTTGTGTCCAAGCACGGCGGCCAGTTGTGGGGGGGTCGGCACGAACGGGTTGTAAATCTTTACATCCTCACCCCCAATCGAAAAGTTTGCCGACAAGTCGGGCGTGAGCTGGTAGCCCCAGCCGACTCGGCCGCCAGCCCGTTGTTCGGTCCAGTCGAGGAAGTAACGATTGAAATACGACGCGCTGATACTGAAATTGATCTTCGTGTCCCAGAGGTACGGTTCGCGAAACGTGAAGCCGTATCGCGATAATTGCGTGCCGGGCATCGCCTCGATCCGGAACTGCTGCCCAGCTCCGCGAAATGCGGTAGCGTTACGGATGTCTTCCACGCTACGCGGAAACCTCCGCCAGTCGAAGTTTTGTTCGTCGATCACGACGTTGCCGAGAAGGCCCGCGTTAGAATTCACACCCACGCCGAACATCAGTCGGCCTGTTTGCGCCTCTTTGACGACCACATCAACCGGCACCGTCGGCAGTGGTTCTTCGACGGTACCCAACAGCGGATTCGGTGGAAACAAGTCCCCCTCGTTGTCATAGCCGCCCGGCGGAGGAGCGGTGCCTCCCGGGCCATTTCCGGGAGGAGGAAGCTGGTCGATTGGCGGCTGGCCGGAGGGCGGGTTGAACACCCGACCGCCATTGGCGTCCGGTTGCGAGTACGTACCCCCTTGCTGTGGATAGCCTTGCTGTGGATAGCCCTGCTGTGGAGAAGCGTAACCTCCGGGCGGTTGGCCGTAGCTGCCTGGGGGGTTCACCTGGCGACCGGCGGGGTCGGTGTATTGCGCCGCCACGACACGCCCGTCGTCGCCCGGGTCTGCCGACTGAAATCGCGTCCATCGCTTGCGGCCGGCGGCCGCCGGATCGGTGCGTCCCATCGAGACTTGTCCAACGCTGCCGGTCGCGAGCGCAGTGGAGCTTTGCGGCCGCACGGCGTTGCCTCGCGATCTGGGCCGCATGGGAACGCGTCGCGCCGGAGCTGATTGCGATGAAGTCTGTGGGGTGTCCGACTGGTCGGGCTCGCGTGCGACGGCCGAAGCGGGTGCCATCCGCCGCGGAGCAACGCTCCACTGGTCGGTCTGGGCCGCGGCCTGGCCGCTCCAACACAATCCGAAGAAAAACAGATATACGCACGCAAACCGGCGCATGATGACCCTCATGCTGCCGCGAGTGGCGTCGTGCAGGTCTGTCGTTCGGCGGGGCGGAGCCGGCTGCATTTTCAAGGATTCCCCCGGCCGGCGTCGCCGCGTTTCGAGAGATAGCCTCGGCCGCGAGGGCGCGGCTGTTGTGGACCGGCGTGCCGGTCGACTTTCTGCGTTCGAGCGCTGCCAGGAGGAGCGATCGACGCGGTTACTTCGGGCCCGTCGGGACTTTGCCCACGGTAACCGCCGGATTGCCGTGGCTGCTCGCTGTCGAGCTGATCAAGCGAGATATCGGGCCGCTCGTACTTGATGGTTGGCTGGATTCCCTCGGCGGGATTGTTCACGAACAAGCCCGAAAACCTCAATCGCCGTTCGCTGGCTTCGATTTCCTGGACATTCATGATGTCTCCGGGGCGGATCGAAAGGCGATTCAAGATCGTATTGCGGCGGGTGTGGGGATTATCGCCGATGATCTTGATATTGATTGGTCCCACCGCGAAGCGTCGACCTTCCACGATCTTGTAAACGATATCCAGTTCGCCCGGCTCTTCCTGAAATACCTTGCTGTCGGCGATGTCCGCGAAGACGTACCCCTTGGCACCGTATTTGTAGCGCAAGTCACGGATGTCGCGGGACAATTTCGTCTGGTCGAAGAACTGGTTCTCAGTGAGGTTCATGTCCTTTCGCAGCTCTTCCTCGGTGAGCTTTTCAGTTCCGGCCAGAATCACTTTGCGGACCACGTAGCGCGGTCCTTCTTCGATGACGAAGTTCAACGTCAGCCATTTCTGCTTTTCGTCGAAAATGAGCTCCCGGCCGATCTTGGCGCGAAAGAACCCCAGACTGCGGTAATACTCGTACAGTTTCTCGACATCCCCTTCGATCTTGACCGGATCGACCTCGCCCTTGAACAGCCGGAGTATCGGAGGCTTCGACTCGATCTGGGTCTGAAGCCGGCTGTCGGAAGCGATCGTGTTTCCTTGGAACGTGACTTTTCCGACCTTTTGCTTTTGTCCCTGGTTGACCAGGAACACCACACCCTTGTCATTGGGCTTGTTCCCCTCGATGATTTCGACCTTGGCGCGGACATAGCCTTTTTCCTGTAAGTATTCGAGTAGCTTGGCTTTTGCCTCGCTGACCGCCGCGGCGTTCAAGGGGTCGCCGACCTTGAGGCCGACCTTCTTCTCCAGCGTCCTCTTTTTGGTCGTGTTGCCGAAGAATTTGATGTATTTGATCGTGGGCAATTCGACCACGTGGTAAATCACCCGAACGCCGTTGTCGCCCATCCGTTGGTACTCGGCGACCGGCGTAAGAACCAGCTTCGAATCGTACAGGCTTCGCACATCCCTCTCGACCAGGTCGCGGTCAATGGTCCGGCCGACGCGCGTGCGAATGCGGCGCTGGAGGCGGCGCAACGATTCCTCGCTCTTGTGCCCTTCCACGCGGACGTCGACGACCATTTCCTTGCCCGTCAGGCCTTCCGGCGAAACAACCGTGGGGGTCGCCTTCGAGTCGGCCAGCCCTGGCGACGGCCCGCCGCGATTGATGGAGCCCGGCAATTCCTCGGGCATTGGTCCATCGTCGTCCTTTTCTTGCGCCAACGGACCGCGTTTGCGATCGAGCAACGTGCCAGGGGCCGGCGTCGTTGACGTTCCCTGAGGTCCCGGCAGTGGTCCTTGAAACGGCATCCCAATCGGACCTTGAGACGGCATTCCTCCCGACATTCCACCGCCTCCCATTCCCCCCGGCAGGCTTTGGAGTGGCGGCAACGTGCCTGGCCCCGTGGTGCGGTCTGGTCCCTGCATTTGAGCGGCGGCCGGCGTAGCACAAGACAGCACTGCCCAACCTGCGGCAACGCAAGCGAAAACGAATCGGCACCGTTCGAGGCGCAGATCGGCCATCAGGGCGGTTCCGTGTGGGATGTTTAGGTAGAAGAAGAGTTGCGCGACAAGGCCGTTCCCCGCGCGGGCGACGAATTAAGACGGGCTTGTAACATAGGACAAGCTCGCGATCGGCGGCGCGGGCGCAATCGGCCTGCAATCGGGCCGGGTACAGATACCGGAACTGGACCCCTGTTTCAAGCCGAATTCAGTGGGAAGTGGCTATTCGGCCTCGGCAAGCGGGCGACGTAAGTCCCCCTGTTTGACTTGCCTCAACGGCGCAGCTCAGCAACGATGAGCTTGGGGAGGATGGGCTGGCCCGGGAATGCAAGCTCCTCAGGCGCCAGGAGTACCCAATCGAGAACTTCGGCGCGAAGTCGAAGCGGATCTTGACCGCGGATCCCTTGGGCAATGTGTGGATGCTGGTCGAGCCGAAATTGGGCTTGGAGCAGGACGAATCAACCTTCGGTGGCTGGCCGGGGCCTCTTACCAAGGCCGCGGGTGTCCTTCGGTTCCAACCGGCTGGCACGCAGGTTTTCGCGCTGGATCGCCTCGTACACCTCCTGGCGGTGGACTGGGATCTCCGATGGCGCGTTGATCCCCAGCCGGACCTTGTCTCCGCGAATGTCCACGATGGTGATCACGATGTTATCACCAATCATGATGCTTTCGTCGCGTTGTCTCGACAAGACCAGCATCGATGGCTCCTTCGGCGCTTGCGGGTGGTCAGGCGCTTTTCTTGAGGGGGGCGGGGATCGTCGACAATTCGAATTGTACCGGCTGGTCGCCGTTGGCCACCACCTGGCGGCCTAGCCGCCCCTGCAGGTTGACCACCACCGGCGCCTTCAAGTTCAACGTGATCGTACTCTCGTGCTTGCCGACGATCACCAGCACCTGCGCATTTTTGACGTCGCTCAGTTCGAGCGTCGTCAACTCGCTACGAAACACCCGGAACTGGTAGTCCGGTACGAAGCGACGCGGGCTGACCACGGCCAGCGCCACCTCGGGGCGGGTCGTGCTCTGCAGCCAACCCAGAGCATCGTTCTGCGCGTCGGCCAACAACACCCAGGCACGGCAATCCTCCATTCCTAGCAATCCGGCTGGGAAATGGATGATGTCGTCGGCCTCGATGTCGAGCGGTCCAAAACGGGTGGTCCTGATTTGCATACAGCAGGCCTGCCTTCCGTGGGGTGCCCGGATGGTATGGCGATCCGCTCCGGGAGCGCACATTGGGTACATCGGCCACGTACACGTCGAAAAACGAGAAAAACCACGCCCGCCGCAAAATGGCCGAACAATAGGGATGCTCCGGAGACGCGGATAGCATTGACTCCAGCTTGCCAAACGGCGTATGATCCCACCCCATTGCCGCCGGTTCGGCACACGCG
>Ga0265313_10004372_pt1 | contig 10908 bp, 3 predicted proteins | sample 4123metaG_FD_203122 | JGI IMG/M metagenome (GOLD analysis project Ga0265313, IMG submission 203122) | Rhizosphere microbial communities from Carex aquatilis grown in University of Washington, Seatle, WA, United States - 4-1-23 metaG | ecosystem: Host-associated > Plants > Roots > Rhizosphere >...
ACGGGCAAGACCACACTCGCCTGTCACATCTGCGCAGTGTCTCTGCTGACGAATAACAAAAAGGCGACAGAGCGCAACTGGAAAGCCGAACGGTGGCCGCGCCGCGCACGAGCAGTGATCTTTACGCTGGACCAGCGAGCCGAGGAAATCAAAGATTTGCTTGGGCGATTGGCACCTGAACTCAAAAATGTGCCCGACCTTGATAACAAGTCCGGCATCAAAGTATTTCATGACCCGAAATCCGAGGGCACTCGCGAGGCTGAAGCAACGGAGCGCCGACATGACGCGCTCATGAATTCTCGTATTCTTATTGTAAAAATTCCATATGATACTCCAGCCACTGAACTTACTGAGAGAATCGCCGAGTTTACTAGTAAATCTGAGATGATTTCTGACGAGCAAGTGAAAATCGTCGTTGTGGATTCAGTGAACCACATGGCACACGAAGTTGACGACGGCAAAAACAATGCGTTGAAAGAGTTTCGCAAACTGCTGGGACATGGGGAAGAAAAAGACGGCACGTCAACGAAGAAGAGCTTTAGCACAATTTTGACGTTTGAAGTCGAGCCAAGGGCGGCGTTTCCAGAGGAGTTCTTACCCCAAGTGTCGATCATGCTTACGAGGGAAGAGGATGATTTTGGCCGGAGATTGCTAGAGATTCGCAAGGCCAGGCATCAGCATCATTTCATTGGCCGCCATGATTTTCGAATTGACGAGAACGGAGTAAAGACGTTTCCATCGATTGCGACACGCGCGAAAATCCTACAGCTTGAATTTGTTCGCGAAGATGGGGTTAAGGAGATCAATTTTGGACTTGAAAAGATCGACGTTATCTACAAAAAGGACAATGTAGGACGGCTGTATCAGGGAAGTACGAGCATCGTTTGGGGGCCACCAGGCGCGGGAAAGTCGGACCTGTTGATTTGGTTTCTCGTTCAACAATGGCGTGAACGGGAGAGTCGAGACTCACGTGTTCTGCTTGTGACGACAAAGATAAACCCGGATGTTGTGCGACGAGACATTATAAGTTTGGTTAGCAAGGATGTTGGTGAGAACGGGAAAGAGGGGCTGGCTGACGTGTTTGGGAGAGAGATCGGTGGCATTGCTGAAGCCGTCCGGAATCGTTTTGTAGTAGTCGACGCGAGGAATCCGTTTTTGCTCCAATCAGTGACAATGGCAAGTATCGTTGACGCGGTTGATGGCCGGGAACCGGATGCCGAAATCAAATGGCCGATTGAGCGGGCGGTAATTTTCGGCGTTAGTTCACTTGAAGAAGCTGTCGAAATTCGCGACGAACAGTGGAGATTATTAAGCGTCTTGGTGTGGTATCTTGGGAGAAGGCGCGTGTCGACACTTTTGGTGGACTGGCCAATCGGCGGAAAAAGTGGTGAGAAGCCAGAGAGGCCGCGAGCGACCAAATTATGCGCGAACGAACTGTCGATTAGGTATTCTGAAACCGGACCGATGTATGTGATTCAGGTACATAGGGCCAACTACTCAAGCATCGAAGAACCGGCAGAATATTCAGCCGCTGAGTTTGAAATCGACTCGAAAGAATAAACCGCATTCTAATCGATAGTGCGAGTATTAGTTGAGAAGCCAATGGAAAAAACTTTCTTGGGAATTGCCAAATCGGCCAGACTAGCGCCCTCGACCGCCAGGCCAGTAGCGTTCACTCTGAGAAGCAGATCGCCAATACTTTTGAGGTAGCGATAATTGGCACGCGGATCACCTTCGGACTGTACAGCCTGGTACATTTTTTCGAGGCAATGACTGAGGTTCTCCGTACCTCGCGTCAAGACACCTAATTCCATGCCCTCAAGAATTCCAAGCGCGACGATTCGGGGAGGCTGAGCGGCGGAGCAGCCGCCAGCATTCTCCATACGCAACCCATCGGCGAGCCGCTTGGCGGCGACGCGAAAACTGACGAGTTCAGAATCGCCAAGCGAGGATAAGGCTTGTTTGGCGGGGGTTTCAGGGCTGGTTTCTTCGTCAAACTTTGCCATCAAGGTAGATGGTCGCATGCTTCACCTTTTTGTGTCAACAAAAAACTAAATAAATCGGAAGCCAAGGCCTGGAGGATAACCGATTTTTGTCACCCAAAGCAACGGCGTTTCGAACACGCGGCATGACTGCTAGCATGGTTCAATCTTGATTGGACGATGCCGGTTGGGCAAGAGGGCTGTTCCAGGGCTCTTTTTGCCAGTGGCCCGGAGTTCGCTTTGGCCCGATTCTTTACGCACAGGCGTCGGCGAATTCGGCCGTGATCGGCTGATTCGCCGATTGTAGCAGCTTGATTGCCTCAGTGGCGTCGAATCGCTAGGCGAACCTCGCGGGTCGAAATCATCCCCAATCCTGGGTTCAGGCATTGGGCGGAAGGGGCCGCAGTCCGGCTGCAGAGCCATAGTTCCTCGAAGCCGTCCCCGGGAGATTGCAGCATGGCCTCGGCAGTGAGTGATCCAGAGGTCGGGTCCGATCGTCGGCGGCCGTCTGCTGGGCTCTCCATTGCAAATAATAGCGACGGCACGCTCTTTTTCAAGAGCCGGAGGTCGAAAGTGTCGGTTATTGCTCCTGGACATTAAGCAAGCGTAATCTCCGGCCGATTGAAGGATTCGCCGTGGTTCATGCAGAAATGCGTTTTTCGCAATGTCATTTTCAGGTGTGCGCGGTTGTCGCGAATGCTTGCACGACTTTAGTTTTGAAAATACGGTCTTTGCGACGCTTCTGGACCCGAAAAACCCTCGATCTACGCTTGTTTAATGCCTAGAAAATGCTCATCTGCCGCTCATGCCGCGGCTTCTGCCGTGCAACGGTTTGCCATTGTGGCGATGCCGAATCGTCGGAAGGCGTAGCGTCGGGCGGCAAAGTGATTGTCGGGGTCGAAACCGGATCATCCGGCGGATTCGACGCCGTTGGAGCGGTTGAAGTCTCGATTGCGGACGGTTCAGGCTCCTCGTCCGGTGCCGAAGCGCGATTTTTGCCGGTGCGCGTGCGGATGCGGGTGGTCACCGGCTCATCGGCCATCATGGCGGTGCGTGTGCCGTGGCGTTGCGGGGCCGGCTCAATGGTGTGGGCGGCGCGGAGGGCCTTGAACCGTTCGGCGAGTTCGCGGGTCGGCGTGACTCCCTCCTTGGGTTCCGGCGTCGCGCCGGAAAGTGCGGCCTTGAGCCGGCCACGGAGTTCGTTCACTTCGTTCAGGTAGGCTTCATGCACGAAGGGCACGCCGAGCCTGGCCTGGTAATCGCGGAGTTGGGATTCGGCGATGGCCAGGTCCTGCTTGTGCTTGTCGGATTGGGAATCGTAGGTGCCGATCAAGCGGTCGAGGGCGTTTAGCACGGCGCGTGGGCCGTGATGTTCACGCGAAAGCATCTCCTGGCAGGTGACGGCGCCTTCGAGGTAGACCTGCGGGGCGCTGTGCGGATGCAGCACCAGGCCGAATTTCAGCCCGCGGTAAACGCCGAGCGGACACTTACGGGTATCGCGTACCTCGAAAGGCAGCGAATTCAACAGGAAGGCCAGTACGTCCGGCGCTTCGTCGCGGAGACACTTTCGCTCGCCCAGTGTAATCGGATCGGCTTCATGGCCAGCGGCATTGGCGATGTCTTTGGTCAGGCCGGTGATGCGATCTTTGAGCCAGGCGATGGACGTGGGCAGCTCCTTCAGCCGCCGTCGAGCGACGTATTGCTCGTCAGCGTGGTTCTTTTTCAGGATGGAAAGGCGTTGCGATTCGGCGTCAGCCTCGGCCAGGGTGAGCACGGCCGGGTTGCCCGACGCGATCGCCTTGACCTCGGCGTAGGAAAGTTCCTGGCCGCCAATGTCCTCGGCACGGCGAACGGCACTATCGCCGGTCATCACCTGAGCGATGAAACGGGCTTTGGTTTCCAGGGCTTGCCACATATAAGCATCAAAGCTCCCTTCCGTTACGTAGCGGTAAATCGCTACTTCCTCGTTGGTGTTACCTTGCCGCAGGATGCGGCCCTCTCTTTGTTCTACTTCCGCGGGTTTCCACGGGGCGTCGAGATGGTGCAGGGCGACCAGCCGTTTTTGCACGTTGGTGCCGGTGCCCATCTTCTGCGTGCTGCCGATGAGCGCGCGAACGGTGCCGGAGCGGACCCGGTCGAACAGGGCCTGCTTCTTGGCATCGCTGTCGGCGTCGCCGATGGCGGCGATCTGGCTCCTGGGGATGCCGCTTGCTACGAGCTTGCCCACGATGTCGTCATAGACCGAGTAGCCCCAATAGGTCGGGTGAACGCCCATGTCGCAAAAGACGAGCTGCGTGCCGCGGGTAGCGGCGGTGCGCTGCCAAATGGCCGTGACCTCTCCCACCAGGGCATTGACCTTAGATTCGGGGAAGTCGCCGGCGGTGTCGGACACGAGCCGGGCGTCGAGGGCGAGTTTGCGGCCGTCGGTGGTAATCGCCAGGGCGTTGTCGAGCCTGGGGTCGACCCGCTCCGAGCGGAGCCGTTCGTAGCGTGCGACCAGCTCCTGTTGGACGGCGGCTTGTTCGGCCGACATCGGGCAAGCCACGATCATCGGCTTGCCGCCTTGTAGCCGCGGGCGCGGGAGGTCGAGCATATCGGCGGTCTGCACGTCGGAAAACGAGCGGAACATCTGCTGGAGTTCCGGCAGGTTGGTAAAGCGGGCGAAGCGGCTGCGTGGCCGCAAGCTGGCTCCGTCCGGCGAAATCTCCATCGTGTCGACGACTTCGCCGAAGTTGGCGGCCCAGGCATCGAAATGCTCGATGCCGCGTGATTTGAGGCCGTCAGGGTCGAGGAAGCGTTGGATGGTGTACATCTCGACCATCGTGTTGGAAATCGGCGTGCCGGTGGCAAAGGTGACGCCGTGACCGGCGTGCAGTTCGTGCAGGTAGCGCGCCTTCATGTAGAGGTCGAAGGCCCGCTCGCTGCCGCCGGTTTGAATTCCGGCCACGCGTTCCATCTTGGTCGGCGTCTCCAAATTCTTGAAATATTGCGACTCGTCGATAAAGATGTGATCGACGCCGAGTTCGTCGAACACCAACCCGTCGTCTTTCTTCTCCTCGGCCAGCAGGTTGCGCAGCCGCTCCTGGCGGTTGAGCTTTTGCTTTTCGATGGTCTTGATGAGGTTGCGGCGGGCGTTGCCTTCGCCGATCGCCTTTTCGCAGAGCAACTGGTCGTATTCATCGATCTGTTCTTGCAGGAACTTGGCCTGGTAGTCGCGCGACATGCCGATACGCTCGAAGCTGCTATGGGTGATGATGATGCCGTCCCAATCGTGGCTGGCAATCTTGGCGGTCAGGAACTTGCGGCGGTCGCGGGCGAGGTCTTCCTTGGTGGCGATCAGGAGCTTGGCGGTGGGGTAGAGCTGCATGAATTCACGGCCGAATTGCTCCAGCATGTGGTTGGGCACGACGAAGACGGGCTTCTTGGTCAAGCCGGCTTGCTTCATCTTCATGCCGGTCGCCGCCATCGTGAAGGTTTTGCCGGCGCCGACCGCGTGGGCCAGGAGCGTATTGCCACTGCTCATGCCGCGCCAGATCGCGTCCTCTTGGTGCGGCCGCAGCCGGATCGTTTTATTCATGCCGGGGAAATCGAGGTGCGAGCCGTCGAAGCGGCGCGGGCGGAGGTTGTTGTAGGTGTCGTTGTAGAGCCGTACCAGCCGCTCGGTACGCTCGGGGTCGGAAAAAACCCACGAGCGGAACCGCTCCTTCATCTGCTTTTGTTTCTCGCGGGCGGCGAGTGTGGCCTCCTTGTTCAAGACTTGGCGTTCCTTATCGCCGTCCATGACGGTGTCGTAGATGGCGGGCGTCTTTATATTGAGCGCCAGTTCGAACAGCCGAACGCCGTTGGCGCGTTCGGTGCCGTATTCCGAAGTCGCGGCGACCGACTTCTCGGCGCTGTAATCGGCCTCGACGCTCCATACGGCGTCTTTGACCAAATGGCCGATCTTGACGGCATTGGGCGGCACGCGGAACAGGTCGGAGGCGAAGGCCTGGATGTCGCGCGGCGGAATCCACGGCGCGCCCAGGTTGGCGTCGATGTCGCCGGGTAGCACGTCTTCGGGCTGGGCGTGACGAAGGGCATCGACGTTGCGGGCATAGGCATCGCCCGCCGCCTCGGCTTCCTTTAGCTTGGCGCGGACGTTGCCCGAGAGATAGACGTCGGCGGTCTGCCAGGTACGGGATTCGGGATCGTGGTAGATGAGGTCCCCCAATTCCTCGATGACCTGGTCCTGGAGCTTGCCGTAAAGCTGGCAAATATAAGGAAGGTCGACCTTGCCAAGGTGATTGAGCGACACGAGCAATCCCTCCTCGGCGCTGGGGACGTTGGTGACGGGCGGCGTGCGGCCCACCACGTCCTTTTGCATGATGGCGGCCTTGGCCGCCTGGCCGGTCGTTTCGTCATAGTCTTCGAGCGACATGACCAGCATGGCGTCCGGGTCCTCGCGAAACTTCACGAGGTTGGGCATGCGCCTGATCGTCGTGCCGTCGGCGGTTTCGCCGAAGGTCGTCTTGTTGATCGGGCCGCAGACGCTGACGAACAGGTCGTAATAGATATTGAGGCTGCGGCGGGCCTCCTTGCGGTTGGCCTCGGGCCAGCCCTCGTTCTGGGATTGCAGCACGCGGCGGGCATGGTCGCGCAGCCCGATCAGGGCGGCCAATCGCCTACCGGTCAGGTTGCCGTGGGCCGTGAGCTGGTGGCCGCCGTAAGTGACCGGCATCGAGTCGCCGTCGACCACTTGGCAAATATTGCGATTTTCGTCGAGGAAGAAACTGCCCTCGGTGATGTGGTTGAGCGGTGGGGGAGGGGTGAATACGGTATCCGGCAGAGCGGCTGGCTCGGCGGGGGCCTCGGTCGCTTCGGCGGTGGGAAGAGGTGGCGAATTCGCGGCAAGTTGCCGGACGGCGGCCTTAAGCTGCTCGGCGAGGTCGCCGTTGCCATCAACACTGTAGGTGGCGTCATAAAGCCGGTCCTTGCGGCTCCAGTTGCCGAGTACGAATTCTCGATGGCGAAGGAAATACTTGTTGATCGGGATGTCGGCGCCTTCGATCGAAAGCGGCTCGACGTTCAACCATTCCGGATCGACATGGTTGGCGGGTTCGTCTTTGGCTCGCTTGCGAAGGAACACGATGTCGGTCACGACGCGCGTGCCCTCGCGGGCGAAGGCGTCGGACGGCAAGCGAATTGCCCCCAAGAAATCCGCCCGTTCGGCCAGGTACTCGCGCAGCCCGGCGTTCGCCTTGTCGAGCGTGAAATGCGAAGTCACCAGGGCGAGCACGCCGCCCGGTTTAAGTAAGTCGACCGACTTGGCGAAGAAGAAGTCATGCAACGACAGCTTCTTGCCGGCGTATTCGAGTTTCACGTCGGCGAAGGGCACGTTGCCGATGACGGCGCCGATCTTGCCCTCGGGCAGGCGGGTGTCGCGGAAGTTTTCGATGCGGATGTCGGCTTTGGGGTGGATCGCCCGTGCAATCCTCCCGGAAATGTCGTCCATCTCGACGCCTATAAATCGCATACCCGCAGGGGCCGCCCCCATGAAATTGCCGATGCCGCAACCCGGCTCAAGAACGGTCGCGGTCTTGGGAACGCCGAGCCGGGCCAGGGCATCGTGCATCGCCTCGATGACCAGCGGCGACGTATAGAAGGCATTGAACGTCGTGCGTTTGGCGCTGGCGTACTCGTCGGCCGACAGTAGGTCTTTGAGCTCGTCGCCGAGGACCTGCCACAGGTGATCCTTGTAGAGGCCGGTCACCGGATCGGGGAAGAGCCGCAAGGCCACCGGCCCGAATCCCGAAAACCGGGCGAGTGCCTTTCGCTCATGCTCGGTCGCCGGCCGATGATCCTTCTCGACCAGCTTCAGCGTGCGGATCGCATTTAAGAGGTCGCGAGCCTTGGCCTTTTCGCCACTGGCCATTGCGGCGGGTGCCGTGGCCGATTGTGCGGATGCTGACGGAGTAGCGGCCAGGGTGGTTTCGGAAGTTGCGACGACCGCTTCCGGCGCAGTGGCGGTGGCGGACGTGGCGGGAAGGTGACCGTTGCCGCTCGGATCAGGGCGGCGGGGAGGGGCGTCGAACGCGAAAATGGTTTGCGGGGAGGATTTTCGGGAGGAACGCGCGGCGGTTATTCTCCCGGCCTGTAGCGATGGAGAAACGCCATTGCCGCGTCCAGTGACAGCGATTCCGTCCCGTCCTCGCTCGGCGATGATTCCGGCGGCAAAATTTCCTGAAGTTCCTGCAACGCCAGTTCCATCGCTTCGCTGGATATCTGCATCGGGTCGCTGTCCGGCGTGGCCTCGGCGAGCTGGTTCAGCCAGGACTGGTGGCAGGATTTCAGAGCCATCGCCAGATTGTTCATGCTTTCGAGCATCGTCCGGTTGATGCGGAGTTGCTCGTGCAGGGTCGGACGGTCCCGCAACAGTTCGAGGACGATCGTCTTGTAAGGGGGCATGGCGGTTCTCCTTTTCTTCTGAAATGCTGGCGACTGCCGTCCCCGCCGTGTCGGCGGGGTCGTCGAGGAATCCCGGCAAGAGGGGACTTTTGCGAGGCGGTCTCCAGGGCATGGAGCCGACTTAAGCAAGGGATGTGCCAAGCTGTTCAGTTTACTGCGCAGGCGCGATGAATGCCTTGGGCTGCTCGGCGGACGATGACTGGAAAAACGCTGATCTTCAGGACTTGAAAGCTGCCATCATGTGCGATAGCCTCATGGTGGCTGGCGACAGGCCAGGCCTCCGGGCTCGGCTCATTGGCGGGCGGTGCGGTCTTGCCGGCAGCCGGACTCCGGGCCGGTAACATCCCTTATTGGGCGCTTACCCTCAAAATCGTACTCGCCAAACAGAGTGCTAAATCGCTAAAGAAGACCGCGTAATTCGAACCGCCCGCGACGAAACTGCTCGATGCAATCGGAAAGCCGCAGCCCTGCATTGAAGGGTCCGAATGAGTTTACCCATCGCTCCTGATCGCGAAGCGACAGCGACACCCGCCAGTGAATTGCCAGGCTTTGATCTTCTGCTTTCTGGCGGCGGCTATCGTGCGACGCTCTTCCATCTCGGAGTCCTACGATACCTATATGAAGTCTACCTTAACGGCACAAGCGAAAAGGAGCCGGCGCTCAGCCACGTTAGGCATGTAGTCGGCATTTCGGGAGGAAGTATTACCGCGGCACATTTTGCATCACACTCTTCCGGTTATTGCGCACTCTTTTCGTCATTGGCTCAAAAACTCATTCATTTCACTACAACTAACGACATTCGACGGAAGGTGCTGATCGACAACATTAAAGCGGCTGATGCATTTAAGCCCTTGTTTCCGGAGGTCAACGATCTGTCCTTTGCCAACCTATGTCAGCCTCCATTTCTGCATATTCTCGGCACGGACTATGAAAGGGGTGGCTGTGTTGAGTTTAGTCGACATGGCATTCGCCGTTATAAAAACGGTGCAACAGAAGCACTTCTAGTTGAGGACGGCAGTATTCCCCTTGAGACCGTCAAGCTTCGATACGCGATTGCGGCATCGGCAGCATTTCCACCAATCCTACCTCCGCTTACGATCGACAGTGATTGCTTTGCATCATCGCCATTAGGCATAGTTCTAGGTCCGTTAGCCAGCCAACAAGTTATGGATGGAGGAGTGCGCGATAATTTGGGAATAGAGTTCTACTTTTCCGCGATCAACCGCAACGAGAGATCGAAAACGTGTATCATTAGTGATGCTGGTCGACTTTTTGATTGGGTTTCCAAAGACTATGGCTCGCAGTCAGTTGCCACATGGCTCGGAAGACTGTCTCGAGTTGTCGATGTGCAAATGGAGCGATCCCAAGCTCTCACGCTCGCGGCGGCCAGGAGCCAGGGTCATGTCTATTTCTCACTCAAAGACGCATCCCAAGCTCCTGTCAATGAAGACAAAAACGCTAGTCCCTCCCACCAATCCCTAACACTTTCGGTCGCGGAGAAAGTCGCACAAACACCGACTGACCTCAGCGCTGTTACCCCGGCAGAAGCATTTGCGCTCGTTCGACTTGGCTATGACATTGCCTTACGAACGATTCCAGGTAAGTTAGACGTTAGAGAACGTACAAGTTTGCCAGAAGCAGATCAGAACTTCTGGCATTCCTTGTGGCACGAGACGAAATGCGAGTCGATTGCCTCTTTGGATGGCTGCTTACTTGGCGATTCTAAAGCGAGGGTAAGTGGATTTATCGATCTGTTGAAGCATATGCTTCTGCCGATAGCAGAGACGATTAAGCAGGTAGGAAGCAGGCGTGCATTCATTATGGCTTTTCGTTTCTTATTGGCCGTAGGGTTGGCCTCGTTTGTTGTGCTGCTGACATACTTCGTTATGGTGAAGACACAAACAGCGAAGAACGCCACACCTGGCCATGCAAAAGGGGAAGCAGCGCCACATTCTGACGAGTTGCAGAAGACAATCAAGACGTTAAAAGGTGAGAGTGGTGAGAACCCAAAGGATCGGGAGGGGATTGCGCCTATCTTGGATGCGACGCGCGCCAATCGGCGCAATTTATTCAACGTGGCTCGTGATGCGGGAAACGCTATCGAACTTATCGACAATTCTATAGCGCAGGCAGAGGGCGTATCGAGCCAATGGAATAATGAAATGCGTAGTGAGGTCACGACGCTTTACTATTTGAAGGCTGAGTTATACGAAAATCTTTTTTTGTACGACAACGCGCTAGCATCGTACAAGAGGTCGGCCGAGTATGCTGAGGGGAACTACAATGACATTAAGTCGGTGAAGCCGGAAGAGGCGGGACAGAAGATTGCAATGCAAGCGTCCGTGTTGCAATTCGCCGACTGCAAGACTGCCGTGGCGATTTGCAGTATACTTGCGGCAAGAGGAACACGTGACAGAACGCTGCAAAATGCGGTTCACAGTGATCTCGACGCGGCTTTGAAAGCACTGCTCACCGTAGGTCC
>Ga0265313_10004373_pt1 | contig 10906 bp, 10 predicted proteins | sample 4123metaG_FD_203122 | JGI IMG/M metagenome (GOLD analysis project Ga0265313, IMG submission 203122) | Rhizosphere microbial communities from Carex aquatilis grown in University of Washington, Seatle, WA, United States - 4-1-23 metaG | ecosystem: Host-associated > Plants > Roots > Rhizosphere >...
CGGATCGACGTCGCTCCAATTCTTGTAGGGATTGGCGACCAGCTTGCCGCCGACCACCACGTCCTTGGCGGTCGCCTTGTACATCAACTCGCGGGTCAGCGTGAAATCCGGGCCGGCCTTGGAGTTCATGAACACGATGCCGTCGAAGCCGACCACAACCTCGGTGATGCCGGTCACGCCGTTCTTGGCGCAATTCTCGAACTCGGACGGCTCGATGCGGCGGGACGCGTTGGTGATGTCGGGGAAGCTCTCGCCGACACCCGAACAGAACAGGCGCATGCCACCACCGGTGCCGGTGCTCTCGACCACCGGGGTCTTGAACTTGCCGGCCTTGCCAAACTGCTCGGCCACCGCGGTGGAGAACGGATAGACGGTCGACGAGCCGACGATGCGGATCTGGTCGCGGGCGTGGGCGGTGCCGGTGACGGCAAGGGTGGCGACCGCAACGGCGGCGACGGCCAGAGTCTTGTTCAGCATGGATCCTCCAGGGGGAGAGGGAGAGGAAATTGTGTACGAAGCTCCTGCCTCGACCGGCACACCATAACGACGGTGTGTTTCAAGCCAGTGACAGAAATATGAAGCTTTTGTGACGCAGGTGGAATCGGGGGCGTCAATCCGGGATGGCCCTTAAGTCGCGATTTCTCCACACAATTTCCCATAGCAAAACGCCACAGGAACCGGCGCCGGTCCTGATGGCTTCCTCGGACCTCCGGCAAGTGGGAGGGGACAGCTCTAGCTAGCGCGGGACTCGCGGATCGCCTTGATATTCGCCGCATAATCCTTGGTCTTGAACACGGCTGAACCGGCCACCAGGACGTTGGCGCCAGCTGCAATGACCTTATGGGCGTTGTCGGCGGTGACGCCGCCATCCACTTCCAGGTCGATGGGGCGGTCGCCGATCAAGCGGCGGATGCGGGCGATCTTGTCCAGTTGCGACTCGATGAAGCTCTGGCCGCCGAAGCCGGGATTGACGCTCATCACCAGGATAAGGTCGAGCTTGTCCAGCACGTATTCGATGACGTTTTCCGGCGTCGCCGGATTGAGCGAGAGGCCGGCCTTCTTGCCCAGCGAGCGGATCAGCTGCAACGACCGGTCGATGTGCTTGTCGGCCTCGGCATGGACCACGATGATATCGGCGCCGGCCTTGGCGTAATCCTCGATGAAGGGCTGGGCCGGGTCGATCATCAGGTGGACGTCGAAGACCTTGGTGGTATAGGGGCGGACCGCCTTGATGATGGCGGGCCCGAAGGTGAGGTTGGGGACGAAATGGCCGTCCATGACGTCGATATGAACCCAATCGCACCCCGCGGAATCGATGGCCTTGACCTCCTCGCCCAGGCGGGCGAAGTCGGCGGACAGGATGCTTGGCGCGATCTTGACGGTCATGGACGGCTCTTTCAGTCGGGTCAGTTGACCTTGGGGGCCAATTCACCCTTGGCGTAGCGGTTGAACATGGTTTCCAGGTCGATCACCTTGATCTTCGAGGCCTGACCGGCGGTGCCGAAGGCCTGATAGCGGGCCTTGCACACCTCGACCATGGCGGCGATGGAGGGCTTGAGGTAGTCGCGCGGGTCGAACTTCTTGGGGTTGTCGTGGAAGTATTTGCGGATGGTGCCGGTGACGGCCAGACGCAGATCGGTGTCGATATTGACCTTGCGTACACCGTGCTTGATGCCCTCGACGATTTCCTCGACCGGAACGCCATAGGTCTCGCCCAGCCCGCCGCCGTAATCATTGACCATCTTCAGCAGGTCCTGCGGCACCGAGCTGGAGCCGTGCATCACCAGATGGGTGTTGGGGATGCGGGCGTGAATCTCCTTGATCCGCTGGATCGCCAGCACTTCGCCGGTCGGCGGGCGGGTGAACTTGTAGGCGCCGTGGCTGGTGCCGATGGCGATGGCCAGGGCATCCACCTTGGTCAGCTTGACAAACTCGGCGGCCTCGTCGGGATCGGTCAGCAACTGGGAGTGGTCCAGCTTGCCCTCGGCGCCGACGCCGTCTTCCTTGCCGGCGGTGCCGGTTTCCAGCGAGCCCAGGCAGCCCAGTTCACCCTCGACCGAGACGCCGCAGGCATGGGCGATATCGACCACCCGCTTGGTGACGTCGACATTGTAATCCCAGCTGGAGGGGGTCTTGCCGTCTTCCTTGAGCGAGCCGTCCATCATCACCGAGGAAAAGCCCGACTGGATGGCACGCACATTGATGGCCGGCGAGGTGCCGTGATCCTGGTGCATGCAGACCGGGATCTGGGGATAGGACTCGATGGCGGCCAGGATCAGGTGGCGCAGGAAGGCTTCGCCGGCATATTTACGGGCGCCGGCCGAGGCCTGGAGGATGACGGGGGCGTCGCAGGCCTGCGCAGCCTCCATGATCGCTTTGACCTGTTCCATGTTGTTGACGTTGAAGGCGGGGATGCCATAGCCGTTCTCGGCCGCGTGGTCGAGAAGCTGGCGCATCGAAACGAGGGACATTACTTCATCTCCTTCATGGCGTTCCTGGGGCCGGCAGCAATTAGAGGCGTGCCAGCGCGGCATCCACCACCTTGGCGGCGGTGATGCCGAAGTGCTCGTACAGTTTTTCGGCGGGGGCAGACGCGCCGAACCCGGTCATGCCGACGGTTGCGCCGTCTTCGCCGGTCCAGCGTTCCCATCCGAACGTCCCCAGCGCCTCGATGGCTATGCGGACGCAACCCTCACCCAGTACCTGGGCACGATACTCCTTCGGCTGGCATTCGAACAACTCCCAGCACGGCATGGACACCACCGCGGCCTCGACACCCTTTTCGGCCATCAGCTTCTGCGCCTCCATGGCCAGACTCACTTCCGACCCGGTGGCGATCAGGGTGACTTGGCGCTTGCCCTTGGAGGCTGACAGCACATAGGCACCCTTGGCGGTCAGGTTCTCGTCGGTATGGGTGGTGCGCAGTGTCGGCAGGTTCTGGCGCGACAGGGCGAAAACGCTGGGTCCGGAGGCGTTGTCCAGGGCGGCCTCGTAGGCCTCCATCGTCTCCACCGGGTCCGCTGGGCGGAATACCAGCACATTGGGGGTGGCGCGGAGGGCCGCCAGGGTCTCGATGGGCTGATGGGTGGGGCCGTCCTCGCCGAGACCGATGGAATCGTGGGTCAGTACGTACAGCACCCGCTGGCCCATCATGGCGCTCATGCGCAGCGCCGGCCACAGATAGTTGGCGAAGATCAGGAATGTGCCGCCATAGGGAATGAAGCCGCCATGCAGCGCCAGACCGTTCATCACCGCCGCCATGCCATGCTCGCGTACGCCGTAATGGATGTAGCGGCCGGAGAAGTCATCGGCCGAGATCGACTTGGTGGCCTTGGTGATGGTGAGGTTGGAATGGGTGAGGTCGGCCGAGCCGCCGATCATTTCGGGGATGGCCGGGGTCAGGGCTTCCAGCACTTCCTGGCTGGCCTTGCGGGTGGCCCATTTCGGCTGCTCGGCCGAAATCCTTTTCTTGAAGTCGGAGACCGTCTGCTTCCAGGTCTCGGGCAACTGGCCGGCATTGGTGCGTTCAAATTCGATCCGGGTCGGGGCGGCAGCAAGACGCTTGGCCCAGGCGGCGTGTTCGGCCGCGCCGCGCGACCCGGCGGCGCGCCAAGCGCTCAGCACCTCGGCGGGAATCTCGAACGGCGCATGCGGCCAGTTCAGCTTGGCCCGGGCGCCCGCGATCTCTTCGGCCCCCAGGGGGGCGCCATGGGTCTTCTCGCTGCCGGCCTTGGTGGGGGCGCCGAAGCCGATGGTGGTCTTGCAGGCGATCAGGCTGGGGCGGTTGCTGATACGGGCGCTGGAGATGGCGGCGGCGATGGCCTCGGGGTCGTGGCCGTCCACCCGGCGGACATCCCAGTTGGAGGCGGCGAAGCGGGCCAGTTGGTCATCGGAGGTGGAGATGGCGGTATCGCCATCGATGCAGATGTGGTTGTCGTCCCACAGCACGATCAGTTTATCCAGGTTCCACACCCCGGCCAGCGAGATGGCTTCCTGGCTGATGCCCTCCATCAGACAGCCGTCGCCGGCGATGACATAGGTGTAGTGATCGACGACACCCTTGCCGTGGCGGGCAGCTGCCATTTTCTCGCCCAGGGCGAAGCCGACGGCGTTGGTGATGCCCTGGCCCAGCGGCCCGGTCGTGGTGTCGGCGATGGCCACATGGCCGAATTCGGGATGGCCGGCGGTGCGATAGCCCATTTGGCGGAAGTTCTTGATCTGCTCGATATCCAGGTCCTCGAAGCCGGTGAGGTAGCCCAGGGCGTAGAGCAGCATGGAGCCATGGCCAGCTGACAGCACGAAGCGGTCGCGGTCGGCCCATTTCGGTGCCTTGGCGTCGAACTTCAGAAAGCGAGTGAACAGCACCGTCGCCACGTCGGCCATGCCCATGGGCATGCCGGGATGTCCGGACTTGGCCTTCTCGATGGCGTCCATGGTCAGGAAACGGATGGCATTGGCCATTTCGGCGTGGGTGGTCATCGAAAGGTCCTTGGTTGGAAGATGAAAAGGCTTAGGAACGGCGGTGCCAGCTGGAAAGAATCTGGCGCAGTCCGGCGCCGCCGCCGGTCATCAGGGTCTGGGTCGTTTCAGTGGTGCGGGTCTGTTCGATTCCGTCGAACAGCAGGCCGGTGGTGATGCCGGTGGCGCAGAACACCACCCGGTCGGAACACACCAGTTCGTCGAGGCCGTACCAGCGCTGGAGATCCATCCCGGCCTTGGCGACCGCCTCAGCTTCGGTGGCCAGTTGCGGATCGATGCGGGCCAGGAACTCGCCGCCCATGGCCTTGATGGCCATGGCCGAGAGCATGCCTTCCGGAGTGCCGCCGGTGCCCATCAGGGCGTCGATGCCGGAGCCGGGAATAGCGGCCATCAACGCCCCGGCCACATCGCCGGCAGGATAGAGCGCGACCCGGGCGCCAGCGGCGTGGATGTCGTCCACCAGGGCGCGGTGACGGGGCTTCTCGATGACGTAGATGGTCATGTCCTCAACCGGCTTATTCAGCGCGGCGGACAATTGAGCAAGGCGTTCGGCCACCGGGGCCTGGGGATCGACCTTGCCCCTGGCGGCCGGCGGCACCGCCAGCTTTTCCATGTAGCGGGCAGGGGCGGGATTGAACAGGCTGCCGTGGGGTGCCATGGCCACCACCGCCATGGCATTGGTCATGCCCTTGGCCAGGAAACTGGTGCCTTCCAGCGGATCAACCACCAGATCCCAGGCCGGGGGCCGTGACGCATCGCCGAAGCGCTGGCCGTGATAGAGCATGCTGATCTCGTCCTGGGGGCCTTCGCCGATCAGCATCAGGGCGTCCAGCGGCAAGGCCTCCAGCTCGGCCTGCATGGCGGCCACGGCGGCATGGTCGCCCTGGTCTTTGTTGCCGCGCCCGATCCAGTGATAGGCTGCGCGCGCAGCCGCCTCGGTGGCCCGCCGCAAGTCATAGGCACCGATTACTTGGCCGTTGGCACGCTGGTCGTGAGGTTCGCTCATCCGCCGTTTCCCTCTTCGCCGTCACCCTTGATGGGGTGACGTGCTTTTTCGCCGATAGTGGCGGCCCGGGTCAAGGGAAGGAACACCCCTGCGGAGGTGATGGGGAAATCTTGTGGATGGGAGTTGCGCCACCCGAACGGGCTGGTTGCGGGTGGCGTCTATGAAAACGCCTTGAAGGCGATCAGCGTGAAGGTGTCCTTGACCCCGGGCAGCTTCTGGATGGTATCGACCACGAACTGCCCGAGATCGATGCCGTCATCCAGGTAGCATTTCAGCATCAGGTCGTACTGACCGGAAATGGAGTGGACCTCGGACACCTGTTCGATGTCGACCGCCTCGTCGGCGACCTGATAGGCACGGCCCAACTCGCATTTCACCTGAACGAAGATGGTCTGCATCTCGCGCTCTCCCCGTCATGAGGCCCATTGCCGGGCGCGCCCACCGGGCGCTTGGCCGCCGCCTCAATGGCGGCTGGATACCGGCGAATTGGTGAATTCACCGATATCAGTCCTGGGAATCGTCCTCGGCTGCAGCTTCGGCCTCAGCTTCTTCCTCTTCCTCCGCCAGGTCGCGGGCGGTGGATTTCACCGGCAGCGGTACGGTGGCGACGATGAAGTCGGGCATGTGATCGCCAAAGCCGATGACGCCATCGGGATGCAGCATTTCGCCGATTCCCAGCTCGTCGATGCGGCCACGGCGGCGGCCGCGATCATCGCGGCGCGAGTCGGAGCGGTTGCGACCATCACGGCGAGGCTCGTCCCGACGGGGCTCGTCCTGGCGGGGAGCCTCGCGCCGGGGCTCTTCCCGGCGGGGTTCGTCACGATCACGGCCGCGCCCACGGCCGCGTTCGCGCGGCGGCGGGGCATCCTGGAGCTCGGGCTGCGGTGCGTCGATTTCGACCACCACCACCTCCGCTGCGGCGGCGACGGGGGCAACTGTCTCGCGCGGCTTGCGTTCGCGTCCGCCACGGGCGGGGCGCTCGCTCCGCTCGGCGGAATCGCCACCACGGCTGCTGGTTCGACCACCCCGACCCTTGCGGGCGGTCATGTCCAGTTCCAGCGCAGGCACACCCTCGACCGCGATGCGCGGAATGGTGGTTCCGATCAGCTTTTCCACTGCGGCGACGAACTTGCCGTCATCAGGGCTGGCGATGGTGAACGCATGTCCGGCCATGCCGGCACGGCCGGTGCGGCCGATACGGTGGACATAATCCTCGGCATGGATCGGCACGTCGAAATTGAAGACGTGGCTGACCGCCGAGATATCGATGCCACGCGCCGCGACGTCGGAGCAGACCATCAGGCGGACTTCGTTCTTCTTGAACTTCTCCAGGGTCTCGCCCCGGGCGCTCTGGGCCATGTCGCCATGCAACTGCACCACGTCGAAGCCATGCTTCTTGAGCGAGCGGTAGAGCACGTCCACGTCGCGCTTGCGATTGCAGAAGATGAAGGCGTTCTTCACTTCCTCGATGCGGATCAGGTGGCGCAGGGTCTCGCGCTTGTCGATCTCCTCGACCACGGCCATGGCCTGTACCACGGTGGTGGCGGCGGAGGCGCCGCTGGAGACCTTGACCTCCTTGGGATTCATCAGGAAGGCATCGGCGAGGCGGCGGATTTCCGGCCCCATGGTCGCCGAGAAGAACAGGGTCTGGCGAATCTTGGGCAGCAGGCCGACGATGCGCTCCACATCGGGAATGAAGCCCATGTCGAGCATGCGGTCGGCCTCGTCGATGACCAGGACCTTGACGTCGTTGAGCAGGATGCGACCGCGCTCGAACATGTCGAGCAGGCGCCCCGGCGTAGCGATCAGCACATCGACGCCGCGATCAAGCAGGGCGACCTGATCGCTCATGGACTCGCCGCCTATGATGAGCGCCTTGTTGAGCTTGTGGAACTTGCCGTACTTGTCGAAGTTGTCGGCCACCTGGGCCGCCAGCTCCCGCGTCGGCGCCAGGATCAGCGATCGGGGCATGCGCGCCTTGGCGCGGCCGGCCGCTAAAATCTCGATCATCGGCAGGGTGAACGAGGCGGTCTTGCCGGTGCCGGTCTGGGCGCAGCCCAGCACGTCGCGGCCCATGAGGACCACCGGTATCGCCTGTGCCTGGATGGGCGTGGGTGTGGTGTAGCCGGCATCTGCCAGCGCTTGTAACAGCTCCGGCCCGAGGCCGAGGTCTTCGAATGTCGGGGAAGGGCTGTCTGGGCCGTCCGAGCGGCCATTTTGGTCTTGGGATGTCATATGCGGCGGGATAATAGGGTTTCGTGCGCCCAAGTCAATGTTGGATTGCTTGGAAACGCCGGGACCGATACCCTTTTTCTTCGGCAGTGACGGGAGAAACACAATGTTGATCGAGGCGGAACGCTCCAGCCTGCTCATCGTGGACGTGCAGCAGGGGCTGGCGCCGGTGGTGGCCGAACCGCGCCGGGTCTATCGCGGCTGCTCGCTGCTGATGCGCGGCGCCCTCCGCCTCGGCCTTCCGCTGGTAGTGACCGAGCAGTATCCCAAGGGCCTGGGCACCACCGTCGGGGAGTTGCGGGAGCTGGCACCGGACGGGGCGGTGATGGAGAAGCTGCACTTCTCTTCCGCGGCTGATCCGGCCATCCTGGAGCGCGTCCGCTCCTTCGGCCGCAACCAGATCGTCATTGCCGGTATCGAAGCCCATATCTGCGTTCTGCAAAGCGCTCTGGGTTTCAAGGCGGTCGGTTTCGAGGTGGCTGTCGTCGCCGATGCCTGTTCCTCGCGGGACCCCGACAACTTCACCGTCGCCATGGCCCGGCTGGCCGCCAACGGCATCCAGGTGGTGACGGTGGAGATGGTTCTGTTCGAATGGCTGCATCGGGCCGGCACGCCGGAATTCAAGGAACTATCGGCCCTGATCAAATAGGAGTCCGGCCATGACCGCCACTTTGATCCTGCTGCCTGGCCTGCTCAACGACGCCCGGCTGTGGCGCCATCAGACGCTGGCGCTCCAGGACCGCTTCGAGGTCCTGGTCGGTGGCCTCAGCCGTGACGACAGTCTGGGAGCCCTGGCCGAGCGGGTGCTGGCGGTGGCACCCCGCCGTTTCGCCCTGGCCGGTCTGTCCATGGGCGGCTATGTCTGCATGGAGATCATGCGCCGCTCGCCAGAGCGGGTGGAACGCCTCGCCCTGGTCTCAACTACTGCCCGGCCCGATACACCGGAGCAGACCCGGCGTCGCCGCGACGCCATCGCCGTGGCCGAGGCCGGCGCCTTCGACAAGATCATGCCGACCATGTTGCCCAATCTGCTGGCGCCGGCTTCGCTGTCCAATCTGGGCATCACCACCTTGGCCAAGGACATGGCGCGGTCCATCGGCAAGGACGCCTTCGTCCGCCAGCAGATCGCCATCATGGGGCGGCCGGATTCGCGTCCATCCTTGCCGGCGATCTCTTGCCCGACCCTGGTGCTGTACGGCACCGAGGACCAACTGATTCCGCTGGACCGACACCAGGAGATGGCCGATCTGATCCCCAGCGCCCGGCTGCGAGGGGTGGAACGTGCCGGCCACCTCTGCCCCATGGAGCAGCCCGAGGCGGTGACCGGCTTGCTGTCCGACTGGTTGGCCGAGGCACGGTGACTGCGGGCTGGAAAGCAATTCCCGCGCGATCCATATCTTAAGAATTACTCGATAAGCTTCAGTACGGCACAGGGAGAGAGGTCGGTCATGGGGGCGAGAGGTCCGCGGCACTTGCGCAAGACCACCAATGTGGTGCTTGACGCCCTGCTTCAGGCGGTCGAACAGGCCGGGCATGGCCAGCCGCTCAGTCAGGTCCTGCTGGAAAATATCGTCAGCGGGCTCAAGGTCTCCGCCAGTTTCGATGATTTCTACCATCGCTCCTATCGGGAGATGATGGATATCGTCGAGAGCGAGAAACGCGAACAGCGGCGGTCCAACGCCTTTGGGCGTCTGGTCCTCCATCCGCTGTCACCGCTGTTTCATGACGGGGTGCTGGACCGCGAACTGGTGACCAACATCTTTTCCTTCCTGCATCTGGTCCTGGGCGACGAGGCCGAGGTTTATTCCCGGCGCTGCAAGGACATCGTTCAGGCGCTCAAGGACGACCTGGGGGACGAGTTCACCTGGGACGCCTTCTATGAAGACCTGGAGGCCAAGCGGGTGCTGTGGCACACGCTGGTGCACATCTCGGTGTCGTTCAAGCGCTACGACCTGCGCAAGGACTGGTTCATCAAGCTGATGCAGTACCGGCCGTCCACGGTCAGCGTTTCCTCCAACGCCTTCGTTACTCGTGAGCACGATGGGATAGAGGAGCCGTTGGTATTCGGAGAGCGCGAATTCTGCCGCTTCTTCCATGCCCTGTTCGATCCGGTAACCGACTTGCCGGCCAAGGAGGATGCCGCCTTCCGCCAGGAATTCGGCAACGACCCCCACCATCTGATCGGGGGCTTCCTGGTCAACCTCTCCATGTGCGCGATTTAATCCCCGCTGTCCGGTTTAACTTTCGCGAACCCGGGAGAACCCGTTGGATGACATGGCTCTCCCGGCTCACCCTCCTGGCGGGCGCGAATTTTTCACCACCAAGACACCAAGAGGACATTTTCCTTGAACCGTCATGCCCGTGCTCGTCACGGGTATCCTCATGAATTCGTGATGCCCCGGCTTTTGCCGGTCACTTGACATCGTCCCACCCATCACCCAATGTGAGCGTGTGTTCACTCACATTGGGTGTGCTTTTATGAGAGACGGCAGCGGGACCCGGCGGAAAATCCACGAGGCGGCGCTCCGGCTGTTCGTGGAGAAGGGGGTGGCGGAAACCACCGTCCGCGATCTTGCCCAGGCCGCCGGCATCGCCGAGGGCACGCTGTACCGCCACTATGCTTCCAAGGACGATCTGGTCGCCGATTTGTTCGCGACCCATTACGCCGCATTCGCCCATCGCCTGGAGGCGGTGCAGCGGGACCACGCCGCCTTCGACGGCAAGCTGGTGGCCATCATCGCCGAGTTCTGCCGCTTCTTCGATTCCGAGCCGATGCTGTTCCGCTTCCTGATGCTGGTTCAGCACCAAACTCTCCACCGGGTCGCCGACGATGCCGGAAATCCGGTGGAGGTGGTTCATCGCATTCTCGCCGAGGCCATGGACAGGGGCGAGATCGCCCGTTTCCCCAAGGGGCTGGCGACGACCATGGTCCTGGGCCTACTGCTGCAACCGGCCTACGGCCTTGTCTATGGCCGCCTCGCGCAGCCCTTCGCCCTCTATGCCGACACTATCACCGCCGCCTGCCGCGCGGTTCTCGGGAGTGCCGATCATGCATGACGGTTCTTTTCACCTGCTGCGGTGCCGCCGTTTCCTGCCGCTGTTCGTCAGCCAGTTTCTTGGCGCTGCCAATGACAATCTCTTCAAGAATGCCCTGGCCATTCTCATCGTCTATCGCCTCGGCGGGCAGAG
>Ga0265313_10004374_pt1 | contig 10905 bp, 9 predicted proteins | sample 4123metaG_FD_203122 | JGI IMG/M metagenome (GOLD analysis project Ga0265313, IMG submission 203122) | Rhizosphere microbial communities from Carex aquatilis grown in University of Washington, Seatle, WA, United States - 4-1-23 metaG | ecosystem: Host-associated > Plants > Roots > Rhizosphere >...
GGTGCTGCCGCCGGTCGTCACCGGCTACCTGCTGCTGATCGCGTTCGGCCGCCGCGGCATCTTTGGCGAGGCGCTCGCCAATATCGGCATCGTGTTCTCATTCCGCTGGACCGGCGCGGCGCTCGCCTGCGGCATCATGGCGTTTCCGCTGCTGGTCGGCGCAATCCGCCTGTCGATCGAGGTGGTCGACCGCCGCTTCGAGGACGCCGCCGCCACGCTCGGCGCCAACAAGGCCTGGACCGTCGCCACCGTGACGCTGCCGCTGGCGCTGCCCGGCATCATCGCCGGCGCGGTGCTGGCTTTCGCCCGCGCACTCGGCGAATTCGGCGCCACCATCACCTTCGTCTCCAATATCCCCGGCGAGACGCAGACCATCTCGGCGGCGATCTACACGCTCACGCAAGTGCCGGGCGGCGACGCGCAAGCGCTCAAGCTCGTGGTGATCGCCGTCGCCATTTCGCTTGTCGCGCTGATCGCCTCGGAGTGGCTCGGCCGCCGCGCCGGTGCGCGCGTGCACGGCGTCTGACAATGCTCACGGTCGAAGTCGACAAGAAGCTCGGCGATTTCACCGTCAGCGCGCGGTTCGAAAGCGCAAGCGGCGTCACAGCGCTGTTCGGGCCTTCCGGCTCGGGCAAGACCAGCATCATCAACATGATCGCCGGCCTCATGACGCCCGATCGCGGCCGCATCGCCATCGACGGCGAACCGCTGTTCGACAGCGCCGCCGGCGTCGCCGTGCCGGCGCACCGCCGCCGCATCGCCTGCGTGTTCCAGGACGGCCGGCTGTTTCCGCACCTTTCGGTCGCGCACAATCTCGACTACGGGCGCTGGATGAGCGGGCTGCCGCGCGACGAGGCGCAGTTCAAGCACGTGATCGAGCTGCTCGACATCGCGCCGCTGCTCAAGCGCCGGCCCGGCGCGCTGTCGGGCGGCGAGCACCAGCGCGTTGCGCTCGGCCGCGCGCTGCTGATGAAGCCGCGCCTTTTACTGCTCGACGAGCCGCTCGCCTCGCTCGACGCCGCGCGCAAGCGCGAGATCCTGCCGTATTTCATGCGGCTGCGCGACGACACCAAATTGCCGATGGTCTATGTCAGCCACGACGCCGCCGAGGTGAAAATGCTGGCCAACCGCGTCGTCATGCTCGACGAGGGCAGCGTCGCCATCACCGGCGGCGTGGAGTTGCTATAGTGCGGATATGTTCCCTCCCTCCCGAATCGTCTGCCTGACCGAAGAGACCGTCGAGACGCTCTATCTGCTCGGCGAGGACGCCCGCATCGTCGGCGTGTCGGGCTACGCGGTGCGCCCCGCCCGCGCGCGCAAGGAGAAGCCGCGCGTGTCCGCCTTTATTTCCGCCGACGTGCCGAAGATCCTGGCGCTCGAGCCCGACCTGGTGCTGACCTTCTCCGACCTGCAGGCCGACATCGCCGCCGAGCTGATCCGCGCCAACGTCGCCGTGCATGCCTTCAACCAGCGCGACGTCGCCGGCATCCTCGACATGATCCGCACGCTCGGCGCGCTGGTCGGCGCCGCCGAAAAGGCCGAGGCGCTGGCGGTGACGCTCGCCGCCCGCGTCGGCGCCGTTCGCGAGCGCAGCCTCGCGCTGCCGCGCCGCCCGCGCGTCTATTTCGAGGAGTGGGATGAACCGATGATCTCGGGGCTCGGCTGGGTGTCGGAGCTGGTGCAGGCCGCCGGTGGCATCGACGTTTTTCCCGAGCTTGCCGCACGCAAGAGCGCCAAAGACCGCATCGTCGCCGGCGGCGACGTGGTCGCGGCCCGGCCTGACATCATCGTCGGCTCGTGGTGCGGCAAGAAATTCGTGCCGGCGAAAGTCGCGGCCCGGCCGGGCTTTGCCACGATCCCGGCGGTCGCCACCGGCTTTCTGCGCGAGGTAAAATCGGCGCTGATCCTGCAACCGGGCCCGGCGGCGCTCACCGAAGGGCTCGATGCACTGGCCGCGATCGTCGCCGAATGGGTGGAAAGCGGCCCGGCGCGTGTGTTAGAAGACCCTTAGCCGCGGCCCAGCCAAGGAACCGATCCCGATGCTCGCCAGAACGCCGAAGTCCGAACGCAGCCCATCCGTGCTGTGGACCGATCTGCTGCTGGTCGCTTTCCTGATCGGCTTCGATGTGCTGGCGCGTCTGCTGCCGCACGCCCCGGGCTTCATGCCGGTTGCGGCGAGCGCCCTGTTTGCCGGCCGCATGCTGCGCATCGGCGGCCTCGCCCCAGTCGTGCCGGTTCTCGCGATGGTGCTATCCGGCGCCCTGATGGGCCCCGACGACTGGCGGATCTCGCTGATCGTCTACGCGGCGCTCACGGTGCCGGCCTTCGCCGGCATGATCTCGCAGCGCTGGCGCGGCACGGTGGTGCCGTTCGCCGCGATGCTGCCCTGCTCGCTGTTGTTCTTTGCCGCATCGAACTTCGCGGTCTGGGCCTTCAGCGGCATGTATAGCCTCGATTGGGCCGGACTGACGCAGTGCTACGTCGCGGCGCTGCCGTTCCTGCAGAACACGGTCGCGGGCGACCTGTTCTGGACTGCCGCTTTGTTCGGCGGCGCCTGGATGGTGCAAGGCATCCCGGCGTTCTCGCGCTCGCGCTAGCCGAGCTTGTTCATCAAGCGCTGCCAGAGCACGGCGACGTGGCCGCCGAGAGTCGTCGGCTCTTCCGGCTCGGCAAGCCGCAAGCCGACCGTCGTCACCCCGCCGGTCTCGACCTTGTGCGCGAGCAGCGCGATCGGGCCGATCTCCACGACATCGCCCTTCTTGGCGCGGCGGCCGAGCTGTTCGCTGAAATAGTCAGCCAGCGTCACCTCGGTGTGATCGGCGGCGACCTGCAGGCCGTAGATTTCCGCCAGCGCGCCGAGCGTCGCCGTGCCGGGCACGAAGAAATCGCCGAGCAGCCGCGGATCGGGCGCCGACGGCGGCGGCATGTTGACGAAGAAGCGGTCGAGCGCCTGCGCCTTTTCCGGCGGCGCCAGCAGGTAGACGTAATCGCCTTCGCGCACGGGATTGGCTTCGACCGGCGTGAGGATCTTCTGGTTGCGCACCACGAGCGTCGGCCGCGCCCAGTTCGGGATCAGGCCGCGGCGCAGGAATGGGCTGTTGGACGCCACCGGATAACCGACGATCTCGCGCTCGAGCTGCCCCGGCAGATCGAGCTCGATGCGGCGCGGCCGCGGATCGTGGCGGGTGAACGACATGTCGAGCTTGCGGGCCGCGAGGCCGACCGTCCACCCCTGGATCAGCAGCGACGACAGCACCACGACGAAGGCGACGTCGAAATAGAGCCCCGCGTTCGGCAGGCCGACCAGCAACGGGATCGACGCGAGAAAGATGCCGACCGCGCCGCGCAAGCCCACCCAGGAGACGAACAGCTTTTCCCGCCATTGATAGTTGAACGGAGCGAGGCAGAGGAACACCGCCACCGGCCGCGCGATCAGCATCAGCACCAGCGCGATCAGCACGGCGCCGACCATGGTGTCGGCGAGCCGGTGCGGCCAGGCCAGCAGCCCAAGCAGCACGAACATCGCGATCTGCGCCAGCCAGGTCGCGGCATCCAGAAACGCCACGATCGAATTATGCGCGCGAGTCTGCCGGTTGCCGACCACAAGCCCAGCGAGATAAACCGCCAGGAAGCCCGAGGTGTGCACGAGGTTGGCGAAAGCGAACACGACCACCGCGGCGACCGCGACGAAGGGCGCATGCAGGCCCTGCGCCAGACTGACCCGGTTCAGGACCAATGTAATGCCGCGGCCGCCGAGATAGCCGATGACGCAGCCGAGCACGGTGTCGCGCGCGAAGGTGATCAACACGTGCGACCAGCTCTGGTCGCCAGCGAGCAGCATCTCGACCAGCAGCAGCGACAGGAACACGGCGAACGGATCGTTGGTGCCGGATTCAACCTCCAGCGTCGCGCGCACCCGCGGGCGCAGGCGCAGGCCGCCGGCGTTAATGAGGATGAACACCGCCGCGGCGTCGGTCGAAGCGACCACCGCGCCCATCAGCAGCGCCTGGAGCCAGCCGACGCCGAGCACGAGCTTGGCGACCGGCGCCGTCAGCAACGTGGTGATGAGCACGCCGACGGTCGCCAGCATGACCGACGGCGCCAGCACGTTGCGGAAACTGGCGAAGCGCGTGCGCAGCCCGCCGTCGAACAGGATCAGCGCCAGCGCGATCGAGCCGACGGTATAGGCGGTCTGGACGTCGTCGAACTTGAGCCCGCCGGGCCCGCCCTCGCCGGCCAGCATGCCGACGATGAGAAACACCAGCAGCAATGGCGCGCCGAAGCGCAGCGCAATCAGGCTCGACAAAATGCCGGCAAGAACCAGCAGGCTGCCAAGCAGGATCGCAATGCTGACGGTGTCGAGCGATGCCACGACGCGAATCCTCCTCTCCTATAGGAGGGTTTCACGTCCGCGATGGCAACGGAAAATCCGAAGGAGGTATTCCGGGCCCGCCGTTTGCGGGCGGCCCGGAACCCTTTGTTCTAGAACCCGACCTTGTCTCCGCCCTTGAGCGACAAGATCTCGCGCGCCTCATCGGGCCCGGCGATGTCAAGGCCGAGACCCTCGAGGATCTTGCGCACTTGCGTCACCTGCTGCGCGTTCGACTCAGCGAGCTTGCCGGCGCCGATCCACAGCGAGTCCTCCATGCCGACACGCACGTTGCCGCCCATGGCCGCTGCCTGCGCGGCGACCCGCATCTGGTTGGCGCCGGCGCCGAGCACCGACCAGTGGTAATTGTCACCGAGCAAGCGGTCGGCGGTGCGCTTCATCATCAGGACGTCTTCCGGGTGCGCGCCGATGCCGCCGAGGATGCCGAACACCGACTGCACGAACAGCGGCGGCTTCACCAGCCCGCGGTCGAGGAAGTGCCGCAGCGTGTAGAGATGGCCGATGTCGTAGCACTCGATCTCGAAGCGCGTGTTGTTGTCGGCGCAGGTGGTGAGGATGTACTCGATGTCAGCGAAGGTGTTCTTGAACATGCCCGCCTTCGAGCGCTCGAGATAGGGTTCCTCCCAGTCGTATTTGAACTTGCCCTTGTAGCGCGGGATCATCGGATAGAGCCCGAAATTCATCGTGCCCATGTTGAGCGAGGCGACTTCCGGCTTGAAGGTTGCGGCAGGCTTGACGCGCTCTTCCGCCGTCATGGTCGGCGCGCCGCCGGTGGTGATGTTCACCACGACGTTCGAGCGCTGCTTGATCACCTTGAGGAACGGCGCGAAGGCCTCTGGCGTCTGGTCGGGCCGGCCGTCCTGCGGGTTGCGCGCATGCAGATGAACGATCGCCGCGCCCGCTTCTGCCGCGCCGATTGCCGCGTCGGCGATCTGCTCGGCGGTCACCGGCAGATGCGGCGACATCGAGGGCGTGTGGATCGAGCCGGTAACGGCGCAGGTAATGATGACTTTACGTGACTTGGCCATTGAGCATTCCACCCCGGTGAAGTGAGACTTTTGTTTTCGCGATTGGACTTGCGCGGCGATCCTAGAGTATCAGCCGGCGGTAAGTCACCTGCCGACGGAGCCGTTTGGCCGTGAAAGACAAGGACCAGGCTGGCGCGGCGCACACGTCAAACGTGCTGGTCGGCGTGCTGTGCGGCACCGGCGCGGCCTTCGGGTGGGCCGTGGGGTTCGTTGCCGCCAAGCACGGCGTCAGCGTCGGTTTCACGCCGGCCGATCTCGCCTTCCATCGCTTCTTCTGGTCCGGGCTGCTCTTGTTGCCCTTGCTCTTGCGAAGGGGCATCTCCGATTTGGGCGGCGCCGGCTGGGGGCGCGGCCTCGTGATGTCGATATTGGGCGGGCCGCCGCAGGCACTCATGGCCTACTCCGGCTTCCTGCTGGTGCCGCTCGGCCATGGCACCACGATTCAGCCAGCGACGGCGGCGCTGTTCGGATTGATCCTCGCCTCATTGGTGCTGGGTGAGCGGCTCACCGTGCAGCGCGTGATCGGCGCCGCTGCCATCATAGGCGGGCTGATCGTGTTCGGCATTGAATCGCTGACCACCATCGGCGGCCACGGCGTCGGCGGCGACCTGCTGTTCGCGACCGCCGGGCTGTTCTGGGCAACCTTCGGCATCCTGTTGCGGCAGTGGCGCATCGCCGGCTTTCGCGCGATCGCCGTAGTCGGCGCGCTGTCGGTCCTGGTCTATGCGCCGCTCTACGCACTGTTCGTCGGCTTTACCAACATGGCGCACCTGGGCTGGACCGAAAACCTGCTGCAGGTCTTCGTGCAAGGCCTGCTCGCCGGCATGCTGCCGATCTATCTGTTTGCGCGCGCGGTGATCCTGCTGGGCGCCGGACGCACGTCGACATTCCCGGCTTTGGTGCCGATGTTCGGCCTGATCATCGGCTACCTGGCGCTCGGCGCGGTCCCCAGCATCGCGCAGATCGTCGGCCTGGTGATCGTGATCACCGGCTTCCGCTTCGTCGTGCGGTAGTGGCTTATTCGGGCCCGGCGTATTTCCCCGCCGTATCGGGGAACATGTTCTTGATGATCTTGAATTTCGAAATGTCGACCGTCGCGTCCATGTGCATGAAGATGACGGCGTCGCGCAGGACCTTCTCGATGCCGAAGTCGAGCATGATGCCGTTGCCGCCATGCAATTCGACGGCGTGCTGCGCCACCTTCAATATCTCTTCCGACGCGAACATCTTGGCCATATTGACCAGCGTCTCGGCCTCCGGCGCATTCTCGTCGACCGCCTGAGCCGCGCGATCCAGCAGCGCGCGCACCGCTTCGATCTTGGTCGCCATGTCGGCGAGCCGCAGCGCCACCGCCTGATGCTTGATCAGGATGCGGCCGCCCTGCACGTAGTTCTGCACGTAGTCCGCCGTCGCCTCGAAGGCGCGCACGCCGACGCCGAGATTCTTCGCCGCCTGGATGATCTTGCCCGGGCGGAAATAGACGCCGGCCGAACCCATGGCGCTGTCCTGCACCAGCAGATGATCGTCGGGAACGAACATGTCCTCGAACACCATCTCGCCGTTGTTCATGAACCGGCAGCCGAGCGTCTCGTTGCAGCGCGCGACGGTGAAACCCTTGGTCTCGCGCGGCACCAGGAACGAGGATGTTCCCTGCAACATGCCGACCTTGGGATTGGTGTTGGCGTAGACCACGTAGAGGCTGGCGTCATAGCCGTTGGAGATGAACTGCTTGCGGCCGTTGATGATCCAGCCGCCGTTGGTCTTGACGGCCTTCGTCTGCATCGCCGCTTCCGGCACGTTGTAAGGCAGCCAGCGGTCGGAGGCGCCGCGCGGCTCGGTCAGGCAATGCGCCATAAGGAATTGGGGGTTCTTGACCAGCTCAGGAAACCATTTTTCCTGCAAATGCTTGGGCGCGAATTGGCGTAGCAGCACCGAGACTTTCCAGTTCTGCACGAGCTTGTCGGCGAGACCGGAGTCGCCGCGCGCGATTTCCTCGGCGATGAGTGCGAAGGTCTTGTTCTCGGTCCCCTTTTCGAGTTCGATGCCGCCGTATTCCTCCGGCACGCCCAGCGTGCGGATACCGATCTTCTCGGCCTCCTCGAGAATGCGCGGCGGCAGGCGTTCCTCCGGCACCATCGACCATTCCAGCTTCCAATTCTGCTTGATGAAGGGCAGCACCACTTCGTCGACGAAGTCGCGGCAGCTTTGCCGCATCATGCGCAGTTCGTCCGACAGGCCCCGATCTCTCGACATACGCTCAAGCATTTCCATCATTCCTTGGTGTGCGGTTACGCGGCTTTGCGGCTGGCCAGGAACTCGCCCATGCGGTCGAGCGCCTTGAGGATGTTTTCGGTTGAATTGGCATAGGAGATGCGCACATAGCCTTCGCCGAGGATACCGAAATCCGGCCCGCCGATGATGGCGACGCCGGAATCCTCCAGCAGCGACGAGGCGAGAGGCTTGGCCTTCCAGCCGGTGCGCTTGATGTTGGGGAAAGCATAAAACGCGCCCTTCGGCGTCGCGCAGGACACGCCCGGCAGCTTGTTCAGCCCTGCCACCACGACTTTGCGGCGCTTGTCGAACTCGGCGATCATCTTGTGCACTTCGTCCTGCGGACCCTTCAGCGCCGCAAGCCCAGCATATTGCGCCGAAGCGTTGACGCAGGAGTGCAGATTGACCGCCAGCTTGCGCGCGTAGTCGTAAAGCTTGCCGGGCCACACCGCGTAGCCGAGCCGCCAGCCGGTCATGGCGTAGGTCTTCGACCAGCCGTTAAGCAGGATCAGGCGGTCGCGGATCGACGGGTACGACAGCAGGCAGACATGCGTCTCGCCATCGTAGGTCATGTGGTCGTAGATCTCGTCCGACATGATCGCGACGTCGGGCCACTTGTCGAGGCCGGCGACCAGTCTGTCGACTTCCGCTTTCGGCGTGACGCCGCCCGTCGGATTGGCCGGCGAATTGAGGATCAACAGCCTCGTCTTCGGCGTGATCAGCTTGAGCGTCTCCTCGGCGGAGAAGGCAAAGCCGTTCTCCTCGCGGATCGGCACCGGGATCGGCTTGGCGCCGGTGAACTCGATCATCGAACGATAGATCGGAAAGCCCGGGTCCGGATACATGATCTCGACGCCCGGCTCGCCGAACATCAGAATGGACATGAACATCGTCGGCTTGCCGCCGGGCATGACCATCACGCTGTCCGGCAACACCTCGACCTTGAAGCGCTTGTGCAGGTCGGCGGCGACCGCTTCGCGCAGTGCCGGGATGCCGGTCGCGGGCGTGTAGCCGTGATGGCCGTCGCGCAGCGCCTTGATCGCCGCCTCGACGATGAAGTCGGGCGTGCGGAAATCGGGCTGGCCGATGCCGAGATTGATGATGTCGCGGCCCTGCGCGATCAGCGCGTTGGCGCGGGCAAGCACGGCGAAGGCGTTTTCCTCGCCGATGCGGTCAAAGGCCGCGATCGTTTTCAGCATGACTTCGCTCCCTTAGCGGCATTTTTATATTTGCGCGCAGTTCACCCGAAAGGCCCAAGAAAATCAATGCGGTGCCAGAAGATCGGTGGTCGCCTCGGACAGCTTCGCCACGCCGCAAAGCTGCATCGCCCGAACTAGTTCGACGCGCAGATGATCGAGCACCGCGGCAACGCCGTCAGCGCCGTGCACGGCAAGACCCCAGATCACCGGCCGCCCGATGAGCACGGCGCGGGCGCCGAGCGCCAGCGCCTTGAGGATGTCGCTACCGCGGCGAATGCCACCGTCGACGTAGGTCTCGGCCTTACCCGACAGCGCCGCGGCGATCTCGCCGATGACGGCGGCGGTCGTCACCGTGGTGTCGAGATGGCGGCCGCCATGATTGGAGACGATGATGGCGCGCGCGCCGGCTTCGGCGCAGCGCACCGCGTCGTCGGCGCGCAGCACGCCCTTGACCATCACCGGTATCGGCGAGCGCTTCACCAGCCATTCGAGCTCGCGCCAGGTCGCCGGGTAGATCACCTTGCCGGCGAAATCGGGGTGATAGGCGGTGCGCGCCATCGGCGAGCCCGGCATGTTGATGTTGAGAATGTCGGGCGACGGCTCATGTTGCAGCCGCGCCGCGCGCGGGCTCCAGCCCGGCACGGCAGCATCGACCGTCAACACCAAGGCGGTGAAGCCGGCGGCCGCGAGTCGGTCGATCAGCGCTTCGACCTCCTTCTGGTTCGGCCAGTAATAGAGCTGGAACCACTGCGGCGCGCTCTTGCGTTCGGCGGCGACGTCTTCGATCAGCATGTTTGAGTTCGACGCCATCACGTAAGGCGAGTTGGCGGCAGCCGCGCCGCGCGCCGTCATCCGCTCGCCCTCGGCGTGGAACAATTTATGCCGCCCGGTCGGCGCGATCAGGATTGGATGCGGATGTTTGTTGCCGAGCAGCGTGACGCTGGTATCGATCGCCGTGATGTCCCGCAGCACGCGCGGCCGCAGTCTTAAGCTTCGCCAGGCCGTGATATTCTCGATGGCGCTGATCTCGTCGTCAGCGCCGGCCGCGCAGAACGCAAACGACGCTGGCGGCATTCTGTCTCGCGCCAGGGCCTCCAGCGCGTCGAAATCGACACTGTCCACGTTTCCTCCGCAGCATCTGCCCAACGCAGATCAGGCTAGCACCGAAAGGCATTGTCGCGGCACGGACAAAAATGGCAGGTTCGCGGGCGCCGCTTCAGGAATTTCACCATGGCAAAGCCCTCGACCGCCGATAAGCGAAAAGCATTCCGCGAATTGCACAAGAGCGGCTGCTTCGTCATTCCCAATCCGTGGAATATCGGCACCGCGCGCTACCTGCAAAGCCTCGGCTTCAAGGCGCTTGCAACCACGAGTTCCGGCTACGCGCACTCGCAAGGCTGTCCGGACGGCGAGGTGACGCGCGACACGATACTCACGCATTGCCGCGAGATCGCTTTGGCAACCGATGTGCCCGTCAACGCCGACTTCGAGGCCGGCTATGCCAAGGATGCGGACGGCGTAGCGGAAAGCGTGCGGCTGTGCGTCGGGACCGGCGTCGCCGGACTGTCGATCGAGGATTTCACCGGCAACGACAGTAATCCGCTTTTCTCCTTCGACGAGGCGGTCAAGCGCGTGCGCGCCGCGCGCAAGGCAATCGATGCGGCCGGCGGCGACGTCGTGTTCACCGCGCGCAGCGAAGGCTTCATCCACGGCCGGCCCGACATGGACGAGACGATGCGGCGGCTGAGGGCTTTTGCTGCCGAGGGCGCCGATTGCCTCTACGCGCCGGGCATCCGCACACGCGAACAGATCGAGGTTCTGGTGAAGGCGGTCGCACCGACGCCCGTCAATCTGCTGATGTCGTCGGCCAGCGGGCTGACGGTAAAGGACCTCGCCGCCATCGGCGTGCGCCGCATCAGCGTCGGCGGCACCCTGGCGCGTGTGGCGATGCACGCCTTCATCAAGTCGGCGCGCGAAATCGCGCAGGAAGGCATGTTCGACAGCTTCGCCGGCGTGA
>Ga0265313_10004375_pt1 | contig 10901 bp, 9 predicted proteins | sample 4123metaG_FD_203122 | JGI IMG/M metagenome (GOLD analysis project Ga0265313, IMG submission 203122) | Rhizosphere microbial communities from Carex aquatilis grown in University of Washington, Seatle, WA, United States - 4-1-23 metaG | ecosystem: Host-associated > Plants > Roots > Rhizosphere >...
GCAGTACGGCGATCCGTCCTACGAAATCGGCATCCGCGGAGTCTGGTAACAGACTTCCCTGAGAGAAACGTCCAGCCAGCTTCACTGGCCGCGAGCGGGATTGCCCGCCGCGGCCAGTTTCGTTTCCAGCCGCGGGAGGGTCGCAAAAACGGTTTTCGCGATAAAATTGCGTTAGACAACGGAGTGAGGTCCCGGAGAATAAGCCCGTCATGGGACAGCTCGACCACCTCTTCACGCAGAACCGCGCCTGGGCGGACGCCATCCGGCTCAGGGATCCCGATTTCTTTGTAAAGCTCTCGCGGCAGCAGTCGCCCGAGTACCTGTGGATCGGCTGCTCCGACAGCCGCGTGCCCGCGAACGAGATCGTGAACCTGCTTCCCGGTGAACTCTTCGTCCACCGCAACATCGCGAACGTCGTTGTCCATACGGACCTTAACTGCCTGTCGGTGATGCAGTTCGCTGTGGATGTCCTCAAGGTGAAGCACATCATCGTGTGCGGGCATTATGGCTGCAGCGGCGTGCGTGCGGCCCTGCGTTGCGACCGGATCGGCTTGGCGGACAACTGGATCCGCCACGTGCAGGATGTGGCCGAGAAGCACAGGTCCTGCGTTCACGCGGTGCCGGGCGACCACCTGAGGACGAACCGCCTCTGCGAGTTGAACGTCATCGAGCAGGTCGGCAATGTCTGCCAGACCACGATTGTCAGAGACGCCTGGGCTCGGGAACAGGCTCTCACCGTTCACAGCTGGATCTATGGCCTCAAGGACGGGCTCATCAGGAATCTCGGCATGAGCATCTCGTCCCATGAACAGTTTGATCCGCAGTATCGGGCCGCCCTGGCGACGATCGAGTCTCGCGAGCCCTTCGCTGCCCGGGTGTAGAGGCCCGCGACCGCCGTCCTCCTTGCGCTTGCGCGTTCTCCTTCCGTTGGCCCTGGGCGGCGCCTGCGCCCTGCACTGCGCTGGCGCCGAGGCGGTGGCATCCCCCGGTGCGTCGCGCAATCTTCCCACCTATTCCCCGAATTCCCTGCCCGGTATGGGCCTGCTCCAGCATCCGTTCTTCTACACGGGGCAATGGGATTTTCGGCATCCGGTCCAGCGGATGGTCATCGTCCGAGGCGGCAAAATCGTCTGGTCCTATGAGATTCCGACGAAAAACGCCGCGGGGGTCATCCAGGAGCTCACGGACGCCACGCTGCTCTCGAACGGCAACGTGGTCTTCGCCCGAAAGACCGGGGCGGGCGAGATAACCCCCGACGGGAGGCTCATCTGGAATTACGACGCGCCGGCGGGCTGCGAAGTCCATGTCGCGCAGCCGATAGGCCTCGACCGAATCCTTATTGTCCGGAACGGGGAGCCCGCGAAGCTGATGATCGTCGCCGTCGCGACTGGAAGGATTGAGAAGGAGTTCGTCCTTCCGACGGGCAACCCGCATCCGACGCACACGCAATTCAGGCGGGTCAGGATGACCAAGGCAGGCACCTTTCTCGCAGCCCACCACGACCAGGACAAGGTCGTGGAATACGACGCCGACGGGCATGAGATATGGTCGGTGGCCGTGCCGGTCCCCTGGGCCGCTGTCCGCCTGGACAACGGCAACACGCTCATCAGCAGCCATAATTCATTCGTGCGCGAGGTGGATCCCCAGGGAAAGACCGTGTGGGAATTCAGCCAGGCGGACGCGCCCGATATCGCGCTCTTCAGCCTTCAGGAGGCGAATCGCCTCGCAAACGGCAATACCGTCATCAGCAACTGGGTCCCGAATGGCGTTATCGACGCGAAAGGCGCGCGGGATCCGTCGAAATGGCCGACGACCGTCCAGGTGCTCGAGGTCACCCCGGAAAAGAAGATCGTCTGGGCCCTCCGCTCCTGGACCCCGCCCGCCGACCTCGGCCCGGCGACGGTCATCCAGCTGCTCGACGAGCCGGGGATCCCCGAGAACAGGGAGCAGCACAGATAGGTCCCGCTACCCTACTTCGTCCCGATGCAGACGGCTTCCTTCATGCTTCGGTGGTACAGCCGCCCGTTGGCGTAGCTGATGGAGTTGAGGCTCCAGGTCTGCCCGATGGGGCCGAGGTCGTTCACAGCCAGGAGCGCGTTTTCGTCGAGCACCTTGGCTCCGCCATCGATGACGTAGGTGATGCCCGTCATCGTGGTGAAGAAGATCTTTCCGTCGACCGCGGTCGGATGCGGCAGAAAGCACCAGTACCATCCATCGCGCCGGGAGCGGGGGTCGCCGGCCACATCGATGCCGCGCGAATTGACCGTCGATGACGGTTCCGACAGCCCCCAGACGTACGCGGGAGAGGCGCCGGCCTTTGTGAGAACCCGCACAGGGAGTTCCAGATATTCAACCTTGCCGGTCTCGATGTTGACCCGGCCCACGCAGTGCGGCGGGCCGGCCTTCTTCTCGGTGTCGGTGAAGCACAGGAAGTAATGGTATCCGTCCACGACGATGTTGGTGAACCACGCGGGGAAGACATTCAGGGGCGCGGCCAGCTGCTTGAGATTGACGTCGGCCTGCAGGACATAACCTCCTTTGACCGGGTCAAAGCGGCGCCAGTCGACCTTTTCCGAAAGAGACTGGGTTCGCAGCAGCTTTCCGGTCTGAACATCGAGCACCTGGTGCTCGCCCCCGTCCTCCGTCAGCCAGTAGGCGTACTGCCTGTCCCACTGCATCGTGTAGAGGGCCCGGCCGCTGCCCTCGAAGCGCCAGAGGGTCTGGCCGGCATGGCCCCCGGCCAGGCTTGTCATGCTGAGGCCCGTCGGAGCCTCGGGCGAGCCATGGTAGGCGCCGCGGCCCTGAAGCACCGCGGGCGTCCCGTCCGGCAGCGTTCCCCGCATCGGCGTGTTGTAGTGGGTCAGCGCATCGTCCGCGACCCAGAGCGTCTTGCCCGTCAGTTTGTCGAGGCCGCGCAGGTAGTTCCAGGGATCCTGGGCTTCGCGCTTCGGGTCGCCCTCATCCCGCGGCTCCATGTTCAGGACGGTGTCGCCCTCCAGAATCGGCTCGAATTGCTTGTTGAACGGCCGGTGTTCCGTCGGATGCCATTGGCGCAGCCAGACCTGCCTGCCGCTGAAATCCCAGCAGCCGACGGCGCCTGCTGAATTATAGAACCAGACGTGGAGGCCATCGGTGATTGGAGACGGCGTCGTGGGATCGCTGAATCCGTAGGCATAGTTGCAATCCACGGCCCCGGGCAGATCGACGCTCCAGAGGATTTTTCCCGTGACGCCGTCCAGGCAATAGCCGACGACATCCCGCCCGGCCTTCTTCTTCGCGTCGGCCGCCAGCGGCTTCATCGTGGTCAGGAACACGCGGTCGCCCCACACGGCGATGCCGCCCTGGCCGACTTCCGGCAGGGGCGTGCGCCAGACGATGTTTTGATCGTTCGAGACGCTCCAGCGCAGCGGAACATTCGGGCCCGCCGCCGTCCAGGAGCCGTTGGGGCCGGCCGCCTGGGGCCAGTTTTCGCCGGCGCGAACCCGGCCGATGCCGAAGGCGAGAAAAGCAGCGAGTGCCAGACGGTATTTCAATGGGGTTCTCCTGTCAGGGGTGGATTCGAGCCTCGGAGGCGCGACGGGGCGGAGACGTACCGAACACCCGCGCCCGGGACTGGGCAAGTATGAATTGCGGGATGGACGGGACTCGAATTCGGTCGGGCCGCTGCAAAAATGAAAAGCGGCATATCTTTCCGCGCCCTGCTCCGTCTTGCCCTCCGTCCGGATCGCGACAATGTCCGTGCGCCGATCATTCCCCCTATGAAATCCCCCGTGTGTCGTATCCTCGCAGCCGCCACCCTTGCCCTGCCCCTCCTGCGCGCCGCCGAGGCCGCACCGACCGTCGCGAGAGCCGCGGCCGACGTCCCGGTGGCGGTCGTCGAAAGCGCGGACAACTGGACTCTGGACAACGGCATCGTCAAAGCGGTGGTTCTGAAGCGCAACGGCAAGCTCGTGTCCCTGGCTTACAAGGGCGCGGAGACATTGAACCGAAATTCGGAGAGCTGGGAGCAGCTGCCGGCCGGCACGGTTACGCAGGCGCTGACCATCGACCCCGCAGGCACCGGCGGCGAACGGGCGGAGGTCGCCGTCAAGGGGGTGAACGGGCGGATGGACATCGAGGTGCGCTACGCGTTGGAGCGTGGCGTCAGCGGCATCTACACCTACGCCATTTATTCGCACGGGGCCGGTTATCCCGCCTCCGGCGAGGGCGAGAGCCGCTTCATCAATCAGCTCAGCTCCGACTTCGACTGGCTCTCCGTCGACGCCGACCGCAACATGCCCATGTGCACCGTCGCGGATACGCGTGCAGGAGTTGTCATCCATGCCAAGGAGCAGCGCATCCTGAGCACCGGCATCTACAAGAACTCCGTCGAGCACAAGTACAGCTACTGCGCCGAGATGTACAAGCTCCCCGCCTACGGCTGGTCCAGCATCAAGAACCACGTCGGCGTCTGGATGATCAACCCGTCCAACGAATACCTCGGCGGCGGCCCCACCCGGATCGACCTCGTCTGCCACATGGGGGCGACGATGCTCGATTACTGGACATCGGGCCACTACGCCGGGGGCGCCGAGTGCAACATCCCGGCGGGTGAAGCCTGGAACAAAGTCGTCGGGCCGATCTTTGTGTATTTCAATTCGCTGCAGAATGCCGAGACGCCATCGCAGGCCGACCTCGACACCCTGGCGGCCACGGCGGGCAATCCCACGATCCCGGCCGCATGGACGGCCAATGCAAACGCCTTGTTTCAAGACGCCCTCGCGCAGGCCAAGAGCGTGAAGGCTGCATGGCCCTTCGACTGGGTGCAGGGCGTCGACTACCCGAAAAAGGACGGACGGGCCACCGTCGCCGGCCGACTTGTGCTCAAAGATCCCCAGGCCGCTTCCGCGAAGCTGCCCCATTTGTACGTCGGGCTCACTCACCCGGATTTCGAAGGCTCCGGCAAGGCCTTTGCCCGGCGCTCGGGCAACGGCAATCTCGTAACCTGGGATCACGACGCGAATTACTACCAGTTCTGGGCCGAGGGTGATACAAAAGGCCGATTCACGATCGCCAATATCCGCCCCGGCACCTACACGCTGCACGCTTTTTCGGAGGGCGTTCTCGGCGAATTTGCGCTGGCCAATATCACCGTCGCGGCGGGCTCGACGATCCACCTCGGCACGCTCAAGTGGAAGCCCGTGCGCTACGGAAAACAGGTCTGGGAAATCGGCTACCCCGACCGCACCGGCGGCAAATTCTTCAAGGGCGACGGCGCGAACTACTGGCTCTGGGGCTGGGGCCTGCGCTACCCGCTGCTCTTCCCGAACGACATAACGTACACGATCGGAAAGAGCGACTACCACAAGGACTGGTTCTTCCAGCAGGTGCCGCACGGCGAAAGCACCGCCTGGATAAATCCGGAGGCGAAGGATCCGGCGAACCAGCGTTTCGGCTGGGTCAAAGCGGAGTCGCAAGCCGATTATCCGCCAAAGGACGAGGCCGGACCGTGGCGCGTTTACGGCCACGGTCGGGCGACGACCTGGACCATCAAGTTCAACTTCGACCGGGAATCCAAAGGACGGGCCGCATTGCGCATTGCGCTGGCCGGAGCAGACGGTGGTGGCGGCCTTTCGGTTGCCGTCAACGGCAAGGACGTCGGAACCATTCGGACCGTCGGAACCAACGCCTTGCGGTACAATACCGACAAGGGAATCTGGCGGGAATACGTCCAGATGTTCGACGCCGGGCTGCTGAAGCCCGGCGAGAACGAAATCCAGCTCACGGTCCCGGCCGGCGACCTCACAAACGGCGTTGTCTACGATTACCTCCGCCTCGAAGTCGACCCGGATTACAAACCCGCCGCGACACCGGTCGCGATAGCGGAATAGCGAAGGGACAGCCTATTAGGGATGGCGGCTCGATGAAGTCGGCTGAGGGCGCGTGAGCTGTGTCAGGGCCATTCCGAAGACCGTCTTGTTGACTCCCAAGAATAGGAAGCCAGACCTGCACCTGTGAAGAAAAAGGGCTCATATGTCGGCGTCGGGATCGCGATTGGGGTCGCACTGGGCGTGTCCCTTGGGTCGGCCTTTCACCGTGTTGGAATCGGCGTTTCGCTGGGCATCACATTCGGCGTCCTCCTGGGCGCTGTGTTCGACGCAAAGCGGCCGAATAGCTGACTAAAACCGATACAGGACGGACTCGCGATGGAATATTCCTAAGAGGGACAGGCTCAGCAATATTCAGACTCAGCAATGCTATCGGCTTGGGATGGGAGACGGCAGCGAAGCTGGGAAGCCGCATCCGCGGACGCGCCTAAGCCAGCTCGCTGCCCTCAATCCAACTTTGCGGCTGCCGGGGAGCGTCTGCGGCCTTATCCGAGCGCTGGCTGACGCACCTTCCGCAGCACGGTAAGTTCTCCCCAGTCGGCAATGGACGGCAGCGCCCGCGGTCCGGTCCGCTCGCGGCGGCCGGTTTTGGTCCGATAGGCAGCCAATTGCGTTTCCACGAACGCCTTGCTCCCAAGCACGGCACCATTCGTAAAATACCGGATCCGGCAGCGGAGGGCGTCCGCGAGCGGCAGCTTGCCGCCCTCGGCCATCACCCTCTTGAAGGCTTCAATCGAAATCCCGCCGCCCTTCTCCCGCGGGCCCACGCCCGTCCCGAACAGCAGCTTTCGGTAGGCTGATTGTGTTTCTATCCACTTTCTCTCTCCGCACACCAATCCGATCCCGTCCCGGGCTGCCTCATTTCCGGATGTAGCCTCGGCATAGCCGCAGAACCGATAGTCCTTCGGATCCTCGACCAGGCCCGCCCTGACGCAGTTGAGGTCGATATAGGCGGCCATCGTCTGGAGCACTCTCCCGACCCCTTCCACCAAGACGCTCCTAAAGCGTTCGGACCACAAGGTGCCATAGCGCTGATGGCTCTTGTTGAACCAGATCGAGAAACGCTGTTTCAAAAGCTTCATGTACTGCGATAGGTCACCCATCAGGGCCGACATACGGTTTCTCCAGGCAACGGCATCGGGGCCGTCGTCGGCCAGCTGAGCCTCGATCGCCTTCAGTCGCGCGGTCTGATAGCAGGTGGGGTTGGGATGCAATAGCCGATATCGCCGGAGTAGTTCCGAGTCCGCTATTGCGATCTTCTGGGGCACCCTCACCAGTACGTGAAAATGATTGGACAGGATCGCGTAGGTGACGATCTGCACTCCGCAAAATTCCGCGACGAGCCAAATCTGCTTCCGCAACACCTCCTTCGCCGTGTTGTCGAATAGGCGCTCCCCGTTCACGGTGCGGGTCGTGCAGTGGTAGGCGGCCTCCCCCGATTCGGGGGCTATCTTGATCCGAGGTGTTCTCACGCCTCCAGATTATAACAACCCGTGCGCCCACTGTTGAGCCTGTCCCTTTCAAAGTACTTGTCCCTTTCAAAGTACTGAGGGCGACTAGTCCCGGTCCCGAATCAGCTCCGATAAGGCGCTCGCGTAGTTGTCGCCGGACACTCCGGTGTGCGCATGCGCTTCGATGAAGGTCCGGATTTTTTCTCGAATGGCCTCGGATTGCGGGAATGGCCGATCGGTCCAGAAGCGCCGCGCCGGATTGAAGAAGCCTATCTGGACAAGGAACCCCACCCCGAAATTCTCTGCGTATTCCTGTGACAGATCCCCTTCCAGGATCTTGAAGCTACCGTCGGGCCGCAGCGAATCGCGCAGGCACCAGGCCAGCATACGGTCGATCTCCGTGACCATCGCTTGGCGCTGGGCCGAGCTGGCCGTTGGCCAAGCGTAACGGAACACCGTGACGACATCCATGTTGTTGTGATTCCAGTAGTGACCGTTGGAGAGCCAGCCGGCGGGGCCGCTGACGTCCTTCAGCGAAAGCGTCGTATCCGCCACGCGTGGCATATCGGGTACCTGTCCCTTTAGGTAGGAAACGATGTGGAACGTGGTGCTGATATCGGGCTGGAATCGCACCTCGTCATTCCCGCGAAAGCGTTCGCCCCAAAATCCGGTCGCAGGATCGCGGTACTTGTCCTTCAGCAGACGAAGAAACGCATCGCGCAGCTCAGGATCAATCCGATAGTTTTCCGGCTCTCCGAGCACGATTATCCGGAGGAGGTCCGAGATGGCCAGATTGAGTTCGAGCCCATGATCGATGCCGGTGTGCGGGATATCCGACACTGCGACGGCGTCGAGCCAGGCCTCCAGCTTTGCGGGGGTAGCCACCCGGTCGAGAAACGCGGGCAGCGGACGAGGCTGACCATCTGGCCCATGCCGGGCTTCGTCCGTCAGCCGGTCAAAGGTGTTGTCCAGCTTGAGAAACCACTGCTCGCTGCCGCTTCCCCACATGCCCTCCGCGTCTTGGCGGTCGAGCGCCGGGTGGGCGATGGCAGCAGCGAGGTCGTCCATGCGGCGATCGATCCGTTTGAAATCGGCGGTCGTGAAAAGCAGCGTGCCCGCTTCGAAGAGGATCTGGTTGGCAACCGGATTTTGCACGCCTCGGGCAGTCTGTGCCAATAATGCCGCCTTTAGTCCGCCGATCCGGACAGCACGGGCGCGAAAATCGGCTGCGTAGTTGGGATCGAAGGCCGCGAAGTCGCGCTGAATGGGCGTATTGGCTTCGGCCGGCGGCTCCGCCAACAGGGGCGCCGCGAAGGCAAGGAGCGCTAGGAGCGCGAGGAACCAGGTAGGCATGAGCTTTATCTCTGAAACCCGAGTATCCCCAAAAACACACACCTCATGCAAAAAAATTCCGCCGGGTCAGCTGGCTCGATTGGGTGATGGCGAATCGCTTCATGCGGCCTTTCGCAACTGAACACTCGCTTTTGTTGTAAGCTCCAGACCTCAATGAGTTCTCGGGTACGTCCAGCAACGAACAGCAAAAAAGGTGATCGCGTTGCCACTCATGCCCTTTTTGAAACAGAAAACCCGCTATCCATTAAGGATTAGCGGGTTTCGAAACTGGCGGGATGGACGGGACTCGAACCCGCGACCTTCTGCGTGACAGGCAGACGCTCTAACCAGCTGAGCTACCACCCCTTTGAAAAGAATGAGGGTCGACCGTAGAATCCACCCAAGGCGAGTCAAGTGGTTTTGGCCCGGCATCGTGGATTCCAAAAGCCGCGAGCGCGACTTGTTATCATTACATGCAAACCTGGATCGCTCATGGATTTCAACTTTGACGCCTTACTTTTCTTCCTTACATTTGAGCCCATGAGGGCCACCCTGACATCTAAGGGGCAAATCACGCTGCCTGTGAAGCTGAGGCGCAAATTCGCGCTGCTGCCGGGCACCGTGCTGGAATTCGATGAGCATGCCGCCTGCCTGCAGGCCCGGAAGGTGGAAAAGCACAAGCCGGCTCGATCGGTTCTTGGATGCCTGCGCCTGGCTATGCCCGAATCGGTGGCGGACTATTTGGACGCCGTACGCGGTCCGGTGGAATTACCGCGCAGAAAATCATGATCCTGGCCGTCGATACCTCGGCATTGCTGGCGATCTTCAAGGGGGAGCCATCCGCCCGAGGGTGGATGCGCCTGCTCGCGCTTGCGGGACGCCGTGGGCGGACCGTGGTCTGCGACGTCGTGGCGGCCGAGGTGTCGGCGCGATTTCCGAGCGAGATCCAGTTTTCCGAGGCACTCGCCAGTCTGGGGATCGAGTTCGATCCCATTGGCTTGGCCGCCGCAACTTTGGCCGGCCGGCTCCACGCTGCCTATCGTCAGGAAGGCGGCCCGCGTCAGCACTTGATTCCAGACTTTCTGATCGGTGCGCATGCGGCAAAACAGGCCGACTCCCTGGCGGCGATAGATCGAGGTTATCTCCGGCGTTATTTCGATGGGCTGAAGGTCATCGCGCCCAAGTCGTCATAGTTGGATCGCGTGCCGCGCGCGCGTGTTTCCTACTCCCAGTGGAACTCGACAATCTTCTCGACGGTGGGAGCGAGGCTCTGGTGGACGGGGCAGGCGTGAGCGGCCTTCTCCAGCGATCCGGCCGGTGCCTGGCGCGCCGAGGCGGGCATCCAGAAGTTCGCGGTGAGGCGGGCGATGCGCCGGGGGGAATCGGCGGACATCTCCTTGGTCACTTCGTAGCGGAGCCCCGTGAGTTCAACGCCGTGACGGCGTGCGACGATCGCCATCGTGGTGGCGATGCAGGTCGCAAACGCCGTTGCGACGAGATCCGTGGGCGAGAACGACTCTCCCCTGCCCTGATTGTCCTTGGGCGCGTCCGTAGCCAGGAAGGTGCCCGAGGGCGTGTGAACCGCCGTGCAGTGGAGGTCGCCGTTGTATCCGCCGGTGATTTTGACCATGGGAGGACCATGGATGGCATCCGAAGGATGGCAATTCCCAGACGTGCGAAAAGACGATGGTACGTTTTTCCGATTGGAGAGATCCGGAAGGGGCATGAGCGCAGCTTCATCGGTCGCCTCTTGGCCGACCCCCGTTAGAGGGGAAGGCCGGCTGCGGCGACCGGTCTGGGAATTGCGAAGCGCAGCCCCGGAGGATCTCTCCAATCACGAAAACGTACCGCTGCCCGCGAAAAACATCCCTTGATCCTGCGTCCGGGGAGAGCCATCGTACGCCGAGTTTCCGTCCCCGTAGCTCAACCGGATAGAGCACCTGCCTTCTAAGCAGGCGGCTGTGGGTTCGAGTCCCGCCGGGGACGCCACTTATTTCCGCTTGAAGATCGGATCGATCACCTGCCTGACCATCGTAGCCGGGTTGTTGGCCCCGAAAGAGGGCCGGAACGTTCTTCCGACGGCGATTTGGTTCCCGCTCTTGACCTCGCGCACCGCCACGTCGAGTTCGATCAGGTAGGTCGTGAAATCAAACGTCCATTCATCCTGATAGGCAACGATCGCCTCCGTGCCGTCGGGCATCATCGTGAGCGGGCCGGCCGAGGCGTCGTATCCGAGGGACCTGAGCTCACG